>Ga0268266_10000518_pt1 | contig 54434 bp, 68 predicted proteins | sample KBSS13metaG_FD_190356 | JGI IMG/M metagenome (GOLD analysis project Ga0268266, IMG submission 190356) | Switchgrass rhizosphere microbial communities from Kellogg Biological Station, Michigan, USA - KBS S1-3 metaG (SPAdes) (version 2) | ecosystem: Host-associated > Plants > Roots > Rhizosphere...
GGGCCTGCGAAGGGTTGCGGGGGCGTTAGCGATAGGGTGCGTCGGCGGCAAGGTTCGCGGCGAGCGCGCGCTCCCATTTGTCGCCATTGTCGAGAAGCTTGGCCTTGTCATAGATCAGCTCCTCCCTTGTCTCCGTCGAGAAATCCATGTTCGGCCCCTCGACGATCGCATCCACCGGGCAGGCCTCCTGGCACAGGCCGCAATAGATGCACTTGGTCATGTCGATGTCGTAGCGCGTCGTCCGGCGGCTGCCGTCGGCGCGCGGCTCGGCCTCGATGGTGATCGCCTGGGCCGGGCAGACCGCCTCGCAAAGCTTGCAGGCGATGCAGCGTTCTTCGCCGTTCGCGTAGCGGCGCAAAGCATGCTCGCCGCGAAAGCGGGGCGAGATCGGGTTCTTCTCATAGGGATAGTTGATCGTCGCCTTGGGCTTGAAGAAGTACTTCAAGGTCAAGGCGTGCGCCTTCACGAACTCCCAGAGGGTGAAGGTCTTGATGTAATGGGCGATGCTCACCGGCTTGTTCCCTGGCTCTGAGTTTCGACCACGCATTGGCCCTCGCCCCATACATTGGTGGGGATCGACGTACCGTGCGGGGCGGAACGAAAGGCCAGCGCATAGCCGCCCCGGCGGTCCGGCGTCAGATCAGCCCAGATATCCGTTTCGGGCTCACGCAACGTGATTGCGACGAGACGCAGCGCACCTTTGGCCGCGCGATTGGCGATAAGGCCATGCTGGATGGACGCGTCGTCGAGGCCGGCTATCCGAGCGGCGCCATTGCGCACGTCGATCATCACGCGCTCCGGCGCAACGCCGTCGACCGGCAGCATCTGGCAGACCAGTGACAATGCGCCTGCAAAGGTGCTCGCGACTACCACGGCAGCATCCCGTGCTTCTGCAGCATCAGATAGCCCGACACGAGGAATACCCAGATGAGCGAGATGGGAAGGAAGATCTTCCAGCCGAGCCGCATCAGCTGATCGTAGCGGAAGCGCGGGACGGTCGCCTTCACCCAGGAGAAGACGAAGAAGAAGAAGAAGATCTTGAGGAAGAACCAGAAGATGCCGGGGATCACGTAGAGCGGCGCCCAGTCGATCGGCGGGAGCCAGCCGCCCCAGAAGAGCACGGCGTTCATGCCGCACATAAGCAGGACGTTGCCATATTCGCCGAGCCAGAAGAGCGCGAAGCTCATCGAGCTATATTCGGTCTGGTAGCCCGCCACGAGCTCGGACTCGGCCTCAGTGAGGTCGAATGGGGCGCGCGCGGTCTCGGCCATGGCAGAGATCAGGAACATTACCGCGAGCGGGAACAGCAGGGGGTTGAAGCCGAAGCCGTTGATCGTCCCGAAGACATGCCCCTGCTGCGCCATGACGATGCCGCTAAGGTTGAACGTGCCTGCCCAAAGTATGACCGGGATCAGGATGAAGCCGATCGACACCTCATAGGACACCATCTGAGCGGCGGCTCGCAAGGCGCTGTAAAACGGGTATTTAGAGTTGGACGCCCAGCCAGCGATGATGATTCCGTAGACGCCCAATGAGGAGACGGCGAGCAGATAGAGCAGGCCGACATTGATGTTGGCGAGCACCATATTCTCGCCGAACGGCACCACCGCCCAGGCGAGCAAGGCCACAGTGAAGGTGATGATCGGCGCGATCAGAAAGAGGCCGCGATTGGCCGAGGACGGGATGATGGTCTCCTTGAGGAAGACCTTCAGGCCGTCGGCGAAGCTCTGGAGTAGGCCGAAGGGCCCGACCACGTTCGGACCGCGGCGCAGCGCCATGGCGGCCCAGATCTTGCGGTCCACATAGATGATCATCGCCACCGCCAGCATGAGCGGCAGCGCGATCATCAGAATCAGGATCAGAGTGGCGATGAACCAGCCCCAGCCGGCGCCGAGCAGGCCCTGGAACCAGGCGGTCATTCGAACGGCTCCGCTTGCTTCCTGTCACCGAGCCAGAGGTCGAGCCGGTTGATCACCAGCGCCCCGAAGAAGGTCAGCGCCGGCGTGGCGAAGGTGCCGATCAGCGCCTGCACGAGCATCAGCATGGTCGCCGGCCGCTCCGATACCGCGTTTCCCTCGTAGCTCGCGCCGGCACCCATGGTGAAATAGAGCTGCAGCACCGCGATCACGCCGAAGACGAGCTGCACGAGCGCGAGGACGAAGAGGATGGCCGCGCCGTAGCGCATCGCCCAGCGGAAGAAGCTCATGCGCCGCTCCCCCTCAGAAGGACCGGATCGTGACGTAGAGGATGGCGAACATCAGCACGAGCAGGATGAACTTCTGCACCGAGGTCGGCAGCAGCGCCATGACGATCTCGAACAGGCAGCCATGCATGGGCCATCACTCCGCCGCCTCCGCATAATCGTGCCCGTGCAGCAGCTCGGCCGAGCAGCGCTGCAAGGTCGGTGAGGAGCGGGCGATCGGGTTGGTGAGGTAGAAATCGCGGATCGGATAGGAAATCGCCGTCCCCTTCGCGAGCTTCGCGGCGGGCAGCCTGGGCGGCGCCCAGTCGAACGACACCAGGCCGGGCTGCGCGAAGGCCGGATAATCCGCGAACAGCCGGGCGCGGAGCTGGCCGAAGCTGTCGAAGCCGAGCGGGCTGCCGAGCGCGTCCGAGAGCGCGCGCAGGATCGACCAGTCGGCGCGGGCGTCGCCCGGCGGATCGACCGCTTTCTCGCTATACTGGACCCGGCCCTCCAGGTTCACGTGGATGCCGTGCTTCTCGCTATAGGCGGCGCCGGGCAGGATCACGTCCGCCGCATGGGCGCCGCGATCGCCATGATGGCCGAGATAGACCTTGAAGCTCTTCTTGAACGGCGCCAGGTCCGCCTCGTCGGCACCGAGCAGGAGGAGCAGCTTCGGCGCGGCCTCGGCCAGTGACGCCATGCCGCCAGCCCGCGCATAGCCCAGCATCAGCCCGCCGGTTCGCGCCGCGGCGGTGTGGAGAACGTTGAAGCCGTTCCAGCCGTCGCGAATGAGGTCCAGGCTCTGCACGAGGCCGAGCGCCGCCGCCTGCCCGCCTTCGGCCTTCAGCGCCGCGCCGCCGACGATTACCGCCGGGCGCTGGGCATTGGCGAAGGCGTCCGCCGCCGCCTTGGGCAGCTTCGCCAGCAGCGAGAGATCGTCGCCGAGCCAGGTGACGTTATAGGTGAGATCAGTCTCCGGGCCGATCGCGAAGACGTTCGCTCCTGCCCTCACCGCCTTGCGGATGCGGGTGTTGACGAGCGCCGCCTCCCAGCGCGGGTTGGTGCCGACGAGGAGGATGACGTCCGCCGTCTCGATACCGGCGATGGTCGTGTTGAAATTGACCGACGCGATGTTGGTCGCGTCATAAGCGAGGCCGGTCTGGCGGCCTTCGAGCAGGTCCGAGCCGAGCGAGGCGAGCAATTGCTTTGCCGCATACATGGTCTCGACATCGACGAGGTCGCCGGCCACGGCCGCGACGCTGCCCTTCGCCTTGGCCGCGACCTCGGCGATCTTCGCGAAGGCCTCGTCCCAGCTGGCCGGGCGAAGCTTGCCGTCCTCGCGCAGCCATGGCCGGTCGAGCCGATTGCGCGTCAGGCCGTCCACCGCGTGGCGGGTCTTGTCGTGCGCCCACTCCTCGTTGACGTCCTCGTTGAGGCGGGGCAGCGCGCGCATCACCTCGCGGCCGCGCGCGTCGAGTCGGATATTGGTCCCGACCGCGTCCATCACGTCGATCGCCGGAACCTTCCGAAGCTCCCAGGGCCGCGCGTCGAACGCATAGGGTTTGGCGGTCAAGGCTCCGACCGGGCAGAGATCGACGACATTGCCGCTGAGCTCGCTCTTCAGTGCCTCCTCGAGATAGGAGGTGATCTCCATATTCTCGCCGCGGCCCACCGTGCCGATATCCTCGACGCCGGCGACCTGCTCCATGAAGCGGACGCAGCGCGTGCAGTGAATGCAGCGCGTCATCACCGTCTTCACGACCGGGCCCATATATTTTTCGGTCACCGCGCGCTTGTTCTCGTCATACCGCTTGTGGCCGCGGCCATAGGCGATCGACTGGTCCTGCAGATCGCATTCGCCGCCCTGGTCGCAGATCGGGCAATCGAGCGGATGATTGATCAGCAGGAACTCCATCACGCCCTCGCGCGCTTTCTTGACGCCCGGCGTGTTGGTGAAAATCTCCTGATTGTCGGCGGCGGGGAGCGCGCAGCTCGCCTGCGGCTTCGGCGGCCCGGGCTTCACCTCAACGAGGCACATCCGGCAATTGCCCGCGATGGCGAGCCGCTCATGATAGCAGAAGCGCGGAATCTCCTTGCCCGCAATCTCGCAGGCCTGAAGCACCGTGGCGCCCTGCGGCACCTCGATCTCGACACCGTCGACCTTGAGCTTGGGCATAAAAAGACTCGAAACCTATCTGGCCCTGAAACGGACCGCAGCCTGCGGTGCCGTTAGACGTTTAACCCCTCTGCCGACAAGGGGCAGAGATGCGATTTCTACCCCGCTGGCGCCGCTGCCGCCGCGAAGGGCGAGGCCGGCCCGTCCCGTTGCACGGCCGACCAGCGATAGAGCATTTCGGCGAGGACTCCGCGCAGGCGAACGCCGCCCAAAGCGAGCTGCCGGCTGCCGCCCGGCGGCAGGCAGGCGCCGAGGCCGGGCGCGAGCGCGCGGAAGCCGGCCTGCTCGGCCTCGCTCCCCACGGCGGTGGCCAGATAGGCGCGGACCAAGTCGGGATGCGCGGCGGTCAAGCACTCGAACAGGGCATAATTGGCGGCGAGCGGCTCGGCCTCGGCTCGGTTGCGCGCCTCGTCGACGCGCAGCAAGGGCGCGACCGCGAGCGGCGGGGTGCGCGGCGCCGGGGCGGTGGCGAACTGGGTGGCGTAGAGATATTCGGCCGCGGCGGCGCGCAGCTGGATCGCCGAGGCAGAGAAACGCTCACTGCCTTCCCGGCAGCGCAGGATCAACGGCATCAGCCGCCCGACTTCCGTGCGCTCGGCGTTCGACAAAGCCGCCGATCGCAACAGGGCCAGATAAGCGTTCGGGTCGCGGCCGCCCAGGCAGGCGACGCCGGCCCGTACGGCGGCCTCGGCACGGTTCTCCTGCTGCGCGGGCGCCTGTGCCTGCGCGGAAAAGGCGGCGAGCGCCGCCAGGGCCAGGCCCAGAATCGCCCGCTTCATGCTCATTCTCCTTCGTGACCCCGAACGCGGACGTTCATGACGCCGGCGAAAGGCGAAGCAACGCCTCGGCCAGCAAATAGCGGATCCATTGCGCGTTCAGCCTTACGTTGAAAGTCGGCGGGAAGCAGCGCCCGAACGCGCTCAGCTCGGTAAAGGCCTGGGTGTTGACGGACTCATTGCCGGTCGAATGGCCTGACCGGCCGGGCTGGTTTCGTGCGAACGCTCCGCCCCCCAGCAGCGCCGCCGCAAAACCCAATAATGCGAGCCCCAGCTTCACTCCGCCGCCTCGAGTTGCGCCCCCTGGCGCTCGACGATCCGGCGCTCCAGCTCTGGCCGGTAGTGGCGGATCAGGCCCTGGATCGGCCAGGCGGCGGCGTCGCCGAGAGCACAGATGGTATGGCCCTCGACCTGCTTGGTGACGTCCCAGAGCATGTCGATCTCGTGCAGTTCGGCCTCGCCGGTGACGAGCCGCTCCATCACGCGCCACATCCAGCCCGTGCCCTCGCGGCAGGGCGTGCACTGGCCGCAGCTCTCATGCTTGTAGAAATAGGAGATGCGGCTAATCGCCTTCACCACGTCGGTGGACTTGTCCATGACGATGACGGCGGCGGTGCCGAGGCCGGAGCCGAGGTCCTTGAGGCCATCGAAGTCCATCGGCGCGTCCATGATCTGCGCGGCGGGGACAAGCGGCACCGAGGAGCCGCCCGGGATCACCGCGAGCAGATTGTCCCAGCCGCCCCTGATCCCGCCGGCATGGCGGTCGATCAGTTCGCGGAAGGAGATGCCCATCTCCTCCTCGACGACGCAGGGCTTGTTCACATGACCAGAGATCTGGAAGAGCTTGGTGCCTTCGTTCTTCTCCCGGCCGAAGCTCTTGAACCAGAGGCCGCCGCGGCGGAGGATGGTCGGAACGACCGCGATGCTCTCGACATTGTTGACCGTGGTCGGGCAGCCATAGAGGCCCGCGCCCGCCGGGAAAGGCGGCTTCAGCCGTGGCTTGCCAGGCTTGCCCTCCAGGCTCTCCAGCATCGCCGTCTCTTCGCCGCAAATATAGGCGCCGGCGCCGCGGTGGACGAAGACGTCGAAATCATAGCCGGACTTGGCGGCATTCTTGCCGAGCAGGCCGGCGGCATAAGCCTCCGCCACCGCATCCTCGAGCACCTGTGCCTCGAAGATGAACTCGCCGCGAATGTAGATATAGGCGGCGCGCGCGCGCATCGCATAGCCGGCGATCAGCGCCCCCTCGATCAACTTGTGCGGATCGTGGCGGATGATCTCACGGTCCTTGCAGGAGCCGGGCTCGGATTCGTCGGCATTGATGACGAGGAAATTGGGTTTCCCCTCGGTCGGCGCCTTGGGCATGAAGCTCCACTTCATGCCGGTCGGGAAGCCGGCGCCGCCGCGGCCACGCAGGCCGGACAGCTTCACCTCCTCGATGATGGCGTCCTGGCCGATCGCCATCAAATCGCTGGTCTTGTCCCAGTCGCCGCGCTTCTGCGCCGCCTTCAGCCCCCAATCCTGGAAGCCGTAAAGGTTGGTGAAGATACGGTCTTTGTCAGCGAGCATTCCGATTTCCCTCGGTCTCCGATTGCTTTCGCTTCCGCAGGACGATCATGAAGACCGTGCCGAGCGAGATCGCGACGGCAGCGAGCGAGATGACGAGCGCGGTGCTCATCTGGCGCCCGGCTTGAACATGTTGAAATAGACGAGGGCGATGAGGCCGCCGCTGAGGCCGCCCGAGATCATCGTGCGGGCCATGCCCTCGACGCCCAAAGCCGGCAGCAGCAGCGCGCCGATCAGCAGGAAACAGACGGTCGCGATCACCACCGCCGAAATCAGAAAGACCACCACCTTGTTCATCGCCGCCCCCCCTCGATCTTGCGTTGAATCACGATATAGGCGGCCACCGCCAGCCCGATCAGCACGACCACCGCGACGACCTTCAGGATGAAGGCCGCGACCTTGATCAGCACCCACATGGCCAGAATTGCCAGAACGATTCCGATCACAGCATTCATGATGGCCTCCCATCAGGGCGACGCGCGCCCGCTCGGCAGAACTCGCGGACGGCGCGGTCCATTTCGCCCGCCTGCATTTCGGATTCGACCCAGGCGGCGCGGCCGTCGACGACAATATAGCGCTCGCTGCGCCCGGCGCGGCTGACCTGGCCGCAGACGATCGCGATCCGGTTGTCACGATGCGCGACGGCATCGGCGAAGCTCAGGCCCTGCGCATTACCCAGCTGATTGCGCACCGCATCCTCGGCCAGTTGCAGGTCGTTGCGCGCCGGCGCGGCCACGGCTTCATTGGCCGGCGCCGGGGCATTGGCCGCCGCCCGGGGCTGATTCTGGCACGCGGCCGGCAAGGCGAGAAGGACGGCCAAGGCCCTCACCAATCCCCCCGATAATCGTGATTGGCCTTCACCATCTCCTTGAGCGTGGACGGGCCGCCTTCGGGGCAGCTGGTCTTGCGCTCGACCTGCGGGCCGATCTTGGGCTGCCCGCCCTTGGCCAGATCGTCCAGGATCGCGGTCATGCTGTCGAAGGTCAGGTCCTCATAATTGTCGTCGTTGATCTGGACCATCGGCGCATTGGCGCAAGCGCCGAGGCACTCGACTTCGGTGAGCGTGAAAAGGCCGTCGGCGGTGGTGTGGCCCTTCTTCAGCCCCTTGGCGTAGCAGGCGGCGAGCACGTCGTCGGAGCCCCGCAGCATGCAGGGCGTGGTGCCGCAGACCTGGACATGGTGGCGGCCGACCGGGGCCAGATTGAACATCGTGTAGAAGGTCGCGACCTCGTAGGCCCTTATGTACGGCATCGACAGTTCCGCCGCCACGAACTCGATCACCGGGATGGGCAGCCAGCCTTGCGTCTTCGTCTCCGCGCCGACCTGACGCTGGGCGATATCGAGCAAGGGAATGACCGCGCTCTTCTGACGCCCCGCCGGATAGCGGGCGACGATCGCCGCGGCCTTTTTCGCATTGTCCGCGGTCCAGGCGAACTTGCCCCAGCGTTCGCGAATTTCGGGGGATGCGGGCGCCCGCGCGGCCTCAGCCATTGAGTGATTCCATTGTGATAACTTCCCTGTCTCGTCCCCTAGCTTCCGCGAGCGGGAGGGGCAATGGGAAGGTCATGGCTCGGAGCGCGCAAAATCCAGATAGATTCCCGCGATTCGCGCAGCCCTGATCATGAATTGAAATCGCACCAGCCGGCTGTCCGGATGGCTCGATGGGCAGTGATATTCATCGACAACGACCGTGATCGACCCGTCAACACTCCCGAGGTTCGGTTGCTGCGGATCGATGCCGCGTGGATCAACCCCCGTGCGCGACCAGCGACACCCTTCGATGGTCCGGCGTCGCAGGCCGGCAAAGTCACGCGCCGTCACCGATCCGCCGGTGTGACCCACTGCAAAGCTGGCACCCGGCTCCAGCAGAGCGTCAGCCGCCGTCTCGTTTCCGCTTTCGATGCGATCGTGAAAGTCTCTCACCTGCAGGGCCGGGTGGTACTCAGGTCCGCCGGGAGGCGATCCCAGCTCGCCTGAAATCAATGCTGCGCTCCCTGCCGCGCCTGCAGACAGAAGCGCGAGGATCGCCATCAGAGAGTGTCCAGCCGCTCGCGGGTCAGTTCCGACACCGGTTCGGTGCCCGTGTTCGGCTCGCCCTCGCGGTCCATGATCAGCAGCTCGACCTCCTCGGGCGCGACCGGGCGGTGCTCGACGCCCTTGGGGACGACGAGGAATTCGCCGGGGCCGAGGGTGCGGGTGCCGTCGCGGAACTCGATGGTGAGACGGCCCTTCAGGACGAGGAACAGTTCGTCCGTCTCCGCATGGCTGTGCCAGATGAACTCGCCCTTGAGCTTCGAGACGCGCACCTCGTTGCCGTTGTAGCGGCCGACGATGCGCGGGTTCCAGTGATCGGAGAAGAGCGCGAGCTTGTCGGCGAGACGGACGACTTCCGGCGCAGTCATCGGGCGGGTCTCGGAGGGGTCGGCGCCGGGGGCCGCAAAGGCTCCCGCCGCCATGCCTCGAGCGTGGCCCGCGACTGGAACTGTCCGACCTTGAGCTGCGGACGCGACCAATCGGGGTCGATCAGCGCCTCGTAAACACCGTCCGGGCAGCGCCATTCGACCCGGTACAGGCCAATATAATTCGGCGCCGGGCGGTAGGACAGGAACCTGCACCGGAGCAATATGTCGACCATGGCGGGGGCGGTCGCCGCGGCGTTGGGCCGCGTGCTCACGGAATCCATACGACGGTCGATCGCGGCGATCGCGGCGTCGCGCCGCCCGGCGGACAGATCGGCGATGAAACCATCGACCACAGGATGGGTCGCAGGCAAGGGCGGCCGCACTGGCGGTGGCACCTGCAGGGCCACGGCGGCGACGGAAGCGAGCAGTGCGGCCATCATCGTATCTCGCTGGCGGGCGGGCGCTCGCGGGCCTGCTTCATCTGCATGCCGACCGCGCCAAGCACGAGGAGGATTGCCGCTACACCGACGGGCCATGCGACGAATTTCGGTGGCTGCCGCTTCCTGCCCATCCGCCATCCGATAAAGGCGGCGATGGCGAGCAGGATGACCGGAAAAGCGGCGTAGCCGAGGCGGTAGCCGGTTTCCTCCGGGCTCACCGGTCGCATTCTCCGAACACGATATCCATGGCGCCGAGGATGGCGGTCACGTCCGCGAGCATGTGGCCTTTCGACATGAAGTCCATCGCCTGCAAATGGCTGAAGGCGGTCGGGCGGATCTTCACGCGATAGGGCTTGTTGGTGCCGTCGGCGACCAGATAGACGCCGAACTCGCCCTTCGGGCTCTCGGTCGCGACATAGACCTCGCCGGCGGGAACGTGGAAGCCCTCGGTGTAGAGCTTGAAGTGGTGGATCAGCGCTTCCATCGACTGCTTCATTTCGCCGCGTTTGGGCGGGACGACCTTGCGGTCGAGGCTGGCGATCGGGCCTTCCGGCATCTCGTTGAGACACTGCTTCATGATCCGGGCGGACTGGCGGACCTCCTCGACACGCACCATGAAGCGGTCGTAGCAGTCACCCCGGGTGCCGACGGGAATATCGAAGTCCATCCGGTCGTAGACGTCATAGGGCTGCGACCGGCGGATGTCCCACGGGATGCCGGCGGCGCGGATCATCGGGCCGGAGAAGCCCCAGGCCAGCGCATCCTCCTTCGAGACGGTGGCGATGTCGACGTTGCGCTGCTTGAAGATGCGGTTGTCGGCGACGAGGCTGATCGCGTCCTCGAACAGCCGCGGCAGCCTTGTGTCGAGCCAGTCGCCGATGTCGGTCAGCAGCTTCAGCGGCACGTCCTGGTGGACGCCGCCGGGCCGGAACCAGGCCGCGTGCATGCGCGCGCCCGAGGCCCGCTCGTAGAAGTTCATGCAATCCTCGCGGATCTCGAACAGCCACAGGTTCGGCGTCATCGCGCCGACGTCCATGACGTGCGAGCCGAGGTTCAGCATGTGGTTCGAGATGCGGGTCAGCTCGGCGAAGAAGACCCGGAGATATTGCGCGCGGAGCGGGACCTCGAGGCCGAGCAATTTCTCGATCGCCAGAACATAGCTGTGCTCCATGCAAAGCGGCGAGCAATAATCGAGGCGATCGAAATAAGGGAGCGCCTGCAGATAAGTCTTATACTCGCAGAGCTTCTCGGTGCCGCGATGCAGCAGGCCGATATGCGGGTCGACGCGCTCGATAATCTCGCCGTCCAACTCCAGCACGAGGCGGAGCACGCCATGCGCGGCCGGGTGCTGCGGGCCGAAATTGATCGTATAGTTGCTGATCTCCGTATGCGCTGGACTGGTGCCGGCGACATCGGCCTCGGCTTCCACCGCGTGCGGGATCAGATCGGCATTCTCGGCCATCAGGAATCAGCCTTGGGCTTGCGCGCAGGCGACTTGGCCGCGGCGACTTTCTTCACCGGCGGTTTGCGCTTCGCCGCCGCCTTGTTCGCTTTCTCCCCCGCCCCGGTCTGACCGCTATGCTCGGTCGTCTTGGGCGTGGCCGGCGGCGCCTTCGCCTTGGGCGCGGCGTCCTTGACGATCTCGGCGGCCTTGAGCGGCGTCGGCGCGCCGGCAGCCTCCGGCTGGGCCTTCTCGTCGCCTGGGATCACATAGTCGGCGCCCTCCCAGGGGGAGAGGAAATCGAAGCTGCGGAAATCCTGGGCGAGGCTGACCGGCTCATAGACGACGCGCTTCTCTTCCTCGGAGTAACGCAGCTCGACATAGCCGGTGAGCGGGAAGTCCTTGCGCTGCGGGAAACCGCGGAAGCCGTAATCGGTGAGGATGCGGCGCAGGTCCGGATGGCCGGCGAAGATCACACCGTACATGTCGAAAATCTCGCGCTCCAGCCAGCCGGCGACCGGATAGACACCGGTCACGGTCGGCACCGGCTGCTCCTCATCGGTCGAGACCCTGACGCGCAGACGATGGTTCTTCGTGACCGAGAGCAGGTGATAGACCACCTCGAACCGCTCGGCGCGCTCCGGATAGTCGACGCCGGCAATCTCCATGAGCTGCTGATATTCGAAGCGGTCACGCAATGTGGTCAGCACGTCCGCCACACTCTCGCGGGCGACATCAATCGAGACCTCGTCCACCTCGTCCTTGGCGGAGAGGAAAGCGGCGCCAAGCGCGGCCTCCACCTGGTCAATGATCCCGTCGCGGGCGGGGACGAGAGGCGCGGGACTGCCCATCAGCGCTCCACCGTGCCTTCCCGGCGGATTTTCCGCTGCAGCTGCATGATGCCGTAGAGTAAGGCTTCGGCGGTCGGCGGGCAGCCGGGGACGTAGATGTCCACCGGCACGATGCGGTCGCAGCCGCGCACGACGCTGTAGCTGTAGTGATAATAACCGCCGCCATTGGCGCAGCTGCCCATGGAGATGACGTAGCGCGGCTCCGACATCTGGTCGTAGACGCGGCGGAGCGCGGGAGCCATCTTGTTGCAGAGCGTGCCGGCGACGATCATCACATCCGACTGGCGCGGGCTGGCGCGCGGCGCGGCGCCGAACCTCTCAAGATCATAGCGCGGCATGTTCACATGGATCATCTCGACCGCGCAGCAGGCGAGGCCGAAGGTCATCCACCAAAGCGAGCCGGTGCGGGCCCACTGGAACAGATCCTCGGTCGTGGTGACGAGGAAGCCCTTGTCCGAGACCTCGGACTGGATCTGGTTGAAGATATAGGGATCGGGCGGGGTATCGCCGGCGGGCTGCATCGGCTGTCCCGACGCGTCGAGGATCACTCCCATTCGAGCGCGCCTTTCTTCCAGGCATAAGCGAAGCCGAGCGCCAGCTCGACGAGAAAGATCATCATCGCAATCCAGGCCGCCCAACCGAGGTTGAACACGCTCACCGCCCAAGGGAAGAGGAACGCGGCTTCGAGGTCGAAGATGATGAAAAGGATGGCGACGAGGTAAAAGCGGACGTCGAACTGCGCCCGGCTGTCCTCGAAGGCCGGGAAGCCGCACTCATATTCGGTGAGTTTGTCCGGATAGGGGCGGTCCGCGCCGGTCAGCTTGGCGACCAGCATGGGCAGTACGACGAAGGCCATGGACAGGCCCAGCGCCACGGCCAGGAACAGCAGGATCGGCAGATAGTCGGCGGCGACGGACGCCATGCGTAACTCCCAAGGTTGCCGGGGCTTTAGGACGGCGCAGAGAGTCGGGCAAGAGGCGGGCGCGGCGGAAATGAAACTGAAATTGGCGCAAACGAAGGATCTGCCCGGGCTTGCCACAAATGTAGCACTCCCCTAGCGTCGTCACGAACCGGATGGAGAGGATAGGAATGACCGTATCGCGTGTTTGGCGGCTCTTGGGCCTCGCGGCCCTGCTTTCTGCCGCCCTCCTGGCCGAAGGCGCATCCACCAGGGCGCATGCCCAGGCGGCACCGGCGCAGCCGGTGGTGGTCGAGAGCCCGATCGCCGGCTTCCCCCACGCGAAAATCTATCGCCTCTTCGGCGATGTGCCGCGGCCAGTGGTGGTGATCCTGCACGGTGCCGAGGGCGGCGATAGGGCCGGCCGCCGCTTCGGGCCGATCCTCGCGCGGCAAGGCTATGCGGCGGTGAGCCTGCCTTATTACTCGCCCAATTGGGGCCAATATGGTCCGCCTCCCGAATTCCCCGATTTGCCCGGCAGTTTCATCGACATTCGCGTCGACCAGCTCGCGCGGCTGCGCGAGACGCTGCGATCCGTGCCCGGTCTCGATGTCGAGCGGTTCGCACTGTTTGCCGGGTCCAAAGGGTCCGAATTCGCCCTGATCGCCGCGACCCGCTATCCGTGGATCGACGCGGTGGTCGCCTATGCGCCGTCCGACCTGGTCTGGGAGGGTTGGGGCGTGGAGACGCTGGAGGCGGAGGGCACCCGCTCCTCCTTCTCCTTTGACGGGCGGCCCCTCCCCTTCATGCCCTATCGCGGCTTTGTGGCAGGGCTGCAGCAGGGGCAGAATGCGGACCTGCGCGCAATCCATGAAAACGGGTTTGCCGATCATCCGGACCGGGCGGCAGCGGCGCGGATCCCGGCCGAGGCCTATCGGGGCGCGCTGCTGCTTGTCGCGGGTGACGAGGACCGGCTGTGGAACTCGGGGCGCATGGCGCGGAATATCGTCGCCTCACGGCGCGCGGCGGGGCTGACGACGGAGGCGCTGCTCTATCCGGAAGCGGGGCACGATCTCGCCGGCGATGGCGGCCCGAGAGAGGACCCGCGCGGCGGCGGCACGCCTGCGGCCAATGCGGCAGCGCGCGCCGATGCCTGGCCGAAAGTGCTGGCTTTCCTCGCCCGGGCCCTAAGGCCCCGGCCGTAGCATCCGGATCGTGGTCGGACGGAGCGGCGCACTGCCCTGCAGCGCGCCGGCCTCGCCATAGCGCTCCCACTGGGAGTCGGCGACATAGAGGAAGTCGTTCCGGCGAACGAAGCCAAGGGTCGGCTCGCCCCAATCGCCATGATTGCTCTCAAGCACGCGCGCCGAGGCGATCCGCTCGCCGTCAGGGCTCAAGGTCAGGAACAGGATGCGGCGCGGATTGGTGCCATTTTGGATGGCCAGCAGGCCGCCGCGCCAAGGATAGAGGCCGTCAATGCCGTCGAGCATCGTATTGGCGTCGGATTCGAGGCGCGTGACGGTGCCGTCAGCAAGGTGCACCTCAGCCAGGCCATAGCCGTAATCGGAGACGTAGAGCCGGCGCCCGTCGGCGGCGGGCACGAGGCCCTGCGGACTGCGCAGGCGGCCGGGATGGACGAAGACGGAGAGCGCGGTCTCGCCCGGACGGGCGCGGTAGATGGCGCCGGTGTTCGGGTCGCTGGCGTAGATGGTGCCGTCCGGAGCGAGCGCGATGTCGGCGGGCGATCCCTCGCCCGGCACAGCCAGCCGACGCACCGGGCGCAGCGTATTAAGATCGACCGCGATCAGGCCGCGAAAGGCGCTCTCCGGATTGGGTGTCTGCTCGACCACGCCCGAGGCGGCCCAGAGCAGACGGCGGCGGCTGTCGATGGCCAGGCCGAACAGGCTGCCTGCCTCCAGCCCCTCGATCGCCCGCCAGCCCCTTGTCTCGCGCACCAGCAAAGCGCGACTCACCACGGTCGCGACGAAGAGGCGCGCGGTGCGGGCGTCCCAGGCAATGCCCTCGACCAGGCGATGCTCGATGGGCAGGCTGGTGAACAGTCGGCTCGCCTGCACGCGCCCGGCATTGGCGGCGAAGCGCTGGCGGAGTGCCGCCATCTCGTCCTGAGGCAGATAGACGGCGAGTAGCTCGAGCGTCTGCTGGCTCGGCGCATAGCCCATCGTGGCAAGCCGCTGCAGCCCGGTGCGGACCGCGGCGGCGTCGCGCGCCTCATGCGCGACGGCAAGCTGGCGGCGCTGGACCGAGGCGCTGTCCGGGAAGGACGCGAGCAGCTCGGCGGGCGCCAACGTCGGGGTCGGCCAGCTCGGCTCGCTCGGCGTGCGGGTGCCCGGCGCCGCGCAGGCGGCGAGGAGCAGGGTGGCAGCGCCGATTGCCCCCCCGGCCCGCCTCACCCGCGGAGGGCTCCGGCGACGAGCTTGTGCAGTTTTGAATGGAGCTGGTCGTTGGCGGCGAGCACCTGGCCTTTGACGAGACCAGCGTCGCTCCCCCGGAAATCGCTGACGAAGCCCCCGGCCTCGCGGACCAGGAGGATGCCGGCGGCGATGTCCCAGAACTGCAGGTCCTCTTCCCAGAACCCGTCGAACCGCCCGGCGGCGACCCAGGCGAGATCGAGCGCGGCCGAGCCGAAGCGACGAACGCCGGCGACTTCGGGCGCGATCGCGTTCAGTATCCGGTCGAAGCGCGGCAGATCGCCATGCGCCTTGAAAGGTATGCCGGTGGCGACCAGCGACTCGTCGAGATAGCGGCGGGCGGAGACGCGCAGCCGCCGCTCATTGTGCCAGGCGCCCCGGCCCTTCTCGGCCCAGAAGCTCTCGTCGGTGATCGGGTTGTAGACGAGGCCCTGGCTGATCTCGCCCCAACCCTGCCCGCCCGGCTTCGGCTCCTGCACCGCGATCGAGATGGCGAAATGCGGGATGCCGTGGAGGAAGTTGGTGGTGCCGTCGATCGGATCGACGACCCAGCGGGGCTTCAGCGGATTGCCTTCGACCGAGCCGCCTTCCTCCAGATAGAGGCCCCAGTCCGGCCGGGCGTGTCGAAGCTCCTCGACCACGGTCTGCTCGGCCTGCTCGTCGGCCATGGAGACGAAGTCGGCCGGGCCTTTGCGACTGACCTGCAGCTGCTCGACCTCGCCGAAGTCCCGCCGCAGGCGCGGCGCCGCCTTCCGCGCGGCGCGCTGCATGACGGTGATGAGGCCGCTGTGACTAACCATCTGCGAATTCCCGCACAAAAACGTCTCGAGCCGTTACGTTGAGGCGGCCAAATTCACCTTCAACGAGATATTCGTCCGAGCCACGAAGTTCGAACCGATGGATGTGACCGTAATCCCAGCTATCTTCCGCATCCAGGCTCGGTCGAGCGCCGCTCGGGCTATATTCGATCTCGGCTTGCTTAAACCAAAGCTGGGCTGGCCGAAACTCCGCCCACTCACCTTCCCGCTTCCCGACAGGTTCCGGGTGTTCTGTCGACAGGCAGGCGTCGAGCTCGATCACGGCCCAGTTCATGCCAACATGCACGCCGAGGACGTAGCTATCCTCAAGCACGTAGGGCTTGAATCGAGGATCGTCGGGGTAGTCCATTAGTCCGCGCGGCGGACGTAAGTCTGCTCGTAAACGTCGACCACGATCTTCGTACCGGCGCTGATATGCGGCGGCACCATGACGCGGACGCCATTGTCGAGCACGGCCGGCTTGTAGGACGATGAGGCGGTCTGCCCCTTCACCACGGCGTCGGCCTCGACGATGGTCGCCTCGATCGTGTCGGGCAGCTGCACGCTGATCGGGCGCTCGTCGTAAAGCTCCATGACCACGTCCATGCCGTCCTGCAGGAAGGCGGCGGCGTCGCCCAGCAGGTCGGTCGGCAGCGTGATCTGCTCGTAATTGTCCTTGTCCATGAAGGTGAGCGCGTCGCCATCGCGGAACAGGAACTGGAAGTCCTTCGTGTCCAGCCGGACGCGCTCGACCGTTTCGGCCGAGCGGAACCGGACATTGTTCTTCCGGCCGTCAATGAGGTTCTTCATCTCGACCTGCATATAGGCGCCGCCCTTGCCGGGCTGGGTGTGCTGGATCTTCACCGCACGCCAGATGCCGCCTTCATATTCGATGATGTTGCCGGGACGGATGTCCACGCCGCTGATCTTCATGATTTGCTCGCTGACTGGAGAAAGTCGGCGGCTCTTAGCGGCGACGCGCGTTTCCGGCAAGCAGCGGGTAGGGATTGACGGGGCGGCCCTGATACCAGCGGGCGCCGTTTTCCATTCGATACATGGCGAAATGCAGATGCGGCCATTGCGGATGGGCGTTGCCCGAGCTGCCGACGCGACCGATCGGATCGCCTCGGCGGATGCGCTGGCCGGCCTCGAGCCCCGGCGCGTATGAATCGAGATGGGCGTAATAATAGACCCAGTCGCCGTCGTCGGAGCGGACATAGGCGGTGATCCCGCCCAGGCTGCTGCGGTGCAGCCGCTCTACTGTGCCGTCGGTCGCCGACACGACCAGGCTGCCGCGGGGCGCCATGATGTCGATCGCGCCGTGCGAGCGCCCCCCGCTGCGCGCGGCGGTATAAGTGTCGACCAGCTGGGTCGCGGCAATGCCCTCGACGGGCAGAAGAAGGCGGTCGTCGTTGCGTTCGGTGACGAAGCTCTCCCGCGCGGAACTCAACGCGGCGTCGATCTCCTCCATGGTCGGGCCTTCGTCCAGCTTGCCGCCGGCGCGCGCGCCGTCATTCGCCATGCCAGTCCCGGACGCGGCCGATAGGCCGAGCCACAGCATCGATGTCAGAAAAGCCCCCATGGCGCCGGTGTAACCATGGCACCAGTTAACGCCAGCCTACCTCAGGCCATAAAGCGGCTCTCGGGCGCCATATCGTTCCGGGGCTGCGACGAATTGCGGCTAGGGCTGACCGGACCCGCCCGAGCCCGTCAGCAGCGGATAAGGATTGACGGGAATGCCTTCCCACCAGCGCTGGCCCGATGCCATTGCCTTGATCGCGAAATGGAGGTGCGGCCCGTCGGGGCTCGCATTGCCGGTGCTGCCGACGAAGCCGATCAGGTCCCCGCGCCGCAACTGTCTGCCTTCCGCGAGGCCCGGCGCATAACGGTCCAGATGCGCGTAATAATAGACCCATGCCCCGTCCGGCGAGCGGACATAGGCGGTGATCCCGCCACCGCCATTGCTGAAATGGAGCTTTTCGACCCGCCCCTCCGCCGCGGCCAGGACCGGTGTTCCGCGCGCTGCCATGATGTCGATCGCATCATGGGGGCGGCCATCGCCCCGGGCCTGAGTGAATGTGTCGATCAGACCCCCTGGCAGAACTCCCGCTACGGGGAGGGCAAGACCGGCGCCCGAAGGCCCACCCGGCGCGAAAGCTGATGGCGTTACCGGCATGCCGGATGGCGCCGCCGGGCTGCCGGCTGACGGGGCGGTCGCCATCTGCTCGCCTGGCGGCGAGCGGGTCGGGATAGCCAGCACCAGCCAGCCGATCGCGCCGAAGATAGCGACCAGCAGGATGCGGTTCAGCAGCCGGGGCGCGCGCGAGCTCATGCCTGGAAGACCGCGACCACCCCCGAGCGTACCATCTGCGCGAGACGGGCCGCGTCCCAATTGGTCAGCCGGATGCAGCCATGGCTCTCCGTGCGACCGATGTTTCGCGGCTCGGGCGTACCGTGAATGCCATAATGCTCGCGGGAGAGGTCGATCCAGACCACGCCGACCGGGCTGTTCGGGCCAGGCGGAAGGGTCTGCCGGCGGTCGCCGGGATCGGCGTCCCAGAACAAAGCCGGATTATAGTGGAAGGGCGGGTTGCGGGCGATGCCGCGTATCTCCCAGCGGCCTAGCGGCAGCGGATCGCGCGTGCTGCCCATCGTTGCCGGGAATTGGGCGATCAGACGATCCTCGGCATCATAGGCCATCAGCACCTTCTCGGACTTGTCGACCACGACCCGCGCCGCCCGGGGCTGTTCGCCGGCCACGCCGAGCGACGCCAAAGTGGTCCGCCAGGCGTCATCGCCGTCCCCGCCTGCCGGGCCGCCGGCCACGTTGGGCACGACGACCTGCGCCCCGGCCCGCGGCGCGAAGCCCGGTGCCGGATTGAGCGCGCGGATCGCGTCCGGTGTAGTGTGATAGCGCTCGGCGAGCTTCTCCATCAGGTCGGCATAGCCGAGCGCCGACAGCCGCGCCTGCGCCTCGGGCTCGCGCGGGATCGGGCCGCTGAACGGACCGGCGGCGAAGTCGGCGTCAATGGTGATCGTTCGAGTCGAGGGAATGCGGTTCCATTGCGCCAGCGCGGCACGCGTCGGCGCGTCAGGCTGGCCGGTCTCGGTGAGGCCCCGGGCGCGCTGGAAGCCGCGCAGGGCCGCAGTCAGCGACATGCCCTCGCGGCCGTCAATCACGCCCGGCGAGAAGCCCTGCCGGTCGAGCACGACCTGCAGTTGCATGACGGGGCGGGTCTCGGGCTGGTTTTCGGGTCGGAGCTGCTCGGCCTCGGCCGGCGGCGCGGCGGCTGGCGCCTGGGCGGGCTGAGGCTCGGCCGTGGCGACTGCAGGTGCCGGCGCGGACGATGGCTCGCCGCCAAACTGGATCATCCCGGTCGCGACCGCGCCACCGATCGCAAGCCCGAGCACCAGCAAAGCCACCAAAATCCACCGCATCTTATCACTCCGCACCTGTTCCGTGTGGGCGATAACCAGCGGAGCGCGGGTTTATTTCCCGGCGAGCAGCGGCTGGAAGGCTTTGACCGCCTCGGCGGGGCCGCCGGGATGCCCCCAGACCGCCGCGCTGACCGCCAGGAAATCGGCGCCCGCCTCGATCAAAGCGCGGCCATTGTCCGGCGTGATGCCGCCGATCGCGACGCAGGGTATCTCGAACAATGTCGTCCACCAGGACAGGATCGACGGGTCCGGGCGGTGCTGCACTTCCTTGGTCGCGGTCGGGAAGAAGGCGCCGAAAGCGACATAGTCGGCACCCGCTTCGCCCGCTTCCATGGCAAGATGGCGGCTGTCGTGACAGGTGATGCCGATTTGCGCGTTCGGACCGAGCAAACGACGCGCAACCTCGGGATCGCCGTCGCCCTGCCCCAGATGCACGCCGTCCGCGCCAAGACGCTTGGCGAGACCGATATCGTCATTGACGACGAAGGCGACCTCGCGTGCGGCGCAGATTTCCTGCAACGGCGCCGCGAGCCGCGCCGCCTCATGCTGGTCGATGCCCTTCACCCGAAACTGGAAAGCGGCCACCGGCCCCGCGTCCAGCGCCGCCTTCAGCGCGTCCGGAAAGGCGCCGGTCACGTCAAGCGGCGAGATCAGATAGAGCTGGCAAGGCGGCCGACGCGGGTCGCGCTCGAACTGCTCGGCGAAATCTGGCGAAAGGCGGGTGAACTCGTCGTCGTCGGTCATGTGGACAGCCTGCGCTCCCTGAACGCCAGGAACAAGGGCAAGGCGCAGCAAAGCCCGATCGTGAAGGTGACGGCCGGGTAAATCCAGAGCCGCCCCATGCCGAGCCGCCGCCCCTCCGCCATGGCGAAAACCACGAAGACAAGCGCGGCGAAAAGGACGTCCGCCGCAAAAATCGTCGCCGGGCCGGTGGCGAAGAGCTGTCCGAAAAACAGGCGGACATCGACGCCATTGGCCGCCAGCCAGGGGATGAAGATCACATAGGGCATGATCGCGCCGATCATAGCGAGCACGAGATAGGTCCGGAAAAGAGTCATACCGGACTGTCCTTAAGCCGCTGCACCACCGCCACGAAGGCCGCCGCATCGTCGAGACGATGGGCGACCGCGACAAGCGGGTATCGGCGGGCAGGCAGCGGCGGATCAAGGTCCAGCATCACGTTCGGATAGTTGATCAGCGCGAGATTGAGAACGCCTCTGCCCTTCAACGCCTCGGCCGGCCAGGACGTGCGCAGCCCGGCGATCTGGGCGGTGGAAATGCGAACCGATTTGAGCCTGCCCACCCGCATCGTCACCCAGCTTTCGTCCACGAGCACCGGCAACCGCCTGAGCGAGCGGATCAGCAGCACCACCCAGACCAGGGTCGCGGCGCTCAAGGCCGACAGGACCCAGGCGGCGACATGGCTCCAGAGCGCCCCGACCAGCAGATGGACGACCGCCAGCTCCAGGGCGACGATGCAGGCGAAGGCCCATAAAGGCGGCGCAAGCGCCCGGTCATAGGAGAAAGCGAGCGGTGCCCCGGGGTCGGTCACCGCCGGCTCAGGCCGCCAGCGCCTTCTCGATCGCCGCGACCAAAGCCGGATCGCCCGGCGCGGTGTCGGGTGAGAAGCGGGCGACGACTTCGCCGTCGCGGCCGATCAGGAACTTCTCGAAATTCCACAGCAGTTCCGGCGCGGGATTGGGTGTCATGCCGAAGCCCTTGAGCCGCTCGCGGAACGGGCCGTCATCGGTCGCCTGTGGGGCGGCCTCGATCAGCGCCGCGTAGAGCGGGTGCTTGTCCGGGCCGGTCGCGACCAGTTTCTCGAACATTGGAAAATCGACACCGAAATTGGTCGTGCAGAAGCTCTCGATTTCGTCATTGCTACCCGGCTCCTGCCCGGCGAAATCATTGGCCGGGAAGCCGAGCACAACCAGGCCTTGGTCGCGATACTGGCCGTAGAGCGCCTCCAGCCCCTCATATTGCGGGGTGAGCCCGCATTTGGAGGCGACGTTGACAACGAGCAGCACCTTGCCGGCATAGTCGCCCAAAGAAGCGTCGGCACCGCGGATGGTCCGCAGCTGGATGTCGGCGAGCGCGCTCATGCCTTCACCGTCGAGGCCTGGTAGATGTCGTCAATTGCCTGGCCGAGCGCCGTGTCGAACTCGGCGTCGGTCATCTGGTGACGAAGGTCCTCCAGCAAAGCGCGGCTGAAGCTCGCGATCATGCCGCGATTCTTGGCCAGCTCGGCGCAGGCCTCGGGCCGGGCGAAGCCACCCGACAAGGCCACGACGCGCAGCACCTTGGGGTGGTCGACCAGCGGATCGAACAGGCCGGCCTTGGCGGGGATGGAGAGCTTCAGCATCACCTTCTGCCCGTCGGGCAGGCTCTCCAACGCGGCCAGGATCTCCTCGAGCAGGATCTGGTCGGCCTGCGCCCGTTCCGGGCTCTTGATGTTCACTTCGGGCTCGATGATTGGGACGAGGCCCGCCTCGATCACCTGGCCGGCGACCTTGAACTGCTGGATCACCACGGACGCAATGCCGTCGCGATTGGCGAGGTTGATGACAGAGCGCTCCTTGGTGCCGAACACGCCGAGGGCCTTGGCGCGGACGAGCAGCTCGTCCAGCTCCGGCATCGGCTTCATCAGTTGGACGCCGTCTTCCTCGGTCTCCAGCCCCTTGTCGATCTTGATGAACGGAACGACGCCGCGCTCCTTGAGCACGGCCGGGACTGGCTTGCCGCCGATCTCGCCGTCCATGGTCCGCTCGAACAGAATCGCGCCGAGCACCTTTTCTCCGGAGAAAGAGGGCGCGGTGATGATGCGGGTGCGCATCTGGTGGATGAGGCCGAACATCTCCTCATCGCCCGAATAGGCGTCTTCCTCGATGCCATAGCCCTTTAGCGCCTTGGGTGTGGAGCCGCCGCTCTGGTCCAGCGCGGCGATGAAGCCGTTCCCGTTCTCGACCCTGTCCAGCATCTCGGCGTCCTGCATCGCGTTCCTCGCTTAGTTGATTCGGCTGTGGTGCGCCGCCCTATCGCAGCGCGTCATGAGTCTCAAACTAGGGGCGCCCAGGGCGGTCCCTTCAGCTCCAGATTGTTGCCCTCCGGATCGGCCAAATAGACGGACGGGCCATCCCCGTCCGCGCCGTAGCGCGACACGATTTCGCTCTCGATGCCGTGGGCGCGGAGGTCGGCGAGGACCGCCTCCCCGTCCCAGGGGAAGACCCGGAAGCAGATATGGTCGACATTGCGCCCCTCCGGGCCGGGCGCCGCGCCGCCTGCACTGCCGAGCTTGCCGTCAACGGGCACGAGGTCGATTAGCGAGGTGCCGACGCGCAGCTGGTAGAGGCCGATCGCCTCCTGTTTCTTCTCCCAGCGCGCGCCGAGCACATCGATATAGAAAGCGGCGACCGTCTCCAGATCGACCACGCGCAACACGACATGGTCGATATTCTGGATATTGATCATGGCCGCGCCAGTGCCGCGACGCCCGGAAGCTCCTTGCCTTCCATCCATTCCAGGAAGGCGCCGCCGGCGGTGGAAACGAAGGTGAAATCGTCCGCGACGCCGGCATGATTGAGCGCCGCGACCGTGTCACCGCCCCCGGCGACCGAGACCAGGCTGCCCTCCTGTGTCAGCGCGGCGGCGGTGCGCGCGAGCGCCACGGTGGCGGCGTCGAAGGGCGGCGTCTCGAAGGCGCCGAGCGGGCCGTTCCAGACCAAAGTCCGGCAATTCTTCAGCGCGTCGGCCAGGGCCTCGACTGCGGCGGGGCCGACGTCGAGAATCATCTCGTCAGCGGCGACCTCGTGGACGTTGCACGTCCTCAGGCTCGCCGGATTGGCGGCGAATTCCTTCGCGACGACGACATCATAAGGCAGATGCACGATGCAATTCGCCCGGTCGGCGGCGTCGAGGATTTCCTCGGCCGTGCCGGCCAGATCATGCTCGCAAAGGCTCTTGCCGACATTCACGCCACGCGCCGCGAGGAAGGTGTTGGCCATGCCGCCGCCGATGATCAGGTGATCGACCTTGGCGACCAGGTGGCGAAGGACCTCAAGCTTGGTCGAGACCTTGGCCCCGCCCACCACGGCCGCGACGGGCCGCTCCGGATTGCCCAGCGCCTTTTCCAGCGCGTTCAGCTCCGCCTCCATCGCCCGGCCCGCAAAGGCCGGCAGCCGGTGCGCCAGGCCCTCGGTGGAGGCATGGGCGCGGTGGGCGGCGGAGAAGGCGTCGTTCACATAAAGATCGCCGAGCCGGGCGAACCGGTCGACCACGGCCGGGTCGTTCTTCTCCTCGCCGCCGAAGAAGCGCGTATTCTCCAGGATCGCGACGTCGCCGGGCTGGAGCGTCGCGACACCGGCCTCGTCGACCTCCCAATCGATATAGCGGACCGGGCGGCCCAGCACCTGCTCATAGGGCTTGGTCACGAGCGCAAGCGACAGATCCGGGCTCGGCGCCTTGGGCCGCCCGAAATGGGCGAGCAGGAGGACGATCGCGCCCTTGTCCGCCAGCTCGGTGACGGTCGGCAAAGTGGCGCGGAAGCGGGTGTCGTCGCTGACCTTCCCCTCCTGCATCGGCACGTTGAGGTCGACGCGCACGAGCACGCGCTTGCCCTGAACGTCGCCGATATCGTCGAGAGTCAGGAACGACGCCATGACGTCAGCCGAGCTTCGCCATGGCCGCGGCCGTATCGACCATGCGGTTCGAGAAGCCCCATTCATTGTCGTACCAGGAGACGACGCGGACGAGCTTGCCCTCGAGGACCGCGGTCTCGAGGCTGTCGACGGTCGAGCTGGCCGGGCAGTGATTATAGTCGATCGAGACCAGAGGCTCGTCGCTATAATCGAGGATGCCGGCGAGCGGTCCGGTCTCGGCCGCGGCCTTGAGAAGGGCGTTGACCTCCTCGACGCTCGTGTCGCGGTTCGGGGTGAAGGTAAGGTCGACCAGACTGACGTTCGGCGTTGGCACGCGGATCGCCGAACCGTCCAGCTTGCCTTTCAGCTCCGGCAGCACCTCGCCCACCGCGCGGGCGGCGCCGGTCGTGGTCGGGATGATCGACATGGCGGCGGCGCGGGCGCGGCGCTTGTCGCTGTGGATCTGGTCCAGGATCTTCTGGTCGTTCGTGTAAGCGTGGACCGTGGTCATCAGCCCGCGGGCGATCCCGATCGAATCGTTCAGCACCTTGGCGACCGGCGCCAGGCAATTGGTGGTGCAGGAGGCGTTCGAGACGATCGTGTGTCCCGCCTCCAGCTTGTCGTTGTTCACGCCATAGACGACAGTGAGATCGACGCCTTTGGCCGGGGCCGAGATCAGCACCTTCTTCGCGCCGGCGTCTATATGCTTCTGCGCATTCTCGCGGTCGGCAAAAAAGCCAGTGCATTCAAGGACAAGATCGACCTTGTTCGCAGCGTGCGGGAGTTTGGCCGGGTCTTTTTCGGCGGTGACGTGGATGCGCTTGCCGTCGATGATCAGATCGTTGCCGTCGGCGCGAACCTCACCCGGATAGGGGCCGTGCACGGAGTCGCGCTTGAACAGGAGCGCGTTGGACTCGGCGTCGGCCAGATCGTTGATCGAGACGAGCTCGAGGCCGCTGTCCTTCTTCGCGAGCAGGGCCCGCGCGACGAGGCGCCCGATGCGGCCGAAGCCGTTAATTGCAACTCTGGTTGCCATCTTACTGATCTCCTTGCGTTTCGAGGGCCGCGATGATCCGCGGCACGATCGCCTCGGCGGTGAAGCCGAAGCGCTTGAACAGGTCGGGGGCGGGCGCCGAGGCGCCGAAGCGGTCGAGGCCGATAGTGAGGCCGTCACGGCCGGTATAGCGCTCCCAGCCGAGAGTCGCGCCCGCTTCGATGGAGACGATCAGAGCGTCGGCGGGAATGACATCGGCGCGATAGGCGGCGTCCTGGGCGTCGAACAGCTCCCAGCAGGGCATGGAGACGACATCCGCGCCGATCCCTTGCTCTTCGAGCGCATCGGCGGCGGCCAGCGCCACCTCGACTTCGGAGCCGGTGGCGAGCAGCACGGCCTTGCGGGGTGCTGAAGCGGCGCGGAGACGATAGGCGCCCTTCGCCGAGCGATTCTCGGAGTTTTCCAGCCGGACCTGCGGCAAATTCTGCCGAGTCAACGCGAGCAAAGAGGGCCCATCCGCCTTGCGCAGTGCCAGCTCCCAGCATTCCGCCGTCTCGACCACGTCCGCCGGGCGGTAGACGTCGAGATTGGGCATGGCCCGCAGGCTGGCCAGATGTTCGATCGGCTGGTGGGTGGGCCCGTCCTCGCCGAGCCCGATCGAATCGTGGGTCATCACATAGATGGCCCGGACCTGCTGCAGCGCGGAGAGGCGGATGGCGGGGCGGGCATAATCGGCGAAGACCAGGAAGGTGCCGCCATAAGGGATCACGCCGCCGTGCAGCGCCATCCCGTTCATCGCCGCGGCCATGCCGAACTCGCGAATGCCATAATAGATATAGCGGCCCGAATAATCCTCTTTCGTCAGAGGGTTCTGGCCCTTGGTTTTGGTATTGTTCGAGCCCGTAAGGTCGGCCGAACCGCCGATCGTCTCGGGCAGCCGGTCGTTGATCGGCCCCAGCACCGCCTCGGACGCCTTGCGGGTCGCGACCTTTTGCGGGTTGGCGATCAGCCCGGCGATATAATCGTCCAGCGAGAAGCCCTCTGGCAGCGCGCCTGCCATGCGGCGACTGAACTCCGCTGCCTGCGGGTGCGCCGCGAGCCGCTCATTCCACGCGCCGTGCGCCTCGTGGCCGCGCGCGCCGAGCGCATGCCAGGTTGAAACGACATCGGCGGGCAACTCGAACGGCGGATAATCCCAGCCCAGTTCCTTGCGGGCGGCGGCCACTTCGTCGGGGCCAAGCGCGGCGCCATGGGTTGCGGCCGTACCCTGTTTGTTGGGCGCGCCGAAGCCGATGATCGTGCGGCAGGCAATCAGGCTCGGACGCGGATCCGCCACCGCCTCGTCCAGCGCGCGGCGCACATCGTCCGCGTCAAGCCCGTCGCAGCGGGTGACGTGCCAGCCATAGGCCAGATAGCGCGCCTCGATATCCTCGGAGGTCGACAGGTCGGTGGCGCCGTCGATGGTGATCCGGTTGTCGTCCCACAGGACGTTGAGCCGGCCAAGGCCGAGATGGCCGGCCAGCCCCGCCGCCTCGTGATTCACGCCCTCCATCAGGCAGCCGTCGCCGGCGATTACCCAGGTCCGGTGATCGACCAGGTCGTCGCCAAAGCCGGCGTTGAGGTGCCGCTCGGCGATCGCCATGCCGACCGCCATGGCCACGCCCTGCCCCAGCGGCCCGGTCGTCGCCTCGACCCCATCGAGCAGGAAGTTCTCGGGATGGCCCGCGCAAGGGGAACCCAGCTGGCGGAAATGCCTGATGTCCTCGAGCGTCGGACGGGCATAGCCGCTGAGGTGCAGCAAAGCGTAGATCAGCATCGAGCCATGGCCGGCCGAGAGCACGAAGCGGTCGCGGTCCGGCCAGTGCGGATCGGCGGGGTCGTGCCTCAGATATTCGGTCCAGAGCACCGTGGCGGCGTCTGCCATACCCATGGGCATGCCGGGATGGCCGCTATTTGCGGCCTCGACTGCATCCATCGCAAGAGCGCGGATGGCGTTGGCGAGCGTGCGGATCGGGACGGCCATGGGCTCCTGGGGGTTATCCGGGAATGGACGCGCGCGGAGGCGCTGCGGTCCCTTTATCGGCCCTCGCGCCCCCGTCAACCGTGGCAGTTTGCGGACCGCGCCGATCATGTTATGCCGTGGCTCATGGGGGATGCACGGGCCCTGGATGCAATTGCGCGGATCGAGCGCGCACTGGCGCGAATCGAAGCCTCGGGGCGCAGGCCCGGCGGACAATCAACCGATATGGCGGAATTGGCCGCGTTGCGCAGCGCGCACCAGACGCTCCGGGGCCGCGTCGAGGGCGCGATCGGCGAGATCGACCGGATTCTCGAAAGCGAGGGAGGCTGATGGCGTCGATCGACATCGAGGTCGCCGGGCGCCGCTACAATGTCGCCTGCCGCGACGGCGAGGAGGCGCACCTCCATTCGGTCGCGGCCCTGGTCGACCAGCGCGCCCGCGACGCCGGGGACGCCTTGGGCAGCCTCACCGAGACTCGGCAATTGCTGTTCGCCGCCTTGCTCATGGCGGACGATATCAAGGAGCTACGCGCCGGCAACGGCATTGCCGATCCGCCTCCCCCGCCGCCCGATCCCGCGGTCGCACAGGCCCTGGAACGGCTCGCGGCCCGGATGGAGGCCCTGGCGGACAGCCTTGAGAATGGGGCCTCTAATCCCTAGATAGGTCTTTGACGGGTACTGCCCGGTACGAGCTTTAGCGAAAATCCCTGAGGCGATAAGACATCCTCGGGGGCTGTCCCTGCCCGGGCCCTGGCCCGAAGTACATGGTCCCCACCTGACGTTCTGGCGTCAGAGGATATTCCGGCAAACGGCCATGGCGGTCCCGTCACCCATGCTCCCCACCGACAAGCCAGAATTGCGCACCGAGGGCCTCAGGCGCCGCCGCGCCTTTGCCGCCAGCCTCGACGACGCGACGCGCGCCGCCATGGAAGACGCGCTGGCGCAACTGGTGCTCCCGCATCTGCTCGGCGCCCGCGTGATCGCCGCCTACCACCCGCTCAGGGACGAGATCAGTCCGATGCCCATCATCGCCGGCCTTGGCGAAGGTCAGCGTTACGGCCTGCCCTGGTTCGCGCATCGCGACGCGGTGTTCCTCTGGCGCGAGGGGCCGGCGACCGAGCCCAGCCCGTGGGGCGTGGCCCAGCCCGCCGCCGACGCCCAGGGGCTGGTGCCGGAGGTGGTGCTCGTGCCGATCGTGCTTGCGGACCGGCGCGGCGTCAGAATCGGCCACGGTAAGGGCCATTATGACCGCGCCCTCGCCAATCTGCGCGCCGGCGGCCGCCCGGTGATGACCATCGGCCTGTGCTGGCCCGATCAGTTGGTCGACGGCCCACTCCCCGCCGATCCCTGGGACATAAGGCTGGACGCGGTCGCGACTCCGGGCGAATGGGCACCATGCGCTTAGAACCAACCTGGCGGCAGCCTGCGGGCATCTTCCTGATCCTGATCTGGATCATCGCCTGGTGCGTCGGCATCGCCAGTGTCGGCGGCCTGATCGCGGACTGGCCGATCTGGGCGCAAACACCCTTCTACCTCGTCGCGGGAATCGCCTGGATCTTCCCGCTCAAGCCCATGCTCCGCTGGATGGAGACGGGCCGCTGGCGGGGCCCGGCCGAGGAGTGATGGCGCGGGCCGGGCAGACCGAGATCCGTATGCGCCTCGTCATCGAGACGCCGGTGCCCGGAGTGATGCACAGCCTGCAGGACAAGAAGGGCCATCCGCTGGAGTGCAAAAAATCGGAGAGCGGCGAATCCCTCTGCTTCGATTTCCCCATCCGGATCGCGGCCGGCCCCAAATTCTATGGCGAGCAGGTGCGCAGCGAAGGGCCGGAGCGGCGCTTCGTCTATATCGCGGTGGGCAAGCAAGCCGCCGATCTCGGCTCGCCCTGGAGCCGGCGGATGAAGATCGACATCCACACTATCGCACAGGCGCTGCTCGACGGCGCGGCCGCAGGAAAGCGACTGGTGGGGAGGGTCGACGGAACAGGCAAGGACGGCACGCCCGCCTGTGCGACGGTGCCTGTAAAAAGCTGGCGACTGGACTGAAAGAAATGGCGCGAGTGACGGGGCTCGAACCCGCGACCTCCGGCGTGACAGGCCGGCGCTCTAACCAACTGAGCTACACCCGCGTAGAGTGAAGGCGGCGAACTAGTGAAGGCGCCGGGGGCTGTCAAGCGAGGTCCCCCGTCATTCCGCCGCAAAGCTCAGGACGGTGGCGGCGGTTGTCCGCGCGGGTCGTCCTGATCGTGGATCAAAGTGCCTTCCTCGAACAGGAAGCCAGTAATGTCCGGCGCCCCCGCCGCCGCGAAGACGGTGCGCAGGATGATAAGCAGCGGCACCGCCAGCAGCGCGCCGGTCGTCCCCCAGACCCAGGCCCAGAAGCTCAGGGCGAGCAGGATCATGAGCGGATTGATAGTGAGCTTGCGGCCCACGACGGTCGGCGTGATGATGTTCGCCTCGATCAGGTGCAGCACGATGAAGATGATCGACGGCAGCATCGCCCGCCAAGGCTCGGTGAACACCATCAGCCCCCCGATGCCGAGCAGAAGGGCCGCTACGATCGGGCCGAGATAGGGGATATAATTGGTCACCGCGACGATGCCGCCCCACATGAGCGGCGATTCCATGCCGATCGCCCAGAGGATCAGGGCGACGACCAGGCCCAAGGTGATATTCACCACCGTGATCGTGCCGAGATAAGTGGACGTGGCGTCGACCACCTGCTGGATCACCCGCGCCGTCGTCATCGCGCCGTCGAAGCTCGCCCGGTTGGTGATCGTGCGCTTGCGCATCTTGGTCCAGCCGGCGAGGAAGAAATAGATCACCAGGGTCGCGAAAAACATCTGGATGATCGCGAACGGCGCCGAGGTGGCAATGATCTGGAGCAGTGAATTCGGCGTCTCTACGGTCACCGTCTGGCTGGCGAGTCCGGGTCCGCGCGAAAATTCGTGGCTGACATTGTTGATGAAGCTGTCGAGATCGGAGAAGGCCTCGATGATCGGCGCCAGCGTCGTCCGCACGCGCTCGACTCGCTCGGGCAGCATCTTCACCCATTCGCTCGCCGGGAAGACGATCGCCGCCACCGCCGCATTGGCGATGATGAGAAACAGCATCAGGCACATGAAGGAGGCGAGGCCCGAAGGCACGCGCCGCCGCTCAAGCCATTCCAGCGCCGGCACCAGAGCGATAGCGATGACCAAGGCGGCGGTGACCGGGAGGAAGAACTCGGCCCCGGCCCGCAGCGCGAAGGGCAAAGCGACGAGCACGCCCGCGCCCATGATCAGGGCGATCGAGGCGAGCAGCCGGTCGCGGCGCCAGATATTGTTGCCGGCCTCCTCGGCCGCTGGCACCTCCGAGGCGCGCGGCAGGATCGACCGCGTGTTGCGGCGGGGCGGCGCTTCGGCCTCCTTGACGGACGGCTTTCTCATCATTCGACCATGCCCGAGCCGAGGGCGGCTGAGAAGGCGGAATTGCGGCGGGAATCAGTCGCGGATATATGGTGCCCCTGGCCCGACTCGAACGGGCACTTCTTGCGAAACTCGATTTTGAGTCGAGCGCGTCTACCAATTCCGCCACAGGGGCACGGGCCGCTCTCTATCCGGGCCGGCGCCGGGCCGCAATGGCCGGTCAGGAGAAGATCTGCGACTGCGGTGGCGTCTTCGGATCCGGCCCGAAGCGGTTGGCCCCCGGCGTGCCCTCGCTCAGGGCGAGGATCAGATTGTAGATCGGGACCCATATGAACCAGCCCGATCTGTCGACATCGTGCATGCGCCGGACCGCCACCGCGAAGATCGGGATGATGAACAGCGCCATGGCGACGAGCGCGCACGGCCCGAACTCGATGTTGAAGCTGGCTTCGAAGCCGTTGTCGCCGACATAGGAATAGCCTGAATAATCGGCCAGCCCGAGCTGGACGTCGAGCACGATCGCGACTGTCAGCACCACGGAATAGAGCAGGACGAACAGCCAATATTCCCGCCGGCGCGAGCGCCCGGAAAATTCGAAATACCGCTTCAGCGGCAGAAACATGTCCCCCATTTCATGCCCCCTTCTCCACGGCGCTCAGATATCGCCGAAATCCCCGCTGCGGCCATGCCCGCCGGCGAAGCGGGCGGCGCCGCCCCGCGCCCCCGCCAGCACCGGCGCCTCACCGGCCATCGCCTCAGCCCGCAGCGCCGCGTCAAGATCGCGGTCCCAATTGCCATAAGCGCTTGCGCGGTCAGTCTTGAGACAAAGCTGCGGGAAGCGAGCGATTTCCAGCGCGAGCCGCACCGTCTCTGCCCGCGCCTGCCCGTCCGGCACGACCCGGTTGGCGAGGCCCATGGCCAGGGCTTCTGCGGCGCCGACCGGGCGCCCGGTCAGGATCATGTCCAGCGCCCGCCCCTGCCCGACGATGCGCGGCAACCGGACGGTGCCGCCGTCGATCAGCGGCACGCCCCAGCGGCGGCAGAAGACGCCGAAGGTCGCGCCCTCGGCGGCGATTCGCAGGTCGCACCACAAAGCCAGTTCCAGCCCGCCGGCCACGGCATAGCCTTCGACCGCGGCGAGCACCGGCTTGGACAGCAAGCGCCGGGTCGGCCCCATCGGCCCTTCACCCAGCGGGTCATAGGTCACGCCGCCGCCGGCCAGAGCCTTGAGGTCGAAGCCCGCGCAGAAATGCCCGCCTGTCCCGGTCAGCACAGCGACGCACGCTTCTTCGTCCGCCTCGAAGGCGTCAAAGGCCTCACGCAGAGCCGCGGCGGTCACCGGATCGACCGCGTTGCGCACCTCCGGCCGGTCGATGGTCACGATGGTGACCGGCCCGTCCGTCTCGACGCGGACGCTCATATCCGCCGCTCGCGCCCCGCCCAGAAGGGCTCGCGCAACGCCCGGCGCAGCGGCTTGCCGACCGGGCTCAGCGGGATGGACTCCACGAAGCGCACCGCCTTGGGCACCTTGTAGCCGGCGAGGTGATCGTGGGCGTGCGCGATCAGCGCGCCCTCGTCCGCTTCCACGCCCTGGTGAAGCACGATGAACGCCGTCACCGCCTCGCCCCATTGATCGTCGGGCAGGCCGACCACCGCGGCCTGCGCCACCGCCGGATGGCTGCCCAGCACATCCTCCACCTCGCGCGGATAGACGTTGTAGCCACCGGTCACGATCATGTCGGAGGTGCGGTCGACCAGGGTCAGATAGCCGTCCGCGTCGAAACGGCCGATGTCCCGGGTCCGGAGCCAGCCCCCGGGCAGCAGCGTCTCGGCGGTCAGCTCCGGATCGGAATAACCCTTCATCACGAAGGGCGCGCGCAGCAGGATCTCGCCCGCCTCGCCCGCCGGCACCTCCTGCCCGTCCTCGTCGACCAGCCTGATCTCGGTCTCGGGACTCGGCCTTCCGCAGGAAAGCAGCCGCTCCGGCGAGGCCTCCGCATGTTCCGCCTTGCCCATCGAGCAGATCGCCAGCGGCGCCTCGGTTTGCCCGTAATATTGGACGAAGACCGGACCCCAGCGGGCCAGCGCCCGCTCCAGCACCGGTCGCGGCATGGGCGAGGCGCCGTAGACGATGGTCTCCACCGAGGAGAGGTCAGCCTCGTCGATGCCAGGCGTCTGGAACAGCATCTGCAACATGGTCGGCACGAGGTTCAGCGCCTGCGGCCGCAGCTGCTCGATCGCCTCCAGATAGGATGGCGGGGTGAAGCCGGGCAGGATCGCCGCTGCCCCGCCGCGCAGCCAGTAGGGCAAGACAAAGGTCCCGCTCGCATGGATCAGGGAGGCGGCGTGCAGCATGATCTCGCCGGGCCTTGGATCGATCACATTGGTGAGGATGTTCTGGACCACGGCCGCATAGCTGGCATGGCTGTGATGAACCGCCTTCAGCGTGCCCGTTGTCCCGGACGTGAAGAGCGCGAGAATGACGTCATCCGGCTCATGATCGAGCCGCGGGTCGCGGTCCGGCACGTCCTCGGCGAGGCGGAGCAGGTCCGGCCCGACATTGGCGTCGCCGGAGCCGTAAATGGCGAGGCCTGGCAAAGCGGCCTTCAGCGCCGCCGCCCGCTCCGCCTGGCTTGGCCCATGGATCAGCGCCCGCGCCCCGGTCTTGTCGATCATCGCCAGATGCTCTTCGAGCGACAGACGCCCGTTCAGCGGCGTTCGCACCAGCCCCGCCTTCACGCAGGCGAAATCGGTCGGGACGGAGACGAGCTCATTGTCCAGCAGCAGCGAGACCGGGCTGCCCTTGCCGAGCCCCAGCGGCCCGCCAAAGACCTGCGCGATCCGGTTAGACAGGCTCTCGACCTCGGCAAAGCTCATGGAGCGGTCGCCGAACAGCAAGGCCGGCCGTTCCTTGTGGTAGCGTGCGCCGCGGCGGATCAGCTCGGTTACCAGCATCCCTGTCTCCCGGGCGCACTTGGCCACGGCCCGCGCGGGCTTGCAAGCTCTCCGTTGTCCCGGCAAGCCACAGGCCGATGCGCCGCCTTCTGCGACCCCTCGCCCTCCTCGGCATCGCCCTGCTCCCGGCGGCCGCCCCGCCGGTGATCTTCACGCCGCTGGAGCCGCGCTTCGCCGATGTCGCGGACTATTACCGCCAGCTCTGGCGCGCGGAGGGGCAGCGGATCATGGCCGCGCTGGAGCGGGAGAGCGGCTTCGCCTTTCCGAACCGCCCGCTCGAGATCATCCTGCGCGACGGGCGGCCGATGACCGGCTACGGCTGCAGCGCGATCCGGCTGCGCGGGACTTATACCGGACCCACAGCGGTCGGGACTTTGATCCATGAACTCGGCCATTGCCTGACCGCCCAGATGCCGCGCACCAGCGGGCTGGACGATCATCGCCTGCTCTATCTCTTCCTCTACGAGACCTGGACCGCGCTCTACGGCCAGGACTTCGCCGACCGCATGGTCGCGCTCGAACGGCGGATCCCGACCGGCTTCGATTATGACGCCGCCTGGACCTGGGCGCTGGCGATGACGCGGGAGGAGAGGAAGGCGCGGCTGCGGGCGCTCAGGTCAGGGGCCAGTTACGACGGCTCTCTGGTCGCGGGTCACGGCCCGTCCGCCGCGTCCCGCTGAACCATGGTCCGCAGCGATGCGAAGCAGCGGCGCCCGGACCAATAAGCAGGTTCCGCCATCGACGTGCCGCGCCGGCAAAGCATGTCCTGGACGGCGGCCTCAATCACGCGATTGGGATGCTCCGCATGAACTGACAACGGGCAGGACCCGCCCAGGCTGCGCACCGCGCCATCGCGGACTCGCTCGGTCAGCAGGCCCGGCCCATCCGTACAGACGACGACCTCGCCCTGCGCCAGCCGCGGCGGCACATTATGGACCATTGCCCTGTCCACGCTGTCAGCGAGCTGCCGATATTGCTCGGAAGGCAGTATGAAGCGATGCATGCCCGTCCGCCGCCAGGACGTTCTTGGGTGGCCGTAGAAGCCGAAGATGCGAACCGTCGCCCCGCCTGCCTCATTGCCCACTAATTCGACGACCAGCCCATGGCCGCCCAAAGCCGGCTGCCGCGAAACCCGGATGACCTCGCGCCCCAGGCTGCGGGCCAGCGGCCGCCGGGCGGCATTGAGGATATCCGCGCGCCTGTCCCTGCGAACCTCGCATGGCTGCAAATCGAAGCGGCGGTAGCGCCCACAATCGTCCGCCGGTTGCCCGGCCAGAATCGCGATGGCCAACCCGATCAGAAGAATGCCTCTTCCGGCAACGCCATCAGGCTGTCCGCCCCGGCCTCGACCTTCCGCCGATGCATATTGCTCTCCGGCAGGATGCGGTCCGCGTAGAAGCGCGCCGTCGCCAGCTTGTTACGGTGGAAGGTCTCGTTGCCAGTTCCCGCCGCCAGCGCCGCCTGGCTCACCTTCGCCATGCGCAGCCACATCAGGCCGAGGCAGACCACGCCCATCAGGTTCATATAGGGGTAGGCCGCGGCGCCCGCATTGTTGGGGTTGGTCACGCCGTTCTGCATCAACCAGAGCGAGGCGGTCTGCAGATCGCCATTGGCGCGCTCCAGTCCGCTCGCCAGCGCCGCCAGCTCGGGATCGGCCTTGGCCGCCGCGGCTTCCTCGCCGACGATCTTGAAGAAGGCCTGGATTGCGCGGCCATTATTGGCGCCGAGCTTGCGGCCGACCAGATCAAGCGCCTGAACGCCGTTCGTGCCCTCGTAAATCTGGGCGATGCGGGCGTCGCGGACGAATTGCTCCATACCCCATTCCCGGATGTAGCCGTGGCCGCCATAGATCTGCTGGCTGTTCACCGCGGTCTCGAAGCCCTTGTCGGTCAGATAGCCCTTGATGACGGGGGTGAGCAGGCCGAGCAGATCATTGGCATGCTCGCGCTCCTCCTCGGTCTGCGCCTTGCGGCCGATATCGACCTGCAGCGCGCCCCACAGGACGAGCGCGCGCGAGCCCTCGTTGAACGCCTTCGCCTCCATCAGCATGCGGCGCACGTCCGGATGGTGGATGATGGTGTCGGCCTTGGCTTCGGGATCACGCTCCTCGGGGCGCAGCGCCCGGCCCTGGCGGCGGTCCTTCGCATAGGCGACGGCATTCTGATAGGCGACCTCGCCCTGGGCCAGGCCCTGCTGGCCGACGCCGAGCCGGGCCGCGTTCATCATGATGAACATCGCCTCCAGCCCCTTCTCGGCAGTGCCGATCAGATAGCCGGTCGCGCCGTCATAATTGAGCAGGCAGGTCGAGTTGCCGTGGATGCCCATCTTCTCCTCGATGGAGCCGCAGACCACGCCGTTGCGCTCCCCGAGGCTGCCGTCCTCGTTCACGATGAACTTGGGGACGATGAAGAGCGAGATGCCCTTCACATTGTCCGGCGCGCCGGTGATCTTGGCGAGGACGAGGTGGATGATGTTCTCGCTGAGGTCATGCTCGCCGGCGGAGATGAAGATCTTGGTACCGGTGATCTTGTAGGTGCCGTCCGCCTGCGGCTCGGCCTTGGTCTTGAGCAGGCCGAGATCGGTGCCGCAATGCGGCTCCGTCAGGTTCATCGTCCCGGTCCATTTGCCGGCGACCATGTTGGGCAGATATTTGTCCTTCTGCTCGTCCGACCCCTTCACCAGGATCGAGGCGATCGCGCCCTGGGTCAGGCCATTGTACATTTCGAACGCCTGGTTCGATGAGAGCAGATATTCCATGACCGCTGTGGAGACGACCGCAGGGAGCCCCTGCCCGCCATATTGCTCGGGCGCGGACAAGGTCGACCAGCCACCGTCGGTGAATTGCTTGAACGCCTCCTTGAAGCCCGGCGGCGTGGTGACCGAGCCGTCCTCATGGCGGGTGCAGCCATGCTCGTCGCCGACCCGGTTGAGCGGGAAGAGCACCTCCGCGGCGAAGCGGCCGCCCTCGTTGAGGATCGCCTCGACCAGGTCGGGCGTCGCATTCTCGAAACCGGGCAGGTTCGAATAGCGCTCGATGCCGAGCACTTCCTCGAGCACGTAGCGCGTGTCGGCGACGGGGGCGGTATAGCTGGGCATCCTCTGGTTCCTCTTGCGGGGCTTGTTCCGAAATTACTGGGCAAGCTGGGGATCGCTGGCCGCGACCATGGCGATGAACCGGTCGAGCTCGTCGATCGTGGCGTCGATGTCGATCTTCTGCTTCTTCAGCGTTTCCACGCGCGAGCGGCATTTTTCGAGCGTGACCCGGCGCTGCGCGAGCCGGCCGTCGCCGGCATCGTAAAGGTCGATCATCTCGCGAATGTCGGACAGCGAGAAGCCGACCCTTTTGCCGCGCAGGATCCAGGCGAGCCGCGCCCGGTCGCGCCAGGAATAGACCCGGGCGAGGCCGTTGCGCCTGGGAAAGATCAGCCCCTCATCCTCGTAGAAACGCAGGGCGCGGGCGGTGACCCCGAATTCCTCGCAGAGCTGCGTGATCGTGTAGGTCCGCTCCTGCCGCGGCTCCTGATAATCCGAATGAAGCGCGTTCTGGGACATGAAGGCGGCCTACTTCACCTTTACGTTAACGTCAAGTCCGCCGTCTCAGCCGCAGAGCGGATCGCCGACGATGTCGCGGGCCCGGCGCGCATCCGCGCTGGTGCCGCCGGTCTTGGTGAAGATGATGGCGCCCGCCTCCGCCTCCGGCGCGCAATAATAGGAACAGCCGCGTGGCAGGCTCGCCGGGAAAGTCAGGCGGCCGCCCTCAAGCCGTGCTTCGATCGTGCAACCCGATTCGCCGTCCATGGCCAGCCGCAGAATCGTGCCGCTCCGGGTGGCCGTGCCCGCGCCGGAGCAGCCGGGGCGCCCGTTCCGGCGGGTGACGAGGCCGAAGCGCGCGGCCCTGCCTTGCCCGGTGATGCAGAGCTGGCTCGGCGCCGGCCCGGCGCTTTCGTAGAGCCCGGTGAGGGTGGCCGTCTGGACTGGGGTGGGCGCGGTGACGACCCGGTTCTCGCCGGCGCCGTTCGAGGGCACGCTCCCCTGCCCGCAGCCCGCGGCGAGGAGAAATGCGGCCAAAAGCGACTTTCTCATCCAGCCCTCCGAGTAACGGGGCGACAAATGACAATGCCATGACTATATGCGCGCCAGGATCAGCCGGCCAGCGGGCGGACATGTTTAGCACACACCCATTCGACTCCGACAAGCTCCGCGAGGAGTGTGGCGTTTTTGGCGTCTGGGGCGCCGACGGCGCCGCCGCGCTCGGTGCGCTCGGCCTCCACGCGCTGCAGCATCGCGGCCAGGAAGCCGCGGGCATGACCAGCTTCGACGGCCGGAATTTCCACAGCCATCGCGGCATGGGCCATGTCGCCGAGCATTTCGAGAATGAGGCAGTGATCCGCCGCCTCGCGGGCCGGGCCGCGATCGGCCACGTCCGCTATTCGACGACCGGCGAGACCGCTTTGCGCAACGTCCAGCCGCTCTTCGCCGAGCTTGCTCTGGGCGGCTTCGCGGTCGCGCATAACGGCAATATCTCGAACGCGATGCGGCTCCGCAATGAGCTCAACAGCCGCGGCTCGATCTTCCAGTCGACCAGCGACACCGAGGTGATCATCCACCTTGTCGCGACCTCCGAATATCGCACCTTGCTCGACCGCTTCATCGACGCGCTGAAGCAGGTGGAAGGCGCCTACAGCCTGGTCTGCCTCACCAATGAGGGGATGATCGCCTGCCGCGACCCGCTCGGCATCCGCCCGCTGGTCATGGGCCGGCTCGGCGAATCCTACATCTTCGCCTCGGAAACGGTGGCGCTGGACATTGTCGGCGCGACCTATTTGCGCTCGGTCGAGCCGGGCGAGCTCGTCGAAGTGTCCGACAAGGGCCTGCGCTCCCACCGCCCGTTCGCGGCGCGCCGGCCCCGCCCGTGCATCTTCGAGCATATCTATTTCTCGCGGCCGGACAGCGTGCTCGACGGGCACAGCGTCTACAATGTTCGCAAGAAGATCGGCGCGCAGCTGGCCATCGAGAGCCCGGTCGAGGCCGATCTGATCGTGCCGGTGCCGGACAGCGGCGTGCCGGCGGCTCTCGGCTATGCGCAGGAGAGCGGCATTCCGTTCGAGCTGGGCATCATCCGCTCGCATTATGTCGGCCGCACCTTCATCCAGCCCGGCGACCATGTCCGCCATTTGGGCGTGAAGCTGAAGCACAATGCGAACAGCGCCCTGATCCAGAACAAGCGCGTCATCCTGGTCGACGATTCGATCGTCCGCGGCACCACCTCGATGAAGATCGTGCAGATGATGCGCGATGCCGGGGCGCGCGAAGTCCATATGCGGATCGCCAGCCCGCCGACGCGCCATAGCTGCTTCTACGGCGTCGACACGCCGGAGCGCGCGAAATTGCTGGCCGCGCAGATGGACGTCTCGGCGATGAACCGCTTCATCCATGCCGACAGCCTCGCCTTCGTCTCGATCGACGGGCTTTACCGGGCGCTCGGCGAACAGGGCCGCGACGAGACGGCGCCGCAGCATTGCGATGCCTGCTTCACGGGCGCCTATCCGACCAGCCTGACCGACCATGACGATCAGGAGCGCCGCAACCAGCTGCTGCTCCAGGAGGGGCGCAGGGCCTGATGTCGAAAGCGTTTGAAGGAAAACTGGCGCTGGTCACCGGCGCCAGCCGGGGGATCGGCGCCGCGGTCGCCGAGGCTCTGGCCGCGGAGGGCGCGCATGTCGTGCTGACCGCGCGCACCGCCGGCGATCTCGAGCAGGTCGAGGAGAAGATCCACCAGGCCGGCGGCTCGGCGACGATCGCGCCGCTGGACCTGACCGAGGCGGAGAGCATCGGCCGGCTCGCCTCCGCCATATCCGGGCGCTGGCAGGCGCTCGACATGCTCGTGCTCAACGCCGCCTTGCTCGGCACGCTCGGCCCGGTCGCCCAGATCGACACCAAGGAATTCTCCAAGGTGCTGACCCTGAACCTGCTCGCCCAGCAGGCTATGCTCGCCGCCTTCGATCCGATGCTCCGGCAAAGCGATGCGGGCCGCGTGCTGGCCGTCACCTCCAGCGTCGGCGCCAGCCCGCGCGCTTATTGGGGTGCCTATGGCGCATCCAAGGCGGCGCTCGAGACCCTGGTGACGGCCTATGGCCAGGAGGTCGGCAACATCACGCCGATCCGCACCGCGATCGTCGATCCTGGCGCCACCGCCACCCAGATGCGCGCCCGTGCCTTTCCGGGCGAGGACCCGGCCACGCTGAAGCCGCCCGCCGCGGTGGGTGACGCGATCGTCGATTTGCTGAAGCAGGACTTCGAGAGCGGCTACCGGCTCGAACTTACTCGATAGGGAAGTTCGAGCCGAGCAAGGCGGTGACGGCGCGCGCGGGGCCCGCGCCCCAGCTCTTCGCTTCCTCGGTGCCCCGGGACATGGCGGCGATGTGGAGGGCGTGCAGCATGCGCCCGAATTCCTGCGCCTCGTCGCTGCCAAGGCCATAGACCGCGGCGAGATCGGTGGTGAAGATCAGCTCGTGCCGATCGTCCACGCCCCGCACGAGCACCGCCACCTCGTCATGATCCGCCGCCAGCGCGCGGACGCTGCGCTCCAGCTCGACATCCGTCCCGGCGGTCAGGGCCAGCATGGCAAGCAGCCGTTCGCTCGGCTTCTTGCCCCGCCGTGCCTCCCGCGCGATCCGCTCGGCCTCGTCCGCCCAATGCCTGGCCACGGCGAAAGCGAAGGCGGCCCGGTCCGGGAAGTGGCGCAGGAATTCCTGCGGGCCGCAGCCCAGCCGGTCGCACAGGCTGTCGATGTCGAGCGAGGCCGGCCCTTCGCGCTGCAGCAAGGCGACCCCGAGGGTCACCCAGTCTTCGGCGGTTACATCGTCAGACAAGGCCGCCCTCCTCCTTGATCCCAATGTCGTTGACCAGCGTCACCTGCGCGACGTCGATGCCGCCGCTGCGGAACCCGCCCTCGCAATACATGAGATAATAGCGCCAGAGCTCATGGAAATCGGCATCGAATCCGGCGGGCAGCCGCGCCTCGCGCACCGCATGGTCATAGCCGTCGCGCCAGAGCCTGAGCGTCTCGGCATAATCCATGCCGTAGCCGGCCCGGTCCCGCCACGAGAGACCGGCTTTCTCCCCGATCGCCCGGAACTCTCCCTCCCCGATCAGCAGGCCGCCGGGGAAGATATAGGTCTGGATGAAATCGGCATTGGCTGCATAATTCGGGAACAGGTCGTCGCGAATCGAGATCAGCTGGATCGCCGCCTTGCCGCCCGGCTTCAGCGCTCTGGCGATGGCCTCAAGATAAGCCGGCCAATATTCGCGCCCGACCGCCTCCACCATCTCCACGCTGGCGACCGCATCGAACGTGCCGGTGGCGTCGCGATAATCGGTGAGGCGGATATCGGCCTGGTCCGACAGCCCCGCTCTGGCGAGCCGCGCATCGGCATAGGCCTTCTGCTCCTCGGAGAGGGTCAGCCCGGTGACGTGGACGCCATAGTCCTGCGCCGCAATCTCGGCGAGCGCGCCCCAGCCGCAGCCGATCTCCAGCAGGCGCTGGCCCGGCTGGAGGTCGAGCCGGTCGAGCAGCAGGCGGATCTTATGCTCCTGCGCGGCCTGGAGCGGCTGGCCGGGCGCCTCGAACACCGCGCTCGAATAGGTCATCGAGGGATCGAGCCAGGCCGCGTAGAAATCGTTCCCGAGGTCGTAATGATGGGCGATGTTCCGCCGCGCCCTTTTGCGGCCGTTGGACCGCAGGCGGTGCGCCAGCCAGTTCACTGCCTTCCACGGGCCCTTGGCCCGGCCCGTGTCGCCGAGCGAGGGCGCGTTGCGCAGGAAAATCTCGAAAATCTTCACCGGGTCCGGGCTGGTCCATTCGCCCCGCGCCCAGGCCACGTACCAGCCGACCGAGCCGGAGACGACGAGCCGGACCATCGCGCGCCAGCTCCTGATGTGAATGACCGCCACCGGCCCCTCGCCGCGCCCGCCGACGATGCGGAAGCTGCCGTCCGGCAAGGTCGCTTCGATCCGGCCCTCGGTGATGCCGCGGTCGACCCGGTCGATCAATTTGTTGAAGCCGCCCGCGAACAGCGACGCGGCAACGCCGCCCCCCTTGGCGAAACCGCGATCCGCGCCGACCAGATGTTTGCCCCGCTGCAGCATCGGAGGACTAGATGCGGCGGGATGGGGCGTCGCGCAAGATCAGAGCTCGCCGGCCCTTGGAATATAGCCGCGGATGCAGCGGAAATCCGTGCGCAGATAGCCCGGCGGCTGGAAGCGAATGGCATAGCCGCGGCGGAAGATGCGGGTGATCGCATTGTCGCCCAATTGCTCTATTTCGTCGGTCGCCAAGCAATAATCGTCACGGCCCGCCGGCTCCTGCCACCAGGGCGCGAAATTGCCGCGCGTCCCCCGGTCGTCGAACGGCCAGGTCAGGACCATCAGGCGCGCGCCGGAGCGCCAGTGCCGGGCATGGGCGGTCAGCCGCAGCCTCTGCCTGCCGGTGATCCGGGGGCCGGAGAGATGCCGCACCACGCGGACCCAGCCCTCGTACAGCTCGGCGGTGCACAGCTCGTCCTCGGGCGGAACCTCTTCGGTCGAGCCCGGGCAGCGTTGCGGGAAGCCGATGAAGCGGGCGCCGCGCGGAAATTCGACGATCATGACCGTGGGCTCGGCAACCGCCGGCGCCGCCGCAACTTCCTGCCCCGGCGCCATATTGGCGGCCAGGAGCAGGGCGGCGATCATTGGACGTGCGGTTCCTTTTCGACCTGCCAGGTCTGGCCGCGCGAGACGAGCGCCTGCAGGTCGGCGGCCTTGCCCTTGGCGGCCTGTTCCTGCTGCTCCAGCACCGCGCTCTCGAAGGTCGGGCGCGGATCGTCGTAGATCACGCCGAGCGCCATCGGGAAGCTGCCGATCGGCATGTCGATCAGCATATGCGCAACCGCCTTGTTGGCGGGATCGTGGACGATCACGTCCGCCGCCTGCCAGTCGCCGTCGACGACGTCGACCACCTTGAGGTTCAGCGCCTGACGATCGAGCGTCAGCCCCTTGCTGCCATTGTCGAACAGCATCGGCTCGCCGGCCTTCAGCCAGAGCTGCTTGCCGCTATTCTCCTTCGCCGTGAACGGCGCGAACACGTCGTCATTATAGACGATGCAATTCTGGAAAATCTCGACGAAGGCCGCACCCTTGTGGGCATGGGCCGCCTTCAGCACGTCGGGCAGATATTTGCTGACATCGATGCCGCGCGCGACGAAGCGGCCGCCGGAGCCGAGCGCGAAGGCGCAGGGCCGGACTGGACGGTCGACCGAGCCGAAGGGCGTGGACGGGCTGCGCGTGCCGACGCGCGACGTGGGGGAATATTGGCCTTTCGTAAGGCCATAGATCTCGTTGTTGAAAAGCAGGATCTGGCAATCGAGGTTCCGGCGCAGGATGTGCATCGTGTGATTGCCGCCGATCGACAAGGCGTCGCCGTCGCCAGTGATGATCCAGACGTCGAGCTCGGGATTGGCCAGCTTCACCCCGGTCGCCAGCGCCGGCGCGCGGCCGTGGATCGTGTGGAAGCCGTAGGTCTCCATATAATAAGGGAAGCGCGACGAGCAGCCGATGCCCGAGACGAACACGGTCTTCGCCGGATCGGCGCCGAGGTCCGGCATGGTCCGCTGCACCGCCTTCAGCACCGCATAATCGCCGCAGCCGGGGCACCAGCGCACCTCCTGGTCGGTGGCGAAATCCTTCGCGGTCAGTTTGACCATTTCGGTCATGGGCGCCTCACCCTCTTCCTGTGAAATAGACGATGGCCGCGACGACGACCACCAGCATCACGAGCAACGGAAACAGCCGGGGCGGCTTCGCGTCCATGGCTCACCCGAACGCCGCGTCGATCGCCGCCTCGATCTCGGCGATCTTGAACGGCTGGCCGGAGGTCTTGGTGACCGGGCGGGCGTCGACCAGATATTGATCGCGCAGCAGGGTCTTGAGCTGGCCCGTGTTCATTTCCGGCACGATGATCCGGTCGTAACCCCTCAAAAGTTCGCCCAGATTGGTCGGCAGCGGCCAGATGTGACGGATGTGGATGTGGCTGACATCCCTGCCGGCCTTGCGGGCGCGGCGGACGGCCTGGTGGATGGGACCGAAGGTCGAGCCCCAGCCGACCACGGCGAGCCTGCCGCCTTCCTGACCGAGGCACACGTCCTGCGCCGGGCAGGAGTTCGCGACGCCAAGCACCTTGTTGGCGCGGATGTCGGTCATCGCCTGATGGTTGTCGGGCGCATAATCGATATGGCCGGAGCCCACATTCTTCTCGATGCCGCCGATCCGGTGCATCAGCCCGGTCGTGCCCGGCTTGATCCAGACGCGCTTCAGTTTTTCGTCGCGCTTATAGGGATTTACCGCCTCACCTTCGGCCGGAACCTCGGTGTGGAAGTCCACCGGGAAGGGGGCATAATTGCCCATATCCGGCACTTTCCAGGGCTCGGCGGCATTGGCGATATAGCCGTCGGTCAGCAGCATGACCGGGGTCATATATTGCACTGCGATCCGGCAGGCATCGATCGCGCAGTCGAACGCGTCGGCGGGCGAGCGCGCGGCGATGACCGGCATGGGCGCATCGCCGTTGCGGCCATAGACCGCCTGATAGAGGTCCGACTGCTCGGTCTTGGTCGGCAGGCCCGTCGAAGGGCCGCCGCGCTGCGAGTTGATGATGACGAGCGGGAGCTCGGTCATGATCGCGAGACCCATCGCTTCGCCCTTGAGCGCGATTCCCGGGCCGGAGGAAGAGGTAACGCCGAGCGAGCCGGCGAAGCTCGCGCCGATCGCGGCGGCAATGGCCGCGATCTCGTCCTCCGCCTGGAAGGTGGTCACGCCATATTCCTTGAGGCGCGAGAGATGATGCAGGATCGCCGAGGCCGGTGTGATCGGATAGCCGCCGAAGAACATCGGCAGCTCGGCCAGCTTCGCGCCCGCGACGAGGCCGAGCGAAATCGCCTCCGCGCCCGTCACCGTCCGGTATAGGCCCGGCTCGACCGGCGCCTTGCCGATATGATGCTGGCTCACCTGCCCGCCCATTTCGGCGGTCTCGCCATAAGCATGGCCGGCATTGAGCGCCGCGATATTGGCCTCGGCCAGCTCCGCGGCTTTCGCGAACTTGGCTTTGAGCCAATCGACGACTGGCGCGCGGTCCCGGTCGAACATCCAGAGCGCCAGCCCCAGCGTCCACATATTCTTGCAGCGCAGCGCTTCCTTGTTGCCGAGGCCGTAGGGCTTCACCGCATCCAGCGTCAGCTGCGAGATGTTGAGCCGGATCACCTGCCATTTGGCGAGCTGGTCGTCGTCCAGCGGGTTCGACTCATAGCCAGCCTTGGCCAGGTTGCGCGCACCGAACTCGCCCTCGTCGGCGATGATCAGGCCGCCCGCTTTGAGGTCCGCGACATTGGTCTTCAGCGCCGCCGGGTTCATCGCGATCAGCACATCGGGCGCATCGCCCGCCGTCTCGATCGCGGCCGAGCCGAAATTGATCTGGAAGGCGGAGACGCCGAAGGTCGTGCCCTGCGGCGCTCGGATCTCGGCCGGGAAGTCCGGAAAGGTCGCGAGATCGTTGCCCGCAAGCGCCGTGGACAGAGTGAACTGCCCGCCGGTCAGCTGCATCCCGTCGCCGGAATCACCCGCGAACCGGACCACCACCGCTTCGAGCGGGCCATCGGGTTTCGCGTCTTCGGGGGTCTGTAAATGGCTGGCCGTAGCCAAAGGGACTTCCTTGCGTCTTGATAGGCGGGCGAACCCTAGACCCGCCTGCGCGTCACGACAACCGCTGGCAGGCCCGTCCGACACGCTTATGTGAAGAAGCCGCGCCAGGTGATTCGATTCGCGGCAGAGGGAGATCCATGACCGAGCCCTATGTCCGTCCGGACGTCCGCCAGTTCCTGACTTACCTGAACGCCTTGCCCGGCCCGAAGAGTCACGAGCTGCCCCCCGCCGAGGCGCGGCAGCTGATGAAGGGGATGCGCCATGTCGCCGACGCGCCGACGGGGGCGCTGGCCGTGATCCGCGACCTCGCCTGCCCCGGACCCGGCGGCGAGATCCCGCTCCGCCTGTTCGACGCGCGGGAGAGCCGGGAGGCCGGGCCGCTCATGCTCTTCCTGCACGGCGGCGGCTTTGTGCTCGGCGATCTCGATAGCCATGAAGGCCTCTGCGCCGAGCTCGCCCGTTTGCTCGACATGCCCGTGCTCGCCGTCGACTACCGGCTCGCCCCGGAACATCCCTGGCCCGCCGGAGTCGAGGATGCGATCGCCGCCGCTTACTGGGCTGCGGGAAGCCCGGCGGATTTGGGCCGGCAGGTCACCGGCCTGATCCCTTGCGGCGACAGCGCCGGCGGCAATTTCGCGATCGTGGTGAGCCTCGCTTTGCGCGACTCGCCGGCAAAGGTGCCGGTGCTCGCCCAATGGCCGATCTATCCGGCCGCCAATCCCGGCCCCGGCGCGGACTATCCAAGCTATGAGGATTTTGCGGAGGGGTATCTGCTGACCAGACCAGGCATGAACTGGTTCGAGGATTGCTATGCCGCCGACGCGAAGGACTGGCGCTACGACCCCATGGTGAAGAGCCAGGCCGGGCTGCCACCGACCGTCGTCACCACCGCCAGCCTGGACCCGATCCGCGATCAGGGCCGCGCTTTTGCCGCTGCCTGCGTCGAGGCGGGTGTCGCCACCATCTTTCTGGAGGCGAAGGGCAATATCCACGGCTTCGCAAATCTGCGGAAAGCGATCCCTTCCTCCCAGCAGGACATTGCCGACGGCGTGGCCGCGCTGAAGCTGCTGCTGGAGCAAAATGCATGAGCAGGATCATCGACCGCGAGTCCCTGCCCTACCGCCCCGCCGCGGGCGTGATGCTGCTGAGCCGGGAGGGCAAGGTCTGGGTCGGCCAGCGCCTCGATTCCACGCTCGAGGCCTGGCAGATGCCGCAGGGCGGGCTCGACCCGGGCGAGGAGGCGCTGGACGGCGCCCTGCGTGAGCTTGAGGAAGAGACCGGCATAAGCCGCATCAAGGTCGAGATCCTCGCCCGCGCGCCGGAGCCATTGTTCTACGACCTGCCGGACGACCTGCTCGGCAAGATCTGGAAAGGCAAATGGCGCGGCCAGCGCCAGACCTGGTTCTGCGCCCGCTTCCTCGGCGCGGACGAAGACGTGAACCTTCAGACGCCCGAGCCCGAGTTCCGCGCCTGGCGATGGGTGGAGCCGCGGGAGCTTCCCGCGCTGATCGTGCCCTTCAAGGAGGGCCTGTACCGGGACGTGCTGAAGGCGTTCGCCGCCTGGCTCTAGGGGTTCCAGCCCGCAGCCCGGGGCGCTAGGGAGGCCCGATGACGGGCCTCTCCAGCATCGAACAGGCGACCATCGAGCGCTGCGCCGACGCGCCGATGCTCGATCAGGTCACCGGCTGGGCTGCGATCAACAGCGGCTCGCGCAACCTCACGGGCCTCGCCGACGTCGCCGGCCAGCTCGCCGACGCTTTTTCGGCGCTGCCCGGGGAGATCGTGTTGGCCGAGCCGGCCCCGGTCGAGGCGATGGGCGCGGATGGCGGGTTGAGCGCGGTCGATCATGGCCGCAATTTGCACCTGAAGGTCCGCCCCGAGGCGCCGGTGCAGATGCTGTTCACCGGCCATATGGACACGGTCTTCGGCGCCGATCATGCCTTCCAGAAGGTGTTCTGGCGCGAAGCGGGTGTGCTTGGCGGTCCCGGCGTCGCCGACATGAAGAGCGGGCTTGCGGTGATGCTCGCCGCCCTGCGCGCCATCGAAAGCGCCGGCCTGTCGCAGCTCGGCTATGAGGTGGTGATCAATTCGGACGAGGAGGTCGGCTCGCCCGGCTCCGCGGCCCTGATCGCGCAGGCGGCGCGCGGCAAGAAAGCGGCGCTCACCTACGAGCCCTCCGCCTTGCCCGACGGCACCTTGGCCGGCGCCCGCCCCGGCAGCGGCAATTTCTCCATCCTGATCCATGGCCGCTCGGCCCATGCCGGCCGCAACCCCGAGGAAGGCCGGAACGCAATCCTCGCCGCCGCCGATCTTGCCCTGCGCCTGGCCTCCGCGCGCCGGGATGGCCTTACCGTCAATCCGTCGAAGATCGACGGCGGCGGGCCGAACAATGTCGTGCCCGATCATGCGGTGCTCCGCGTCAACATGCGGCCCCGGACGCCTGCGGTGCAGGCGGCCGCGCAGGCCTTGCTCGACGAGGCGATCGCCGCCGTCGCGGCGAAGCACGACGTGACCATCCATCTGCATGGCGGCTTCGCCCGCGCGCCCAAGCCGCTCGATCCGGGGGCCGAGAAGCTGTTCGGGCTGGTGAAACAGGCTGGCGCCGATCTCGGCCAGGCGATCAGCTGGCGCGATTCCGGCGGGGTCTGCGACGGCAACAATATCGCCGCCTGCGGGGTCCCGGTCGTCGACACGATGGGCGCGCGCGGCGGCTCCATTCATTCGAGTGACGAGTTTCTGATCGTCGAGAGTCTGGTCGAGCGCGCGCAATTGTCTGCGCTGACAATCCTGCGCCTGGCCAATGGGGAGGATTTGTGAGTTTCAGAATACGTCCGGCGCGAAACGCTGATTTCCAGGCGATCCACGAGATGGCGCTGCTGACCGGGGGCGGCTTCACCAACCTGCCCCAGGACAAGGGCGCGATGGTCGCCAAGCTCGCCCGGTCGGAAGCCGCCTTCTCGCGTGAAACGGGCGACCCGGACGGCGACCTCTTCCTGTTCGTGCTCGAAAATGCGGACACAGGGGAGATCCGCGGCACCTGTCAGGTGTTCAGCCGGATCGGCGTCGAGCAGCCTTTCTATTCCTACCGGATTTCGAAACTCACCCAGACCTCGCCGGAACTGGACCGCACCTTCCGCACCGAGATGCTGACGCTCTGCACCGACTTCAACGATTGCTCCGAAGTCGGCGGTCTGTTCCTCCACCCAGACGCCCGCGCGAGCGGGCTCGGGCTTGGCCTCCTGCTGGCGCGCAGCCGCTATCTGTTCATCCGACGCAATCTGGAGCGCTTCGCCGAGACCATGGTCGCCGAGCTGCGCGGCGTGATCGACGCGGACGGCAATTCGCCCTTCTGGGACGCGATTGCGGGCCGCTTCTTCGGCATGGGCTTCAACGAGGCCGACGCGTTCAACGGCGCGCATGGCACGCAATTCATCGCCGACCTGATGCCGAAGACACCGCTCTACACGGCGATGCTCTCACCCGAGGCGCTGGCGGTGATGCGCAAGCCGCACCCGACGGGCGAGGCGGCGATGCGGATGCTGGAGCGCGAAGGCTTCGAGAATGAGGGCTATATCGACATTTTCGACGGCGGCCCCACCATGTCCGCGAAGACCGAGCAGATCCGCACGGTCAAGGACGCGCGCGAGCTCAGAGTGACTGGCCTGTGCGGCGAAACGGACGGCGAGAAAATGCTCGCCGCCTCCGGCAAGTTCGCGGATTTCGCCGCGACCTTCGCCCATGGCCATGCCGAGCCGGACGGCAGCGCCGTGATCGACGCGAAAAGCGCGGCCGTGCTCGGCATCGGCGTCGGTGACACATTCCTCGCCGTGGGGCGCTGACGTCATGGCGTTCGTCGAGATCAATTTCGACGGCCTGGTCGGCCCCAGCCACAATTATGCCGGGCTCAGTCTCGGCAATCTCGCCGCGACCGCCAGTGCCGGCAACAGCGCCTTTCCGCGCGAGGCGGCGCTGCAGGGCGTGGCGAAGATGCGGCACAATCTCGGGCTTGGCCTGGTGCAGGGCGTGCTGCCGCCGCACCGCCGTCCGAACCGGGACTGGCTGGCTGGTCTCGGCACCACGGTCGAGGAGGCCGGCGATCTCCGCGCGCCCGCTTTCTCCGCCTCGTCCATGTGGGCGGCCAATGCCGCGACGGTCTCGCCGGCGCCCGATACGACGGACGGCCGCTGCCACCTCACCATCGCGAACCTGCGCACGATGGCGCATCGCAGCCACGAATGGCCGGAGACTTTGGCGCAGCTCCGCCTTGCCTTCGGCGACAATGCGCATTTCGAAGTGCACGAGCCCGTGCCCGCCACGTTCGGCGACGAGGGCGCGGCCAATCATATGCGGCTCTGCCCGGGCCACGGCAAAGCGGGCGTCGAGGTCTTCGTCTATGGCGTGACCGGTGGCCCCTTCCCCGCCCGCCAGCATCTCGAGGCGTCACGCGCCATCGCCCGGCTGAACCGGCTCGACCCTGCCCGCACCCTGTTCGTCCAGCAGTCGGAGGAAGCGATCGCCGCCGGCGCCTTCCATAACGACGTGGTCGCGGTCGCCAACGAGCATGTCTTGTTCACGCACGAGCGGGCCTTCGCCGACAAGGCCGATTACTATGCCGCGCTGAAGCGCCTGCTGCCGGAGGCCGAGATCGTCGAAGTGCCAGCGAGCCTGGTCAGTCTCGCCGATGCGGTGAAATCCTATCTGTTCAACGCCCAACTCGTGACCCTGCCCGAGGGCGGTATGGCGCTGATCCTGCCCGGCGAGGCCAAGGCCACGCCCGCGGTCTGGACTTGGCTGGAGGCGATGGTCGCGGGCAACGGCCCGATCCGGAGGCTCTGTCTGGTCGACGTCCGCCAATCCATGGCCAATGGCGGCGGCCCTGCCTGCCTGCGCCTGCGCGTCGTCGCCGACCCGTCCACAGTGGATCCGCGGTTCCTCGTCGACGAGGCCAGGCTGGATCGGATCGCGGCGATCATCGAGGCGTGGTGGCCGGAGAAGATCGCTCCCGCCGACCTCGCCGATCCGGACCTCTGGGGCCGCGTCGCCGCCGCACGCTCGGCGTTGCTCTCGGCGCTGGATCTTGGCGAACTCGCCTAAAGCTCCATCATGTCCCTCCCGACGATGATCTCGCCGGAAAAGTGCCGGCGGACGCCCTCGGTCCACATCGCATCGGTGATCGTCGGGAAAGCCGGAACCAGATGGCTGAGCACCAGAGTGCGCACGCCGGCCGCCTGAGCGACGCGGCCGAGCTGCTCGGTCGTCGTGTGACTGCCGAGCAGATGCTCCATCAGCCGGGGCGCGTTGCGGTCGACGATCTGGCCCAGCGCGGGTTCGAACATCACCTCGTGTACCAGCACGTCCGCCCCCCGCGCCAGCGCGATCAGCGCCTCGCTGGGCGCGGTGTCGCCGGAGAAGACGAAGCTGCGGTCCGGCGTGTCGAAGCAGTAGGCATAATTGGGCACCGTCAGATGATCCGCCAGCGCGCAGCGGACGCGTACCGTGCCGGTGTCCATCACCGGCCCGTTCGCCCGCAGCTCATGCACGCGGAGCAGCGCGGCGAGCGGCGGCCGCCCCTCCTCCGCCCGCCGCACCTGAATGTCATAGGCATTGGCCCTGAGATGCGCGTCCACCTGCCGCCGCAGCGGGACCGGGCCGTAAATGTCCACCGGCGTCCGCAGGCCGGAGCCCCAGGCGAGGATCAGCAGGGCGCCGAGCCCCGCAACATGGTCGCTATGATGGTGCGTGATGAAGATGCGGCGGACCCTGGCGAGGTCCACGGCCGCTTGCACGAGCCGCGAGGCAACCCCGTCCGGCGCGTCGATCACGAACGGCTCGCCATCCACGACGAGAAGGTTCGAGGCCGGCGCCCGGAAGCGGCTTGGCGTCGGCCCGCCTTTGGTGCCGAGCAGGACCAGTCGGCTGCGTCGCCGCGGCTGCGCGCGGACCGCGAACGGCGCGACGAGGCCCGCCACCCCTGCGCCCAGCACCGCCCGCCTTGTCCAACCGGTCATGCCCCAGCATCGCCGGAACCGCTCCGCCGCGCCACCTGTTTTCGGCCATGAAGGAGAGCAGATATGCCCGCCAAGTCCGCAGCCCAGCAAAAGGCCGCCGGGGCCGCTCTGTCGGCCAAACGCGGCGACACGCCCAAGAGCAAGCTCAAGGGCGCGTCACGCCAGATGGAAGAATCGATGACCGAGAAGCAGCTGGAGGAGTTCGCCCACACCAAACGCAAGGGCAAGCCCGAGCACGTGGGTGACTGACGCCTCCGCTAACTCCTACCGCCGCGGCGCCTTGGCCGGCCGCGGGGTGCGGCGCTTGCCCTCGCTGTCGCCCACGGGCATCGGCTGGACCTGCACCGGCGCCAGGCGCTGGCGCGGCATCGCCGCCGTCGAGGCCGAAGCCAGGCGGACGACCACGTCGTCGATATGGACGCCGCCGCGCTCGACCAGGATGTTCTGGAAATTGTTCTCGTCCTCGCGGGTCTGCGCCGGGATGTCGCCCTCGCGGCGGAAGCGGCGGCGGACATAAGTGGAAAGTTCGCCCGCGGTGACGATCGAATCGCCGTCATCGTCCGCGTCGCCCTGCAGGCCGGCGCGGAGGAAATAGGAGAGGAAGCCACCGGCCTTGAAGCGGTCCGCGACCAGGCTGGTGAGGTCCTCCTCAGAGCTGAACAGGCCCATCACGTTCGGCCGGTCGATCAAATTGCGGAAGCCGCCCGCGAAGCAGGCGTCGATCACCACCATTGAGAGGCGGCCGCGAACGCTGTCGAACATCGGCTCGAGCTGCGCGTCGGTCAGCGCCTCGTCGAACAATTCGATCGTCTCGGCACGCCCGTCCAGCTCGGCGGCGCTGACCGGCACGTCGACCTGGTTGCCGTGGCCCGAAAAGAAGAACAGGAACATGTCGTCCGGCCCTGCCTGCGCCGCGGCGCGGGAAAAGGCGTTGGCGACATTCTTCGTCGTCGCCTCGTCATTGACGAGCAGCTGGCTGGCCGGATGGAGCATGCCGGCCGTGCGCAGGCTGTTGTAAAGCTCGCGCGCGTCGCCGTCCGTGTTCGGCAGATTGTTGGTCCGCCCGCCATAGTCGGAGACGCCGACCGCGACCACGATCACGCGCGGCCCGCCCTGCACCCGCGCCTGGCGCGGCAAACCTGGGCTCTGCTGCAGGCTGAGCCGGTAGGAGCCGGTCGTGTTCGGCCGGTAAGTGGTGGCGACGATCACATAATCGCCATCCTCGGAAAGCACGGTATCGATGCGGCTGTTAAGCGACGCCTCGCCATTATATTGGGCGTCGTCATTGGCGTCCTGCGAGCCGTCCGGGCGGCGCAGCATCAGATAGGTGTCGAGGTCGCCGGTGCCGGTCAGCTCGATGCGCACGCGCTGGCCGCGGCGGGCGCTGAACCGGTACTGGTCCTGATATTCGCCCGAGGCGAGCTGGCCGTCGCTGCGGGTCAAGCTGCCATTGACGCTCTGGCCGATCCGGATCGGCGTCGCCGGGGTGGCGCGGCTGACCGCGACGTTCGCCGCGGGCGTCGCCGCCTGGAGCCGGTAGGCGCCGGTCTCGCCGGAGCGGAAGCTGGTGACGGAGACTCGATAGGTGCCGTCCGCCGGCAGCTCTAGGACGAGGCGGCTGTTGGTGTTCTGGCTCTGCCCCTCCTCATCATCATTGGCCATGGAAAAGCCGCCGGGTCCGCTCACCACCAGATAGGGATCGAACGAGTCGGAGAGGAGGCGAAGGTCGATGCGCTCGCCTCGCCGGCCCTGGATCAGATAGACGTCCTCATATTTGCCGGAGCGGCGCTGGACGTCATTCTGGCTGAGTTCCCCGGTCAGGTTCTGGCCAGCGGCGAGGGCGCGCGGCTGGGGCGTATTGCCCTCCTGGCCGACCGCGGCGGGAGAAAACGCGAAAGCAGCCATGGCAGCGCCGAGCGCGAGTGCAGTCCTGAGACGTTTCATCTGACCCCTCTTTTTCCCTGTGGCAGCATCGCAAGCGTGCGAATCGCCGCCACTCATGTCGACGAATCGTGCTGAAGTATCGTTGAATGGAGAAGTCAGCTGCGATTAATGCGGCCCGCGCAGCGACGAATGCTCCGGTCTCGGGGCTCAAATGGCTGGGCTTGGGGAAAATGGCGCACCCGGAAGGATTCGAACCTCCGGCCCCCAGATTCGTAGTCTGGTGCTCTATCCAGCTGAGCTACGGGTGCACTGGAGGCGCGGACATAGGGGGAAGGTTTGCAGTGTGCAACCCCCGCCTGCACCGCAAAAGGCCGGAGTTGCGGGTGACGGCGCGGGGGCATAGGGAGGAGCGGATGAAGCCGGTTCGCGTTACTCTGTTCTCCTGCGCCGCCGCCCTGCTGGCGGGCTGCGTCTCCCAGGGCCCCTTCCCGTCGCTCGCCCAGCGCCCGGATGAATTGCTGGCGATCGACGAGCCGGTGCGTCAGGCGCCCCAGATCGCCGACGACAGTGCCTTCCGGGTCCAGATCAACAATCTGCTTGGCGAAGCGCGCTCCGGCGATGCCGCCTTCGAGCGGGACTATGCGGACGCCGCCCGCGCCGCGAGCCGCGCCGGCGCGCAGGGCTCGGACAGCTGGGTCGTGGCCGAAGTCGCCTTCTCCCGCGCCGAAATCTCGCGCGGCCGCGCCACCGACGCCGCGACCGAGCTTCACCAGCTTGCTTTGGCCCGCGCCGGGCAGCCGACCAGCGACGCCGATCTCGCGGCGCTGCAGGCGGCGATTACGCAGGCGGACGAAATCGTCGCGAGCCAGCAGGCCCGGCTGAACCGGATCAGGCGCTAGCCGCTCTCACCGCTTCGGCGTGCAGCTTCGCGTTCGCCACATAATGGGCGACGCCGGCCTGCATGCCCGCTATGTCCGCCTCCGTCAGGTCGCGCACATATTTGGCCGGCCGCCCCGCCCAGAGCTGGCCTGCCGGAATGCGCTTGCCCTGGGTGAGCAAGGCGCCGGCGGCGAGCATCGCGTCGCTCTCGATCTCGCATCCGTCCATCACGATCGCGCCGAGGCCGACAAAGGCCCGGTCGTGCAGGGTGCAGCCATGGACCATCGCCAGATGGCCGATCAGCACATCGTCGCCGATCAGGGTGGGATAGCCTGCCTCATGGCCTGGCAGTGGCGAATCGACGTGGAGCACACTCCCGTCCTGAATGTTCGTCCGCGCCCCGATCCGGATGTGGTTCACGTCGCCGCGCAGCACGCAATTGTACCAGATGCTCGATTCGGCACCGATCTCGATATCGCCGATCAGCCGGACCCCGGGCGCGATGAAGGCGGTGGGATCGACCAGG
>Ga0268266_10000519_pt1 | contig 54346 bp, 44 predicted proteins | sample KBSS13metaG_FD_190356 | JGI IMG/M metagenome (GOLD analysis project Ga0268266, IMG submission 190356) | Switchgrass rhizosphere microbial communities from Kellogg Biological Station, Michigan, USA - KBS S1-3 metaG (SPAdes) (version 2) | ecosystem: Host-associated > Plants > Roots > Rhizosphere...
ACCCTGACCGTCCAGGAACTCGGTCTGGATTCCCTGGGCTTCGGCTTGAGCAAAAAGATCCATTCGGCACATACTTTGCACGCAAACATCAAACCGATGTCGCGAAATTGTCTAATTGCAGGAAGGAGATAGACGGTGTCTAACGCTCGGCCCCACCAACGGTTCCGGGGGAACCAAAGCGAGCCGAGCGGCTTTCTATCTTTGTCCGGAACGTCGCCCTTTCTTCAAACGAAACGGGGACGTCATTTCCATGGCAGTGGCATCACAGTGAACAAAAAAGCGCAAACCGCCGAGAGCTCCAACGCCGGCGTCTCCCTTCCTATCGACGGTACCTATCCGCTGAATCCGGATGGCAGTCTCGTCATCGAAGCAAGGGAGCTGCCAGCCGCCGTCACCGACGAGCTCTGGTACAAGGATGCGATCATCTACCAGCTCCACGTCAAGGCGTTCGCCGACAGCAACAATGACGGCATCGGCGACTTTGCCGGGCTGACCGAGAAGCTGGGGTACCTGCAGGATCTCGGCGTCACCACGCTGTGGCTGTTGCCGTTCTACCCCTCCCCCGGCCGCGACGACGGCTACGATATCGCCGACTATGGCGACATCAACCCCGATTTCGGGACGATGAAAGACTTCAAGCGCTTCATCCAGGAAGCCAAGAAGCGGGGCTTGCGGGTCATCACCGAGCTCGTCATCAACCACACCTCCGACCAGCACGACTGGTTCAAGCGCGCGCGCCGCTCGGACCCGAATTCCTCTGCCCGCAACTGGTATGTCTGGAGCGATACCGACCAGAAATATCTGGGCACGCGCATCATCTTCACCGATACCGAGAAATCGAACTGGACCTGGGATCCGGAAGCCGGCCAGTTCTACTGGCACCGCTTCTTCTCGCACCAGCCGGATCTCAACTTCGACAATCCGCGCGTGGTGAGCGCACTGGTTCAGGTGATGAAGCGCTGGCTCGACACTGGCGTCGACGGCTTCCGCCTCGACGCCATTCCCTACCTCTGCGAGCGCGACGGCACCAACAACGAGAACCTGCCCGAGACGCACACCATCATCAAGCGGCTGCGCAGCGAGCTCGATGCCTACGCCAAGGGCAAGGTGCTGCTGGCCGAAGCCAATCAATGGCCGGAGGACGTGCAGGAATATTTCGGCCGCGGCGACGAATGCCACATGGCCTATCATTTCCCGCTGATGCCGCGCATCTACATGGCGATCGCGCAGGAAGACCGCTTCCCGATCACCGACATCTTGCGCCAGACGCCGGATATCCCGGGCAACTGCCAGTGGGCGCTGTTCCTGCGCAATCACGACGAGCTGACGCTGGAAATGGTGACCGACGTCGAGCGCGATTATCTGTGGTCGACCTACGCCAACGATCCCCGGGCGCGCATCAATGTCGGCATCCGCCGGCGGCTGGCGCCGCTGATGGACAACGACCGGCGCAAGATCGAACTGATGAACTCGCTGCTGCTGTCGTTCCCGGGCACGCCGATCATCTATTACGGCGACGAGATCGGCATGGGCGACAACATCTATCTCGGCGACCGCAACGGCGTCCGCACCCCGATGCAATGGACGCCGGACCGCAATGGCGGCTTCTCGCGCGCCGATCCGGCGCGGCTCTACGCGCCGACCATCATGGACCCGGTCTATGGCTATGAATCCGTCAACGTCGAGGCGCAGTCGCGCAGCCTTTCTTCGCTGCTCTCGGCCACCAAGCGGCTGATCGCGGTCCGCAAATCCACGCTCGCCTTCGGCCGCGGCACCATGACGTTCATTCGCCCGGAAAACCGCGCTGTGCTGTGCTATGTGCGCCAGTACCGCGACGAGGTCATCCTGTGCGTCGCCAACCTGTCGCGCTCGGCGCAGGCCACCGAACTCGACCTTTCCGCCTTCCAGGACCGTATTCCGCTGGAAATGCTCGGCCGTACCCGCTTCCCGCCGATCGGCGAACTGCCCTACATGATCACGCTCTCACCTTACGGCTTCTACTGGTTCGAACTGCAGGAGCGCGACAAGTCGGCGCCGGTGGTGCAACGCGCCGTGCCCGAGTTCGAAACGCTGGTCGTGCCGCTGAACGCGACCTGGGTGTCGCTGGCGCGCGAGCGCGGCGTGTTCGAGCGCGACGTGCTTCCGGGACATTTGGCGCGCAGCCGCTGGTATCCGGAACGATCGCCCAAGGCGATCCGACCGACGCTGACGTCGGCCATTCCGTTCTGCGACATCGGCGATAACCGTCCATGGCTCGCGTTCTTCGAAACGACGCAGCGCGGCATCACGACGCGCTACGTGCTGCCGATGCAGATCGAATGGGTGCGCTTCGACCGCGAGCGCTACAACCCGCATGCGCTGGCCGCCGTTCGGCAAGGCGCCCGCGAAGGCACCCTGCTCGACGTCGCCACCGACCAGATCTTCATCGCGCTGTTGTTGCGCAATCTGCAGCAATCGCTGACAGTCGATGAAGGCGAACAGGGCCTGCGGCTGGAATTCCGGCCGACCAACCGCTTCAGTGACAAGCCGATCCGGCAGCCCGAGCATATCCGCATCGTCGAGTCCGACCAGCCCCGCAGCACCGCCCTGGTGGACAACGACTACGTCGTCAAGATCTACCGGACGATTCAGCCCGGCCTCAATCCCGAGATCGAGATGGGTCGCTTCCTCACCGAGATCGCCAACTTTGCCAACACGCCGGCGCTGCTCGGCAGCGTCGAGCTGGTCGAGGGCAACGAGAAGAGCGCGATCGGCATCGTTCACGCCTTCGTCGCCCATCAGGGCGACCTCTGGACCGTGAGTGCGGCCTATCTCGACCGCTTCGTCGAGGAGCAGCGCCTGCTGGCCGCGAGCATCCACCCCGGCGAACGCGAGGAAGAGATCCCCTATCTGCGTTACATGTCGCAGGCCGGGCGGCGCGTGGCGGAGTTGCATGTCGCGCTCGCCGGCAACAGCGAGCTTGCCGAATTCGCGCCGGAGCCTGCCGGTCGCGAGGACGTACAGCGCTGGATCGACGATTTGATGCTGTGCGCCGGCCGCGTTTTCGATGCGCTCCGGCAGCGGCGTGATGCGCTGAAGGACGCCGACCGCGCACTGGCCGATCAGGTGCTGGCGTTGCAGCCGGCGCTGCCGGATTTGCTCGAAACGCTGTTGCGGCGCGAGCCGGACGTCGCCAGCATTCGCTGCCATGGCGACCTCGATCTCAATCAGTTGCTGATCGTCAAGGACGACATCTTCGTCATCGACTTCGAAGGCGCACCGCGAAGCAATATCGCCGAGCGCCGGCGCAAGGTGCCCGCAGCACGCGACATCGCCAGCCTGGTCCGATCGATCGATTATTCGGCAACCGCAGCCCTTGAGCGTGCGCTCAAAGTAGCCCACGATGAGCACGGCAAGCTCGGCGCGGCGCTTGCCGAGTGGCGCGACCGGGCGGCAGCCGCATTTCTTGCAGCCTACTACGAGGCCATGACCGATCAGCGGCTGTGGCCGTCCGATCCGAATGCGACAGACGGCTTGCTGACCTTCTTCCTGCTCGAGAAGGCCTTAAATGAAATCGAGCACGAACTGTCGTTCCGGCCGGAATGGCTGCGCGTGCCCCTGACCGGACTCATCAGAATGTTGTCGCAACCATCCTTCGAGGCCTCATGACCAAGCTGCCGCCAGAGGCCTACGCAATCATCGAAGGCAAGCATTCCGATCCGTTCCGTTATCTCGGCCTGCACAGCGAAGGCGACCACAGCGTGGTGCGCGCCTTCATTCCCGAAGCGTCCAACGTGGAAGCGGTCGGCGAGCATGGCGAGACGGCACCGCTGCAACGGATTCACGACGCCGGGCTGTTTGCCGGCGCGCTGCCGAACGGCTCGAAGCGCTACCAGCTTCGCGCCCGCTTCGGCGAAAACGTCGTCGATCTCGACGATCCCTACCGCTTTCCGCCGGTGCTCGGCGACGTCGATCTCTATCTGCTGGGCGAAGGCACCCACCGGCGGATCTACGACAAGCTCGGCGCACATCCGATGACACTCGACGGCGTCGATGGCGTCGCGTTCGTGGTGCTGGCGCCAAATGCCAAAGCCGTCAGCGTGGTCGGCGATTTCAATTTCTGGAACCCGTTGCGCCACCCGATGCGGGTGCGCGGCGTCGGCTATTGGGAATTGTTCGTGCCCCATGCCCGCGCCGGCGACCGCTACAAGTTCGACGTCACCGGACCCGACGGGCGGCACCTGCCGCTGAAATCCGACCCCGTGGCCTTTGCGGCGGAGATCCGGCCCTCGACGGCCTCGGTCGTCGTCGACGAAAGCAAGATCCCGCATCCGCGCCCCGCGCCCACGGGCATCAACGCGCTCGGCGCGCCGATTTCGATCTACGAGGTGCATCTTGGCTCGTGGCGGCGCAAGAACGGCAATGAATGGCTGAGCTACCGCGACCTCGCCGAACAGCTTCCGGCTTACGCGAAGGACATGGGCTTCACCCACATCGAGTTTCTGCCCGTCAGCGAGCATCCGTTCGACGGCTCGTGGGGCTATCAGCCGACCGGCCTGTACGCGCCGACCAGCCGGTTCGGCACGCCGGAAGACTTTTCCGCCCTTGTCGATGCCTGCCATCGCGAAGGGATCGGCGTATGGCTCGACTGGGTGCCCGGACACTTCCCCGACGATCCGCATGGGCTGGGCTATTTCGACGGCACCGCTCTCTACGAACACGCCAACCCCCTGCAGGGCCGCCACCTCGACTGGGGCACGCTGATCTACAATTACGGCCGTACCGAAGTGGTCAATTTCCTGGTCTCCAACGCGCTGTTCTGGTTCGATCGCTACGGTGTCGACGGCCTGCGCGTCGATGCCGTCGCCTCGATGCTCTACCTCGACTACAGCCGGCCCGCCGGCGAGTGGATTCCGAACCGGCATGGCGGCCGGGAAAATCTCGAAGCCATCGAATTTCTGCGCCGCTTCAACACCGAACTGTTCGGGCTCTTTCCGGAGGCCACCACGGCCGCGGAAGAATCCACCTCATGGCCGCAGGTGTCGCAGCCAGTCGAATATGGCGGGCTCGGCTTCGGCTACAAATGGAACATGGGCTGGATGCACGACACGCTGAAATATATCGGCAAGGATCCGGTGTACCGGAAGCACCATCACGGCGACATCCTGTTCGGCCTGCATTACGCGTTCTCGGAGAATTTCATTTTGCCGCTGTCGCATGACGAAGTCGTGCACGGCAAGCGCTCGATCCTCGGCCGCATGCCGGGCGACGAGTGGCAGCGGTTTGCAAACCTGCGCGCCTATTACAGTTTCATGTTCGGCCACCCCGGCAAGAAGCTGTTGTTCATGGGCTGCGAATTCGGCCAGGAGCGCGAATGGAATCACGATCAGTCGCTCGACTGGCACCTGCTCGGGCAACATCGGCACGCCGGCATCCAGAACCTGATCCGCGATCTCAACCACCTCTATCGCGCCATACCGGCGTTGCACGAGATGGACTGCAACCAGGCTGGATTTGAATGGGTCATCACCCACGATTCCGCCAACAACCTCTTTGCCTGGCTGCGCAAGGGATACGATGCGCGCGCGCGCTGTCTCGTGGTCGTGAACTTCTCGCCGAACGTCTATCAGAATTACCGCGTCCGGGTGCCGTTTGCCGGCAAGTGGAAGGAAGCGCTCAATTCCGACGCCGCGCATTATGGCGGCAGCAATGTCGGCAATGTCGGCGAAGTTCACACGCTCGAAGGCAGCATCCCCGAGCTCAGCCTGACCATCCCTCCGCTGGCCGCGATCTTTTTTGTACCGGAAAGTTGACGCATGCGACTGTCAGCGGGAAGCCCCGCCCGCCTAGGTGCAAGCTGGGACGGACGGGGTACCAACTTTGCGCTGTTCTCGGCCAATGCGGAAAAGGTCGAGCTCTGCCTGTTCGATGGCCAGGGTCGCCGCGAACTCGAGCGAATCGAACTGCCCGAGCGCAATGAGGACGTCTGGCACGGTTATCTCAACGATGTCTCGCCGGGCCAGCTCTATGGCTATCGCGTCCACGGCACCTACGCGCCCGAACGTGGGCACCGCTTCAACGCCAACAAACTGCTGCTCGATCCCTACGCCAAGCGGCTCGCCGGCCGCCTGGTGTGGAGCGACGCGCATTTCGGCTATCGAACGGGGAGCGCGCGGGAAGATCTTTCCTTTGACCGCCGCGACAATGCGCGCGGCATGCCGAAGGCGGTCGTGGTCGACGAGACTTTTAATTGGGGCCGCCGCGAGCTACGCCCGAACGTCCCCTGGGAAGACACCATCATTTACGAGGCCCACGTCAAGGGCCTGACGCAGAAACGCAACGACGTCGCACCGGGCTGGCGCGGCACCTATGGCGGGCTGTGCTCGCCGGCGATGATCGACCATTTCAAGAAACTCGGCGTCACCACGATCGAATTGCTACCGGTCCACGGGCTGATCGACGACCGGGTGCTGGTGGAAAGAAAGCTCTCCAACTACTGGGGCTACAACACGCTGGCGTTCTTTGCGCCGGAGCCGCGCTACGCGCAGGACAACGCGCTCGACGCGTTCCGCACCACGGTGGCGCGGCTGCACGATGCCGGCATCGAGGTGATGCTCGACGTGGTCTATAACCACACGGCGGAAGGCAATCATCTCGGCCCGACGCTGTCGTTCCGCGGCATCGACAACGCGTCCTATTACTGGCTCAACAAGGACAATCCGCGCTACTACGACGACTTCACCGGCTGCGGCAGCTCGGTCAACCTGACCCATCCGCGCGTGCTGCAGATGGCGATGGACTCGCTGCGCTACTGGGTCGAAGTCTGTCATGTCGACGGTTTTCGCTTCGATCTTGCCACCACGCTGGCGCGCGGGCCTAACGGATATGACCGCAATGCCTCGTTTCTGACCGCGGTGCGGCAGGACCCGGTGCTGGCAACCGTCAAGCTCGTCGCCGAACCGTGGGATCTCGGCATGGGCGGCTATCAGGTCGGCGCGTTTCCCTCGCAATGGTCGGAATGGAACGACCGTTATCGCAGCGCGATGCGGCGCTACTGGAGCGGCGAAGGCAGCCTGATCGGCGAGGTCTCGCGCCGCATGACCGCCTCCTCCGACCTGTTTCATCACGACAACCGCGCGACCCGCGCCAGCATCAATCACATCACCGTCCATGACGGTTTTACGCTGGCCGACCTGTTCAGCTACAACGACAAGCACAACGAGGCCAATGGCGAGGACAATCGCGACGGCTCCAACGACAATCAAAGCAACAATTGCGGCCACGAGGGCCCGACCAGCGACGCCGCGATCACAGCGCTGCGCCGACAGTTGCGCAAGAACCAGCTCGCCTGCCTGTTCCTCGCGCTAGGGACGCCGCTGATGCTGGCCGGCGACGAGGTCGGCAATTCGCAGAACGGCAACAATAATGCCTATTGCCAGGACAACGAGACCGGCTGGGTGAATTGGGACAATCTCGGCAAGCAGGGCGACGACCTCACCGATTTCGTCGGCCACATGACCGCCCTGCGCCGGCGCTTCGCCCAGCTCCGCAGTCAGCGCTGGCTCGATGGGCGGCGCAAGGACGGCTCCTATGGCGTGCTGTGGCTGACGCCCGCGGCCGAGGAAATGAAGGAAGAGGACTGGACTTTTCCGGATGGCCGCTTCCTCGCCTATGTGCTCGCGCCGATGGAACAAGGGCAGGCGCCGATCTTTATTGTTTTGAACGCCGCCCCCGAAGAGATCGCTTTCACATTGCCCAGGATGGCTGAATACAAGAACTGGCAGCAGGTGCTGAACACCACCGACGAGCTGGTACAGACCGCCGCATTCGCGTCGGGCACCGAAACCAAAGCGCCGCCGCGGTCGGTGCTGGCCTTTGCGGGTGCGGCATGAATAGCCGGCAGTTCGGTCCGTGTCTGGCAAGTTACGGCACGCGGTTTCGGCTATGGGCGCCGGCCGCAAGACGCGTCGATGTCATGCTGGAGCAACCGCACGCGATGAGGCGCGGCGAGGACGGCTGGTTCACGGCCGACATCGCCGGCGCGAAGGCGGGCGCGCGCTACAAATTCCGCATCGATGACGAGATCGACGTGCCGGATCCGGCATCGGCGTTTCAGCCCGATGACGTCTTTGGCCCCAGCGAAGTGATCGATCATGAGGCCTATCCATGGCGCGCCACGAACTGGCGCGGGCGGCCTTGGCCGGAGGCCGTGATCGTCGAGGCCCATGTCGGGACCTTTACCCAGGAAGGCAGCTATCGCGCGATGATCGACCGGCTCGATCATCTGGCAGAGACCGGCATCACCGCGCTGGAGTTGATGCCGCTGGCGGATTTCGCCGGCTCGCGCAACTGGGGCTATGATGGCGTGCTGTGGTACGCGCCCGACAGCGCCTATGGTCGCCCCGACGATCTCAAGGCGCTGATCGATGCGGCGCATCTGCGCGGGCTGATGGTGATGCTCGACGTGGTCTATAACCATTTCGGCCCCGAAGGTAATTATCTCGGCCGCTACGCGCCCGCCTTCTTCACCGAAGCGCAGACGCCATGGGGCAGCGCGATCGACTATCGCGTGAAAGAAGTCCGCGCCTTTGCGATCGAGAACGCGCTGTCCTGGCTGCGCGACTATCGCTTCGACGGGCTGCGGCTCGATGCCGTCAACTCGATCGTCGAGCCGGGCGGGCTGTCGTTGCTGCACGATATCAGCGCGGCCGCCGGCAGACTCGCCGCCGAAACCGGCCGGCATATTCATCTCGTGCTGGAGAACGGCGACAACCGCGCCAGCATTCTGGACGCCGTTGAAGATCCGCCACAGGGAAAATATCGCGCGCAATGGAACGACGACTATCATCACGCCTGGCGCGTGCTGATGACCGGCGAGAAGCAGGGCTATTACGTCGACTACCAGCAGGCGCCGATCTCGGATATCGCCCGCTCGCTGGCATCCGGCTTCGTCTATCAGGGAGAGCCGTCGGCGTTTCGCGGCGGCAGGCGGGGCGAGCCAAGCGGCCATCTGGCGCCGACCGCCTTCATCAACTTCGTGCAAAACCACGACCAGATCGGCAATCGCGCGCTCGGCGACCGGCTTGAAAGCGCCGCCGACGTGCGCGCCATCGAGGCGGGGCTCACGGTGCTGCTGCTGTCGCCGTCGATTCCCATGCTGTTCATGGGCGAGGAATGGGGCTCCAAGGCGCCCTTCCCGTTCTTCTGCGATTTCGGCGGCGATCTCGCCGATGCCGTCCGCAGGGGCCGCCGCGTCGAACTGGCCTGGGCCTATGAGGAATATGGCGACGAGGTTCCTGACGCCCTCGATCCATCGACCCGCGATTCCGCCGTGCTCGATTGGAACGAACGCAAGACCCCGGCCGCGCACAAGCGGCTGACGCTGGTGCGAGATCTCTTGAAAGTCCGGCGGCAGAAAATCATCCCGCGGCTCACGAATGCCGCCTTCGGCGAGGCTTCCGTGGACGACAATCGGCTGCTGACGGCCCATTGGCGGATGGGCGACGGCGCCACGCTCCGTCTGCTTGCTAACCTGTCGGAGCAAGCGATCCACCATGCGCCGCACCAAACCGCGGGAACCCTGATCTGGGGCCGCGAGTTGGGCGACAGCGTCCCGCCCTGGACCGTGCTCTGGCGCATCGGATAGGAAAATGCCCCCGGCGATCCCGATCGCGACCTACCGCCTGCAACTATCGGCGGACTTCGATTTTGATGCTGCGGCTTCCGTGGTGCCTTACCTGAAGGCGCTCGGCATCACCCATCTCTATGCCTCGCCCTTCATGCGTGCCCGCAAGGGCAGCACGCATGGCTATGACGTCACCGACCATGCGCAGTTCAACCCTGAGCTCGGCGGCGAAGCCGGCTTCGAGCGACTGAGCGCCGCGCTGCGGCACCATGATCTCGGGCTGATCCTGGATTTCGTGCCGAACCATGTCGGCGTGCATTTTGCCGATAATCCATGGTGGCTCGACGTGCTGGAATGGGGCCCCACCTCTCCACACGCCGCCTCCTTCGACATCGACTGGGAGCAATTGCCCTACCGCGCCCGCGGCGGCGTGCTGCTGCCGATCATCGGTTCGGCTTACGGCCAGGCACTGGAAAATGGCGAGATCGAGCTGCGCTATGACGCCGGCGAAGGCAGTTTCTCGGCCTGGTATTTCGAGCATCGGCTGCCGATTGCGCCGGAACGCTACGGCGAAATCCTGCGCATGATCGTCAAGGAGACCGGCACCGAGGACACCGCGCCCGGCAAGGAGATCCTTGCGCTGGCTTCGCGGCACCAGGGGCCGCGCCATCCCAGCCGCAAGGAAGCACCTGGGTTCAAGGCCGAGTTGAAAGCGATCTCCGGCGCGGCTGATATCATCGCGCGTGGGCTGGAAGCCTATCGCGCCGGGCCGGACCGCACCGCGCCGACGCTTTCGCTGCACCACCTGCTCGAACGCCAGCATTACAAACTCGGCCACTGGCGGCTTGCTTCCAGCGACATCAACTACCGGCGCTTTTTCGACGTCAATACGCTGGCGGGCCTGCGCGTCGAGGACGCCGGCACATTCGAGGCGGTTCATCGGCTGGTCAAACGGCTGATCGCGGAGGGGAAGCTGCAGGGGCTGCGGCTCGACCACATCGACGGCCTGCGCGATCCCGTCCAGTATTTCCAGCGCTTGCGCCGGCTGGTCCGCGACGCGCATGGCGGCCGAAGCCAGCCCTTCTACGTGGTGATCGAGAAAATTCTCGGCGAGCACGAAAAGCTGTCGGCATTTTCCGGCGTTCACGGCACCACCGGCTATGAGTGGATGAACGTCATCACCCAGGTGCTGACCGACGGCCAAGGCCTGGAGCCGCTCGACGAGATCTGGCGGCAGATCAGCAACCAATCGCCAAAGCTCGAGCCGATCCTGCGGGAGGCCAAACGCCGCGTGCTGGAAACGCTGCTGACCAGCGAATTCACCGTGCTGACGCGCCTCCTGGCGCGGATCGCCAGCGGGCATTACTCGACCCGCGACTATTCCGCCGACAGCCTGCGGCAGGCGCTCGAACTCTATGTGCTGCACTTCCCGGTGTATCGCACCTATCTGACATCCTCGGGACTATCAGCGCATGATCGCGAGTTGATATCGACGACGATCGAACGGGCGCGCGCCGACTGGTTTGCCGCCGATGACGGCATTTTCGACTTTCTCCGCGACACGTTGACGATGGATCTGATCAAGCCGGGACGTCCGCCCCACAGCGCGCCGCGCGTCCGCCGGTTTGCCTTGAAGGTGCAGCAGTTCACCGGCCCGATGATGGCGAAGTCGCTGGAGGACACCACGTTCTACCGCTATCACCGCCTGCTTGCCCTCAATGAGGTCGGCGGCGATCCAGCCGCAAAGGCGCTCTCGGCCGGCGATTTTCACGGCATGATGCAGGCCCGCGCCAGCGAATGGCCGCTTGGCATGACGGCCACCGCGACACATGACACCAAGCGCGGCGAAGACGCGCGGGCGCGCATCATGGCGCTGGCGGAAATGCCGGGCGAATGGACCAGCGCGGTGGCCCGATGGAAGCTGCTCAACGCGCCGCATCTAACGGCCGATGGCGATCTACGCGCGCCGTCGGCGACCTTCGAATACATGCTGTATCAGGCACTGCTCGGGGCATGGCAGCCGGACGACGCCTCGTTTGCAGCGCGGATGCAGGAATATGCGCTGAAGGCCGCGCGCGAGGGCAAGCAGGAAACAAGCTGGCTCAATCCCCACGCGGCCTATGAGACCGGCGTCAACAGCTTCATCGAAAAGATCCTCGATCCTTCGCTCTCGGGCGAATTCCTGAATTCGCTGCAAACGCTGACGCAGCGGCTGTCGCTGCTGGGCGCGCTGAATTCGCTCAGCCAGATCACGCTGAAGGCGATGATGCCGGGCGTGCCCGACTTCTATCAGGGCACGGAGCTTTGGGATTTTTCACTGGTCGATCCCGACAACCGGCGGCCGGTCGATTTCGCCCAACGCGCAGGCAGCCTCGACGCGTTGGAGAAGCCGGATTGGGACCGGCTGGTCGAGAAGTGGCCGAGCGGGCATTTGAAGCTGGCCTGGACACGGCATCTGCTCAAGCTGCGAACCGAACTCGCCGATGTATTCACGGACGGCGATTATGAGCCCCTGGAAGTGAGCGGGCCGCACCGCGACCATTTCATCGCGTTCGCCCGCCGGCGCGGCCGGGAGGCCGCGATCATCGTAGTCACGCGCTGGTTTGCGCCGTTGACCGATGGCGGCAGACATTGGCCCGGTCCGGAGAATTTTGACGCCGCGCTGGATGTCGGCGGCTACGCGGTGGAAGGCTTTGCGGACGCCGATGCCACGCAGTTGCGCCTGTCCGACCTGCTGACCCATCTGCCGGTCGCCGTGCTGAAAGCAAAATTCACCGGCGCGGCAAGGCCTGTGCGAAAGCGCGGCCGCGCCTGAGGAGGCGTCAGCTTTTCTTGGTCAGCAACAGCTTGCCACGGTTCTGGATCGCGGCCTGGGCCGCTTCGGCAAAGCGCTGCAACAGCCAGGGCAGCACGACTTCCACCTGCACATGATCTTCCGCAACATCGACATGGCCGGCCGCCGCCTGGCCCAGCGCGCGAACGCGAAAAATCATGCGGTTGTCTTCCCATCGCTCTTCATCGACGCTCAGCACGGGCACGCTGGAAGCGGCGCGCGACAGCCCCGTCTTCAGGCGCCGCATCGCCTCTTCGCGGCCCAGGCTATGCGGAATCGAAACCACCAGCGGTTTAGTCATCGCCAAATCCTCTCTGCGTACTAACCACATGTAATCGCATGCGGTTCGAAAAGAAGAGGTCGGTTCATTATCGCTGCAAAAGTGGAACTTTCATTGTTCCGGTGTGTTGTTCCGCCGCAGGCAGAGCAAACAGACGGCCCATCGGGCTGAGGAGAAATTCATGTCACTCGGGACCATCATTCTTATCATTCTCATCATCGCCCTGCTGGGCGGTTTCAGCGGCATCGGCGGCGGACCGTTCTACGGCACCGGATATTACGGCGGCGGCGGGCTTGGGCTCGTGATCGTAATTCTGCTGATCCTCTTGCTGCTCGGGAAGCTCTAGCATCCACACCAAAACGTAGGGTGGGCAAAGGCGCACTTGCGCCGTGCCCACCTTCTTTTTTGCGATAATGATGGTGGGCACGCTATCGCTTTACCCACCCATACAAATACTGTCGTCACCCGCTTTGTGCGCAATTGCGCAATGGGGCGGGTGACCCAGTATTCCAGAGACGCTTGTGATTGAGCCGATAAGCCGCGGCGTACTGGATACTCCGCCTTCGCGGAGTATGACGGCTGTGGGTGAAGCCGCGGACGCGGACTACATCCGCTACTTTCCAGCCAGCTTCTTCATCGCCGGCTTGATCGATACTGCCGCGTCATCATACCCATCCCACGCTTTCGTCTTCGCCAGCAGCGCCGGCACCGTCCGCACCGTATACTTTTTCGGATCGAGGTCGCCGCGCACCTGCGACCAGGTCAGCGGCATTGAGACCGTGGCGCTCTCGCGCGCACGCGGCGAAAGCACGGCGACTGCGGTGGAGAGCCGGTCGTTGCGCAGATAGTCGAGGAATATCTTTCCCTTGCGCAGCTTCTTCGACATGTTGAGCAGATAACGCTCGGGGTCGTCATTCGTCATCCACTGGCAGACGCCTTGCGCGAAGGCCTTGGCCTCCTTCCAGGTAACCTTGTCCCTTGCGCCGTAAAGCAGCGGTGTCACGACATGCAGGCCCTTGCCACCGGTGGTCTTGCAGAAGCTTTCAAGACCGACCGCCGTCAACCGCTGCCGCATGTCCTTGGCGGCCTCAATCACCTCAGAGAATTCGACATTCGGCGCAGGATCCAGATCGAACACCAGCCGCCCCGGGGTGTCGTAGTCGTCAGGCGCGCAATTCCAGGGATGCAGCTCCAGCCCGCCGATCTGCGCCACCGCCGCCAAGGCCTCGACCCGGTCGATCTGCAAATAGGGTTTGCGATCGCCCGCAACCTTGGCGAGTTTCAGGAGATCGGATGCGCCCGGCATCGCGTGACGCTGGAAGAATTTTTCGCCGTTGATGCCGTCGGGTGCGCGGAGAATCGAGCACGGCCGGCCCTTGAGGTGGACGATCATCCATTCGCCAACCGCCTCGAAATATTGCGCAAGGTCGAGCTTGGTGACGGCCTCGCCATCACCGCCGTCGGGCCACAACGCCTTCTCGGGCTTCGAGATCGCAACACCCATCACCTCGGCGGATTTGGCTGATGATTTCACGGACCGCACTACGGGCTTTGCAATTCCGGTCATGGCAGGCCTCTCCGCGCGTATCTCCTTCGCCGGCTTGTCCTGCCGCAGCCCCTTGAACGCGGCCTGCCGGATGTTGCCGCCATCGGTCCAGCCGGCGAACTCGACCTCGGCGACCAATTCGGGTTTCAGCCAATGCACGTCGCGGGATTTCTTCGGCGCATCCTTGCCGCCGAACGGGCTCTTGTCGGAGGCCGCCGCCTTCAACGCCGGCATGATGCGCCGGACGACGTCCTGCCCGAAGCCGGTGCCGACGAGGCCGACGAACACCAGATGACCGCCGCGAAAAACGCCGGCCATCAGCGAGCGGAATTTGCCGTTGGTGGTCTTCCAGCCGCCGAGCACGACTTCCTGCCCGCCACGGATCTTGGCCTTGGTCCAGCTCTCGGCGCGCCCCGAGCGATAGGGCGCATCCAGTTTCTTCGAAACGATGCCTTCCAGATCCAGTTTCCTTGCCGATTCCAGCACGGTATCGCCGCGTTCTTCGAAATCATCGACGTAGCGGATCAGCTTCTCTTTCCCACTCTTCCGCTCAAGCAAACGCTTCAGACGTACCTTGCGCTCGCGCAGCGGCAACCCGCGCAGATCCTCACCACCGGCAAACAGGAGATCGAACGCAAAGTAGATGAGGTCGCCGGTCTTATTATCAGCGATCGCCGCCTGCAGCGCCGAAAAGCTGGGCACGCCGTTGTGGTCCAGCGCGACGATTTCGCCGTCGATCAGCGCATCGGGCAACGCCTTGGCGGCTCGCGCGAGAGCGCCGAACTTCTCGGCCCAGTCCAGCCCTTTTCGGGTGAGCAGCGCCACATCGCCATCCTCGATCCGCAACTGCACGCGATAGCCGTCGAACTTGACTTCGTGACACCAACCGTCCGAGTTCGGCGGACGCTCGACGGAGGCGCAAAGCTGCGGCGCGACGAAATCCGGCATCGCGGAAACTTTCTTCGGCTTCGCGGTTTGCGCCGGCGCACGGGTCCTGGTCTCCGGCGCGGCTCGCAGTGCCGCTGTTTTCCTGCCGGCGCGCGCGTCGGCCGCTTCGCCGCGATTCGACTGCCAGACTGCGTCGGCCTTTGTCTTGCCCTTGGCCAGCATGAACGGCTTTGGCGCCTTGCCCTTGCCTTGGGCGATCTGCGCCATGGTTCGTCCTGAAGCCACGGAGCGATCCTCTTCCAGGATGTCGTTGGCCTCGCCTTCCCCCGCGAATTCGTCGCGGTGCTTGATCAGGAGCCAGTTGGTGCGCTTGCCGCCGTAGCGGTCGCCTTTCATCCGCACCAGCACCCAGCTACCGTGCAGCTTGTCGCCATGCAGGGTGAATTTCAGGTCGCCCTTTTTGAAGCCGCGATTGGGATCATCGGATTCCCAGGTGCCGCGATCCCACAGCATGACGGTGCCGCCACCATACTGGTCGTCCGGGATGGTGCCTTCGAAATCGCCGTAGTCGAGCGGGTGATCCTCGACCTCGACCGCGAGCCGCTTGTCGCGCGGATCAAGCGACGGTCCTCGCGTCACCGCCCAGGATTTGAAGACCCCATCGAACTCCAGCCGCAGGTCATAATGCAGCCGCGTTGCGTCATGCTTCTGGATCACGAAGCGCCGTTGCTTCGCCGGCGCGACCTTGACGTCGCCGGACGGCTCCGCGGTCTTGCCGAAATCGCGCTTCTTCCGGTACGTGCTGAGTTTCTTCAACGCCAAACCTCGACCATCCGGACCGCGCGCACGGCGGCATCCGGAACGAAAACCCATACTAGCCGTTGAAGTTCCGAAACCCAACCATGCCGGAGACTGCAATGGCCCCCCGCGCCTACTGGAAAGGCACGCTAAAACTCTCTTTGGTATCGTGTCCGGTCGTGCTCTACCCGGCCTCGACGTCGGTCGAGAAAACCCGCTTCCACATGATCAACAAGGAGACCGGCAACCGGCTGAAACAGCAGATGATCGACGCCGAGACCGGCGACGTCGTCGAAAGCGACCAGAAGGGCCGCGGCTACGAGCTGAAGAAGGGCCAGTATGTCGAGATCGAAAAGGAGGAGCTCGAGGCCGTCCAGATCGAGAGCAATCACACCATCGAGATCGACAGTTTTGTGCCGCGTGATGAAATCGACAAGCGCTATTACAACCATCCCTATTACGTTGCCCCCGACGGCAAGGCCGCCATCGACGCCTTCGCCGTGATCCGCGATGCCATGAAGGATGAGGAACGGGTCGCGCTGGCGCGCATCGTGCTGACCAACCGCGAGCACGTCATCGCGATCGAGCCGCTCGGCAAGGGCCTGCTCGGCACTACCCTGCGCTATCCCTACGAACTGCGCGATGAGGACGACTATTTCGAGGACATCAAGACCCCAAAGATCACCAAGGACATGGTCGAACTTGCGAGCCACATCCTGCAGACCAAGGCGGCGCATTTCGATCCCTCGAAATTCAAGGACGAATATGAGGACGCGCTGAAGGCGCTGGTGCGCCGCAAGGCCTCCGGCAAGCCGATCAAGGTCGCCGAGCCCGCGGAAAAGCCTGACAACGTCGTGAACCTGATGGATGCGCTGAAGGCCAGCCTGAAGGGAAAGCCGGCGGCCAAGCGCCGCGCTCCGGCTTCGCGGCGGGCGCCGGCACGCCGGGCGGCAAAGAAGGCGCACCGGTCGACGGCAAGACAGCGCAAGGCGGGATGAGATCTCACCCGCCGTCATTGCCTGCGACAAACGCGACGGCGTTTGCGCAAGGGAGCAAAGCGACGAAGCAATCCAGAGCTCCACTGGGCATCTGGATCGCTTCGCTGCGCTCGCAATGACGGTGCCCTTTCCTGTCACCTAACGCTTCGACTTCTTCGCCGCCTTCTTCTTCGCAACCTTCCGCTTCTTCGAGGCCTTTTTCGGCACCTTCCTGCCCTTGGCCCTCGCCTCCGACAGTCCGATCGCAATCGCCTGCTTGCGGCTCGTGACCTTCCGGCCCGACCGGCCGCTCTTCAGCGTGCCCGCCTTGCGCTTCTTCATCACGCGTTCGACATCGGTCGATGCCTTCTTCGAATATTTGCGTGCCATCGCCTTTCTCCGGCTTTCCTTCGCTTGGTGAAAAAAGTAATCACCGGTGGCATTCAAAGTTCCTCGCACGCCACAGTCCGCTTGCATTGACCGGCCACGGAAGGCATTTTGGCCGCCGGGGACGACGAAACGCCGGCAGCAAGAATGGCGCGCCCCGCACCGGGGAGGATTTGATGACATTGACGAAGTCGCACGTCGCGGGCCCATCGACGCCTGCGGTGCGGGAGATGACGTTCGGCGACCTCCTGCGCAAGGCGGCGGAGTCGGCGCCCGATCGCCTGGCCCTGATTGCGGGCGTCCCCGACCCAAAGCTGCGCCGTCAATGGACCTACGCGCAATTTTATCGCGAAGTTCAGCGCACCGCCCGCGCGCTGCTGTCGCGTTTCAAGCCAGGCGAGCGCATCGCGGTCTGGGCGCAGAACATCCCGGAATGGATGATGCTCGAATTCGGCGCCGGCATGGCCGGCATGATCCTCGTTACCGTGAACCCGGCCTTTCGCGCGCGCGAGGTGGAGTATGTGCTGAAGCAGTCGCGCTCGGCCGGCGTCTTCGTCATCAACAGCTTTCGCGGCAACCCGATGCTGGAGACGGTGCAGGCGGTGGCGCCGAACTGCCCCGAGCTGCGCGAAATCATCTGCTTCGACGACTGGAATGCTTTCATTTCTGCCGGCGACGACGAAGGCATCGAGCTGCCGGCGGTCACTCCCGACGACCCCGTCATGATCCAGTACACCTCGGGCACCACGGGCTTTCCGAAGGGCGCCCTGCTCCGCCATCGCGGACTGCTCAACAACGGCGCCGACACCGCCGACCGCATGGGTGTCGACCCCGGCGACGTCTTCGTCACCACGATGCCGCTGTTTCACACCGGCGGCTGCGTCTGCTGCGTGATCGGCGCGGTGTCGAAAGCCGCGACGCAGGTGCTGGTCGAAGCCTTCGAGCCCGGACTGGTGCTGGAAATGCTGGAGACCTATCGCGGCAATGCGATGCTCGGCGTTCCCACCATGCTGGTCGCGATGCTGGAGCACGCAAAATTCCCGACCACTGATCTCTCTTCCGTCAAGGCGATCTGCTCGGGCGGCTCCACGGTGCCGGCCGCGCTGGTGCGGCTGCTGGAGGATAAGCTCGGCGCCCCCTTCACGATTGTCTTCGGCCAGACCGAATGCTCCCCGGTCGCGGCGCAAACCGGCACCACCGACAGCGTCGAGGACAAGGCCAACACGATCGGCCTGCCGCTTCCCAACATGGAAAACAAGATCATCGATCCCAACACCGGCGAGACCGTTCCGATCGGCACGATCGGTGAGTTCTGCACCCGCGGCTATCACGTGATGCTCGGATATTTCGAAATGCCCGATGCGACCTCAGCCGCGATCGACGCCGACGGCTGGCTGCATACCGGCGATCTCTGCGCGATGGACGCGCGCGGCTATTGCACGGTGGAAGGCCGGCTGAAGGACATGATCATTCGCGGCGGCGAGAACATCTATCCGCGCGAGCTGGAGGAGCTGTTGTTCAAGCACCCGAAGGTCGGTGAAGTCGCCGTCGTCGGCGTTCCCCACGAGAAGTGGGGCGAAGAGGTCGCAGCATTCATCCGCCCGGCGCCCGGCGCCACAATAGAAAAGGAAGAACTGATCGACTACATGCGCGCCTCGCTCGCCCCGCACAAGACGCCGAGGCATTGGTTCGTGGTGGACACCTTCCCGCTGACGGGATCAGGCAAGATCCAGAAATTCAAGCTGCGCGAAGCCTGGAGCAAGGGCGAGATGACGGCGATTTAAAAAGTGCCGGAGCTTACTCGGCTCAACGTCTCGGCGTGAAGATCGTAGCCCGGATGAGCGCGAGCGACATCCGGGATGACGCTAGCACCGGCCCCGGATTTCGCTTCGCTCATCCGGGCTACGGCTGTTACCCCTTGAAGGTCGGCTGCCGTGGGTGGATGCAGTCCCTGAAATCCTCAAAACCCTTCCACGCCGGCTCCGGCGCGTCCTGTCCGGCGAGCGGCACATACATCGAAGGTTCGATCGCGCCCATCGCCGGAATATAGCGCGGACAGTTCGGAAAGATCGCGCGCGCGGTCACGCGGACGATGAGCTGCGCGCCGATAGTCTGCGCCAGCAGCGGATCATTGTCGCTCACGCGCGCGCTGCCGTTGACCCGCAGGCGTTTCGGCTTGTCGTGCATGGCGATGAACAGCAGGCCGACATCGGCATTGGCGACGATGTTGCCGAGGCTCTTGAACATGCCGTTTCCGTCGTAGTCGGGGAACGCGATCTCGGAAGGCCCGGTGATCCGCACAAAGCCCGGCGCTCCGCCCTTGAACGAGCAATCGGGCCGGCCCTCGGCGTCCGCCGTCGCCAGGAAGAAGTAAGGCAGGCCTTCGATGAACTGCTTGTCGTCGGCCGAGAACTCCTTGCGCATCAGCTTTTCTTCCAGCCGGTCGGAAATCCGGCGGCTGTCAAACCGGTCCTGCAGTTGCCGGTTGCCTTCGTGAAACATGACGCTCTCAGCCATGGCGTTGCGTCCTCCTCCGATTCACCCGGGCGTGCGTGGTCAAGCCGGGCCTGATCTCCACGGGAAAGCATATCACTTTATGGCAACACCAGATGCGGCAAGCTGACCCGCACGACAGGCTGGGTACGCGGATTCATCTATCGGAGGTCTGTTAGTCCGTCGCGCGCAACCGGTAGCGATGCCGGTCTCGGTCGGCACGAATTGCGAACGCTGCGGCTGACGCAGCTCGCTCATGTGATCGTCTGATTGCAGACAATGATTCCGGCCGTACTGGCCGTCAGGCGATCGCTGCATAAAGCTCTGCCGCAGTTTTCGCGGCCCGCAATCGGACGAGATTCTCCGGCGGTCGCAAGGTCCGGGCCACCAGCGCCAGCGGCCCGAGCTGCCCGCTCTCCGCGGCCGCGGGCAGCAGCAGAACAAATATGATGTCGACCGCCTGCCCGTCGATAGAATCGAATTCGACCGGCGCCTTCAGTTTCGCCAGCAGACCGTAGGGCCGCTTCAGATCCGGCAGCCGGGCGTGAGGGATGGCTACGCCTTTGCCTATCCCGGTCGACCCGAGATCTTCCCGCTTCAAAAGGTAGGGCGCTACCTGATCGACGTGCAGGCCGAGGCTGTCGGCGGCCGTGGCGGCGAATTCCTGCAACAGCATTTGCTTGTTCGAACCCCGGACGTCGATCATAACGTCTTTTGGCGAGAGCAGATCGGGGATTTTCATGGTCGCTCCAGGAGGACGCATTGTCAGCAGCATTTGATCAGATCTCGGGTTGGAAGAGCAAATCCTAATCCGGCGCGCGTAGCCGGTAGCCGATGCCGGTCTCGGTCAGGACGAATTGCGGGCGCTCCGGATCGGCTTCGATCTTCTGCCGGAGCTGGCGGACATAGACACGCAGATATTGCGCATCCGTCAATTCGTCCCAGAGCTCCTTCAACAAGAAGCGGTGGGTCAGCACCTTGCCGGCGTGCTGCACCAGCGCGCGCAGCAATTCATATTCCTTTGGCGAAAGTTTCACCTCGCGCTCGCCTACCTTGACGATGCGACGGACCAGATCAACCGAGAGATCGCCGGCGCGAAACACCGGGCGTTCGCCCTGCACCTGCAACTGGTGCCGCAGCGCCGCGCGCATCCGCGCCAGCAGTTCATCCATGCCGAATGGTTTTGTCAGGTAATCGTCGGCGCCGAGATCGAGCGCCTGCACCTTGCCGGCTTCGTCGCCGCGGCTCGACAGCACCACGATCGGCACGCTTTCGTTGCGTCCGCGGATCATGCGCAGCAATTCATGGCCCTGGATGTCGGGCAGACCGAGATCGAGAATGATCAGCGCCGGGCCCTCGGCCAGCTTTTCCAGCGCCAGCTTGCCGTTGGAGGCTTCGAGGATGTCGTAGCCCTGCGTGCTCAACCCCATCCGCAGCAGTTTTCGGATCGCGGGCTCGTCGTCGATGACCAGGACCTTGATCGGGGAGGCATTCATGCGGCGGTGTCCAGCACGTTGTTTCCGGCTGGTATCGGCAGCCGAATGGTTATGACCGCCCCACTCCGATCGATACGGTTAGCGGCCGTAATCTTGCCGCGCATCGCCTCGACAAAGCCGCGCGAGATCGCGAGACCGAGGCCGGTGCCGGGACGAACGTGATCGCCCTTCTGCGCGCGATAGAACTTATCGAACACGCTTTCAAGTTCCGCCGGCGGGATGCCATCGCCCTCGTCCAGGATCTGCAGCGAGACGTTTCCCTGATCCCTTATTCCCCTGATGGAGATGGTGGTGCCCGGCGGCGCGTATTTGGCGGCGTTGTCGAGGAGGTTGAACAGCACCTGTTCGAACAACACGGCATCGAGCTCCAGCATCGGCAGCTCCGGGCTGAGTTCCAGCGACACCTGGTGATGCCCGAGGATCTTGCCGGCGCGCCGCAGCGCGCTGCCGACGATCTCACCGACATCGTGCCGCGCGCTGTTCGGCACGATGGCGCCGGATTCCAGCTTGGTCATGTCGAGCAGATTGGCGATGAAGCGATTGAGCCGCTCTGATTCGTCGATCACGGTGGCCAGCAGGTCGCGCTTCTGCGCGTCGTTAAGGCCGGAGTCGAGATCGCGCATGGTAGAGGCAGCGCCAAGCACCGAGGCGAGCGGCGTCTTGAGATCGTGCGAGATCGAGGTCAGCAGCGCGCCGCGCAGCCGTTCGGATTCAACGGTACGCTTGACGCGGTCCATGTCTTCGACCAGCAGCACCCGCTCGATCGCGAGCGCGCCCTGATCGACCAGCGCGTCCAGCAGGCGGCGCTGGTCGGGCGTCAACAGCGGGCCGGTCCGGTCGTTGTCGATACCGATGACGCCGATCGCGCCGCGCCCGGTTCGCATCGGCAGGACCAGCCGCTTGGCCCCCGGCAACGTGTCCGAGCCGCGTCCGGCGGGGCGATCATTGCCCCAGGCCCAGTTGGCGGCGGCGAGATCGGCCTGGTCGAGTTGATCTTCCGGTGGATAGCCGGACTTGACCGTCAACACGCCCTCCTCCGGCAACAGCAAGACCACCCGCACTTTCAGCATCAGGGCAATCTGGTACGCGGTCGCCCACAGCACGTCGTCCAGCGTCGCGGTGCCGGCCAGCTTGCGGCTGAACGCGTAAAGCGATTCTGTGGTGCGCACCCGGCCGATCGCGGTATCGGCCTGCGACCGTACGCGCGCCGCGACGTTGGAGACCAGCACGGCAATCAGCATGAAGAAGAAGAACGCCGCGACGTTGGTAGGGTCGGTGATGGTGAAGGTATAGACCGGCGGCAGGAAGAAGAAATTGTAGCCCAGCGACGCCGCGACGCTCGCCAGCAGCGACGGCCACAGGCCATAGCGGGCGGCGACGGCGACCACGGCGGTCAGAAACACCAGATCGACGTTTTCGATGCCGCCGAACAAGGGCTGGACCAGTGAGGCGGCGCTGAGGCCGATCGCGACAAACAACAGCGCCATCAGATAAGGCCGCGGGTTGAACGGCTCCTGCCGCGCCGCGGTCTGCACCGCCGGCTTCGCCACACCCTCTTCGTCGCCCGCTATGACGTGCACGCTGATATTGCCGGAGCGCCGTACCAGATCGTGCACCACCGACCCGCGCCTCAGTTCGAACCACCACGAGCGCGTCGACTTGCCGATGATGATCTGGGTCACGTTGTTGGCGTGCGCGAAATGGATGACGTCATCGGCAATGCGACGGCCGACGCCGGGAATGGTCAGCGCCTCGCCGCCGAGCGCTTCCGCCAGCCGCATGGTGTCGGCCAGCCGGTCGCGCTCTTCGTCGGTCAATTGCAGGCTGCGCCGCGTCTCGATGCTGATCGCGGTCCACTGCGCATGCAGCCGGTCCGCCAGCCGCTTGGTGTAGCGCACCAGCCCTGCCGCGCGCGGATCCTCGCTGACGCAGACCAGGATGCGCTCGCCCGCCGCCCACGGCCCGGCAATGGCGTTGGCCTGCATGTGGGTGAGCAACTGCTCGTCGACCCGCTCGGCGGTGCGGCGCAGCGCCAATTCGCGCAGCGCGGTCAGGTTGCCGGGCGAGAAATAATGCTCCAGCGCGCGCTCGGCTTGCTTAGGGACATAGACCTTGCCCTCCCTCAGACGCTGGATCAGATCGTCGGGCGTGAGGTCGATCAGTTCGATGGCGTCGGCGAGATCGAACACCCTGTCCGGCACGGTTTCGCGCACCCGCACATGCGTGATCTGCGCGACCACGTCGTTGAGGCTTTCGATGTGCTGGATGTTGACGGCCGTATAGACGTCGATGCCATGGGACAGCAATTCCTCGACGTCGAGATAGCGCTTGGGATGGCGGCTGCCCGGCGCGTTGGTATGGGCGAGTTCGTCGACGAGGGCGATCTTTGGGCGGCGCGCAATCAGCGCATCGAGATCCATCTCCTCGAGGATCTGGTCCCTGTATTCCAACTTCCTGCGCGGAATAACTTCAAGGCCGTGCAGCAGCGCTTCGGTCTCCGCCCGGCCGTGGGTCTCGACCACGCCGACCACAACGTCGACGCCGGCCTTCCTCTTGGCATGCGCGCTCTGCAGCATTTCGTAGGTCTTGCCGACGCCGGGGGCGGCGCCGACAAAGATCTTGAGCCGGCCGGCCTGGTCACTCTCCCGCCGGGCGGCCTCCAGTAGTGCATCCGGCGAAGGCCGCTGTTCAGTGTCGCGATTAGCCATAAGGCATTATAGTCGCCGCTTCCGGCTGAGCCTAGCCACCGTCATTTGGAGGCCGCGTCCAGCGCCAAATTGAGTGCCAGGACGTTGACGCGCGGCTCGCCGAGCAGCCCGACAAAGCGGCCCTGGGTATTCGCGGCAACGAGCTGGCGAACACGATCCTCGGGCATATTGCGGGCCTTGGCCACGCGCGGCACCTGGAACAGCGCGCCCTCCGGCGAAATGTCGGGATCGAGGCCGCTGGCGGAGGTGGTAACGAGGTCGGCCGGCACCGCGGCCGAAGGATTCTCGGCCTTCAGCTTCTCGACGTCCTCCTTGACCCGGTCGTTCAGCGCCTTGCTGGTCGGGCCGAGGTTGGAGCCGCCGGAGTTGGCGGCGTTATAGGGCGCCGACACGGTTTTGGTCGGGTCGGCGGGGTCAGGCGCCAAGGTAGCCGAAGGGCGGCCGTGGAAATATTTATCGTCCTTGAACTCCTGCCCGATCAGGGCCGAGCCGACCACCTTGCCGTCCTTCTCGACCAGGCTGCCTTGCGCCTGTTTCGGGAAGATGACGCCGGCGATTGCTGTCATGGCGAGAGGATAGGCCAGGCCCGTGATGGCTGTCAGGAGCAACAGGATGAGGATGGCGGGACGGATTTCGCGAAGCATGGTTGCCTCCTTAAGCGAGGTGCAGGGCCGCGACGACGAGGTCGATGGCCTTGATGCCGATAAAGGGAATGATGATGCCGCCGAGACCGTAGATCAGCAGGTTACGGCGCAGCAGCGCTCCAGCGCCGACGGCGCGGTAGGCGACGCCTTTCAGCGCCAGCGGGATCAGCGCGATGATGATCAGCGCGTTGAAGATGATCGCCGAGAGGATGGCGCTTTGCGGGCTTGCGAGGTGCATGACATTGAGCACCTCGAGCTGCGGGTAGAACGCCAGGAACATCGCCGGGATGATGGCGAAATATTTCGCGACGTCGTTGGCGATCGAGAACGTGGTCAGGGCGCCGCGGGTCATCAATAGCTGCTTGCCGATCTCGACCACTTCGATCAGCTTGGTCGGGTTGGAATCGAGATCGACCATGTTGCCGGCCTCGCGGGCGGCCTGCGTGCCGGTGTTCATGGCGACACCGACGTCGGCTTGTGCGAGTGCCGGTGCGTCGTTGGTGCCGTCGCCGCACATTGCCACCAGCTTGCCCTTGGCCTGCTCGTCGCGGATCAGCTTCAGCTTGTCCTCAGGGGTCGCCTGCGCCAGGAAATCGTCGACCCCCGCTTCGGCGGCAATGGCGGCAGCCGTCATCGGGTTGTCGCCGGTGATCATGACGGTGCGGATACCCATGCGCCGCAATTCTGCAAAGCGCTCACGGATGCCGCCCTTGACGATGTCCTTGAGGTGAATGACGCCAAGCAGGCGACCATCCTTGGCGACCGCAAGCGGCGTGCCGCCTTCCTTGGCGATCTCATCCGAAATCGCCTGGAGTTCGCGGGCGGCCTCCGTGCCTACCGTCGGCTGGATGGCGCGGACGGCGTTGCCGCTCGCCATGGTCTGCGCCGTGCCGCCGCCGATAAAGTTGAGGATCGCATCCACCGCGCCTTTGCGGACCGAGGAAGATCCGGCGTCGATGCCGCTCATGCGGGTTTGCGCGGTAAAGGGCACGAAGGTCGCCGAAAGCTCCTTCATATCGCGGCCACGGATACCGTATTTCTCCTTGGCCAGCACGACGATCGAACGGCCTTCCGGTGTCTCGTCGGCAAGTGAAGCAAGCTGTGCCGCATCGGCCAATTCCTGCTCGGTGACACCGCGCACGGGGCGGAACGCCGTCGCCTGACGATTGCCGAGCGTGATGGTGCCGGTCTTGTCTAGCAACAGGGTATCGACGTCACCCGCGGCCTCCACCGCGCGGCCGGACATCGCCAGCACGTTGAAGCGTACCAGCCGATCCATGCCCGCAATGCCGATGGCCGACAGCAGCGCGCCGATAGTGGTCGGGATCAAGGTCACAAACAGCGCCACCAGCACGACCACCGAGATCGAGCCGCCGGCATAGGCCGCATAGCTCGGGATCGTGACGGTCGCGAACACGAAGATGATGGTCAACCCGGCAAGCAGGATGTTTAGCGCGATCTCGTTCGGCGTCTTCTGCCGCTCAGCGCCCTCCACCAGCTTGATCATGCGGTCGATGAAGGTCGATCCCTGCGCCGCGGTGATGCGAACGCGGATCCAGTCGGACAGCACCTGCGTGCCGCCGGTCACCGCCGAACGGTCGCCACCGGACTCCCGGATGACTGGCGCGGATTCGCCCGTGATCGCGGCCTCGTTCACGGAGGCGACGCCTTCGATCACCTCGCCATCGGAGGGGATGTTGTCGCCGGCTTCGACCAGGACGATATCGCCGACCTTGAGCGCGGTGCCAGGCACGAGGCGATAGACCTTGTTGTCCGAGCCTGACAGCAGCTTGGCCTGGCTCTCGGTGCGGGTCTTCTTCAGCGACTCGGCCTGCGCCTTGCCGCGGCCTTCAGCGACGGCTTCGGCGAAATTGGCGAACAGCACCGTGAACCACAGCCACAGGATGATCTGGAACGTGAATCCGAGATTTGCACCGCCGGTGACGAGGTCGCGCAGGAAGATGACCGTGGTCAGCGCCGCCACGACCTCGACCACGAACATCACGGGGCTCCTGATCATCAGGCGCGGGTCGAGCTTGACGAAGGCCGATTTGATCGCAGGCACCAGGATCTTGAGGTCGAGCATCGTCGACGCCGTCACCTTTTTCTGCAGTTTCATGGCTTCCATGGAAGTAACTCCGAAGAGGGATCTATCAGAACAGGGTATTGGCGTTGCCGGCGAGATGCTCAACGATCGGCCCCAGCGCCAGCGCTGGGAAGAAGGTGAGACCGCCGATGATCAGGATCACGCCGACGACGAGGCCGACGAACAGACCGCCGGTGGTCGGTAAGGTGCCGACCGATGCCGGAATCGACTTCTTGGCCGCCAGCGAACCCGCAATTGCCATTGCCGGCACGATCATGAAGAAGCGGCCGACGAACATCGAACCGGCAAGCGTCAGGTTGTAGAAGAAGGTATTTCCGGTCAGGCCCGCGAAGGCCGAGCCGTTGTTGCCGGTCGCGGACGTAAAGGCATAGAGCACCTCGGTGAAGCCGTGCGGGCCCGAGTTGGCCATTGACGCCACCGCCGAGGGCAACACCACGGCCACCGCGGTCCAGCCGAGATACATCAAGGGCAACACCAGGATCGCGAGCATCGCCATCTTGACTTCGCGCGCCTCGATCTTCTTGCCGACATATTCCGGCGTGCGGCCGACCATCAGGCCGGCGACGAAGATCGCCAGCACCACGAACAGCAGCATGCCGTAAAGTCCCGCGCCGACGCCGCCGACGATGATTTCGCCGAGTTGCATGTTGATCAGCGGGATCATGCCGCCAAGCGCGGTGAACGAATCATGCATGGCGTTGACCGCACCGCAGGAGGCCGCCGTGGTGATGACCGCGAACAGCGACGACGCAACGATGCCGAAGCGGACTTCCTTGCCCTCCATGTTACCGCCCGTCAGGCCCAGCGCACTGAACCCCGAGGTGCCGTTAGCTTCGGCCCAATAGGTAACGGCGACGCCTGCAATAAACAGCACGCCCATCACGCCGAGAATCGCCCAGCCCTGGCGCTGGTTGCCGACCATGCGGCCGAATACGTTGGTGAGCGCGGCGCCGAGCGCGAAGATCGAGAGCATCTGCACGAAGTTCGATAGCGCAGTCGGATTTTCGAAGGGATGCGCGGCATTGGCATTGAAGAAGCCGCCGCCATTGGTACCCAGCATCTTGATCGCGACCTGCGACGCAACAGGGCCGACCGCGATGGTCTGCTTGGCGCCTTCCAGCGTCGTAGCTTCGACGTAAGCGCCCAGCGTCTGCGGCATGCCCTGCCAGACCAGGAACAGCGTATAGACGATGCAGATCGGCAGCAGCACATAGAGGGTGCAGCGCGTCACATCGACCCAGAAATTGCCGATGGTGCGCATCGAGGAACGGGAGAACCCCCGGATCAACGCCACCGCGAGCGCGATGCCGGTCGCGGCCGACAGGAAATTCTGGTGCGTCAAGCCAACCATCTGCGTCAGGTACGACAGCGTGCTCTCGCCGCCGTAGTTCTGCCAGTTGGTGTTGGTGATGAAGGAGATCGCGGTGTTGAAGGAAAGGTCTTCGGCGACCGCGGATTGCTCCTGCGGGTTGAACGGCAACACCGCCTGCAGCCGCATCAGGCCGTAGATGATGAGGAAACCGCCGACATGGAACAGCAGCATCGCGACCGTATAGGTCAGCCAATGCTGCTCGCGCCGCTCATCGACGCCGCCGATCCAGTAAAGCCCGCGTTCGACCGGGCGCAGCACCGGGGACAGAAAGGTGGACTCGCCGTTGAATACGCGGGTCATGTACCAGCCGAGCGGTTTGACCAGCGCGACCACGATCGCGCAGTACAGAAGAATTTGAATCCAGCCGATGATGGTCATGGTCAGGAACCCTTTGATCTCTTTGTAGGCAGCAGCAGGTGGATGAGCGCGATCAGGAGCGCCGAGGTGACGATAAACGCCAGGACGACCTCGATCAGCGTAAGCATGGCACGCTCAGAAGCGCTCGGGCCGCAGCAGCGCGTAGGTCAGGTAGAACAGCAGGCCGAGCGAGACGAGGCCGGCGAGTGAATAATCGAAGATCATGGCTCTGCTCCGTTACAACCGTTCACAGGCATAGGCGTAGCCTATGCCCGCGGCGAAGAAGCCGAGAGCGAGGGCCAGCATGACGATATCCCACATGAGAAAAGCTCCTTGGTGCGCACATTTCCCGGCGCAACCTCTGCGCGTTTCCGGGATGACGTATTGCGATGGATCAACCGAGACCGATTTACGGTCCCAAGCCCGCCCGGATCAGTGGTCGTGAGGTGCCACTCGCGGCATATGTTTTCGAGGCGGGAGCAATGGCGACGTTATAGGAATCTCATAAAGATCCCCGTCGGCCCCGCCTTGTGCGCAATTGCGCACAGGCGCAGGAACGACAAGCCCCCCTATGAAATCCCTATATCTCGGCCTCCGGCCTCACCTCGCTTTCAAATGCCGTCCTGACCATTTTGGCCATGCGGGCAATGCCTTGAGCCGCGCCAAACCCGAGATAACGCCATGTCGCTTCTTTCAGCACCTTCAACGACCGGCGAGCTCAGCGACCGGCTTCGTGAAAGCCATGCGATGACGTCAGAATTGATATCCGACATTATCCGTGCCGCCTGCCGCCGCTTTCCGTCGACCGGCCAAACCGCCAAGACCTCCCGTATCGAGCGGCTGATCCAGTTGCACGCCTGGACCGACGCGGCGCTGGCGCTGATCGACCTGGAGCTGCCACAATGGCAAATCCGCCGCCTCGCCTACGATGATGGCGAATGGTACTGCGCGCTGTCGCGGCAGCGCGAACTGCCGGACTGGCTTGATCAATCGATCGAGGCCCGCCACGCCGACTTGGCGCTGGCGATCCTGGGCGCGTTCGTCGAGGTCCAGCGTGTCAGCACGCCCTCGCCCCGGACCAGCGTACCCGCCGTCACGCGGGACGCGAGCCGGCCTTATGAGCCGGTCTGCAGCGATAATTTCGCGTAAGCCGCGAACGCCGCAATACCGCGGCTCACCGAAACCGGTCCAGCGGCAGAGCCGCAGTGCCGGTCAAGACCCGCAAATATAAACAAACATAAAAGAGTTTGCAGCCTTGGCGCAGCCCCCCAACCTGCCGCAAGAACTGAGATCGATCCAGGTGCTGGTTCGCTTTTTCCTGCGCATGGCCATTCTCATGGCTTTCGCGGTGTTCGGCAGCGTCGGATTCGGCAGCAGCCTCGTCGCATTGCTGTGGATGGCCGCCATCCTCAGCGCCATCGTCGGCGCGATGCGGCGCGAGCCGCCATTCGACACGGTTCTCAACCATTGGGATGAAATGATCGCCTACGCCGCTTTGTGCTGCCTGGCCATCGGTTTCATCCGAACCGTCCCGGTTTGAAACGCCCGGCGCGATATCCTATGCGGCTCCTATGCGATCGCTATCCCACCGCTCTCGAATTCATATCCGGCCGGGAAGATATTGACGGCATGAGCCAAGCCGTCTCCCGGCCGACGACAGACATCCTCAAAATCCGCACAGACAACAACATCGCGACGGGTGCGGTCGTGGCTTCGGGGAAGCGCGCGGCTCGCCACTGGAAGGAATACCAACGTGAAGCTCGTCGAACCTCCATCGTGTAATTCTCCATCTGCCATCGTTTTTGTCGGCCGGAACAGGCGCGGCCAATGGGTCGCCCAGGAACAGAACGGTCTCTATGGCGGCCTGTTTGTCAGCCGTGCGCAAGCCGTCAAATACGCGCTGTTCGAAAACGGCCATCATCCCGAAACCATCGTCGAACTGGCGCGCGAAATCGAACTCGACATGGGCGGTGCGGCGGCCGTCTCGGCAGGCACTGCTATCCGGCGCGTTGCTTGACAGGGTCAATAGACATCCCTTGGGGGGGAGCAAGATGGTTCAGTTTCATTCCGCTTCAGACCGGGAACAGGTCGTCGATACCATGATCGGCCTTACGCGCCTGACCAACCTGCATCGCGCCATCGTTGTCGGCAGCTGCAGCATGGAACTCTATCTTGCACTACGACGGCGCGGCTTCCTTCGGGTGGCCACCGCCGCAACCTGCCGTATTCCGAAGGGACAGCACTCGGTTGGCCTGATCGCGGGTCACAATTCCCTCCAGGCGATCGAGTCTGCACTCGCCGAAATATCGCCATTCCTCAGCACCAGCGCCGCCGTCGCTGTCCTCATCGACTCTTCGGCAATCGGCGCCGGGCTCCGGATCCGGGAAAAGCTGGAGCAATTGGGCTTCCGGGTCGAAGCCGGAGTCAGGTGCCGGGAGGGCTTCGTGCTTTCCGCCGTTCGGCGCGGCTTCGTCCAGATGGAAAACGCGGCGTAAAATCCCCATGGCCTCAGTTTCAACTCCCGCCACCTGGCTGGCGGGCTACATTCCCGATATTCCGACGCCGTTCGATGAAAACGGCGCGCTTGATCTGGCCGCCTTCGCAACGCTATGCGAGCGCCAGATCAATGCCGGCGTCAGCGCCATTCTGGTCAGCGAGACCGGCGGCGAAGCCTCCACACTGACGCCCGCGGAACAGCAAAGCATCATCCGCGCCGCCGTCGAAGTGGCGCAAGGCCGCGTCCGCGTCATCGCCGGCGCGGGTTCGAATTCGACGAGTCAGGCGATCGAGCTGACGCAGCGCGCCGAAGCGGTCGGCGCCGACGCGGTGCTTTCGGTGGTGCCCTACTACAACAAGCCGATGCAGGCCGGAATCCACGCGCATTTCCGGGCTATCGCGATATCCACCGCGCTGCCGATCATCCTGCATGACGTTCCATCCCGGACCATGCGCGAGCTATCCGACGACACGCTGATGCGGCTCGCCGACTCGAGGCACTTCATCGGTCTAAAGGACGGAAGTGGCGACATCACGCGGCTGCTGCGCTTGCGGCCACGGCTGCCGGCAGGGTTTCGCCTGTTGTCCGGAGACGACGCAATGGCGCTGCCCTTTATCGCCAATGGTGGCGACGGCTGCATTTCCATCGTCTCGAATGTCGCGCCGGAGCTGTGCCAGACGATCTTTTCGAACTCGAGGATGGGGCGTCCGCAGACCGCGAGGTATCTGCAGAACCGGTTGGCGCCGTTGACGGCGGCCCTCACGCAAGAGAGCCCGGCTGCGCTGAAATACGCGCTCTGCCTGCTCGGTTTCATGTCCCCGGCCACCCGCCTGCCTATCGTCGAACTGTCCGACGCCGCAAAAGCGGATGTCATAAGCGCGGTCGCCGCGATCGGCGATGAAGATATCGCCTGCCCGGTCGAAAGCCGGCATGGTCCTCATCTTCATGAGAATTCCCTGGCTCAATCCTAGGCGCAGCCCGGATGAGTTTCAGTGGCCATGCAATGGAGTGGTATGCCGGCACGCTGCGAGCCTGGCATCTGGCGATCCTGCGCTACGCCGTGACGAGGGACAGTGCCGACCGATTGGCCGTGTTCAGGATCGCGCTTGAGATCGACAGCCTTGAACCAAGGCAGGACGATCGGGCGGATTTCGACTTCTTCCGCCGGACCAGCGTGGAGCTCTGCAGCGAGATCCTGCAGCCGAATGCACGCACCTCAGCCGTGCTGCAGCAATACCTGGCGCGGATTGATGATGATCGTCTCAAACGGGCTCTCGCGGCGGCAATCGACACCGGAGAGCCCGCCGTGTCTCCTACCGGCCGGGCCGTCGGACGCGGGAATGATTTGTGGAAGGGCCTAGCCTCGCGCGGAGGCCTGTGACGACGAAGCGTTGCTGCGGAGCCGTCTCAGGCTGCCTGGCAGCCTCACGGGCCGCCGGCCGATGCACGGTCGAGAAACTGCTTCTCCCGCCATTTCGGTCCGGGACCGCGCATATAGTGTTCCTCTGGGTGGTATCGCTTGGCCGGCCCATCCCAGGAAGGACCGAGAAACGTCGCCACAGACCTGACGGCGCCGCGCAACAGCGAGATAAGGACGGACCTGTTCATCGCGAATGCTCCCCCAGACCGGAGTCGCGCACCACCTAGCTATTGAGGTGCGAATCGAAATGAATGCCGCGAAGCGCGAGATCGCGCCGCATCCGGCGCACCTTCGAATCGGCGATGGCTTCGATCATGGTTTTGAGACAGCCATTGACGCGCCGCAAAGCGCTACGCATCCGGTTGCCGCGTTTTACCTGCGGCCGGGCAAACCGGTAATCGCCCGAAGACTCCTCGCGAAATTTGTCGTCGCCGGTAAGTGAGTGAGCCATCATGCATCTCCACGGTCCGCCCGCATGGCGCGCGCCTGATGCCCAAGATGCGGACGACCGCATAGGAAATCGAGGCGATGGCCTCCCTCCTCTCATAAGGACGGCATAAGTACCGGCGGGAACGCCGTTTGTTCGAATTCCTATATTTCCACTATGCGATGCATCATCGGTTCGTCTCGAATTCCTATGACGATGTCATCACATCATCGACATTGAATTCATGAGGAGGCCGCGATGGCCGCGATCGCTTTCAACACCGCACAGCGGGCAGCGGAACGGCTTGAGGCCGTGCTGACGGCCGTGGGCGAAAAGTTCGATGTGTTTGTCAGCTACCATATGCAGCAGGCGGCGGCTGAGGCCCAACCCGCACGCACGCCGCCGGACGATGAACCCGCAGGCACCGCCACGCCGTTTCGGCCGCTTGACGCCGGTATCGTCAGCGACGCCATTCCGGCATTCTTCATCGGGCGCAATGGCGACGGCTTCTGGGTTGCCCGTGACGCGAAGGGGCGGATCGGTGGCCTTTTCCTGCGCAAGGCTTCCGCAGTTTCGTTTGCAAGAACGCAGGGTGGACCTGCGGGATGCGCAACGATCTTCCCCGCCGACAGGTTCGAACTCGATCTGAAGAACAGCGGAAATCCGCTTATCCCCTATCTCCGGCCATTGATGCGCCTTGCGCAGCATTTGCGGCAGCGGGCCATCGCTGGCGTCGGACAAATCGCGGCAGCGATAGAGCGCTGCAGGAAGGCCTGAACATGACGCTGTTAACGCACACTGGCCGCCCCTTCGAGCGGGCTCCCTATTCACCGGCAAAGCGAGACCAGCCGGCCGCGGCGAACGCCGATCTCGCGATGATCAAGCGCTTCTGCCTGATCGCGCTCACCTCGTTGCTGGCACTATGCGCCGTCGGCGGTATCATTGCCTTGAAGACAGCGGCCTATCTTTCGCACTTTACCCATTGACGGGTTAAACGCCGGCGCACACGGCGACGACACCGCCGGAACCCGATTGCATTGACGGCAGAACTACGGGTGCTAGCCTTCGAAAAACGTTGCCTCAAGGCAAGATTCGGCCACGATCATTGAGGGACGGAAACCATGGACGTTGCAGCCACAGCCGTTGGAACCACCACGCCTGCCAGCTCCGAAGGCGTCGTTGCGGCCGGTGTGTATGTCGATGGCCGGCGCGTCGCCAACATCGCCATTGAGGAAGCTTCGAGCTGGCGCAACAAGCCAGGCCACGTGGTGTGGATCGGCCTGCACGAGCCGGACATGGTGCTGTTGAGCAGCGTCCAGCGACAATTCGAACTGCATGATCTCGCCATCGAGGACGCCGACCACGCCCATCAGCGACCGAAAATCGAACAGTATGGCGATGCGCTATTCATCGTGGCGCGCACCGCGCAGCTCGATGGCGACAGCATCGCATTCGGCGAGACGCATCTGTTCGTCGGCGAAGGTTACATCGTGTCGGTCCGGCACGGCGCCTCGACGTCCTACAAGTCGGTACGCGAGCGATGCGAAAGCTGCCCGCGGGCACTGGCCCGCGGCGAGGACTACATTCTCTACGCCATCCTCGACTTCATCGTAGACAACTACTCCCCCGTGCTCGAAACCATTCAGGAGGAAGTCGAAGCGATGGAAGCGCAAGTGCTCGCCAGCGCCATGACGCAGGCGCAGATCCAGCGCCTTTATCTGCTCCGACGCGACCTGTTGCGGCTGCGCAATGCGATCGGGCCTCTGGTGGAAGTCTGCCGCCGGCTCGAACATGACAATCTGCCGATGGTGCGATCCACGATGCAGCCATTGTTCCGCGATGTCACGGATCACGTCCGAACGGTGCAGGAGCGAATCGATTCGCTTCGCGAGGTGCTGGCGTTTGCCTTTGAAGCAAGCCTTCTGGTCGGCCAGGCGCAGGAGACCGCGGTGTCCAAGAAGCTGGCGTCATGGCTCGCCATCATCGCGGTCCCGACGGCAATCGCCGGCATCTACGGCATGAACTTCAAGCACATGCCGGAACTGGATTGGGAATACGGCTATTTCAGCGTAATCGGCACGATCCTGCTGGTATGCGCAAGCCTATACTGGCGGTTCCGGCGCGTCGGCTGGCTATGAGCTGACGAGCCGAAGGCTGCATTTTCCTCCCGCTCGCCGTCCTCGATGCCTTCGCCCAAGCCGAACGAATCAGTGCACCGCAAAACCAAGCCAGTGTTCCGGTCCCGCCATCCGTCACCCCATTCTTCCAGCCAATTTGCAGCGGGAATTTCGGCTAACAGCCGGGTTTTCCAAGGACAAAACGGGTATTTTCCTCACGCGGGAAGGTATAGAATGCCGACGAGCCCGCGATCAGGCTGGCGAGCGGATATCATGACTGCCAAATCGATTAGCCGAATTGCCATTGCTTTGGTCGCTATCCTTGCGACCGGCGGAATTGTCTTCGCCATCCAGTATTTTCATCGCGGACCACCGGCCGACGCCAGTACGGCTTCCGCCACGACGACGGATGCAAAACCGGCCGCGCCGAATCAGAAGCAAGCGGCGCTCGCCGCGGTTCAATCGGAAACGGACGCTCTGGTGTCCTCGCTCGGCGGGGCGTCACCGCTGCCACCGCAAAGCAACGACGGCGTCCCGACATTCGACGTCGCCCGCGTCGAACCATCGGGCGATGCCGTCATCGCCGGCCGGGCGGCGCCGGGTGCGACGGTGGAACTGCTGCGCAATGGCGAGCCACACGATCGCGCCGTCGCCGATCAGTCCGGTCAATTTGTCATGGTGGTACCGCGGCTTCCGTCAGGCACCTACGACCTGACGCTGCGCGCGAGGCAACCGGACGGCAAGCAGATCACGTCAAAGCAAAGCGTGGCCGTTGTGCTTGAGCCGCAGGCAACGGACCGGCCTGTCGTCGCACTGATGACGCCGGACAAGCCGACCGTCGTGCTGTCGCAGCCGGGTTCGGCAAAGCCTGGAGCGGCATCGGCTGTGGTCGTCGAGGCGGTCGAGGTCGACGCAGGCGGCAAATTCCATGTCAGCGGCCAGGCACGGCCGAATACGGCGGTGAGGCTCTACCTCAACGATGCGCTAATCGCGTCGGTGACGTCAGGCGCCGATGGGCGCTTCGCGGTCACGATCAATGAAGGCGTTCGTCCCGGCAGCTACCGCGTCAGGCTCGATGAAGTGGAAGCGAATTCCGGCAAGGTAAGCGCCCGAGCCGAAGTGCCGTTCAATGTTCCCGACAAGTCCGTCACCGGGTCCGTGGCCGAAGCCGCCGCGGCGTCGAAGCGTTCGGAATCCGGCGGGCCGCAACTCGCGGCAGCCGGCGGCACCGGCGTGTCGGGCGGTTCATCATCGACCGTGGTCGTGCCGAAGATCTCGACCACGACGGTTTCCCGCGGCGACAGCCTCTGGCGTCTTAGCCAGCTCACCTATGGCGCCGGCACGCGCTACGCTGTCATCTACAAGGCCAACAAGGAACAGATCCGCAACCCCAATATGATCTATCCGGGCCAGATTTTTGTCATGCCTGCGAAGTGAGGCGCGAGCGCTATTCTGGCACGTCGCTTGAGAAGCGAGCGCCTTGCCTCGGTCGTCATTGCGAGGAGCGAAGCGAAGCAATCCATCGGAAGATAGAGCTACTCCGCCGCCGACTGCAATTCCACTTTCTGCGCGCGCACGGCGCAGAACTTGAATTCGGGGATCTTGCCGAACGGATCGAGCGCCGGATTGGTCAACAGATTAGCCGCCGCCTCCGCGTAGCAGAACGGCATGAACACCATGTTTTCCGGCACGTCGCGGTCGGACCGCACCTTGACCTCGACGGCGCCACGCCGCGTCTCCAGCCTGACGAAATCGCCGGGCCATACGCTTAGGCGCCGCATGTCCTTTGGCGACATGAAAGCCACCGCCTCCGGCTCGATCTGATCAAGCACGCTGGCGCGGCGGGTCATCGAACCGGTGTGCCAGTGTTCGAGCACGCGCCCGGTCGAAAGCACCATCGGATATTCGGCGTCGGGCACCTCGTCGGGCGCGATCACCTTCGCCGGCACGATCTTGCCGCGGCCGCTCGCGGTCGGGAAACCCGTGGTGAAGATGATCTCGTTGCCGGGCTTGTCGGAAGCGTCGACCGGATAGGTCACCGCGCCCTCGCGCACCAGACGGTCCCAGGTGATGTTCTTCAAGGACGGCATCACCTGCGTCATCTCGGTGAACACATCGGCTGGACCGTCGTAGTTCCAAAGCAGGCCCATGCGCTTGCCGATCTCCTGGATAATCCAGAGATCCTGCCGCGCATCGCCGGGCGGCCTGATCACCTCGCGCGCAAGCTGCACGCGGCGGTCGGTGTTGGTGAAGGTGCCGCTCTTCTCGGCGAACGCCGAAGCCGGCAGAATCACGTCGGCGTGGAACGCGGTTTCGGTGACGAAAAGATCCTGGACGACCAGATGGTCGAGCATGGCCAGCGCCCCGCGCGCATGCTGCAGATCGGGGTCCGACATCGCGGGGTTTTCGCCCTCGATATACATGCCCGTGATTTCGCCGGCATGGACGGCATTCATGATCTCGACCACGGTCAGGCCGCGCACGGGATCGAGCTCCTGATGCCACAGCTTTTCAAACGGCTCTCGCAAATCAGTACGGCCGACCGGCTGGTAGTCCGGCAGAAACATCGGAATCAAACCGGCGTCGGAAGCGCCCTGCACGTTGTTCTGGCCACGCAGCGGATGCAGCCCGGTACCGGGACGGCCGACCTGCCCCGTCGTCAGCGCCAGCGCAATCAGGCAGCGCGCGTTGTCGGTGCCGTGGATATGCTGGCTGATGCCCATCCCCCAGAAGATGATCGAGGCCTGCGAGCGAGCATAAGTTCGCGCCACTTCCTTCAGCGTCTCGGCGGGAATGCCGCAGATCGCCTCCATCTTCTCCGGCGGGAAATCCTTGATGCGCTCGGCGAGCTCGTCAAAACCCTCGGTGTAGCCCGCGATGTATTGCTGGTCGGTCAGCCCTTCGGTGATGATCGTATGCAGCATCGCGTTCAGCATCGCGACGTCGCTGCCGGGCTTGAACGCCAGATGACGCCAGGCGTGGCGCGACAACGCCTGCCGGCGCGGGTCCATCACGATCAGCTTGGCGCCGCGCTTGGCGGCGTTCTTGATATAGGTCGCAGCGACCGGATGGTTCACGGTCGGGTTGGCGCCGATCACGATGATGACTTCGGCGTCCATGGCGGCGGCAAACGGCGCCGACACCGCGCCCGAGTTCAGCCCTTCCATCAGCGCCGCCACGGATGAAGCGTGGCACAGCCGCGTACAGTGGTCGACATTGTTCGAGCCGAAGCCGGTGCGCACCAGTTTCTGGAACAGATACGCCTCTTCGTTCGAGCCTTTCGCGGAGCCGAAACCGGCCAGCGCCTTGACGCCCTTCTCGTCGCGGATTTTCACGAGACCCTTTGCGGCGATATCCAGCGCCTCTTCCCACGAAGCTTCGCGGAAATGCGTGAACGGATTGGCCGGGTCGACCTGGTCGTTGGCATCCTTCTTCGCATTGGGCAGCCGCACCAGCGGCTTGGTCAGGCGATGCGGGTGATGGATATAGTCGAAACCGAAGCGGCCCTTGACGCAGAGCCGGTTGTGGTTGGCCGGGCCGTCGCGGCCCTCGGCATAGATGACCTTCTCGTCCTTCACCTGATAGGTGACCTGACAGCCGACACCGCAGAACGGGCACAGCGAGTCGACTTTCCTGTCCGCATAGGTAACGCGGGTCTGGTTTTCATCCAGCATCACCGAGGGCATCAGCGCGCCGGTCGGACACGCCTGCACGCACTCGCCGCAGGCCACACAGGTCGATTCGCCCATGGGATCGTCGAAGTCGAACACGATCTTGGCTTCGTGACTGCGATAGGCCATGCCGATGACGTCGTTGACCTGCACCTCGCGGCAGGCGCGCACGCACAGGCCGCACTGGATGCAGGCATCGAGATTGACGCTCATCGCGGGGTGGCTGCTATCGCCCTGCCAGCGCTCGGCGGCCGGGAACCGGCTCTCGGTCACCTCGACCTTTTCGGCCCAGTGCCAGAATTTCGAATCGGGATCATGCGAGGTCGCGCGCGCCGGCTGGTCGGCGACCAGCAATTCCATCACCATCTTCTGCGCGGCGACAGCACGGGCGCTTTCGGTCTTCACCTTCATGCCGACGCTCGGCGTGCGCTTGCAGGACGCGGCCAGCACACGCTCGCCCTCGATCTCGACCATGCAGGCGCGGCAATTGCCGTCGGGCCGGTAGTCCGGCTCCGGCGAGTAGCAGAGATGCGGAATTTCCCTATCGTGGCGTTTTGCAACTTGCCAGATGGTTTCGCCCGCGTCAGCCTCGACCTGCTTTCCGTCGAGTTCGAACTTGATCATGGTCATTCCGCGGCCTCTTTCGGCACGAATTCTTCCGGAAAGTATTTAATCACCGACGTCAGCGGATTCGAGGCGGCTTGGCCAAGTCCGCAGATCGAGGCATCGCGCATCGCCTGGCTCAACTGGTCGAGCAGCTCGCGGTTCCAGACCGGACGCTCCATCAGAATCGCCGCCTTCTGAGTGCCGACCCGGCACGGCGTGCACTGGCCGCAGCTTTCATCCTCGAAGAACTTCATCAGATTCAGCGCCGCGCCCTTCACGCTGTCCTGGTCGGACAGGATGACGACGGCGGCTGAGCCGATGAAGCAGCCGTATTTTTCCAGCGTGCCGAAATCGAGCGGGATGTTGTCCATCGAGGCTGGCAGGATGCCACCCGATGCACCGCCCGGAAGATAAGCGCGGAATGTGTGGCCATCGGCCATGCCGCCGCAGAACTCGTCGATCAACTCGCGCACGGTGACGCCCGCGGGCGCCAGCTTCACGCCGGGATTCTTGACGCGGCCTGAGACCGAGTAGCTGCGCAGTCCGACACGGTCGTTGCGGCCGTGGCTCTTCCACCAGTCGGGGCCCTTCTCGACGATGTCGCGCACCCAGAACAGAGTCTCGACATTGTTGATAAGCGTCGGCAGGCCGAACAGGCCAACCTGGAACGGATATGGCGGCTTGTGCCGCGGCAGGCCGCGCTTGCCTTCAAGACTCTCGAGCAGCGCGGACTCCTCGCCGCAGATATAGGCGCCAGCGCCGCGACGCATGTGAATGCGCGGACCGCCTGCGGGCAGCTTGGCGATCTCGAGCGGAAGCAGCTTGAGCGCGGCAGGATATTCGTCACGCAGATAAATGTAGACGTCCTCCGCGTCGATGATATGCGCCGCAATCAACGTCCCTTCCAGGAAACGGTGAACGTCGCGGAGCAGATAGAAACGATCCTTGAACGTACCGGGCTCGCCCTCGTCACCATTGACGGCCATCAGCCGGGGACCCGGCTCGCCCAGCACTGCCCGCCATTTGCGGCCGGTGGGAAAGCCGGCGCCGCCGAGCCCCCGCAGGCTGGAGTCGTCCAGAACCTTGAGAATGTCTTCCTTGCTGATCCGCCCCGCGCGCAGGTCACCAAGCAGCTTGTAGCCGCCTTCGCTGACATAGGTCTCGTAATCGACGTAGGACGGGATGATCGGATGGGTCTCGCCCCGCGCCGCGGTATCCAGGACCTCGGCCGAAGTCGCATTGAAAACATAGCGGTGTCCGACTTCGGCGATCGGGGCGCTGTCGCAGAACCCGACGCAGGGCGCGCGCACCACGCGAATGCCGGGGCCGGCGTTGTCCTGCAATTCGTGCAGCAGCTTTTCCGCGCCCATCATCGCGCAGGTCAGCGAATCGCAGACCCGGATGGTCAGCGGCGCGATATCGGGCTCGCCCTCCTTCACCACATCGAAATGCGCGTAGAAGGTCGCGGTCTCGAACACTTCTGCAAACGACAGTTTCATCTCGTCGGCCAGCGCCGCCAGATGCGCCGCCGAGATCTGGCGATATTTGTCCTGGATCAGGTGCAGGTGCTCGATCAGGAGATCGCGCCGCCGCGGCAGGTCGCCGAGCAGAAGCTCGATCTCGTGGGCGGCGGTCGGATCGACCTGGCGGCCCTTCGGGGTCGCCTTGGCCCGCTTCCGTCCCGCGCCCGGATGTTCGAACGCGCGGACCGTTTGTACGTCATGGACAGTCATGGATAGCGTCTCGTCCTATGGACCTGATTAGATCGACTCTAATCTCTGGCATACCAGATGCCAAGCGAATTGTGGGGCTGTGGCAAGGATTTACTCCTGAAGAGCCAAGGATCCCCGCTCTCGGCTTACGTCCGCCGCCTGCAGCGAATGAGACCGCGAAATCACCGCAAGATCAATAAAGCCATCCTATGCTGCGATTGCGAAGACGCATCGATCGCCGCCCGAACTCCAAGTTGAAGGACGCCGCGGGATACGCCGGCTGGCGGTCCCGCGGCGTCCCTGCACTCAGAGTATCTTAACGGCGCTTTCCAGCGTCTTCCACACGCCCCAGAGCAGCGGAATGCCGACGAAGGCCCAGAACAGCGCGGCCTTGGCGTCGAGCCCGCCGAACCCGATGCCGTAGGAGCCCGAGGGACCCGATGCCCCCGCGCTCGCCGTCGCCGCCTGCAGCTTGGCGACCTCGGCCTCGCTCATGTGCCACTTCGCATCGACCGGTTTGATCAGATAGTTGCAGATCAGGCCGGCGATCAGCATGGCGCACAGGATGTACATCGTGGTGTTGTAGAGCTGGTCGCGCGGCACGCCGGCGGCAAGCTGGAATTCGCGGATGTAGTTCACAACCACGGGACCGATGATTCCCGCGGTCGACCACGCCGTCAGCAGACGGCCATGGATAGCGCCGACGAACTGGGTTCCGAACATGTCGGCGAGATAGGCCGGCACAGTCGCGAAGCCGCCGCCATACATCGACAGGATGATGCCGAAGCCGAGCACGAACAGCAGTTTCGAGCCCATCGCCGCGAAGGTCGGCGCCAGCGCGTAGAGCGCGATGCCGAGGATGAAGAACGTGTAATAGGTGTTCTTGCGGCCGATCTTGTCCGACAGCGACGCCCAGAAGAAGCGGCCGCCGATGTTGAACAGCGAGAGCAGCCCGGCGAAGCCCGCCGCGATGCCGGCGATCGTCGCCTTCTGCGTCGCATCAAGCTGGTTGAAACCGACGTCGGGCAATCCGATCAGCTTGCCGGCGAAGATTTCCTGCAGCATCGGCGAGGCCATGCCGATCACGCCGATGCCCGCGGAGACGTTGAGACAGAGCACCCACCAGATCAGCCAGAACTGCGGCGTCTTGTGCGCGTCGTTCAGGTGAACGTTGTTCTGCGAGATCATCGCGTTGGCTTTTGCCGGAGGCGTCCAGCCCTCGGGCCGCCAGCCGGCCGGCGGAATGCGATAGCGGAACGCGCCGATCATCATGAACACGAAGTAGATGACGCCCATCGCGACGAAGGTTTCCCAGACGCCGACCGAGGTCGGGGTCTTGAAATGGTTCATCAGCAGATTCGCCAGCGGCGCGCCGATCATGGCGCCGCCGCCAAAGCCCATGATGGCCATGCCGGTCGCCATGCCGCGCCGGTCCGGAAACCATTTCACCAGCGTCGACACCGGCGAGATGTAGCCGAGACCCAGACCGATGCCGCCGATCACGCCCGAGCCCAGCCACAACAGCCACAGTTGATGGGTGTAGACGCCGATCGCTCCGAGGAAGAGGCCGCCGCACCAGCACAGCGCCGAAACGAAGCCCGCCTTGCGCGGCCCGACGCGCTCGAGCCAGCCGCCCCACACCGCGGCGGCAATGCCGAGCAGCACGAAGAACAGCGTGTACATCCAGCCCATGCTGGCGACTTTCCAGTCGCAGGTGGTGGTGAAGAGTTCCTGCACCAACGACATGTCCGGGCACGCCTTCGGCGCGCTTAAGCCCAGCGCGCGCGACAACGGCAGCCAGAACACGCTGAAGCCATAGGCCATGCCGATGCAAAGATGAATGCAAAGCGCGGCCGGCGGCACCAGCCAGCGGTTGAAGCCGGCGGTCGCAATCGTCCGCTCCCTGTCAAGGAATCCCGTACCTGCACCGGGAATGCTCCCGGCGCTGCTGATAGATGTCATCGCTATTTTCCCCTGCAGCCCACTGTCGTACTGGGCGTTTTTGTCGTCTTCGATCCCGCGGTCTTCACCCATGCAGCGGAACAGCCCCATCCTGCTGTCCCATGCAATTATCGAACGCGCGGGGATCGCCACGCGCGTTCGAGCACACCCACCCTGATGTTTTGATTATGCGCGCGGCCTTGACAGCCAATTGAGGTGAGATTTTGCCGGCATCACATAAGCAGCCGAAAGATCACCTCGAATACGCACCGCTGGTCGTTGTTCCTCCCTCTCAATTCATTGAAAAGGAGTGAGCAATCCATGTGCCAGATCGCTCGATACGCGAAATCAATGAGTTGTGAGTGACCGCACTGCAACCTCGGACAAAATGTCCAGACATCGCCGGACAAAATGTCCGGACAATCGGATCAGTCGGCCTCCGGAAGCCAGACGCGAAATGTGCTTCCGCGACCGATTTCACTCTGCGCCGTGATCTGGCCACCCTGCCGCTTGATCAATGTCTGGCTTATGGAGAGACCAAGACCGGTTCCATCCCGGCGCTTCGTTGTGAAGAAGGGATCGAAGACCTTCTCGACGAGGTCAGCGGCCATACCTACTCCCGTATCGGCCACCTCGATGACAATGCCGGGAACACCATCGCGGTCGGCGTCGCATGAACGCAGCGCGAGGGTGCCGCCATCAGGCATGGCATGGATCGCATTGACGATCAGGTTGATCACGACCTGCTGCAGTTCGGTGCGATTCATCAGCACCAGGCGGCTTGCGCGGTCTTCCCGCACAACCCTGATTTCCGTCTTGTTGAGGAGATGCTGCACCAGCGGCAGGCAGTCCGCCACGACGCTTCCGGGGGCATGACGCTCGACATAGCCGGCATATTCTTCCGGCCGGGCAAACTGCAAGAGCTTGGTCACGATCTGGCTGATGCGATGAATCTGCTGATCCAGCAGGCGGAACTCGACCTTGGCCTTGTCGGCCTCGTCGCCGATCACGCTGCGGATGACGTCGAGATTGCCCTGCATCACCGCGATCGGGTTGTTGATCTCATGCGCCACGCCGGCGGTGATTTCACCGATCGCGGCGAGCTTCTCGGACATGATGAGCTGCTTGGTGGTCGCCTCCAGCTTCAGGTTGGCGTGTTCGAGATCCCTCGTTCGCTCGCGCACCCGCGTGTTCAACTCCTCGTTCCACTCGCGCAACTGGCGGTCGCGCTCCTGGATCTGGTCGAGCAGGGTATCGAGGTGGAACGCCACGCGGCCGATTTCGTCGGCGGATGCCGGCAATTTGGTGCGGGCGGACAGATTGCCGCTCTCCACTTCGCCGATCGTGGTCGTGACGCGTTCGAGCGGCATGAATATCGACTGCGCCCAGCGCAGGAAGATCGGCACGGTTGCCGCCGTGATCACGATGAAGGCAAGCGCGATGATCAGCAGCGTCTCAAACTTGGCATCGCTGAACGGTTTTTGCAGGAAGCCGACATAGAGCATGCCGACGCGCTTGCCGTAACTGTCGACCAGCGGCTCATAGGCCGAGATGTACCAGTCGTTGACCACGAATGCGCTGTCGAGCCAGGTGCGCCCTTCGTCCATGACTGCAGAGCGTACGGCTGCCGATACGCGCGTGCCGAGCGCGCGCCGGCCCTCGAACAGCCGGACATTGGTCGATATCCGCACGTCGTCCAGGAACAGCGTCGCCGTTCCCTGGCTGCCCTCCGGCAGGCTGGCCGATTGATAGACGAGGTCGTTGATCGTATCGATGAACTCCAGATTCTGATTGAGCAGAATGCCTCCGACCAACGCCGCCGGCGCGCCCCCGGGGGTCGTCGCCCGGCTCGCCGCATGCACGACCATGCCGTGCGTTTCCGTGCTGCGATCGGTCGGGACAGCATTTGGCGTCGGCACCAGGTCGAGACGCGCACGTTTGGCCAGCGCTGGCGAAATCGCCGCAAGCTCGTCATTGCCAAAGATGTCGATGCCGGCAGACGGGGCTTCTCCCGACAACGCCGAAGCGATGATCGGCCAGTCGCTCTTTGGCCGTCCCGAGAATGCAGGCGACGAGGCAAGGATCTTTCCGCCCGCGTCCATCAAATAGAGAAAGTCGAGACCGATCTCCTTGCGGGATTTTTCGAGCAGCTCGCTCACGGCGGACAGCGGATCGTGTTCTTCCACATCGCGAAAGCGGGCGGAGAGACCAAGCGCCCGGATCTGGACGCCGGTTTTTTCCAGGATGCGGGCCAGATATTGATGCGCGATGGTGAGGTCGCCATGCACCTTCGAAATCAGGGTGGCGTCGAACCTCGAATTCCAACGATAGATCGCGACCCCAAGCAGCAACGGCAGGATCACCAGCATGGGGAGCAGCGCGATCGCCAGCAGCCGGAACCGAACGGAGCGCCCGCGCGCCGGCTCGTTCATCCTGCCTGCGCGCTCAGACATTCCATCGCGCGCATTTGCGGTCGATGGTCTTGCGCGAGATGCCAAGCCGGCGCGCGGCTTCCTCGCGGTTGCCGCCGGTCTCTTTCAGGACCGCAAGAATGTGCCGGCGCTCCAGATCTTCCAGGCTGTCGGCGGCGGCCGGCTGGCCGTCGCTTCGCGGCCCGGAGAAATCATCTGGGAATGCGCCGAGGATCAGCGTGCGTTCGATCAGGTTGCGCAGTTCCCGCACATTACCCGGCCAGTCATAACTCGCCAGTGCGGCACGGACCGCGCTGTCGATGACAACCGGCGGCATGCCGAGCTGTGTCGAGAGTTTTGTCATGAAGATGGTGGCAAGTTCCTGCACGTCGTCGCCGCGGTCCTTCAGCAGCGGCAGATGAATCTGCATGACGTTGAGGCGGTAATACAGGTCGGCCCGGAAGCGACCCTTCTCGACTTCTTTCTGCAGGTCGGCATTGGTCGCAAAGATGAGGCGAAGATCGACCGGCACTTCGCGCTCGGAGCCGACGGGCCGCACGCGGCGGTCCTCAAGGACGCGCAACAGCTTGCTCTGCATCGGCAATGGCAGCTCACCGATTTCATCCAGGAACAGCGTGCCGCCATGGGCATAGAGGAACAGACCCTCTCGCCCGCTGTCTGCGCCGGTGAAGGCTCCCTTGAGATGCCCGAACAATTCGGCCTCGATCATCTCGGGTGGAATGGCTGCGCAGTTGACCGGCACGAAGGGCTTGTCGGCGCGATCGGACAGCGAATGAATCGAGCGCGCGGCGACTTCCTTGCCGGTACCGGATTCGCCGGTCAGCAGGATCGATGTCGGCAGCCGGGCGACACGGGCGATGGTTTCCCGCACGTTGCGGGTCGCCGGCGACGTTCCGATCAGATTGTCGCGCAGGAACGTGCGATCGGAGGAAGCGCGCAGCGCATAGCGCAGCACGTAGTTCTCGCGCTGCAGCCGGACCCGGTCGAGACAACGCGCCACCGCGTTCAAGATCTGGTTCGAGCGGAACGGCTTCAGCACGAAATCGACCGCGCCAGCGCGCAGCGCCTGGATCGCGGTGTCGAGATCGGCATAGGCCGTAATCAGGATGGCGTCGGCGAAGAACCCGACGGCCCGCTGCTCGGCCAGCCAGTCGACGCCATTCTTGCCCGGCATGATGTTGTCGAGGATGACAACGTCGAACCGGCTCTTGTCGAGCATGCGCGAGGCTTCGTCCGTGTCAGCCGCCTCCGCCACGTGCTTGCAGCGCGGCCCCAGCGTGCGCACCAGAAAATTGCGCATCCCGGGCTCGTCATCGACGATCAGGATCGAGGCTTGCGCCAGCGCGCTGAACTCGGTGCCGCCGGCCGATTTGCCGACCTTTGCCGCCGGTTCATTGACCGTTGCAGGGGATACCGCTGCACTCACCTTCGATGTCGGGAAGTTCATGTTCGAATTTGTAGGACCGATCGCCACACCCGGCAATCGCGCGTCCTAGTGAAGTCGTCTAATTGACGCGCACGGGGTATGCCCGCCCGGATAGCTCAGGCATTTGGATTTTCTATCGATCCATTTGCTTTTTCTATCAAAAACACGATGCGGCTCTGACTGCGCTCGGTGATTTCGACCTTGTCGCCGGTCTCGCGAATGAGGTTCGGGATGTCGATCACCGACAGCGGATCGGTGCAGAGCACTTCCAGCCTGTCGCCGGGGGGCAATGTCTTCAGCGCCTTGCGCGTCTTCAACGCCGGGAGCGGGCATTTCAGCCCGGCAAGATCGAGTTTTGTCGTCGTCATGGGTCGACCATGGCGAAGCGCGCCCGCATCGTCAACGGACATCAATTGATGAGGCCTGCATAGGACAGGAACCCGATCATGTCGCCGGGGGTGACCTGCGTGACTTCTTCGCCGAGTTCGACCAGGCCATCGGTGTCCGCCAGCGAGGACAACAAACCTGCGCCCTCGCGCGGAAATTTTACCGCTTCGAGCGCGCCATCCGCGGCCCTGCGCAGGGTGACCCGGACGTATTCGCGGCGTGCGATTTTCTTCTTGTAGCTGAAGGCGGCGCGCACCGGCAGCGGCAGCAGCGGCTCCGGCCGCGCACCTGACAGCGCGAGAATGGTCGGCCTCACGACGTGAACGAAGGTGACAAAACTCGCCACCGGATTGCCCGGTAACCCAATGAACGGCGTGCCGCCGATGATTCCCATCGCGACGGGGCGTCCCGGCTTGATCGCCATCCGCCACAGCACCAGCCTGCCGACGCTTTCGACGCTCGCCTTGACGTGATCTTCCTCGCCGGTCGAAACGCCGCCGGTGGTGAGGATCAGGTCGTGCGTGCTGGCGACGTCTTGCAGCGCACGCGCAAGCGCGGCGCGATCATCCCTGAGGATGCCGAGATCGCCGACCTCGCAGCCGAGCCGCGCCAGCATCGCCATCAGCATGAAGCGATTGGAATCGAACAATTGCGCTGCGGCACGCGTCTCACCCGGCGATGCGAGTTCGTTGCCGGTGGAGAACACGGCAATGCGCAAGCGCCTGACGACATCAAGCTGCGTCAGGCCGAAGGCCGCGGCCAGTGCAACATCCTGCGGCCGCAGCCGCTGGCCGGCCTTCAGCGCCGCAAAGCCCGACGGAATGTCTTCGCCCGCGGGACGCACATTGGCGCCGGGCTTGAGGCCCGCAGGAAGCACGACCTTGTCGCCGTCGATACGCACGTCTTCCTGCATGAAGACGGTATCGGCGCCTTCCGGCATCGGCGCGCCGGTAAAGATACGCATCGCCTGCCCCGGCTTGAGCGGCGCATTCGAGGAGCCGCCCGCCTGGACGCGCCCGGCGACGGGAAATGCCTGCTCCTGTTGCTGCGGCAAGTCGCGGCCCGAAACCGCATAGCCGTCGACGGCGGAATTGGTGAAGGGCGGCAGCGGCAGCGGCGCCAGAATGTCGTGCGCGAGAATGCGGCCGTCGGCGCGGGCGAGCGCAACCGCCTCGACATCCACCACCGGCGTGACGCGCGTGGCGATGAGACCCACGGCCTCATCGACCGACATCATCGGCCCGCCGAAGGCAAAGCAATCGTCGGACAATTGCGCCATGTGCCTGGTCAGCCCTCAGCTTCGCATTTCGCCAATACGTCCTCGAGCGAGATCGCCGATTTCAGCATCATCGCCGCCACGGCCTCGATATCGTCGAGATGGGCGGTCGGCAGCGTGGTTTCAACCGCTGTGTCGGTCGCAATGCCGACGATGCCGGGATCGTCGGGAAACAGCAGCGGCTTTCCATTCGCGGCGCGATAGACCTCGATCTTGCGGTGCGGCTCGCGCTTGAAACCCTCGACCACGACAAGATCGACCCGCGACATCTTGGCCAGCAGTTCCGGCAATCGCGGCTCGGCGGCGCCGCGCAGCTCACGCATCAGCGCCCAGCGCTGGCTGGAGGACACCAAAACTTCGGCCGCACCGGCTTCGCGATGCTTCCAGGAGTCCTTGCCGGGCACATCGACATCGAAGGCGTGATGGGCATGCTTGATCACGGAAACGCGCAGGCCCTGTTTCCGCAATTGCGGGATCGCCCGCGTCAGCAAGGTGGTCTTGCCGGCGCCGCTCCATCCCGCGAGGCCTATTACTTTCATTACGTTCTCCGGCGCCAGCACATTCGGTCATTGCGAGCGAAGCGAAGCAATCCACACTTTCTGCGCCGCACGATGGATTGCTTCGCTACGCTTGCAATGACCGCGTGAGGCCGCATTGTCCATATCCTCAAATGCTTTATATCGGCTGGATGCCATTGTCATGCTAACCTCCCGGATATGATGAAAATCGAGAAAGCCCCCGCCCCCCTGATCGTGCCCAACCCTGCGGATCCGCGGCTGACCGAGCGCGTCGCCGGGACCGACCAGGCCGGTGCGGCGGTCGAAATCCGGGTGCCGGTGGAACGGCCGCTGACGCTGTATCTGAACGCCCAGGAGATCGTCACCATGATGACGATCGGCGACTATCCGGAATACCTCGCGCTCGGCTATCTCCTGAACCAGAACATGCTGAAATACGACGACGTCGTCACCGAGGTCGAATATGACGACGACCTTCAGGTGGTGGTGGTGCGCACCGAGCATCACACCAATTTTGAGGCAAAGCTGAAAAAGCGCACGCAGACGTCGGGATGCGCCCAGGGCACGGCATTCGGCGATCTGCTCGAAGCCGTCGAAAGCGTGGCGCTGCCCAAGGCGGAATTGCGCACCTCGTGGCTCTACGAGATGACGCGCACGATCAACACCATGCCCTCGCTCTATCTGGAAGCCGGCGCCATTCATGGCTGCGTGCTGTGCAAGGAAGGCACGCCGGTGTGCTACACTGAGGACGTTGGCCGCCATAACGCCGTCGACAAGATCGCGGGCTGGATCTATCGCCACGGCGTCGATCCCGCCGACAAGATACTCTATACCACCGGCCGCCTCACCTCCGAGATGGTGATCAAGACGGTGCGGATGGGCATTCCTATTCTCGTCTCACGCTCAGGCTTCACGGCGTGGGGCGTCGAACTGGCGCGGCAGGTCGGGCTGACGCTGGTTGGCCGCGCGCGGGGCAAGCGTTTCATCGCGCTGTCGGGACAGGAGCGAATCGTGTTCGACCAGAACCTCGACTATGTCGAGGAGGAATCAGCCCGGCACAAGCGCAAGGGTGAAAGCGATGACTAAGGCGACGCCAAGAGGCGCGCTGGAAATTCCCGGCGTGCTGCTCGCCGGCGGCCTCGCCCGGCGGATGGGCGGCGGCGACAAGCCGATGCGCACCATCGCCGGCCGCACCATTCTCGACCGCGTGATCGCGCGGCTGAAGCCGCAATGCGACGGCCTCATCCTCAACGCCAATGGCGATCCCGCGCGCTTTGCATCTTTCGGACTGCCGGTCATAGCGGACGGCGTCGCCGATTTTCCGGGACCACTCGCAGGTATCCTCGCGGCACTCGACTGGGCGGCAACGAACCGGCCGGACGTAAAGCTTGTCCTGAGCGCGGCGGCCGATTGCCCGTTTCTGCCGCGCGATCTGGTGTCACGGCTGTATGGAGCACTCGAAGCAGAAAATGCCGAGTTGGCCGTCGCGGCTTCCGACGGCCAGTCGCATCCGGTGATCGGGCTGTGGAGCGTCGCCTTGCGCGAACAGCTCCGTCACGCGCTTGTGGTCGAAGACATCAGGAAAATCGACCGCTGGACCGCACGCTACAGACTCGCCACGGTGACTTGGCCGACGACACCGCTCGATCCGTTCTTCAACGCCAACACCATGGACGATATCGCAGAAGCCGACCGGCTGGCCTTGCTGGACGAGGGCTAATCGGCCTATCGCGTCTACGCCGCCAGCGGCACAGTCCAGGCGTCGTAGCCATACACCCAGTCGATATCGGTTCTGCCACTCAGCCACGTATTGGCACGCGAGGTCTGCTGGACGCGCTCCGTCCGCGATTTGCGCGTCGCCTCGAAGCGCCGAAATGCATTGGTAACGCCGTCACGCGTCAGGCCGGCCGAAAACCTGCCTGCTCCAGCGCCGCGTGGCCGTCATTCGACGCCAGCGCGTCAAGAAAGGCCTGCACCGCCGGCCGCCGCTTGCGCGCTGTCACCAGCGCAAAATCATAATGCTCTTCGGCAAAGGGAATGAAACCCAGGTTTGACGCATGCGCGACCGGCGCGATGGTCATGCCCCAGTCGGCGCGGTGCTGCGCGACCGCGGCCGCCACCGCATTGTGCGAGCGCGGCTGATTCCAGTAGCCGTCGGGCCGCGCGCCGCCGAGCAGCCGGTCGATCAGGATGCGCGTGCCCGCGCCCTGGTTTCGATTGACCAAGATGCAGGCGGGATCGGCGAGTGCGGCACGGACCGCGGCTTCCGCGCTCAAGCCTACAAAGCGCTTGTCGCTCTTGCGGAACACGATGCCCTGCATGCGCCGCCAACCCGGCACCAGTTCGAGTCCGTCGCTGAGATAAGGCGTGTTGTAGGTCTCGGTCTTCTCGTCGAACAAATGGATCGGCGCAAGATCGCACTCGCCGCGTTTGGCGGCCGAGAGCCCGCCGAGACTGCCGACGGCGATCGAGCGCACCACGAGCCCGGCATGCGCCAGCGGTGCGGTGACGAGATCGAGCCCGGTGCAGTGGCTGCCGACGATGACGATATCCGGCACCCGCACATGCGGCGTGAACAGCGTCACCTCGGCCTCGCTGCCGGCCGGCATCTGGTCGGCGAGCGCATCGATACGTAGAAAGCCGTCGGCCTGCGCGAATGATGTGATGGCGCCGGACCCCTTCCCTGTCGGGTACGCGATCAGCCCGTCCGCCGCTTCGACCAGCGACACCATGACGAATTCGGTGCGGCCGAGTTCGGATGCGATCCGCACCGGCACGCGTGCATTGACCTTGGCGTCCGAACGCGGCGGCAGGCCCGCCATTCGCCGCAGCACCGGCACGATCATATCGTGAAAGGTGAACATCGCCGAGGTCGGAAATCCCGGCAGGATGATCACGGGCTTGCCGTCGCACACCGCAAGGCACAGCGGCTTGCCGGGCTTGAGCGCAACGCCATGCGCGATGATGCCGGGCTTGCCGAGCCGGCCGATGATGCGATGAGACACATCGCCCGCGCCTTTTGACGTGCCGCCCGATAGCACCAGCATGTCGCTGTTCTCCAGCGCCTTGCGCATCGCAGATTCGAGTTGCGCTTCATCATCGGGGATGGCGCCGAGAAAGTGGGCCTCGCCGCCGTTCTCCGAGATCGCCGCGGTGACGATCGCGCCGTTGGTGTCGTAGATCGCGGCCGGGCGCAGCGGCTGGCCCGGCTGCACCAGTTCATCGCCGGTGGAAATGATCGCAACGCGCGGCCGGCGTGCGACGCTCACCTGCGCGATGCCGCAGGCCGCCAGCATGCCGATCTCGCGCGAGCCGATGACGGTGCCGGCACGCAGCAGCGCCTCGCCGCGGGCGATATCGGAACCGGCATAAGAGACGAATTGTCCGGGAGAAGCGGCGCGGCGGATTTCGATCGCGCGAGGCCCTGCCGGCTGGGTGTGTTCGACCATGACGACCGCGTCTGCCCCGCGCGGCACCGGACCGCCGGTCGCGATCGGCGTGGCCGTTCCCGAAAGGACCGGCCGCGTCGGCGCAATGCCGCAGGCGATCACCTCGTCGTTCAGCATCACGCGCACCGGCGACGCCTCGCCGGCAGAAGCGAGATCGGCCGAACGCACCGCAAAGCCGTCGACATTGGAGCGATCGAATGGCGGCACGTCGATCGGCGCCACCACGTCGTCGGCGAGCGCGCAGCCGAGTGCATCGGCGAGCGGGCGCATTTCGCTCGTGATCGCGCGCGGAAACAGCGCGGCTTCGAAACGCGCCAGCGCATCCTCGCGCGACAGGATGGTCAGGAACTGGTCCTGGTCGACATCACGATCATTCGGCGCGGGCGTATGGGTCATTTTTGAACTCATATCAGTCCCGCAACATATAGGCATCGACCGGGCTGCCTGCCGCAAAGCCTTCCGAGCCGCCAGGCACCATAAGCCACGCTTCGGCGCGGACGATCGCCTCCAGCGACAATTCGCCCACCGCCAGCGTGCTCCATAGATCCTGCTTTCGCTCCAGCAGCACGATCTCGGCAATACCGACGCCCGATGCAATCTTGCGCGCCAGCGGCAAATTGACCGTCTTGCGCGGGCGGCGGCCCGAGAGGCGATCGAGCACGGGAAGCGCCAGCGTCCACCATGCCGCAAAGGCGTGATCGGGCGCGCCCGGCAGCACGACGACGGGCGTCCTGCCGATGCGCCCGACGGCCGAGGTGCGGCCGGGCTGCAGGGCAATGCCGTGGGCGAGAACTTTGCCGCGCTCCGCCAGGGCGTTCACCGCCGCATCGGTGCGGCCGACGCCGGAGCCGCCGACGACCAGGAGCAGATCGCACGCGCCGCCATCGAGTGCCGCGGCAATCGATTCGGCGTCGCGGCCCGCGGCAGTGAAGGTGACGGCTTCGGCACCGGCGGTTTGCGCGCTCTCCGCGATCAGATCGGCCGTTACGCTGCCACCGGGGACGTTGACGATGCGCAGCCGCGGACGGCGGACGCTCAATCGCTCTATTCCCGCAGCACGCGCCATCAGGAGATCGCGCGGCCGCACGCGCCGCCCGGCTTCCACAAGGAGACTACCCGCGGCGATATCGCCGCCGGCCCGGCGCACGCCCTGCCCCGGGATAGCCTCCGCCAGCACTTGGGGCAGCGGCCCCGACACATCGACGGAATCGGAGTCGAGCACGCAGTCGCAAGCTTCCGGCATCGCATCGCCGGCCTCGACCCAGACCGGCGGCGTCGTCAACGGCAGCGGCGAATAAGAGGATGCGCCGACGAGATCGCGCGCGCCGAATGCAAAGCCGTCCACCGCAGCGATATCGCGCAGCGGATGAGCCTCGAGCGGCGGCATCGCGGCGGCAATGCAACGCAGCGCCCCGACAAGTGTCAGCTCTACCGGCGCGACCGGTTCCACGCCCTGAAGCAGGGCGTCGAGCGCCTTATCGAGCGGCGTGAGGGAGGTCGGCAGGCGCTGCAGCGAGGTCATGGCTCGCCTATGCCCTGAATCGGGCCGGAAATAAACAGAACCGGGTACCGTTCGCGGGTAACTCCTCCTTCCGGCCACGTTGACGCCAGGACAAAATAGTTGCAAATGAGACCAATTGGCGGGGTAACCGCCCGAAGACACGGCCAACGCGCCGATTCCAGGGAGAAGACAGGATGTTCGCCAGGAACCTTTCCAGGCTGGGAATTCTCGCGGCCACGCTGCTGGCGTCGACCGCCGTATCAGCACAAGTTTCAGACGATGTGGTCAAGATCGGCGTGCTCACCGACATGAACGGTCCGGCATCGACGCCGACCGGTCAGGGCTCGGTCACCGCCGCGCAAATGGCGATCGACGATTTCGGCGGCAAGGTGCTGGGCAAGCCGATCAGCATCATCGTCGGCGACCACCAGCTCAAACCCGATATCGGCGGCGGCATCAACGACCAGAGCCGGCTG
>Ga0268266_10000520_pt1 | contig 54335 bp, 54 predicted proteins | sample KBSS13metaG_FD_190356 | JGI IMG/M metagenome (GOLD analysis project Ga0268266, IMG submission 190356) | Switchgrass rhizosphere microbial communities from Kellogg Biological Station, Michigan, USA - KBS S1-3 metaG (SPAdes) (version 2) | ecosystem: Host-associated > Plants > Roots > Rhizosphere...
TAATTGAAAGTCCGGGCGGACGCTTACGCTTCGAGCCCGGCGAGGGCGGGCGGCTGGTCGAGATCTATGACGAAGGCGCCGGCAACCTGTTCGAGATCGGCCGCATTCTGGTCTGGCGGCCGGGCGAGCGGCTGGTGTTCGAATGGCGGCAGCCGAATTTCACGCCCGACCAGGTGACCGAGGTCGATATCGGCTTCACGCCTGTTGCCGAGGGCACGCGATTGACCCTGGAGCATCGCGGCTGGGATGCTCTGCCACCCGACCATCCTGCCCGCCATGGCATGGAGGATCGGCGCTTCCTGCTGATCCACGCGCGCTGGTGGGAGGATCAGTTCGCCGCGCTCAAGGATATGGCCGATGAGTGATGTCGCCGATGAGTGACGTGGAGAGCCTGCGCCGGATCGCGCTCGGCCTGCCCGAAGCCTATGAGCAGGACCATTTCGGCGGGCCGTCCTGGCGCGTGGCCAAGAAGATCTTCGGAACCGCTTCGCCCGAGAAGAACCGGGCGACATTGAAGCTCGACCGCGATCAGCAGATGATCCTGTTCGATGTCCGGCCGGACACGTTCTCGCCGGCGGTCTGGGGCGCGCTCACCTGGACCTATGTCGAACTTGGCCGGATCGACGACGATGAGCTGGCGGACTTGGTGAAAGCCGCGTGGCGGCAGGTGGCGCCGAAGGCGCTGCTGAAGGCCTAACCGCCCGTCACCTTGGCCTCGTTCCAGAGGGCGTCCATTTCCTCCAGCGTGGAGTCTTCGGGCGACTTGCCCTTCTGGAGCAGCATGCGCTCGATATATTTGAACCGCCGCTCGAACTTGGCGTTGGTGCCGCGCAGCGCCATCTCCGGGTCGATCTCCAGGTGGCGGGCCAGGTTGACGACGGCGAACAACACGTCACCCAGCTCGTCGGCGATCTTGTCCTTGTCGGCGGTCGGCAGCTCGGCGCCCAGTTCGCCGATCTCCTCGGCGATCTTGTCCAGGATCGGTTCGGGCGCGCCCCAGTCGAAGCCGACGCGCGAGGCGCGGCGCTGCAGCTTCTCGGCGCGGGACAAGGCAGGGAGCGCGGTGGCCACGCCGTCGAGCACGCTGCCCGGCTGGTCGCCGCCGTTGCGCTTGGCCGCGCGCTCGGCCGCCTTGATGCTTTCCCAATTATCGTTGACCGCGGCTTTGGTCGGCGCGTTGACGGCGCCGAAGACGTGCGGGTGACGGCGTAGCATCTTGTCGACGATGGTGTCGGCGACGGCGTCGAAATCGAAGGCGCCGATCTCCTCACCCATGCGCGAATGGAACACGACCTGGAGCAGGAGGTCGCCCAGCTCGTCCTTCAGGCCGGCCATATCCTCGCGCTCGATCGCGTCGGCGACCTCATAGGCCTCCTCGATCGTGTAGGGCGCAATCGTCTTGAAATCCTGGGCCAGGTCCCACGGGCAGCCGCCGTTTGCGTCGCGCAGGCGGGCCATCACCGCCAGCAGGCGGTCGATCGGACGGGCATCTCGGAATGCAGGGTCGTCAATCATTGGCCCACCATAGCCGATGATACCGCCGACGCCAGGGGGTTTGAGCAGAAGTTTTCATGAACCACAAACCAGCTTTCAGGTTTCAGGTTCGTGACGTAATGTTGCACTGCATCAAGGAATGCCGGCAACCGGAGAGCATTTATGGCGACGGCGGCTCAGGAAATTGTCCAGGATCTCGACCGCCTGTTCGCGGAATATCGCGCCGTCGCCGACCAGTATCCCGCCTCGAATCCACTGCTGCGCCTGGCGCTCGAAATCTCGAACCGGCTCGAGGCCGGGGCGCTCGGCTACGATTTGCTGGGGGAGCTGGTCCAGCATCTGACGGTGAGCGGTTTCGAGACCCGCGCCGCCAAGCTGTCGCGCTATTCCGGCGAGGCCGATCCCGTGCGCAACGCCGCCATCATCCGCGGGATCGTCGAGAAGCAGACCCGCGCGGCCGACAGCGCTTTAAAGCCTTTCGAGGAGTTCAAGGCCTGGGCCGAGCGCGACCTGTTCGGCATCGTCATCACTGCCCATCCGACCTTCGAAATCTCCTCCGAGCTGATGCAGGCGCTGAGCGCGTTGGCGATCGGCCGCAAGGATGGCCAGCCACTGGACGAGGCCGGACGCGCCGCGATCCTGGCTGAGGTCGCCGCCAGGCCGCACGGGCCCGACAAGGTGTTGGACCTGAAGCGCGAGCAGGCGCTGGCGCTGTTCGCTATCGGTAACATCCATCTGGCGCTACGCCGGGTCTATGGGATCGTGCTCCAGGTCGCGGCCGAGGCCTATCCCGACCGTTGGACCGAGCTGACGCCGCTGCTGATCACCGTCGCCTCCTGGGTCGGGTTCGATACCGACGGCCGCTCCGATATCGGCTGGTCCAATGCTTTCGAGCGGCGGCTGGAGAGCAGCGGGGCGCAGCTCAGGGAGGTCGCGGGCTGGATCGCCGACCTGTCCGCCCGGGCCAAGGGCGAGGATCTGAGATTGACGCTCGACCTCGCCGCATCGCGGGTCGCCCGCTCGCTTGGCAATGCCGAGAGCGAGAACGAAGCGCTTTCGGTGTTCGACCCGTCCTCCCCCACCGGTTCGGCGCCGTTCAAGCGGGCGGTGCAGCGCATGGACGGGCTCAAGGGCAGCCGGATGGACAGCGCCGAGCCGCTGGTCATGCTGATCGATCGGGCGTTGCGGCTGGCCTCGGACGATCCGGACCTGTCGCGCGACCTGATTGTGCTCAGGGCCGAGCTCCAGAATTTCGGCCTCGGCACCTCGCATATCCATGCGCGGATCAACGCCACCCAGCTCCACAACTCGATCCGCAAGGCGGTGGGCCTCGGCACCTCGCCGGACGATCCTAGGCACCGCCAGACCTATCTCGGCAAGCTGACCGAGCTGATCACCAATATCGAGCCGGTGACGATCAACTTCGGCTCGCTGATCGCCGAGCGCACCTCGTCGAAGCGCCTGTTCATGACGATCGCGCAGATTCTCAAATATATCGACGACGGCACCAATATCCGGCTGCTGATCGCCGAGTGCGAATCGCCCTTTACGGTGCTGACCGCGCTCTACTACGCCCGCCTGTTCAACATCGCCGAACGGGTCGAGATCTGCCCGCTGTTCGAGACCGAGCGGGCGCTGGAGCGCGGCAGCCGGGTGATAGAGGCGCTGCTCGACAATCCCGCCTTTGCCGCCTACCTCAAATCCGTCGGCAAACTCTGCGTCCAGACCGGCTATTCCGATGCCGGCCGTTATATCGGCCAGACACCGGCCTCGGGCTCGATCGAGCGGCTGAAGCAGCGCATCGTCCGGCTGGTGGACAGGCGGGAGCTGACTGGCGTCCAACTCGTCTTCTTCGACACGCATGGCGATTCGATCGGCCGCGGCGGCCATCCCGATGGGTTCTGCCAGCGGTTGGATTATGTCGCCTCGCCCTATGTCATCGCCGACATCGCGGCGCGGGGCATCCCGTTCAAGCAGGAGACCAGCTTCCAGGGCGGCGACGGCTATCTGTTTTTCCAGAGCGAGGATGCCGCGTTCGCCGCGCTGACCCGGATTCTGGAATGGTCGATGGCCGACCGCTCCGCCGCCAAGGGCGACATGTTCTATGACGGGCGCGACAACGTCACCGAGTTCCTGACCACGGTGAAGGAATTCCAGTCCGGCCTGATGAACGACCTGAATTATGGCCTGCTGGTTGGCACCTATGGTTCCAACCTGCTCACCGCCACCGGCAGCCGGGCGACGCGCCGGGAAGGGGAGTCGATCGAGGCGGCGCCGCGGCCGCAGATCAACGAGTTCCGCGCCATCCCGCACAATGCGGTGCTGCAGCAGCTCGGCGCGTTCGCCAACAGCATCGGCGGCGTCGGTGAGGCGATCGAGCAGAACCCTGCCTGGTTTGCCCAGGCGCACGGCGTGTCGGCGCGGCTCCGGACGATGATGTCGTTGGTCGCCTACGGCGTCGCCTTCGCCAATGAAGAGGCGCTGGACGGCTATATCGCCAACCTCGATCCCGGCCTGTGGCTGGCCCGGGCCGCGCACGCCAAGGATGTCGGCCGTGCCGACTCCCACCGCCGGATCGCCGAGATGCTGGAGGAATGGAGCATCCATGACGGCCAGCGGAAGGTCTATCGCCGCCTGTTCGCGGATGTCACCAAGCTGAAGGCCGAGCTGGAGGCGTTCGACCCGCCGGGCAGCCGTATCCCGGACGATGCGAAGAAGGCGCTCATCCTGCTGCATGCGATCCGCATCGCCGTGATCCAGGAAATCTATCTGCTAGCGACCGAAATCCCGGAATTCTCCAGCCGGCATGAGATCGCCAACCGCCGCATCTTCCAACGCGTGCTCCAGCTCGACATCCCCAACGCCGTCACCCAACTCCGCCGCATTTTCCCGGCGACGCCGGAGCAGCCGGCCGACACCGATTTCGGCCCGCCGGCCACCTATGTCGGTGACGACACCCAGAGCTATCAGCGTGAAAACGACCAGATTTTCACACCTATGCTGAAATTGTATGACCTCATCCCGCGTATCTCGATTGCGATCATCCACTATATCGGCGCATTAGGGTAAGCTTGTTGCGCCGTGCATGCGGGGTGCGGGCTAATTTTGGGCAGTGAGATGAGCGGCGAGCGAATCTATCTTTACGATACGACCCTGCGCGATGGGGCGCAGACCCAGGGTGTGGACTTCACCGTGGCGGATAAGATCGCCATTGCCCACGCGCTGGATCAGCTCGGCATCGACTATATCGAGGGCGGTTGGCCGGGCGCCAACCCGACCGACGACGCCTTCTTCGCCGACGCCCCGGTGCTGGCGCGTGCCAAGTTCGCCGCCTTCGGCATGACCAAGCGGGCAGGGCGCAGCGCCGCCAATGATCCCCAGCTCTCGGCCTTGCTGAATGCCAGGACCAAGGCCGTCTGCATTGTCGGCAAGACTTCGGCGCGCCAAGTCGAGACCGCGCTCGGCATCACGCTGGACGAGAATGTCGCGGCGATCGAGGACACGATCCGCGCCATCGTCGAGGCCGGCAGCGAGGCGCTGTTCGACTGCGAGCATCTGTTCGACGGCTACAAGCATGACCCCGCCTATGCCACGCGCTGCGTCAAGGCTGCCTATGAGGCCGGGGCGCGCTGGATCGTGCTGTGCGACACCAACGGCGGCACGCTGCCCAGCGAAGTCGGCCGCGTCGTCAGCGAATTGGCGAAGGTCGTGCCGGGCACGCATCTCGCCATCCATTGCCACAACGACACCGAGAACGCCGTCGCCAACTCCCTGGCGGCGGTGGATGCCGGCGCGCGGATGGTCCAGGGCACGATCAACGGGCTGGGCGAGCGCTGCGGCAATGCCAATCTGGTGGCGCTGCTGCCGTCGCTGATGCTGAAGCTGGGCTTCAAGACCGGCGTGTCGAAAGACGGGCTGCGCCAGCTCAAGCATGTCAGCCGCATGGTCGACGACCGGCTGAACCGCGCCCCGGTCCGCACCGCGGCCTATGTCGGGGAGAGCGCCTTCGCCCATAAGGGCGGGCTGCATGTCTCGGCGGTCGAGAAGGACCCGACGCTCTACGAGCATGTGAACCCTGAACTGATCGGCAACACCCGCCATATCATCGTCTCCGACCAGGCCGGCAAGTCCAACGTGCTGTCGCGCTTCCGCGATATCGGGCTCGAGATCGACCCCAAGGACAAGCGCGTCGCTACGCTGGTTGAGCAGGTGAAGCAGCAGGAATATGAGGGCTATGCCTATGACGGCGCCGAGGCCAGCTTCGAGCTGATGGCCCGCCGGGCGCTGGAAGGCGTGCCGACCTATTTTCGTCTCCAGACTTTCCGCATCCTCGACGAGCGTCGGCTGAGCGCGCTGGGCGAGCTGGAGACCCTGTCCGAGGCGACGGTGAAGGTCGAGGTCGGTGATCGGCTGATCATGTCGGTTGACGAGGGTAACGGCCCGGTCAACGCGCTGGATGGTGCGCTACGCAAGGCGTTGGCGCCTTCCTATCCCGAGCTCGCCGACATCCGCCTGGTCGATTACAAGGTCCGTATCCTGAATTCCAAGGACGGCACCCGCGCCGTCACCCGCGTGATGATCGAAAGCGCCGACAGCGACGGCCAACGCTGGACCACCGTCGGCGTTTCTCCGAACATCATCGAGGCTTCGTTCGAGGCCCTGGAAGACAGCCTGATCTGGCGCCTGTTCCACAAGCGCGCCCAGATCATCCCGCTGCTAAGCGGGGGACGGCGGGCTAAGCGAGGGTAGAAATCCGCCCGCGCAAACATCCGGGGCTTTTGCGAGCCTTACTGATCGGCGTGCTTGCCGTGCTCTGCTTCAGCAGGGCCCACCCTGCCGAAAGTCCATACCTCGCGCTGACATCGCAGGGGCTTGCGGATATTCTTGTTCCCGAAACGCGCGCCTGGCGATCGATAGACTCGTTCCCGCACCCTTCATTGGGCGCATTGGATAGCCTCCTCGACGCGATGATCGCGAAACTTCCCGGTGACCTCGCAAACGACGTGAGCTGCTCCATTACCGAGAGGTTGATGCGCACTCCCAACTTTATTGCTGGACTGCATCGAGGGGACATTTTCGGGCGGAGCGATGACGACTTTGTCTATGTCGGGGAGGATCCGTGTGCCGCGGGCGATATCACCATCGTCTGGCGGAATGTCCACGACCTACCCCGGATGACTTCGATGGCCACCCATACGCGGGTGCTAAGAGTGGATGAGCCTTCCGGCGCGCGCTTCAGCGGGGTCGAGACCGGTTGTTGCGCGGAACTGACCGACCACTATCGTATCTCCAACCTATCGGAGGTGCATCAGCGGTCGGTCGGTGTTTTCAAAGGCCTGACCATTCCAACGGGAAGCCGACCGGCAGGTGGTATAATCGATCTCGGGATGGACAAGAGCACCTCGCTCTATCTGTCGCCTGCGGAAGCTGCTCGGCCGGAGACCGCGACAAAAGATGAGAATGGAGACGTCCAGAGCTTCGAAGTACGGGGCCGCGGCGAAGTCTTGATGACCTATCGCGACCCCACTGGAATGCTTTGGAGCCTGGTCGAGATCGGTGACAAATCCGGTTCCAATGCCGGATGGACTTCCGGAGCGGTAGGTCGGAGATCGGGCGGGGGCCTTAGATAATCAGGGATGTGTTCGTCCCCGGCGACTTGGTCACGCCGCTTCTGTAACCGCGGGCCGCGCCGTCCCCATAAACCGGCGCGCGAGCCTCACCATCCCAGGCACGAACCGCGGCCGGAGCAGCCGCGGGTCATAGCCTGACAGGCGCCGGTCGTTCTCGGCCAGGCATACATCCATCAGCCCGGCGATGCTGACATCGATGCCCAGGTCCTTCGTGCCGGTCGCGGTGAAGTTGTTGTCGCCGCCTTTGCCGACGTCCCGGGCGATGCCGATCCGTTCCCAGATTAGGAAGGCCCAGACCGCCACAACCTTGGCCTGGAACAGGGGCTTGCGCCACCAGGGCAGGTTCTTGCGGTACCATGCGACCCAGTTGACGAAAAAGGTGATGTGACGTCCTTCCTCCTGCATCACCGGTTCGAACGTGTCGACCAGGGCGGGCGGGAAGAAGCCTGAACGCTTGGCCAGCTCGAACAGCCCGAAGGCGAAAAAGCTGTCGATGCATTCGCTGAAGCCGGTCACCATGAAGGCCCATTGTGGATAGCGCGGAGGCGGGTAGGGCGGCTCCGGTGCTAGCTTGATGCCATAAGCCTCGACCAGGTTGGCCAGCACCACCTTGTGCCGAGCCTCCTCGGCGGCGTTCATCTCGGTCGCCTGCTTCAGCAGCGGGTCGCCGATCAGGTCGGCGTAGGCCTTCACCCGCTGGCTGGCCTTGCCTTCGGTTTGGACCGCGATGTCCCAGATCGGCAGCGAAACCAAGCGGTCCCGCGCCTCAGGGTCCAGCTGCGGCCAGTCGATGACTGCCGGCTTGTAGGGATTGTGGGTTTCCAGCAGCATCCGGCTGAACAAAGTCCTATGGCGGTCGCTGCCGATCCGGACCGGCCCAGGTTGGCCGTCGGTCCATAGGCGGGCGGCGCTATCCGCGCTGTCGATCAGGGTTGCGTCGGTCATTGCCCATCCCTCCATCGTTGCCCGTGTGGGTAAGGTAGCGGCGTCTAGAAGCCTTAAGGACAGCCGGCGGATGCTGAATACGGAAAGACTTTCACCTATATGGGATTGCCGCCGTTACTTTAAGTAGGACGGAAGGGCGCATGTAAAACATAATCCCTATGGTCGGGTGCCCGCCGGTTCGGCGGAGGGGGTTGGTAGCAGCTGGGTGATTTGAACACCCGACCAGGGGATTATGATTCCCCTGGTCGTAGGCCCTCGCCCTCAGGCAGGGCCGTGCTATGGCTAGGCGGCAACGCGCCATCAAAAAAAGGACCGCCATGACCGCCCTGCTTCCTGCCGAGCTCGCCTGGTATGCCGCCGGCCGATTCTATCGCACCAATGACGGCACCCTGGCCGACTATGGCTATTTCCTGCATCTGCCTTTCGTCGACGCGCCGCTGTTCGAGGGCGAGCGTGCCGAGACGACCGCGCATTTCACCTTCGCCGCCAAGCCGTTCAAGTCCGATGCAGTCGGAAACGGGACTTTATCGCTTGGGCTTGATCCAATCGGCGAGTTCTCCTTGTATCTGCAGCGCCGTCCAGCCGGGACATTCGATGACCCGGCCTCGTTCGCGCAGGGCGAATGTATCGCCACCTTCCGGCGCACCAGCCTGGTGATGGGCACGACGGTCAGCGTATCCGTCAACGTGTCCGTGATCGCCGCCACGGCTTCGCTGATCGGCACCAACGTGTTCTCGGCACGCTTGGTTCACAGCAGCCGGTTCGAGTTCGGTGGACGGCAGCATGATCTGGCGGATCATATCGGCCAGGGCATCACCCAGTTCGGCACCGCCTCGGCCACGCCGATCGTGCCGCCGCCGAAGGGCTACGACTTGGTGCTGCCGTTCACGGGGTCGGCCATTGCGTTGGGCCGCGGTGGGTAACATGTACTCTGCGCGCAGAGGTTGTAGGCGATTTTTGACGCAACCACAGGAAGTCCCGTAATCTGGGCGTACAATTAGGAAACAATAGACGGGAGGTGATTATGAGCAAGCTCACCCTCTTAGTATTGCTCGTGCTTCCGGCCTGCGTTTCGCAGGAACAACTGGCGGAGAGCCGCGCGAAACGATTGTCCTATGCCGAAGACGTATGCCACAGGCGGGGCGTGACCCCCGGCAGCGACGATTATCTCAAATGCGTGCAGGGAGTCGGAACCGTCTACGGATATAGACTGGTTTCAGACGGGACACTGGCATTCATCGTGCCGCCGCCATCCGGCGGCATGGGGCAGGAGAGGACTTTCTACCCGGCTACTTACGTGCCGCCTGTCTATAATTATCCCAATGGGCCGAGCCGTTAGGATGTGATCTCGTCATAGCCTCGCCCGATGAACTCGATCAGGCAAAGCCCATGGCCGAACGGATCGGCCAGCATGGCGATCTTGCCGTACGGGGTGGGGCAGGCGGCGTGTTCGAGTTGCGCGCCTGCATTTACGGCGCGTCTTACCGCGGTGTCGATGTCATCGACCACCACGTCCAGATGCACCGGCGTCCAATGGCGACCGTAGGTACGTAGCTGGCCAGCCGCGCCTACGGTACCGGCCTCCTTGCGGAGAATATAAACGGGCGTCGGCCAGCCGCTGAGCTCCACAGCATCCGTGCCAAAGCGGCGGCTCACATTCAGATCGAAGGCGGCGGTGTAGAAGGTGATGGCGGCGTCCAGTTCCGGAACGTCGATATTGACCAGAATGCTCATTTGCCGTTGCGCTGTACCCATCCGTGGCAGGATTTCTCTAAGGCGACTTGTGCGGTGTAACCCTGAAGATCGTGCTTTCATCAGTCGTCACCCACAGCGATCCATCTGGTCCCGTCGTAATGTCATAGGGAGTGAAGAGGGGAGCGCCGTTCGAACGCGGCAGCAGAATTTCGGAAACCTTGCCGTTCGTTGCGATACGCCCGACCTTTCCGTCGCCCCATTGCGTGAACCACAGCGCGCTATCGGGTCCCACAGTGATACGGTCGGGCACACCGCCGGCCCGGTACTCGGTCAGCCTGCCGTCCACGGTCAACCGGCCGATGCCGCCGGCCTCCTCGGTAAACCATAACGCCTTGTCAGGGCCGGTCACGATGCCGGCCGGCAGGCGGCCGTCCGGCAGCGGAAATGTCTTGAAGCGTCCTTTGCCGTCGATGCGCGCAACGAGGTTCGCGGAATTGTCGGTGAACCAGATCGCACCGTCAGGGCCGGCGGTAATGCCGTAGGGCGCGCCCGAGAGCCACGGAACCCTGAATTCGGTGATCTCGCCCTTCAGGGTTATCCGGCCGATCGACGTCGTGTTGCTGGCGGAGCCGAATTCGGTAAACCAGATCGCGCCGTCATGGCCGACTGCTATGCCCATCGGCTTGGTGCTCTTGCGGGGATAATACAGCTTCGTCTGGCCGCTTGCCGTCATGCGTCCGATCGCGTTGCCTCCAAGCGTGAACCACAGCGCCTTGTCTGGGCCGATCACGATCTGCAACGGCGCGCGCTCGCGCGCTGGAAGCTTGAAAGTCTTGACGGCCCCGGTGGGCGATATACGGCCGATCCGACTGTTATAAAAATCGGTAAACCAAAGCTCTTGCTTTCCCCCGGCAATGCCTGCGGGCATCGAATTGCGCGGGGGTATATCGAAGCGCTTTACCGCCTGCGCCATCGCTCCGGGCGGTCCCCCAACCGCCGCCGCGACGGAAAGTACGGCAGCAAAAAATCCCCCTGCGCACTTACGCATGACTACGCCCGGTCGAGTTATCGTGAGGCGTACTCTATAGCGTGATCCGGCAAAACCATACCCTAATTGGCGGTACGGCTGTTTCGTCCAAATATTACTTGCCGCCCTTCGCCTGCAGCGCCGCCTGCGCTGCGGCCAGTCGTGCGATCGGCACGCGGTAGGGGGAGCAGGAGACATAGTCGAGGCCCACCGTCTCGCAGAACTTGATCGAGGCGGGGTCGCCGCCATGTTCGCCGCAGATGCCGAGCTTGAGGTTCGGGCGGGTGGCGCGGCCGCGTTCGGCGGCGATCTGCATCAGCTCGCCGACGCCGACCGTGTCCAGGGTCACGAAGGGGTCGTTCTCCAGGATGCCGTTGCGCTGATAGGCCGGCAGGAAGCTGGCGGAATCGTCGCGCGACAGGCCGTAGGTGGTCTGGGTCAGGTCGTTGGTGCCGAAGCTGAAGAACTCGGCCGTCTCGGCGATCTGGCCGGCCCTGAGCGCCGCACGGGGAAGCTCGATCATGGTGCCGACCTGATAGGTGATCGGGCGGCCCTCGCGGGTGCCGATCTCGTTCGCCACCCGGTCGATCACGACCTTCAGGATATCGATTTCCTTCTTGGTGCCGACCAGCGGGATCATGATCTCGGGCGTCACCGTCTCGCCGGTCTCGGCCTTGACCTGGACCGTCGCCTCGAAGATGGCGCGGGCCTGCATCTCATAGATCTCAGGATAGGAGATCCCGAGGCGGCAGCCGCGATGGCCCAGCATCGGGTTGGCTTCCGACAGGGCCGTCAGGCGCTGCTTGACCTTGGCGAGATCGACGCCGAGCGCATGCGCCACCTCGGCGATCTCAGCCTCGCCGTGCGGCAGGAACTCGTGCAGCGGCGGGTCGAGCAGGCGGATCGTCACTGGCAGGCCGGCCATGATCTTGAACAGCTCGACGAAATCCTGGCGTTGCATCGGCTCGATCTTGGCGAGCGCGGCACGGCGGCCGGCCTCGTCGTCGGCCAGGATCATCTCGCGCACCGCGAGGATGCGCTGGGCGTCGAAGAACATATGCTCGGTGCGGCAGAGGCCGATGCCCTCGGCGCCGAAGCGGCGGGCTGTCTCGGCGTCGAGCGGTGTCTCGGCATTGGTGCGGACCTTCATCCGCCGCTCGGCATCGGCCCAGCCCATCAGCGTGGCGAAGTCGCCCGACAGCTCCGGCTGCTTGGTCGGCACCTCGCCGGCCATCACGTCGCCGGTCGAGCCGTCGATCGTCATGATGTCGCCGGCCTTCAGCGTCCGGCCGCGGACCGACAGGGTGCCTTCCTTGTAGTCGATGCGGATGTCGCCGGCGCCCGAAACACAGGGGCGGCCCATGCCGCGCGCCACCACCGCGGCGTGGCTGGTCATGCCGCCGCGGGTGGTCATGATGCCCTGGGCGGCGTGCATGCCGTGGATGTCTTCGGGGCTGGTCTCGATCCGGCAGAGGATTACCTTCTCGCCGGTCTGCGCCATCTGTTCGGCCTGGTCGGCCTTGAACACGATCTTGCCAGAGGCCGCGCCGGGGGAGGCGGGCAGGCCGCGGGCGATGATGTCGCGCTTGGCCTTGGGGTCCAGCGTCGGGTGCAGCAGCTGGTCCAGCGCCTGCGGGTCGATCCGGCGGATCGCCTCATTGTGGTCGATCAGGCCTTCGCTCGCCATCTCGACCGCGATCTTGAGCGCCGCGGCCGCAGTGCGCTTACCCGAGCGGGTCTGCAGCATATAGAGCTTGCCCTGCTGGACCGTGAATTCCAGGTCCTGCATGTCGCGGTAATGCTTCTCCAGCCGGTCGCGCACGGCGGCGAGCTGCTGGAACACGTCCGGCATGGTCTCTTCCATGGCCGGCAGGTTCGACTGGTTGGCCAGCTTGCCGGCGATGGTCAGGTGCTGCGGCGTGCGGATGCCGGCGACCACGTCCTCGCCCTGGGCGTTGATCAGATACTCGCCGTAGAACGCGTTTTCGCCGGTCGACGGGTTGCGGGTGAAGGCGACGCCGGTGGCGCAATCCTCGCCCATATTGCCGAACACCATCGCCTGGACGGTGACCGCGGTGCCCCAGGCCTCGGGAATGTTGTGCAGGCGGCGATAGGTGTTGGCGCGCGGGTTCATCCAGCTGCCGAACACCGCGCCGATGGCGCCGTTCAGCTGTTCCTTGACGTCCTGCGGGAAGGGCTTTCCCTTGGCCTCCTCGACCACCTTCTTGTAGCCCTGGATGACCTCCTGCCAGTCTTCGGCGGAGAGGTCGGTATCGAGATTGAGATCGCTGTCGCGCTTGAAGGTTTCCAGCACGTCCTCGAACTCGTGATGATCGATATCGAGGACGACATTGCCGAACATCTGGATGAAGCGGCGATAGCTGTCATAGGCGAAGCGGGCGTCGCCCGAGCGCTTGACCAGCCCCTCGACCGTCGCGTCGTTGAGGCCGAGATTGAGGACCGTGTCCATCATGCCCGGCATCGACACGCGGGCGCCGGAGCGGACGGAGACCAGCAGGGGATTGTCGACCTTGCCGAAGCCGGCGCCGATGGCCTTCTCGAGCGCCGCCATCGCGGCATCCACCTGGGACTGAAGGTCGGCCGGGTACTGCTTGCCGTTGGCGTAGAAGGCGGTGCAGACCTCGGTTGTGATGGTGAAGCCGGGCGGCACGGGCAGGCCCAGCGACGACATCTCGGCCAGGTTGGCGCCCTTGCCGCCCAGCAGGTTGCGCATGTCGGCGCGGCCCTCGTTGGTGCCGCCACCGAAGCTGTAGACCCATTTGTTCGAGCTACTCACGTCGCGATCCCTCGACCCGTCGAAATACCAATAATCCCGCCCACTATACGTGCCATTTGGACCGGGTTAGGCCTCAGGCGATGCGGGAGAAGTCAGCGATCTTGTTAAGCGTGCTGCGGATGCGAGACAAGAGGCGCAGACGATTAGCCCTTATGCGCCCATCGTCCGCATTCACGGTCACCGTGTCGAAGAAGGCATCGACCACCGGGCGCAAGGCCGCGTACTTGGCCATCGCCCCGGCGAAATCCTCGGCCGCGATCAGCGGATCGACCGCTGCGCCTGCCGTTTCCAGCGCATCGGCCAGCACCTGCTCCTCGCTTTGTGACAAAAGCGAGCGGTCGGGCGCGCCGTCATAGGACACGCCGTCCTTCTTCTCTTCGATGCGCAGGATATTGGCCGCGCGGCGATAGGCGATCAGCAGATTGGCGCCGTCATCCGTCGTCAGGAAGTCCTGCAGCGCCTGGACCCGGGCGAGCAGCCGGACCAGATCGTCCTCGCCACCGAGCGCGAACACCGCATCGACGAGATCGTGGCGGACTCCGCGTTCCTTCAGCACGACCTTCAGGCGGTCGGCGAAGAAGTTGATCAGGTTGGTTTCCGTCTGCCCGATAGGATCGGTTTCTTCATATGAAATTGTAAACAGGTCGCCGTTCTTTAGACGAGCTCCGGACTTTTCATCGTGCGAGATTTCATTGACCCGCAGATATTTTAGATAACTGGGAAGAATCGATGAGAAGGCGGAGGAAATAATCGGCGTCAGCGATAGCCTGAGGCCATTTTCAACGACCAGCCGGATAACACCGAGCGCGGCACGCCTGAGAGCAAATGGGTCCTTCGACCCCGTTGGTAGTTCGCCGATAGCGAAGAACCCGACCAGCGTGTCGATCTTCTCGGCCAGGGCGAGCACGACCGAGACCGGTTCGGTCGGGCAGGCGTCGCTGGGGCCAAGCGGCTTGTAATGGTCGCGGATAGCATCGGCGACGTGACGTGGCGCGTTTTCGGCAAGGGCGTAGTAGGAGCCCATCAGGCCTTGAAGCTCGGGGAACTCGCCGACCATGCCGCTGACGAGATCGGACTTGCAGAGCGCCGCCGCTTCCTTCGCCATCGTCACCTCGGCGTCGGGGACGTATTTGGCGATCTCGACGACCAGCTTCTCCAGCCGCTCGACCCGTTCCAGCACCGAGCCGAGCTTGGCGTGGAAGGCGATCTTGGCGAGCTTGGGGCGCTGGTCGGCGAGCTTGGTCTTGCGGTCCTGGTCGTAGAAGAAGCGGGCGTCGGAGAGCCGGGCGCGCAGCACGCGCTCGTTGCCGGCGACGATGGCCGCGCCGCCATCCTCGGTCACCATGTTGGCGACGATCAGGAAGCGCGGCGCTGGCTTGCCGTCGGCATGTTCCAGTGTGAAGTATTTCTGGTTGGCGCGCATCGTCGTGCGTCGCACCTCGGGCGGCAGGTCCATGAACTGGTCGTCGATGGCGCCCAACAGCACCACCGGCCATTCGACCAGCCCGGCGACTTCGTCGAGCAACGCTTCGTCCGGCACGACCACCATCTGATGCTCTTCCGCCAGCCGCTTGGAATCGCCCTGGATTCGCCATTTGCGCTTCTCCCGGTCGAGCACGACATGGTGCTCCGCCAGCTTGCGCTCGTAGTCGGCGAAGCCGGTGACGGCGAAGGTCTCGGGGCCGAGGAAGCGGTGGCCGGAGGTGGTGTTGCCGGCGGTGGGCAGGTCGGTTTCGCCGGGAAGGGCGACCACCTTGCCGTCGAGGATCGCCAGGATGCCGGCGAGCGGACGGACCCAGCGGCGGCGGCCGTCGGCCCAGCGCATCGATTTGGGCCAGGGCAGGGTGTCGATGGCGTCGACGATGGCCTTGCCCAGTACGGACTCGGTCGGCTGGCCCGGCACCTTCTTTACCGCGAAATAGGTTTGGCCCTTGTCGGTGTCGCGGATTTCCGCCTGGTCGATCGAGGCGAGGCCGGAGGATTTGAGGAAGCCCTGGATGGCGCCGTCGGGGGAGCCGACTTTCGGCCCCTTGCGCTCCTCGGTGCGGTCGGGTGAGGTCTCGGGCAGGCCTTCGATGACGAGCACCAGCCGGCGCGGCGTCGAGTGCGCAGCCGCGCTGCTGAAGGTCACTCCGGCAGCGGTTAGTGATTCGGTGATGAGGCGCTTCAGGTCGTCGGCCGCCTGCACCTGCATGCGGGCGGGGATGTCCTCCGACAGGATTTCGAGCAGGAACTCACGCATCGACTTTTCCCAATACCGGCCTGTCCGGTGGTGTCGTATCGGCGGCGCCTATGGGCCGCTGCATATAGGCGACGTCGAGCCAACGGCCGAACTTGTAGCCGACCGAAGGCGCGACGCCCATGGAGTGGAAACCCAGCTTCTGGTGCAAAGCGATCGAGGGGCTGTCCGGCACGCTGGTGATCAGCGCCATCATCTGCCGGGCGCCCAGCGCCTCGCACCGCGCCAGCAGCGCGTCGAGCAGCGCCTGCGCCACGCCCTGGCGGCGCGCATCCTTGTGGATATAGACCGTGTCTTCCAGCGTGTAGCGATAGGCGGCGCGAGGGTGGAACTGCCCCGCATACGCATAGCCGAGCACCTTGCCGGCGCGTTCGGCGACCAGATAGGGCAGGCCGAGGCGCCGGATATTGGTCATGCGGCTGGCGATGTCCTGCGCGGAGGGCGTGACCTCCTCGAACGTCGAGATGCCGTGCTCGACCTCATGGGCATAGATCGCGGCGATCTGGGCGACATCAGCCTCGGTCGCGTCGCGGACCTGGAAAGGCTCAGACACCGATTCTCGCCGGTGCGGTTTTCGCCAGATAGGCTTTGCAGCACGCCTTGGCCAACTCGCGGACGCGGCCGATCTGCGCCTGGCGCTCGACCACGCTGATGACGCCGCGCGAATCCATCAGGTTGAACAGGTGGCTCGCCTTGATGCACTGCTCATAGGCCGGCAGCGGCAGCTCGCGGTCGAGCAGGGCATGGCATTCCTGCTCGGCGTCCTCGAAATGGGTCTTCAGCTTGTCGGTGTTCGCTGCCTCGAAATTGAAGGCGGAGAATTCCCGCTCATCCTCCAGGAACACGTCGCCATAGGTCAGCGGCGTCGGGCTCGCCGGGTCGTTATAGGGCAGGTCGTAGACATTCTCGCGGTCGAGCACATACATCGCCAAACGTTCCAGCCCATAGGTCAGTTCGACCGAGACCGGGTCGCATTCGAAGCCGCCGACCTGCTGGAAATAGGTGTACTGGGTAACTTCCATCCCGTCGCACCACACCTCCCAGCCGAGGCCCCAGGCGCCCAAGGTCGGGCTTTCCCAGTCGTCCTCGACGAAGCGGATATCGTGCAGCATCGGATCGATGCCGAGCGCCTCCAGGCTTTTCAGGTACAGCGCTTGGGCATCGGCCGGCGACGGCTTCAGGATCACCTGGAACTGGTAATAATGCTGCAGCCGGTTCGGGTTCTCGCCATAGCGGCCGTCGGAGGGACGGCGGCAGGGCTGGACGAAGGCTGCCCGCCACGGAGCTTTATCGAGGGCGCGAAGCGTCGTCGCCGGATGGAAGGTGCCGGCCCCCATTTCCAGATCATAAGGCTGCAGAATCACACAGCCCTGCGCCGCCCAGAATTGCTGGAGCCGCAGGATGATGTCCTGGAAACTTTTCGGCTTGTCCGCCATCGAGATTATCCGCTGAAAAAGGCCGCGCACCTTACGCGAGCGGTTATATGACGATCAAGCGCGCGGTCCGCTGAAACGTAGGATGGGTAGAGCGCAGCGAAACCCATCATCCAGCGCATTGAACGATGGGTTTCGCTACGCTCTACCCATCCTACGAAATCTTACCCCACGCCGGGGAACGGGCAGCCCTTCCGGTCGCAGGCGGTGGGGAATTCGGAGGGGACGTAGGCGCCGCAGCGGGAGCAGAGGATGGTGTCGGTGGCGCGCATCTGGCGGGCCTGGGGCGCCTTGCCGGTGCGGCGGTCGGCGGTGCGCGCCCGCACGCGGCGTTCGACCTCGGCGTTCTGGAGCCAGCGCATGACGTACCAGGCCAAGACGAGAATCGCGATGAATACGAGAAATTTCATGGACCCGAGATTAGGACGATCCCAGCCCTAAATCCAATGGCGCCGCGTCGCGCAGGATTGCCTCAGCCGTGTCGGTGTAGGCGCCGTCCGGCCGGTGCAGGACCAGGCCAGGCAGCAGGCGGGGCAGGGTGCGGCGGCCCTTGATCGCGCTCAACAGGATGCGCTTGGCCTCGACGCCGTCCTTGGGCCAGAGCGGGACGATCAGCGCTGCGCCGAACCGGCCTTCGAAGGCGCCGAGTATGTCGCCGAGCCGGTCGGCGCGATGGATCATGGTCAGCCGCCCGCCCGGTTTCAGCAGCTTCGCCACGGCCTTGATCCAGCCGGCGAGGTCGAGCGCGCTCTCGCTGTGCGCCGTCGCCTTGGTTGCCTGAGGGGAACTGGTGTGGCGGTCGAGTTCGTAGAAAGGCGGGTTGGTGATCGCCTGATCGAATACGCCGTCATAGTCGGAAAGGGTGCTTTCGACGATGGCGACCCGGCTTTCCAGCCCGTTCGAGGTAACATTATAACAGGCCAGTGCGGCCAGCTCTGTGTCCATTTCGACCCCGACCAGGGTGCAATCCGGTACCCGGGCCGCGAGGCATAGCGCCGCAGCACCGGTGCCGCAGCCGGCATCCAGGATGCGCTCGCCTGGCTTGGCCGGGACCGCGGCGGCGAGCAAAACCGGATCGATCGCGACGCGGTAGCCGTGCCGCGGCTGGGCCAGGCTGACCCGGCCGCCCAGCAGCCGGTCTTCCGTGTGCGGGGGTAAATCGCCGGCCAAATCAGCCGGCTTCGGGCCGTTCACGCTGTAGAATCCAGTGTGCGCGCGGGAAATCCTCGTCCAGGACCATGACCCGGCGCTGGATCGGCCCGACCTGGCCTTCGACCGCGCTGGCATATTGGTCGAAGATCACCGTCTCGATCCCGTCCTCCGCCAGCGTCGCCTGCAACCAGGAAATGAGCACGATATCGTTCGTGCGGATCAATTCTCTCATCAATCAGCCTGGCAGTTCGAAACAGACCATACATGGGACGCCGGCCGTGCTAATCTTGACCGGATTGGGCGCGTGTCTATGTTCTCATTCACACCGACCGAGGTAAAGTTGGCTCAGCGCCCGCTCTTTGCAACCTCGGTAGCTCATCCGCATGGGGCAGTGGGTCTTAATCTTATGACTGGGTCGATGCATTTTTCCGCCGCGCCAGGAATCGCGCCGTGATCGCGGCGGCGGAGCGTCGTAAGCCGTCCGGCGTCGATGCGTTCGACGGGGACAACCCGACGGCGGCGCTCGACCGGCTGAGCGATCTGCTGGCCGGCGACATGCAATCGGTCAACCGCATCATCGTCGACCGCATGCAATCCCCGGTGGCGCTGATCCCGCAGCTGGCCGGCTATATCGTCGCCGCCGGCGGCAAGCGCCTGCGCCCGCTGCTGACCATCGCGGCGGCGGAACTGTGCGGCTATGCCGGCGAGCGCCATCACAAGCTGGCCGCCGCGGTCGAGTTCATCCATACCGCCACCCTGCTGCATGACGATGTGGTCGACGAGAGCGAGCGTCGGCGTGGCCAATCCTCCGCCAATGCGCTGTTCGGCAACCAGGCGAGTGTGCTGGTCGGCGATTTCCTGTTCAGCCGCGCTTTCGAGCTGATGGTCGAGGACGGGTCGCTCGACGTGCTGCGCATCCTGTCGCGCGCCTCCGCGGTGATCGCCGAGGGCGAGGTGTTGCAGCTCGCCACCACCAACAATCTGGAAACCTCGGTCGACGAATATCTGGCCGTCGTCTCGGCCAAGACCGCGGCGCTGTTCGCCGCCTCGTGCGAGATCGGCGCCATCGTCGCCAGCCGCCCGGCGGCGGAGGCCGAGGCGCTGCACCAGTTCGGGCTCAATTTCGGCATCGCCTTCCAGATCGTCGACGACGTGCTGGACTATTCGGCGCGCGAGGCGCTGCTCGGCAAGACGGTCGGCGATGATTTCCGCGAAGGTAAGATGACCCTGCCGGTGGTCTATGCGATCGGCCGCGGCAGCGAATCGGAGCGGGCCTTCTGGCGCCGGACGATGGAGGATATGGACCATCGCGAGGACGACCTCGACCAGGCGACCCGGCTGATCGAGCGGCATGACGGCTTCACCGCCGCCATCGCGCTGGCGCGCAAGCATGGTGGGCTGGCGCTCGACGCTCTGGGGCGGCTGCCTTTCCGGCCGATGCGTGGCGTTCTGGCCTCGCTGGTCGAATTCTGCATCTCCCGCGAGTTTTAGTTCGTAAACGGAGGCGGGTGCGCTTGCGGCGCACGGATTCGGGCGCTATATGTCCCGGCCTCGCCGCCCATGAGGCGGATATCGGAGTGTAGCTCAGCCTGGTAGAGCACTGTGTTCGGGACGCAGGGGCCGGAGGTTCGAATCCTCTCACTCCGACCATTTCTCATGAAGCCGCCGCCTAGGCGGTAATTTTCCCAGAAAAATCATGGTTCAAGGCCAGCGGCGATAAAGCCGCCGCGCCATAATAGGCTATTCCCTTGGCGCGCTCCCGACCGCTAAAGTCCAGCGGTGAGCGAGGGATGCAGATGAAGCGCCGGCAGGACGGGGCCGCGCGCGCCGGTGGTGGCTTGGGCGCCGGCGTACTTACGATTCGTCGCCGGCTGCTGATCCTGGCGGCGGTTTCGATTCTGCCTGCCGCTTTCGCCGGCATGCTGTTGCTGGCCTATACCTATCGCGAGGAGCGCGCCGCGGCGGCAAGCCAGCTGCAGAACAACGCCCGGGCGATGTCCATCGTCGTCGACCGGCAGCTCGCCCAAGCCGAGGCGGTGATGCAGGCACTGGCGACAGCGCCGTCGCTGCTGAGCGGCGATTTCGACAGTTTCGACAGGCAGGCGCGGGCAGCCAACCCGATTCCGGGGTCGTGGATCGTGGTGCGCGATATGACCGGGGTCCAGCGCGTCAATACGCGGCTGCCGCCGGGTGCGCCGCTGCCGGTCGACAAGGGCGTGGCGGAGCAGATCTCCAGCCTCGTCGCCGGTGGCCCGCGCATATCGAACCTGATTCCCCGCTCGGCCATCGGCAAACCGGTCTTCGGGATCGACGTTCCTGTGGTCCGCGACGGCGCCGTCGCCTATGACCTCGCGATCGTCATCCAGCCTTCGATATTCGACCGGGTCTTCACTGAGCAGCGCCTGTCGCCAGGCTGGCTGGGCTCGATCATCGACCGCGAGGGGTATATCGTGCGCCGCTCGCACGACGGCGACCAGACCGTCGGCCACGAGATCTCGCCCGCGTTCCGGGCCCGCTTGAAGGGCGCGGCGACCGAGGGGCTTTTCGAAAGCGAATCGCTCGAAGGGGTGCGCACCCTGCTGGCCTACAGCCGTTCACCCAGCTCGGGCTGGGTCTTCGCTGTCGCCGTTCCGCGCGAGTTGTTCGGCACTGCCGCCCGGCGCTCGCTCTATCTGGCGGTAATCATCGGAATCGGGCTGATCGGCTTCACTGTGCTGGTGGCGCGCAACATTGCCGGGGGCATTGCCCGCCCGGTTGACGGTCTGGTCGATCATGCCGCCGCGATGGGACGGGGGGAGCTTATCCCGCAGGTCGAGACCGGTTTGGCTGAGGCCGATCTGGTGGCCGGCGCCATGCGCAAGGCCGGTGCGTCGATCCGCGGCTTCACCGCCACCCTGGAACAGCGCGTCGCCGAACGCACCCGCGATCTGGCCGAGGCCAATCAGAAACTATCGAGCGAGATCGACGAGCGCCGCCGTGCCGAGGAGCAACTGGCGCGGGTCCAGCGGATGGAGGCGGTGGGACAGCTCTCGGGCGGCATCGCCCATGATTTCAACAACCTGCTGCAGGCGGTGATCGGCAATATCGACCTTGCCAGGACTCGCTCCACCGATCCCAAGATCATCAAATTCCTCGACCAGGGCCTTGCCGGCGCCGAGCGGGGCGCCAAGCTGACCGCCCAGCTGCTGGCCTTCTCGCGCCGCCAGCGGCTGGAGCCGGCGGCGGTCGACGTCAACATGCTGGTGCGCGGGCTGACCGAGATGCTGCGCAGCACGATCGGTGGTGCGCTTTCGATCGAGACGGCGCTGAGCGACGATGTCTGGCCTGCCTTCGCCGACCCCACTCAACTCGAGCTGGTCATGCTCAATCTGGCGATCAATGCGCGCGACGCCATCAACGCGCGTGACGCCATGCAGGGCGGCGGCACGATCACCATCGCCACCGGCAATGCCGTCCTCGGCCCGCCGGCGCGGCCGGAAGAGCCGCAGCCGGGCGAGTATGTCGTGCTGACCGTGGCCGATAACGGCACAGGTATCGCCCCGGACGTGCTGCCACGGGTGTTCGAGCCGTTCTTCACGACCAAGGAGGTCGGCAAGGGTTCAGGCCTGGGGTTGAGCCAGGTGCTGGGCCTGACGCAGCAGCTGGGCGGCGGCGTGCGGATCGACAGCGAGTCGGGGCAGGGGACGACGGTCAGCGTGTATCTGCCGCGCGCGGTTTAGAATGAAGTGGGCTGGTTCAGGCCCGCCAGTGTCCCTCGTCCCAGACCCAGCCGTTGCCGTGATCGACCCAATGGCCGGGTTCCCACACCGCATTGGCATAGGGGCGGTCGACCCAGTGGCCGGCGATCCAGGTATAGCCGGACCCGTCCCAGGACCAGCGGCCGGGATGCCAGGTGACGCGTTCGCTGGGCGCGGCGGGGATGACCTCCTCACGCAGCTGCGGCGGCCGCAAGGTCGCGACCGCGGGAGTCTCCTCGACCGTGGTGGTGGTGGTGACGACGCGCGGCTGCGGCGCGGAGCAGGCGGCGAGCATCGCCACGGCGACGGCGAGCGTGGCGCCGATCGCGATCTGGCAGAAGAGCGCATATTCCTGGCGATGGGTCATGATCCACTGCCTCCACGGGCGAAGGGGCATGCATGTCTTATCAACGCGCATGCCGGGAATTTGTTGCTATCCGGTCCCGCTTGACTCACGCATAACTCGTTGGTTATACATTTTACCTATAACCAACGAGTTATTGATTTCGAATGCCAGACCCCAACGACGCGCTTTTCAGATCATTGGCCGATCCGACCCGCCGCGCTCTCTTCGAACGGCTGTGCCGTGAAGGAGAGCAGACGGTCGGGGCTCTGACGGCGCGGGCAGGGGTCTCGCAGCCGGCCGTATCGAAGCATCTGGGTGTGCTGAAGCAGGCCGGGCTGGTGCGCGACCGCCACGAGGGCCGCCAGACGCATTATAGCGCTGAGCTTGGTGCCCTGGCCCCGCTGGTGGACTGGACAACCGAAATGGCCGGGTTCTGGCGGAGCCGGTTCGATGAGCTCGAGGATCTGCTGAAAAGGATGGATCAATGACAAGTGCTGTTGCCGAAACGCGGTCCGTCATCATCGAACGCGAGATCGCGCATCCGCCGGAAAAGATCTGGCGCGCGCTCACCCAGCCGCATCTGATCGAAGAATGGCTGATGAAGAGTGACTTCGAGCCCGTCGTCGACCACCGGTTCGATTTCCGTATGGAGTGGGGCATCATCGCCTGTCAGGTCTTGGAAATCGAGCCGAGCCGGACGCTGTCCTACACATGGGCCGCGCGGGGCCTGGAGAGCGTCGTCACCTGGACGCTGACCCCGACGCCAACGGGAACGCTCTTGCGCATGGAGCAGGCGGGCTTCCGGCCGGACCAGGAGCAGGCCTACCAGGGCGCCAAATATGGGTGGAAGAAGTTCTTCACAAGCCTGGACCAGGCCTTGGCGCGGATGGATTGAAGTCGTTATCGCCGATAATGGAGCACGGTTAAGTCATGAAAGAAGCCACCAAGCGTTCGATTTTCCGCTGGATCCACATCGTCTGCGCCATTCCGATCACCGGCTATATCTATAGTCCCTTCGAGCAGCTTCCGAACTATGCGCCGCCGACCCGGTTTGTCTTTTTCCCCGTCATGGTTCTGACCGGATTATGGATGTGGAAAGGCCATGTTGTCCGGCGGCTGGTTTCGAGGCGGGCGGCTTAGGGGCAGGGGGCGCAATGAACACAGCGGAGCACGCAAAGCCTGAGGCGCGCCGCTTATAGACGTGGGCCCGTCACCGGTTCGGTGCCATCCTCGCCAGCTTGACGTACAAAGTGCTGCGGGAAATCCCAAGGGCCCGGGCGGCCATGGAGCGGTTTCCATGGGCATTCGCCACCGCGATCTTCACCGCCTCCTGCTCCATATCCTCCAGCAATCCTCCTGACGGGTGCATCGGCTGGGGGAGGCCGCCGTAAGTGGATTCCGACACTGTTGAGGAGATTTCCGGAGGAAGCTGGGAGGCGTCGATGAGGTCGCCCTCACTCAACGCAAACATGGCTTCGAAGACGTTCTTCAATTCGCGGATATTGCCGGGCCAAGCGTAACGCAGGAATGCCTGACGCACCTGCGGAGCAATCGTTTTCGGCGCGCAACGGTACTTATGCGACAGCCAGGCGTTCATGTGGGCAATGAGGGCATCGATATCGCCCGACCGCGCGCGCAACGGCGGAAGCTGCAGGCTGGTGACGCACAGGCGGTGGAAGAGGTCTGTCCGGAAGCGGCCCGCCAGCACGTCGCAATGCAGGTCCCTGTTGGTGGCGGCGATGATCCGGACCGAGACCGCTCTTTCCTTCGTGTCGCCCAGGCGCACGACGATTCCATCCTGTAGCACGCGAAGAAGGTGGGGCTGCAGGTCGGTCGGCATTTCGCCGACCTCGTCGAGAAACAGAGTGCCTCCATCGGCGAGCTCGAACTTACCCGCCAACCCACCCCGCCGCGCGCCTGTAAAGGCCCCTTCGGCATAGCCGAACAGTTCGCTGGCGAGAAATTCCCGTGTGAGAGCGCCGCAATTGACTGCAATGAACGGCGCGTCCGGCCTTGCCCCCGCCCGGTGGATGGCCGAGGCGAAGACCTCCTTGCCGACGCCGGTTTCGCCCAGCAGCATGATCGGCAAGTCCAGGGGGGCCAGGCGGCGAGCCTTCGCCTTTGCGGCGATCATCGCCTCACTGGAGCCGATGATATTCCCGAACTGATCTGAAGCCGTCGTCCGGACAGGATTTGCTGCCGAGTTTCGCGGAGCTTGTGGGGTCGAACGGGTCACGGGAATGATCAATGCGGTTCCGAATTCTTCGCCACCCGACCCGACAATGTGCACCCATTCCCGCCTCAGCCATGCTGGGAAACGGAGCGCGCGCTCTTCGGTCGGCAAAGTAAGGTTGAGAGCGTCCACACGATCGCCCATTTCGAGGGGGAGCAGGCTCCTTCGCGCCTCCCGGGCACAATGTATGTGCTCATTGCTTTTCAGCAGATGACCTCGGTGGTCGAACAGGAAAATGCAGTCGCCGCCAAAGCGGGCGAAAACGTCGATCGATTGCTCCAACAGCCGGCCGCGGAGTTCGAGATTACGGCGGACCAGACCGGATTCGATCAGTTTTGCGGCGGTGAGGACCAAACCCAGGCTATGGCAGTGGAAGGTCTCTTTGAACCCTGACACATTGACGACACCGAGCAGGGCACGGCTGGAGGGGTCCAGAATCGGCACGGCGGCGCAGGTCCAGCGCTTGACCTCGAAACAGTAGTGCTCGCTGCCGTAGATCTGGACAGGTTCCCGAGCGACGATCGCCGTTCCGATAGCATTGGTGCCGATCAGTTCCTCATGCCAGCCGCCGCCGGGCGCCAGATTGACCAGTTCCGCGACATGCCGTGTCCGGGAATCGCCGCAGATGTCGAGGATGGTGCCGGCCGGGTCGGTGAGCATGATAACGGTACCGGATTCGCGCAGGACCTCCTGGAGCATTCCGAGGACCGGCAGGGCGGCGTCGTACAAATTCCGGTGACGGTCCCGCAGCAGTTCGATTTGCACGCTATCGGCTACGGCCGGCGCACTGGAGCGGGCGGGGTCTACCCCATCGGAACGGCAGCGGCGCCAGGACTCAAGGATCACGCTCCGAATCGGAATTTCCGGCAGCGGCTCGTTTCGTATGAAGCGCTCCCAGCCAGCTGCGATCGCGTGTTCGTCGATAGTTCGCGGGATCAATCGGTGGGCTTGACGCGCAATCAAGTCATCTTCGGATATCTGCCTGACGGCACTCGAACGACTCATAGCCCTGCTGACATAATTCCCACCCCTGGGAATTCAACCAGGGCTCTTGTCTGATCCTGCTCTTGTGCAATGCGGTATTATATTTCTGCATCGCAGCATTTTATTTGGCTGCTGTCCGGAATCTGGACGGTCCAGCGTATCGTGTACGAATTACGGACAATCGTGAAGCGCTGCATACTTCGCTTCTATTTTATCGTTTGTCGCGCAGGCGCCTGATTTCACGCGAAACTTCCTTGCGCAAGCCGGCGGGGCGGCGGTTGGCACGGGCCTTGCTGTGATGAGGACGGGCAATTTCCTCAAGTGACCGCCGATCGATGTTCGGCGGCACCCGTGACGATCTGCTGAGAGTGCGCTCGCCGTCTTTCACGGACCCTGACCAGCCCCATCAAAGAGAGGATAGCATGAGCAAAAATCGTGGCGTCGTTTACACCCAGCCGGGAAAAGTCGAAGTCCAGGATATTGCCGATCCCAAGTTCGAGGATCCGCGAGGCCGCAAGATCGAGCACGGCGTGATCCTGAAGGTCGTCTCGACCAATATCTGTGGATCCGACCAGCACATGGTCCGCGGCCGTACCACCGCCCCGCCGGGTATGGTGCTCGGGCACGAGATCACGGGAGAGGTGATCGAGAAGGGCTCGGATGTTGAGATGATCGCGCTGGGCGACCTCGTCTCGGTTCCCTTCAATGTCGCCTGCGGGCGGTGCCGCACCTGCCGGGAGACGGATACAGGCGTGTGCCTGACGGTCAATCCCGGCCGCGCCGGCGGCGCCTACGGCTATGTCGACATGGGTGGCTGGATCGGCGGCCAGGCCCGCTACGTCATGGTCCCTTATGCTGATTTCAACCTGCTGAAATTCCCCGACAAGGACAGGGCCATGGCGAAGATCATGGACCTGACCATGCTGACGGATATCCTGCCGACCGGCTTCCACGGCGCCGTGAAAGCGGGCGTCAAGCCGGGCTCCACAGTCTATGTCGCCGGCGCCGGTCCGGTCGGCCTCGCGGCGGCGGCCTCGGCCCAGCTGCTCGGCGCGGCGGTCATCATGATCGGCGACATGAACGAGGCGCGACTGGCCCATGCGCGTGAGGTCGGCTTCGTTCCGATCGATCTCAGCAAGCATGATCGGCTGGGCGAACAGGTGGCCGCCGTTGTCGGCGAGCCCACGGTGGATGCGGTCATCGATGCAGTCGGGTTCGAAGCCAAGGGCCACGGCGGAACTGACCAGCCGGCCGTGGTCCTGAACCAGGCGATGGAGATCATCCGGCCGGCCGGCGCCATCGGCATACCGGGATTGTATGTCACCGAAGACCCCGGTGCACATGATCAAGCCGCCAGGACAGGCAACCTAAGCCTACGCCTGGGCCTCGGCTGGTCGAAGTCGAATTCCTTCCACACCGGCCAGACCCCGGTCCTCCGTTACAACCACCAGCTGATGATGGCGCTGCTGAACGACCGCTTGCCGATCGCGAAGATCGTCAATGCCACGGCCATCGGCCTCGAGGACGCGCCGAAGGGTTATGCCGAATTCGACAAGGGCGCGGCCGCCAAATTCGTGCTCGACCCGCACGGCCTGCTCGCGAAGGCCGCCTGACCCGCACCCAAACAGGCCCACCTCATCAGGAGTTCAATGTCATGATCACGTTGGAAAAAGCGCAGTCCATCATCGCAGCCGGGATCGCGAAGGCGAAGGAAGTCGGCCAGCCGATGAATATCGCGGTCGTCGATGCCGGCGCCAATCTCACGGCCTTCACGCGCATGGATGGGGCCTGGCTTGGCAGCATCGATATCGCCATCAACAAGGCGTTCACGGCGAGGGCGTTCGACATCACGACGCGCGACCTCGGCAGCAACAGCCAGCCCGGCAATCAGTTCTACGGCATCCACGCCTCGAACCACGGCCGGGTGATGATCTTCGCCGGCGGCGTGCCGCTCAAGGCGAATGGCCAGGTCGTGGGCGCGGTCGGCGTCAGCGGTGGCAGCGGTGAACAGGACCAGGCTGTGGCCGATGCCGCGGCGGCAGCCCTCTCATAAGACCATGTGAGGCTTTTTCGATGAGGCATCGCCGGCCGTCGGCTGGCGATGCCCTCGGATCGCACCGTGGGAGTTCGGCGGAAGAACGCGTCGGCGGCATCGTGCTGCCGTGGCGGTTACGCACCGACGACACTCTACCTGCGATGGACATGGCCCAGGATGGACATGGAGTGAAGGTAATGACGCACACAACTCTACGACCGGTTGCCGAGTATCGGCGGGAGGAACCGCCGACGCCCGGCAGATGGCTTTGGGCTCTGCTGGCCGGCGCATCGCTGACCTTCTGTCCGGCGCTGGCGATGGCGCAAGCTCCCACCGTTCCCGCCGCGGCCGCGCCACCCGAGGACGGTCAATGGACGATGCCGGCCAAGAATTACGCAGCGACGCGCTATTCCGGCCTGGATGAAATCAACGCCGCGAACGTGAAGGGCCTCCAGGTCGCCTTCACCTTCTCGACCGGCACCAACCACGGCCAGGAGGCGGCGCCGATCGTGGCCGACAACACGATGTATATCGTGACCCCGTATCCCAACATCGTCTTCGCCCTCGACCTCACCAAGCCGGGCGCGCCGATCAAATGGTCCTACCAGCCGCGTCCGGCGGCTTCGTCCCAGGGCGTGGCGTGCTGCGATGTCGTCAATCGCGGTGCCGTCTATTCCGACGGCAAGGTCTTCTTCAACACGCTCGACAACAACACGATCGCGCTGGACGCCAAGACCGGCAAGGAGCTGTGGAAGACCAAGATGGGCGACATCAGCACCGGCGAAACAATGACGATGGCGCCGTTGGTGGTCAAAGGCAAAGTGCTGGTCGGCGATTCCGGCGGTGAGTTCGGCGTGCGCGGCTGGCTGGCGGGGCTGGACGCCGACAGTGGCAAGATCGCGTGGCGAGCCTATGCCACGGGGCCGGACAAGGACGTGCTGATCGGTTCTGATTTCCATTCCTTCTACCCGTCGGACAACGGCACCGATCTTGGCGTCACGACCTGGCCTACGGATGCGTGGAAGACCGGCGGCGGCACGATGTGGGGATGGATCGCCTACGATCCCGAACTGGACCTGATCTATTCGGGGACAGCCAATCCGGGTCCGTGGAACCAGGAACAGCGGCCGGGCGACAATAAATGGACAACCACCCTGTTCGCGCGAAACCCCGAAACCGGAGCGGCCAAATGGGCCCTGCAGTACAACCCGCACGACGAACACGACTATGACGGGATCAACGAGCAGATCCTGATCGACCTTGCCGTGGACGGCAAGCCGCGCAAGGTGCTGCTGCATCCGGACCGCAACGGCCATCTCTACATGGTGGACCGCACGACCGGCGAGATCGTTTCGGCCAAGCCGTACGGATACATCAATTCCACGCTGGGCATCGACCTCAAGACCGGACGGCCGATGATGAATCCGGAAAAGGTGACGAAGCTGGGCACCGTCGTTCGCGACATCTGCCCGACCGCATCCGGGCTCAAGGACTGGAACCCCTCCGCCTTCTCGCCGCAGACCGGCCTCATGTACATACCGCACGAAAACCTGTGCATGGATTGGAAGAGCACGCAGGTCAACTATATCGCCGGAACGCCATTCGTTGGCGCCGAAGTCGTGACTAAGGCCGGGCCAGGCGGCAATCGCGGCGAGTTCACCGCTTGGGATCCCGTCGCCGGCAAGGCGGCCTGGACCATCAAGGAAGACCTGCCGTTGTGGAGCGGCACGATGGCCACCGCCGGCGGCCTGGTGTTCTACGGAACCATGGACGGCTGGTTCAAGGCGGTGGACGCCAAGACCGGCGAGCTCAAATGGCAGTTCAAGACCGGATCCGGCATCATCGGCCAGCCGGTCGCCTACAAAGGGCCGGATGGGCATGAATATGTCGCCATCCTGTCGGGCGTCGGCGGCTGGGCCGGCGCGGTGGTTTCCGGCGACCTGGATCCCCGTGACCCGACCGGCGCACTCGGTTTCATCGGCGTCATGGCCGATCTCAAATCCAAAACCGCAACCGGAGGGACGCTCTATGTCTTCGCCCTGCCGCAATCCTGACCGCCGAATGATGGCGTCATCGTCCCTGGCGCCCCTGACGATCGCCGTGCTTGCCCTGTGCACCGTCGCTGGTGGCGCATTGGCGCAACAAGACGCCGCCGCGCCCGACGCCGACCGGGGCCCCAATGCGGTCGCTGTCAGCGGTCTGTTTCCCGGCGGCACCGCCCCGCCAGCCCCTGATCCGATCGGCAAGCAATTCGAGGGCAATAAGCAGGCCATCGCTGAGGGCAAACAGCTCTTCGGCCAGATGAACTGTTCGGGTTGCCACTTCAATGGCGGTGGCGGCATAGGGCCGGCGCTGATGTCCGGGCATTGGCGCTATGGTGGAAAGATCGAGCAGATTTACACGTCGATCGCACAGGGCCGGCCGAACGGCATGCCGTCCTGGCAGGCGACCTTGAGCCCGACGCTGATCTGGGACCTGGCGGCGTACGTCAAGACCTTGCCCGAGACCGCTCCGCCTTCGGCATCTCCAGCCGCGATGCCGGGAAAGCCGGCCAAACCATGATCTGGCATCGGCGCGTCTGGTTGGTCGTATCCACGGCCCTGGCAATCGGCGCGGCTGTCCCAGCCGCGGCCACCCCAGGGACGGCCACCCTGCGCGTCTGCGCCGATCCCAACAATCTGCCGTTCTCCGATCGGGCCGGCCGGGGTTTCGAGAACAAGATTATCGAACTGATCGCCCGCGATCTGGGAACCACCGTCGACTATACGTGGTGGGCGCAACGGCGCGGCTATGTTCGCAATACGCTGAAGGCGGATGTCTGCGACGTCTGGACCGGCGTCGCCAGCGGGGTCGAGATGATGGCCAGCACGCGGCCCTACTATCGCTCCAGCTATGTCTTCGTCACCCGCGCCGATCGCGGGTTGAATATCACCTCGTTTGACGATCCGCAGCTGGGGAAGCTCTCCATCGGCGTGCAGATGATAGGCTCGGACGCGACCAACACGCCGCCGGCGCACGCGCTTGCTCATCGCGGCATGGTCCAGAACGTGCACGGTTATATGCTGTATGGCGACTACCGCCAGCCGCACCCGCCATCGGCGATCGTCGATGCCGTGGCGCATGGCGATGTCGACGTGGCTGTCGTCTGGGGCCCGCTGGCAGGCTACTTCGCGGCCCAGCAATCGACCCCGCTGACCATCACTCCGGTCCAGCCCTGGCGAGACGCAGGTGGATTGCCGATGGCATTCGACATCTCGATGGGGGTCCGCCGCGACGATTATGCCCTGCTGCAGCGGCTCAACGATTCATTGGAACGAAATCATGCGGCCATTGCGGCGATTCTTGCCGCATACCACGTCCCGATCCTCCCTGAGCCGTTCGCTGTGACCGATTCGCCACCAGGCTGATCTCTTGAGGCTAGGTAGCCCCGGTGGAGCCTCGCCCTAGTCCCCGCCCGGCGCGTCGCCGATCTTCTTGTCGGTCACGTATTTGACTGCCGCCGGATGGCGCTCGGCGCCCAGGCCGTTGGGGGAGGCGATGGTCGCCGCGTCCATCGTCGCGAAGGCGGGGTGCGCCTTCTTGAGGTCGTCCAGGTGTTTGGTGATGCCGGTCAGCAGCCGTTCGACCGTCGCGTCATCGAGCTTCGCCGTCGTCACCAGCACGGCGCGCGGGCCGAAGCTCTGCACCGCGCCGGTCTGGCCGGCATAAAGGCTGAGGTCGAGCTTGGCGGCGCTGTAGGCCGGGTGGGCGCTGACCGTGGCGTCGACCGCCGGGCCAAGGTCCAGCACGGAGACATGGCAGGCGGCGAGCGCCTCGCGGACGAAGCCGTTGGGGTGGGGGGCGGTCACGGCGATGGCGGCGATCTTGCCGCCGCACAGCGCTGGAATCTGCTCCGTCCGCGGCATCTCGACGACGCCGCCGAGATCGGCCTTGCTCCAGCCCAGCCCTTCGAGGAAATCGGCGAACATCGGTTCGGGCACCCCCGGCGCGCCCACCGCGACGCGTTTGCCCTTGAGGTCGTCGACGCTCTTCACGTCGCCGTCGGCCTTGACCAGCACGGCCAGTACCTGGGGATAGAAGCCGACGATGCTGCGCAGGTCGGTGAAGGGCATGCCGCCGGCGAAGGAGCCGCTGGCGCTGACCGCGTCGGCCGCCAGGTCGGATTGGACGATGGCGAGGCTGAGCTCGCCGCTTTTCAGCCGGTTGATATCCTCGACCGAGCCGTCGGTCGAGGCCACCGTGCATTGAGCCTTATCTTTTTCCACGCCCTCATAGAGGCGGCAGACCTCGCCGCCCAACGGGAAGGCGAAGCCGGCGACCGGGCCGGTGCCGATGACGATCGGGGCCGGCGCGGCCATCGCCGTAGCTGACAGGCAGGTCCCCGCCAGCGCCAGGCAAAGCGCTGGCGCGGCGGTCAATTTCGTGAAAGTCACTGGTGCTGGCTGCCCTGGGTCAGAGTCCAATCGACGATCTGGGGTAGCAGAGATTGCAGCCCGCTGTCGAACGCCGCTACCGCGCCGTCGAAGCTGCTGCCGGATGGAACGCTGGCCTCGAAGCTGCGCGCTGCGACGATCGTCCGGTCGCGGCTGCGCACCAGCCGGGCGGAGATGCGGATATGGGCGCCGGGCTCGGCGGCGGTCGTATCGACCTCGAAATCCTCGATGTCGGTGGTCAGCAGGAAGTCAGACTTGAGCCCGCCCGACTGTTTCTGCACCGCCGCGATCCGGCCCGACCGGTCGAAGCTTTGCAGCAGCAGCTCCTGCAGCATCGCCGGCGGCCGGTCGGCCCAGGACACGTCGGCGTAATAATCCATCCGCGACGGGCCGGGGATGATGGCGATGCGCGGCGTGTTGAGGTTCAGCACCGCGCCGGGCATGGCGATCAGCAGCTGCCAACTGACCTGCGGCGCGCTGGTCGCGACCTCTTTCGGCGGGGACAGCGTATAGAGCTTCGCCCCCGGTCCGGACGGGGCCAGCAGGCTGCTGGCGGAGCAGCCGGACAACAGCAGGACCAGAATGATCGGAACGACTGGCCTCATTTCCGTGCTCCTGTCGGGACGCCGCTGGACAGCGGCCGGCTGGGATCGACGCCGGCGCTGGTGCCGCCGAACAGATAGCGCTGCGGGTCGCGGTCGAGATGGTCGGCGACCCGGTTCAGCGTGTCGGTGAGGGTTCGCAGATTGGCGACCAGGGCGCTGATCTCGCCGAGGCCGTTGGCGCTGAATTCGTGCAACGGCCCTCGGTTCTCGGCAATCAAGGCATCGACGTCGGTACCCACCTTGTGGAACGAATCCGCCGCCTCCTTGATCGAGGCGCCGTCCTGTTTCAGCGTGTCGAGCAGGCCCGGAAGCTGCTTGTTGAGGTCGGCCGTCAGCTTGCTGAGATTGGCTACCGTCTCCTTCGCGTCGGGCCCCAGTGCGTCGAGATTGGCCGATAGGCCGTTCAGATGATCGAGAGTAGTGGAGATCGTCTTGACGTTCTGGTCCGAGAGCAGCGCATTCGCCTGGTCGGTTAGCTTGGACAGCTTGGCGACCAGCTTGGGCGCGTCGTCGAGTACGGCCTGGAGGCCGGAATTCTCTGACCTGATAATCGGCACCTCGCCATTCTGGGAGACCAGCAGGGGCGCGGCGTTGGTACCGCCGGAAAGTTCGATATAGGCACCGCCGGTGATGCCCGCGGTCTCGAGAGAGGCGATCGTATCGGTCTTGATCGGCGTGTTCGGCCGTAGCTTCAGCGTGACGCGGATGCGCTCGATATTTTCCTTGTCGATGGCGATATAGCCGACGGTGCCCACCGGCACGCCGCGATAGCGCACCGGGCTACCCGACGACAGGCCGGTGACCGAGCCGGTGAAATAGGTGTGGTAGAGATCCTCGTTCTTGCTCAGCTGGCTTCGCCCCAGCCAGAAGATGAAGATGACGATCGCGGCAATGGCGGCGAGCACGCTGAACCCGACCAAGACGTAATTGGCGCGCGTTTCCACTAATTACGCTCCTTCATGCCCGGCCCAATATTTCCCGGCTTGGTGCCCAGGGCCGCGCGGCCGCGGGACCCACGGAAATATTCCTGGATCCAGGGATTGTCGACCTCCATCAGCTCTTCCAGCGTGCCGACGATGACTTTCTTGTCGACCAGCACGGCGATCCGGTCGCAGATCGCCACCAGGCTGTCCAGGTCATGCGTCACCATGAAGACGGTGAGGTTCAGGCTCGACCGCAGGGTCTTGATCAGTTCGTCGAAGGCATTGGCGCTGATCGGGTCGAGCCCGGCGGTCGGCTCGTCGAGGAACAGCAGCTCGGGATCGAGCGCCAGCGCGCGGGCGAGGCCGGCGCGCTTTTTCATGCCGCCGGAAATCTGCGACGGGAACTTGGCGCCGGCATCGGGCGGCAGCCCGACCATGGCGAGCTTGACCCGCGCGATCTCGTCCTGCGCCCATTGTGGGAAGTCGGTCAGCTCGCGGATCGGCACCTGGATGTTCTGGGCGACGGTCAGCGAGCTGAACAGCGCGCCTTCCTGGAACATCACGCCCCAATTCTGGCGCAGTATCTGCTGGGCGTCGGCGCCGCAGCTGGTCACCTCGGTGCCCAGCACGTTGATCGTGCCGCCATTCACCGCCTGAAGCCCGACGATCTCGCGCAGCAGCACCGACTTGCCGGTGCCCGAGCCGCCGACCACGCCAAGCACCTCACCCCGCCTGACTTCCAGGTCCAGATGGTCGTGGACGACCTGCTTGCCGAACTGGGTTCTGAGGCCGCTGATCTGGATGACCGGCTCGTAGTCGATCGCGGTGCCAGATTGTGTCAGGCCATTTTCCAGCGGGTGCGCCATCAGAACCCGATCTGCTGAAAGACGACCGCGGCGATGGCGTCGATGACGATGACCAGGAAGATCGACTGCACCACGGACGCCGTCGTCTGCTGCCCGACGCTCTCCGCGCTGCCCGACACCTGCATGCCGTGGAAGCACCCGACCATGGCGATGACGAAGGCGAAGATCGGCGCCTTGATCATGCCGACCCAGAAATGCTGGAGATGGACCTGGGCCTGAAACTGTTCGACAAACTGCGGGAAGCTGACATTCAGCGTCAGCGACGCCATCAGCGCGCCGCCCGCGATTTCGACGGCGTCGGCGAAGAAGCCCAGCGGCACCAGCATCAGGATCAGCGCGATGACGCGCGGGATCACCAGGACCTCCATCGGGTCGAGGCCGATGGTGCGCATGGCGTCGACCTCCTGATTGACTTTCATCGTGCCGATCTCGGCGGTGAAGGCCGAACCTGAGCGGCCGGCGACGATGATCGCCGTGATCAGGATGCCCAGCTCGCGCAGCACGCCCAGCCCGATCAGGTTGACGATGAAGATGCCGGCGCCGAATTTCTGCAGCTGGTCGCCGCTGATGAAGGTCAGCACCACGCCGATCAGGAAGGCGAGTAGGCCGACGATCGGCATCGCGTTCAGGCCGACCTGCTGCATGTGGCTGACGGTCGAGGTCAGGCGGAAGCGTCCGGGATGCAGGATCAGGCCCCACAGAACGACGCAGAGCTCGCCGAAGAAGCCGACCAGCTCCCGCGACTCGTGCGACAGCCCGACCGCCCATTTGCCCAGATTGGCGACGCGGTCGATGGTGGTTAGCCTGGGCAGCTCGGGCAGGGGCTGGGCGTCGACCTGGGCGACCTGGGCAAGCAGGGCGGCCTGGGCCTTCTTCGCGCCGCTGATCTCGGCGTTTCCGTGCCGCGCCAGCTGGTCGCGCAGCACCGAGACGGCGATGGCGCCCACCGTGTCCAGCCGCGTCACGCCGGAGATATCGACGACCGAATGCCGCGCCTTCTCCAGTGCTGGGTCCTCGACCAGCTTGTAGAGGTCGGGCTCGTTCGCCATCACCGTCGGCACGTCCCAGCGGCCGGTGAGCGTCACCGCCACCCGGTCGCCGTCCGTCTTGGTGTCGAAGGTCCCGATTTCCGGCGTTCTTGTCCTGGGCTTCCGAGACATGCCTTTCAGCATTGGGCGCTTACTACTCCGAAAGATGCAGAGGTCAGATGGGACATTGTCAGAATGAGTAAACCCCCATCGCGGCCTTCCTTGCCAGCAATATTGCTCGCGCTGGGGCTTTGGCGGCGGACGGCGACGTGATAGGAGGGGCAGCCGACGCGGACGATACAGGATTGTTCGCCGAAAATTAACGGCAATTCAAAGCCTTGATTCGCGAGCATGGCGATTTCAGGCAAAGCAACCCACGGCCGGAGACTATGGACCTCAAGACTAAGATTGCGCTGATTCCTGAATTTCCGAAGCCTGGAATCCTGTTCTACGACATCTCGCCGCTGCTGGGCGACGGCGCGGCCTGGCGCGAGGCGATCCGCCAGCTGGCCGAGCGGATCCGTCCCTACAGGCCGGATGTGCTGATCGGCATCGAATCGCGCGGCTTCCTCGCCGCCGCGCCGCTCGCCTGCGAGCTCGGTATCGGTTTCGCCATGATCCGCAAGCGGGGCAAGCTGCCCGGCACTCTGCTGGGCCACGACTACGCGCTGGAATACGGCACCGACCGGGTGGAGATCCAAGCCGACGCGATAAAGCCCGGCCAGCGCGCCGTCGTGCTCGATGACCTGCTCGCCACCGGCGGCACCATGGCCGCCTCGATCACCCTGCTGCGCTCCTGCGGCGCCGAGGTGGTGGCCGCCGGCTTCCTGATCGAACTCAGCTTCCTCGGCGGCCGCGAAAAGCTGGACGTGCCAGCCGAGGCGCTGATGACGTTCGACGGGGGCTAAAGCCGCGGGTCCACCGGCTCGCTTTCCAGGGCCAGGACCGCAAACACGCATTCGTGAACGCGACGCAGCGGTTCGCGCCTGACAAAGCGCTCCAGCGCTTCGATGCCGAGGGAAAATTCCTTGAGCGCCAGGCCGCGCTTGGCGCCAAGGCCGCGTTCACGCAGGCGGTCGAGATGCTCCGGCATCGTGTAGTCGGGGCCGTAGATGATGCGCAGATATTCCGGTCCCCGGCACTTGATCGCCGGCTGCAGCAGGCCGCGCTTGCCGCGCGCAATGAAGTCATAGGGCTTCACCACCATGCCTTCGCCGCCGGCAACGGTCAGGCTCTGCCACCATTCGGTCGCGGCCTCGAGCTGGGCGGCATCGTCAAGCTCGACCACGCGCCAGGGTGTCGCGACCAGCAGGGCAGGGTCGGCCGCCGCCATCTCGGCCATCAGCGCCATGTGCCAGTCATGCGGCTTGTCGGCATGGACTGCACCTTCGCTCGCCATTAGGTGGAACGGCGCCAGGCGCAGATCCTCCAGCCCGGCCACCGGCCGGACATAGCGCCGCCATGAGGCATCATAGGCTGCGGCGTTCTCCTGCCGCTTCGCCAGGCGTGTCGCCAGATCGCTGACCTCGACGCCCCGTGCCAGGGCCTGCTGGAGCACCCCGACGGCCGCGCCGGTCCCGGCAATCCCGGCCTCGCCGACCGGGCGATATTGCGAGTCGATCAGCGCCTGGGCCTTGGCCGACCAGGGCATCAGCTCGGCGTCCAGGCACAGCCAGTCGGTCTCCAGCCGGTCCCACAGGCCGACGGCATCGGCGGCCCCGCGGACGCGCGTGACCAGCCGGCCCTCCAGCACTGTATCGGTGAAGAAGGGGCGGCCGGTGCGGGTGTAGACCGTGCCCGCCTTGCCGTCTTCGACGCCGAACCGGGCGCGCGCGGCGTCGGCATCGCGCGCCAGCACCAGCACGGCGCGGCTGCCCATATGCTTTTCCTCGATCACTACCTTCGCGACGCCGGCGCGGCTGTAATAGCCGAACGCTTCCGCCGGATGCTCGAGCAGGCCGGGCAGGGAGGAGGTTTCGGGCGGAGACATGGTCGGCGGCAGATAGACCAGCCAACGCGGATCGACAGCGAAGCGGCTCATCACCTCCAGCGCCGCCGCCGCGTTCTCCGGCTCGACCCGGACCGAGCCGGTCAAGCGCGTGATCAGCGTGCGCTTGCCTTGGACATCCTCGATATCCAGCATCGCGTCGGCGGCCTGCTGCCCGCTCGGCCCCTCGGCGACGCCGAGCGGGCGCGCCGGCTCCATATAAACCCGGGTTGCAGGCGCATCGACCAGCTCGCGCTCGGGATACCGAAGGGCGGTCAGCTTGCCACCGAAGACGCAGCCGGTATCGACGCAGATCGTGCCGTTGATCCACTCCGCCACCGGGGTCGGCGTGTGGCCATAGACCACCGCCGCCCTGCCGCGATACTCCGCCGCCCAGTTGAGCCGCACCGGCAGGCCGTATTCGTCGATCTCGCCCGTGCTCTCGCCATAGAGCGCGAAGCCGCGCACCGCGCCTGAGCCGCGGCCCTGCATCTCCTCCTTCATGCCGGCATGGGCGACGACCAGCTTGCCGTCGTCCAGCCACAGATGGCTGACCAGCTTGTCGAGGAAAGTCTTGGCCTTCTCCTGGAACGGGATGCGCTCGTCCTTGGGGATAGAATCGAGCTGTTCCAGTGTCTGAGCCAGGCCGTGGGCGATCTTCACGTCGCGCCCCGACAGCTTTTTGACCAGCTTCATGTCATGGTTGCCCGGCACCGCCAGCGCACTGCCGGCTGCGACCATGTCCATGGCCAGCCGCAGCACGCCGGGCGAATCCGGCCCACGATCGACCAGATCGCCGACGAAGATCACGCGTCGCCCCTCCGGGTGCGCGGGTGTACGGCCGTCTGTTTGGACGTAGCCGAGCTTGTTCAGCAGCAGGTTCAGCTCATCGATGCAGCCATGGACGTCGCCGATTATGTCGAACGGCCCATGTTCGCCGCGCCGGTCACACCAGAGCGGTTCGCGCAGCAGCGTGGCCTCGTCGACCGCCTGTTCCGAGCGCAGGACATGGATGCCGCGGAAGCCTTCGCGTTCCATCCCGCGCAGCGACTTGCGCAGGCGCTGAACATGGTCGTGCACCACCTTGCCGTGGATGCTGCGGTCGGTACGCGCTTTGTTGCGCGCCTGGCACACATCCTCCGGCAGGTCGAAGACGATGGCGGTCGGCAGGGCGTGATAGCGCCGGGCGAGCTCGACCAGATGCTTGCGGTCCTCCGGCCGCACATTGGTCGCGTCGATGACGGCCAGCCGGCGGCGTGCCAGTCGCTTGGCCGCGATGGCGTGGACCAGTTCGAACGCTTCCGGCGTCACGCTCTGGTCGTTCTCGTCGTCGGCGACCAGCGCGCGGCAATAGTCGGAGGAGATGACCTCGGTCGGCAGGAAATGCTGCCGGGCGAAGCTGGATTTGCCGGACGCGGTGGCGCCGACCAGCACCACCAACGAGAAGTCGGGGATCTTTACCTGCATGTGAACACACCCATCTGCGTCGGCGCACCCAGCGCGGGGTCCGCCTCGCCGATCTCATCGAACCTGACATGGTAGCTGTAGCGCTCGGCCGTCGCCTCAGCCCAGGCACGGAACTCCGCCCGCGACCACTCGAACCGGTGGTCGCCATGGCGCAGCTCATCCGCTTCCAGCGTCTCGTATTTCGCGTTGTATTCCGCGTTCGGCGTCGTCAGCACGACCGTGTGCGGACGGGCGGCGCCGAAGACGGTGTCGGCGAAGGCGCTGAGGCGCGGCGGATCGATATGCTCGATCACCTCGACCACCGCCGCCGCATCGAACCCGGCGAGCCGCTTGTCGCGATAGGTCAGCGACCCGTGCAGCAGCGTGATCCGCTGCCGCTGCGCCTCGCTCATCTGGTCGAAATGCAGCCGGCCGGCCGCCATCTCCAGGTCGCGGCTGGCGGCGTCGAGCCCGACGATCCGCTCGAACTGCCGGTCCTTGAGCAGCAGCGCCAGCAGCTTGCCCGAGCCGCAGCCGAGATCGAGTACCGACTTGGCGCCGCTGGCCTTCAGCTCCGCTGCGACCCGTGCCAACCGCACATCGTTTAGGCGCGGCTTGGGCGCCGCCGGCTCGGGCGCATCATTGGGTTCGGGTGCTTCTCCGGACTCGGCCACGGAATCGTCGCTCACCTCCAGCCGTTCCAGCGCAAGCCGCGCCAGGCGCTTCTGGTGGCGCAAATAGCGGCGGGTGATCAGGTCGCGCGCCGGGTGAGTTTCCAGCCAGCCCTCGCCGTGGCGCAGCAGCTTGTCGATCTCGTCCTCACTGACCCAGTAGTGCTTCTGGTCGTCCAGCACCGGGATCAGAACATAGAGATGGCTCAGCATCCGGCCGAGCAGGGTCTCCGCCGTCAGCGTCACATCCCAATAGGGACCGTCGCCGATCGCAGTGGCGTCGAGCATGTAGCCCAGCGGCTCGAACAGCACGCGCGCCAGATCGATGCCGCCGCGCATTCGCAGAGGTGTCAGCCGCGCGGCCAGTGGGATCGGTTGCTCGGCCAGCTCCGGCCGATGCTCAGACCGGCCACCCAGCGCAGAGGCATAGACCCGTCGCAGTGCCACCGACAGGAAGGACGAGGCGGCGTAGGGCCGGTCGTTGACATACTGGTCCAGCAGCCCGTCACCCATCGATCCCTTCCGCCCGCGCACCAGCGCCACCGGATCGACATCGAGCACGAGCGCTGCCGTGCAGCGCTCCTCGTCTGCCTCCGAATAGAAGACATGCGCCGTACCGAACGGCAGGTCGAACGTCTGATGTTTGTCCGGATGCTTGTGCAGCAGGAAACCGAGATCGGTCGCCGGCCGGTGCGTGGTAGTGAGGGTGAGCAGCATGATGTTACCGGGTGCGTGCCTGGAAGGCGTTTAGGACGATAGAGGTGAACAGGTCACCAGGCGCGGGGCATTGGCCTGGATTTTCCGCCACAGCGGGGCAGGGGGCTGCGTCATCGCGCTGTCGGGCGCCAACAGCATGTCGAGCGCCATCGTCTGGCCCTCGGCCAGTAGCTCCAGATAGCGCTGCAGGCTATGCATGTCGTGATCGACTGCGCCGGGCGCGTTCTTCTCGCCCGGCGCCTTGTCGGTCGGCCGGCTGATCGCGCCGCGGACGCGCTGCAGCAGGATATCGCGGGCGGCCGGGATATAGACCGCCTTGTAATCGATATCCGACTGCGGCGTCGCCGTGCCGTAGAGGTGTGAGCCGAAGCGCAGTTCGACGATGATGTCCCGTTCTTTTGTTTCAGTCATCTTTGCAGTCCCAGCATTCACTCCCACCTCACCTCCCCCATCGAGGGGAGGGACATGAAAGGTACGCCCTCCCCCTTGATGGGGGAGGGTTGGGTGGGGGTGAAATCGAGCGCCCACTCACCGCTCATAGTAACCACGCTCGATAAAACCGGTCCGAACCAATGCAGCACGACTTGAAGCGACGGCTCGATCCGCAGGGGCAGGGGTCGTTCCGGCCCAGTTTCTCGATCAGCTCCTTGTCGCCATGCACGACCCGGAGGCCGCGTTTCACCTGGGTTTCAGAGTTGAAATCCCTTCCGGCGTTTGCTCATCGTTTGCTCCGAGAAACCTTCGTATTTCTGTGCCATGGCACACCTTCCTGTCATCTGAGTTGCATTCGCGGCAATAAAAAACCCCACCGGGCCTGTCGCGGAGTGCGGGGCCCGGTGGGGTTCTGGATTCAGAACCGTTGCGCGCGACGATCACCTCATCGCGGGCGCCTCCGGGCCCCTGGCCGGCAAATAGCCTGGTTGCCGTTCGCACACAGCTTCGCCGGCAACGATGGCATTGGCCATCGCCGGGCGGTTCTCTGCTATGTGATCTACAAAGCGCATGATCGCGCTCCACTCCGGGGTCAAAATATTCGAGGCGCGGACCTCTAGTGGAGAGTCAGGATAGCGTCAAGCAATTACTGATCGAGGGCGAGGTGGCAGATATTTTCATTGAGGCGCCGGGCGGGCAGCGCTTCGTGCGGATCTGGGGCGAACTCGGTTCGTCGGTGCCGATCATCCTCCTTCATGATTCGCTGGGATCGGTCGAGCTGTGGCGGGACTTTCCCGCCAGCCTCATGGAAGCCACAGGGCGTCCGGTTATTGCCTATGACCGTTTGGGCTTCGGCAAGTCCGATCCCCATCCCGGCACTCTGGATGCCGATTTCATTCGCGAGGAGGCGCGGTCCAGTCTGCCGGCGCTCAGCACCCAATTGGGGATCGGACGCATGGTCCTGTTCGGGCACAGTGTCGGCGGCGGCATGGCGGTTTGCGCGGGGGCGGCGCTTCCCGATCTGGTCGAGGCGGTGATCACGGAGTCGGCACAGGCTTTCGTCGAGGATCGCACCGTTGCCGGTATCCGCCATGCTGAGAAAAACTTCGAGGAGCCCGGCCAGATCGAGCGGCTGGCCCGCTATCACGGGGGCAAGGCGCGATGGGTGCTGGAGGCCTGGACCAGGACCTGGCTGTCGCCGCGGTTCGCGAATTGGACACTCGACGACGATCTGCGCCGCTTGCGCTGTCCGGTCCTGGCGCTGCATGGCGATCGCGACGAATACGGTTCACGCCTGCATCCGGAGCGGATCGGCGGTCTTGCCGGTGCCGGCGGGGAAATAGTGATTATTGAAGATTGCGGACATGTGCCGCATCGGGAGAAGCCTGAGCTGGTGCTGCAGGCTGTGGCGAGATTCGTTAAGGCGTCGAGCTAACTTTCACTCGTCATTGCGAGCGCAGCGAAGCAATCCAGAGCCGTAGCCCAGCTTCACGGCCTCTGGCTTTGGATTGCTTCGCTGCGCTCGCAATGACGGAAATAACTAGCGCGTCCGCCGCCGATACAGCTCAATCCCCACGCCCTGGGCTTCGGAGAAGATGTCCGGCTTTTCCAGCCGCACGCGGGCGGCTTCGACGGCGGGGTGCCTGAAGCAGAGCTGGATCAGTTCCTCGGCCAGCGGCTCCAGCAGCTTCACATGGGCGCGCTGGGGCCAGTCCTCGCGGATCGTGTCGCGGATAGCGTCGTAATCGAGGATCGCGTCGGTGTCGTCATGGGTGTAGGGGGCGCCGACATAGGCCCAGGCTTCGACATTGACGACGAGGCGCTGGGGGCGGAGCTGCTCCCAGGGGTGCAGGCCGATGGCGACCTCGACGACGAGGTCGCGCATCACCATGCGGATATGGTCGCGTTCGGGATCGAACAGGCCAAGGCTGGGCTGAACCGTTTCGACCGTCCGCGCGATGCTGCTGGCCGGCGCGGGCCGCCGGCCAAGGTCGTGCGGGCCAGGGGCGTCCGCGGTCATCGCCTTAGGATGACCGCTGCGTCGCGTCCTTCTTGCGGTCGGCGTAGATATAGAGCGGTTCCGCCCGTTTTTCCGCCGCTTCCCGGTTGATCACGACCTCGGAGATGCCGGTTTCGCCGGGCAGCTCGTACATCGGCTCCAGCAGGATGCTCTCCATGATCGAGCGCAGGCCGCGGGCCCCGGTCTTCCGCTCGATAGCGCGGCGGGCGATCACCTTCAGCGCATCGTCGTTGAAGGCCAGCTTCACGTCTTCCATCTCGAACAGGCGCTGATACTGCTTGACCAGCGCGTTCTTGGGCGTGGTCAGGATCTCGAGCAGCGCGCTCTCGTCCAGGTCGTCCAGCGTGGCCAGAACCGGCAGCCGGCCGACGAATTCGGGGATCAGGCCGAACTTCAGCAGGTCTTCCGGCTGCACGTCGCGCAGCATCTCACCGGTCCGCTGTTCCTCGGGGCCACGCACATCGGCGCCGAAGCCAATCGAGGTGCCACGATGGCGCTGGGCGATGATCCGCTCCAGGCCGGCGAAGGCGCCGCCGCAGACGAACAGGATGTTGGTGGTGTCGACCTGCAGGAACTCCTGCTGCGGATGCTTGCGCCCGCCCTGCGGCGGCACGGAGGCGACGGTACCCTCCATGATCTTCAGCAGCGCCTGCTGCACGCCTTCGCCCGATACGTCGCGGGTGATCGACGGGTTGTCGGACTTGCGGCTGATCTTGTCGACCTCGTCGATATAGACGATGCCGCGCTGCGCCCGCTCGACATTGTAGTCGGCAGCCTGGAGCAGCTTCAGGATGATGTTCTCGACATCCTCACCGACATAACCGGCCTCGGTCAGCGTGGTCGCGTCCGCCATGGTGAAGGGGACGTCGAGGATGCGCGCCAGGGTCTGGGCCAGCAACGTCTTGCCCGAGCCGGTCGGGCCGATCAGCAGGATGTTCGACTTCTGCAGCTCGACGTCGGAGTTCTTCTGGCCATGGGCCAGGCGCTTGTAATGGTTATGGACCGCGACGGACAGCACGCGCTTGGCATGCTCCTGCCCGATCACATAATCGTCCAGCACCGTCTTGATGTCGCGTGGCGTCGGAACGCCGTCGCCCGACTTCACGAGCTGGGTTTTCGTCTCCTCGCGGATGATATCCATGCACAGCTCGACGCATTCATCGCAGATGAACACGGTCGGGCCGGCGATGAGTTTGCGCACCTCATGCTGGCTTTTGCCGCAAAATGAACAATAAAGCGTATTCTTTGAATCGCCGCTGGATTTGTTGGTGGGCATGTCCAACCCGTCGTCTCCGCTAAAGGCCACTGGCATCATTGACTGTTCCGGCGGCCAACGCAAGTGTCAGGGGATTGTCCCTGGCTGGCCGCTGGCGATGGGCCAATGATGTACTCTTTCGTAATAGATGCGTTGAAATCGTGACAAAAAAAGAGGCAGCCGTGACCTATCCCGAAGCCGCTATCGCCAAACTGCTGGAATCGGTGGCTTTCGACGCCAACGGCCTCGTCGCCGCCATCGCCCAGCGCCATGGCACCGGCGAGGTGCTGATGCTCGCCTGGATGAATCGCGATGCCGTGCGCGAGACCTTGGAGACGGGCCGTGTCACCTACTGGTCGCGGTCGCGCCAGGCGATGTGGCGCAAGGGCGAGACCTCGGGCCACGTCCAGACGCTGCGGACGTTACGCATCGATTGCGACGGGGACGCCCTGCTGCTCGGCGTCGACCAGATCGGCGCCGCCTGCCACACCAACCGCCCCAACTGCTTCTTCCGCGAGGTGGGTGCGGACGGGTTGGTGACGATCAGCGAGCCGATGGAGGATTAGGTTTTCGGCGGGATGTCATCGAACGGAAGGTCGATGCCGTGCTGCTCCAGCACGTTTTTGTAGAATATCAGACGCACCCACAAATCATCCCGCAGCATGGTGAGGCAGAAGACACTCTCCTCGTCCATCGTTCCTTTTGCCCCCGCACAGGCCGCGTTCGCCAGACGGTATGCTGAGGGTGTCCCCCTGGACCAGCATTCCGGGAAAGCGCCGCCCAGGATGCCGTAGGATCGCAGCATTGCTCGCGTCGGAATAGATTTCGACCGGCTCGATACGCATCGCCAGACTCCATGGAAATCGAACCGCAAAGACGCCAAGGCGCAAAGTTAAATCCATTGTCATTGCGAGGAGCGCAGCGACGCGGCAATCCAGAAATGTCCGTGCTTGAGACTCTGGATTGCTTCGCTGCGCTCGCAATGACGAGCGCCGGCTTAACTTTGCGCCTTAGCGTCTTTGCGGTTCAAAACGGCTTTAAATCGATGGGTTTCGCTGCGCTCTACCCATCCTACGTTTCACACCGCCAGCAGCTTCGGCAGCAGCGAGCTCGCGCCGATTCGGAAGGTGTCCGGCGTGGCCCAGCCGGGGCCGAGGATCGATTCGGCAAGCGCCAGGTAGCCTGCGGCGTGGGGCACCTCACGGACGCCGCCTGAGGCCTTGAAGCCGACGGGCAGGCCCGATTCGGCGATGACGGTCAACATGATGGCGGCGGCTTCCAGGGTGGCGCCGGTGGCGCTCTTGCCCGTGGACGTCTTCAGGAAGTCGGCGCCGCTTTCGATCGCGACCTTCGAGGCCTGGGTCAGCAGGTCGTAATCGGGATAGGCCCCGACCTCGAGGATCACCTTGACCCGTACGTCATAGCCGCCGACCTCGCGTACGGCGCGGACATTCTTCGACGCCGGCGGTGAACCGTTGGCGAGGAAGCGGCCATAGGGAAAGACGACATCGATCTCCTCCGCGCCATCCCGGAGCGCTGCCTCGGTCTCGCGCAGCACCGTCTCGGGCGTGCCTTCGCCCTTGGGGAAATCTATCACGGTGGCGATGCGCACGCCGGTGCCGGCCAGCGCCGCCTTGGCCCGGGCAACGAAGCAGGGATAGATGCAAACCGCAGCGACCGGGCCCAGCGGGGTCAGCGCGTCGCTGCACAGCCGGGTAATCTTCTCCGGCGTGTCGTCGTCCTCCAGCGAGGTGAGATCGACCATCGAGACCAGCCGGCCGGCCATATCGGCATCCGGCTGGGTACGCGCCGCCGCGTCGATGAGCGCCAGCGTGTGCTTGTCGAGCGTCAGGGATTCCATGTCGTGATATCCGCCTTGGTTTGGGTCCCGCTTGCCATGTCCTTCACCTCATGGTCGCCGCCCTCATCGAAGGGCGGGAACCATACGTATTGGATGCCCTTCTTCTCGGCATAGGACATTTGTTTCCCGATCTTCTGGGGTGCGTGATAGGTCTCGACCTTGAAGCCGCGCTTGCGCAGTGCCTGGGCGGTGACCAGCATGGTCTCGCGCCGCTCTTCCGAGGGCAGCACGATCAGCAGGTCGGCCGGGCTCTTGCGGGTGGCTGCAATCTTCCCGTCGGCCAGCAGCTTGGCGAACAGGCGCGAGAAGCCGATCGAGATGCCGACGCCGGGTAGCTTCTTGTTTATGAACGCCCCGGCCAGATCGTCATAGCGGCCGCCGGCGACGACGCTGCCGAAGCCGGACGCATCGTCGAACCGGCCCTCATAGACCGTGCCGGTATAGTAGTCGAAGCCGCGAGCGATGGAGAGGTCGGCGACGGCGTTGGCCGCGCCCAGGAATTTAAGGTGGCGCAGGACTTCTTCCAGTTCCGTGAGGCCCTGGTTCAGCTCCTCATGCTCAACGCCCAGCGCCCGCACGCGGTCGATGGCGCCGGCGTCGCCAATGATGCCGGCCAGCGCGATGCATTTCTCGGCGATCCCAGCGCGCACCGCGTCTATGGCGGCACGGGTCTGGTCGGGGCCGACCTTGGCGATGGCGTCGATGGCGCGGATTACCGACACGCGGTCGCCGGTCTCGGTAAGGCCTAGCCCCATCAGGAAGCCGTTCAGGATCTTCCGGTTGCTGATATGGAGCGTCACGCCCTTGACGCCGATGGCGTCCAGCGCCTGCATCGCCACCGCGGCCAGCTCGGCATCGAAGGTGACGGCGAGGTTGTCGACGCCGATGACGTCGATGTCGCACTGGGTGAATTCGCGGAAGCGGCCGGCCTGGGGGCGCTCGCCGCGCCAGACCCGCTGCATCTGATAGCGCTTGAACGGGAAAACCAGCTCGTTGAAATGCTGCGCGACATAGCGGGCAAAGGGCACGGTCAGGTCGTAATGCAGCCCAAGTCGCGCATCACCGGCGACGGTGTCGTCGGCCTGCAGCCGCTCGATCGTGTAGATTTCCTTGTCGGTCTCGCCTTTGGCCAGCAGTACCTCCAACTCCTCGACCGAGGGCGTCTCGATCGGGGCGAAGCCGTAGCTTTCGAAGGTCGCGCGGATATGGTCGAGCATGCGTAGCTCTTCCATGCGGACTTCGGGGAGGTGTTCGGGGAAGCCGGAGACCGGGCGGGGGCGGTATGTCATGCGGCGCGGTTTACCCAAAAATCGCTTCGGAGGCTAGGCAGGGACGGCTATAAGCGCCATTCGAAAGTGGAATGGGGAAGTACATGCCGCCACGCTGCCAGTGGGCCGACAGCGACGACCAGATGCGGGTCTATCACGACGAAGAATGGGGCGTGCCTGAGCGTGACAGCCGGGCGCTGTGGGAAAAGCTCATCCTCGACGGATTCCAGGCCGGCCTGTCCTGGGCGATCATCCTGAAAAAGCGCGACGGCTTCCGCAAGGCCTTCGCCGGGTTCGATCCGGAAAAGGTGGCGCGCTTCACTGAGGAAGATGTCGAGCGGCTGGTGCAGGACCCTGGGATCATCCGCTCGCGCTCGAAGATCGAGGCGACGATCGGCAACGCCAAGGCGTATCTGAAGATGCAGGCCGCCGGCGAGGATTTCTCGAAGTTCGTCTGGGGCATGGCCGGCGGCAAGCCGATCGTGAATTCGGGGCCGATCCCGACCAAGACGGCATTGTCCGAAGAGATGTCGAAGGCGCTGAAAAAGCGCGGATTCAAATTCGTCGGTCCGGTTATCGTCTATGCCTGGATGCAGGCGGTCGGTATCGTCGACGACCACGCTGCCCACTGTTTCCGGCGCGACGGAAAAAATTGATCAATCTCAGGAGGAATTATGGCGACTTATATGATCTTCACCCGCGAGAAGACGACGAACCAGGCCGAGCTCGACAAATACGGGCCGATGGCCGGCGCGGCGTCGGCCGGGCACGAGCTGACCCCGCTCGTCGTCTACGGCAAGCATGAGGTGCTGGAAGGCGCGCCGACCGAGGGTGTGGTGATTCTGTCCTTCCCGAATCGCGAGGCCGCGCTCGGCTGGTACAACAGCCCGCTCTACACCGCCGCCCGCGAGCAGCGCTTCAAGGGCGCCGAATACCGCGCGATCATCGTCGAGGGGATTTAGTCGAGGCCGTCATTGCGAGAAGCGCAGCGACGACGCAATCCAGGGTCGTTAGCCCGATAGCAGTCGGTAAGGCCCTGGATTGCTTCGCTGCGCTCGCAATGACGGGGGAGAGATGACGTGATCGCCAGCGGCTTTTCCGCCGAACGCCTCAAGCGCCTTACAGGAACCATGCAGCGTTTCATCGATGACGGGCTAGTGACCAGTGTCGTGACGCTGGTCCATCGCAACGGCATCGAGGCGCACTGCGACATCCTGGGTTTCCAGGATGAGGAGGCCCGGGTGCCGATGCGGCGGGATACGATCTTCCGCATCGCTTCGATGACCAAGCCGGTGATCAGTGTCGCCACGCTGATGCTGCTGGAGGAGGGCAGGCTGCGGCTCGACGATCCGATCGAGCGCTGGCTGCCGGAATTCGCCAACCCGCGCGTGCTGAACGACCCGGACGGGCCGCTCGACGACACCCGCCCCGCCGCGCGCTCGGTCAAGGTGCTCGACCTCTTGACCCACAGGGCCGGGATCGTCAGCCGCTTCTCGGCGCGCGGGCCGATCCTGAAGGAATCGGCAGGGCTCAACCTGCCGAGCGGCTTTGCGCTCCAGGGGGAGGGACCCGACGACTGGCTGGCCAGGCTCGGCGCCCTGCCGCTGGTGTTCGAGCCCGGCGAGCGGGTGAATTACGGCTATACCACCGACGTGCTGGGCTTCCTGGTCGCCCGGGCGGCGGACATGCCCCTGGAGCGGTTCCTGGAGACCCGCCTGTTCGGGCCGCTCGGCATGGTGGACACCGCGTTCTGGGTGCCGCCGGAGAAATGGGATCGCTTCCCTGTCGCCCATGCGCTCAATCCGCTCGATGGAAAGAGGGTCGCGTTCGACCGCCCGGATGCCGACAGCCGCTGGATCAGGCCGCCGGCAGTTCCGTCCGGCGCGGGCGGTTTGGTCTCGACCGCCGACGATTATATGCGTTTCGCCCGCATGCTGCTCGATGGCGGGAAGGTGGGGGGCGAACGCTATCTGTCGCGCAAGGCGATCGAGCTGATGACGACCGACTTCCTGACCCCGGCGCAACGCCGAATGCCGTTCTTTGGCTTCGACATGTGGAGCGCACGCGGCTTCGGCCTCGGCGTCGCGATCAATAACAGGCTGGGCCGCCAGGGCGGGCTGGGTTCGCTCGGCCGTTATGGCTGGGGCGGCGCCTTCGGCACGGCCTGGTCGAACGACCCCAAGGAAAACATGGCCGCCGTCATGATGGTGCAATTGCTGGTCGGCTCGGCCACGCCGGCCATGGAGCAGGACTTTCTGAACCTCGTCTATCAGGCGATCGACGACTGAACTTCAGAAAATCGCATTTCAAATAGCAGGAACGGAACAACCCCGCGCGTAGAGGGGTTGGATAAGAGATAAATTTTAGTCTGTTTGTCTCTAATTGATGCGACGTTATAAGATACGAACTATTTCTGTAGAATTCACCTGCGAATACCATGGGAGCGCGGGCCGGGATGTCAGGCTATTGTAAATCGAGGGTTTTTCGTCACGTCCGTTTGATCGCCGCGACCGTGTCGGCCTGCCTGGCGGTTGCCTTTCCGGCCTTGGCGACGGTGGTCGACGTGGGCGACGCGGCGAATTACGGCATCCTGACCGGGCAGAAAGAATCGCTGACCTTCTCGGGCAACCTGAACCTCGCCGGTAATCTCGGCATCGGCTCGAATTCGACGCTTAAATTCACCGGCTCCGGCAACGCCATATCAGGCACCGAGTATAAGGACAGCAGCGTCTCGACCAGCGGCAGCGCCAGCATCTCGGGCGGCGTGGTCACCCACAGCATGACGTCCGCGATCAACGACGCTGTCAGCGCCGCCACGACCCTGGCCGCGACGCCCGGACTGGTCGATCAAGGCGGCTCGATCAACATCACCAAAAGCAGCAATTCGATCGTGATCAAGGCGGTGCAGAACGCCAGCGAGAACGTGCTGAATATCAGCGCGCTGAGCCTTACCAACGGCAGCATCACATTCGACGACAATCATCATCAACGTGACCGGCGGCTTTTCCATCGGCAACAGCGCCGTGATCAAGGGGATCAATGGCGCGGGCGCGGATGACATCATCTTCAATATCGAGGGGACGGGGAGCACCGTGTCGCTGACCGGCAACAGCTCGACCTCGGTGATCGGCACGATCCTGGCGCCTCAGCGCAACGTGTCGCTGGGCGGAGGCGGCAGCCTGACCGGCGCGCTGATCGCCGGCGTTAACAACGCGGGCAAGTCCTATACGCTGACCCAGGCGAGCAGCGGCTACAACATCACCAGCCTTGGCTATCTGCCCTATAGCGGTGGTGGCGGCCACGTGCCGGAGCCGTCGTCATTGCTGCTCTACGGCGGCGGCATCGCCGCGCTGCTCTGGTTCGGCCGCTATCGGCCGAGGGGTCAGCGACCGTAGTAGTAACCGGGCTGTCCGTAATAACCCGGCTGTTCGTAATAGCCGGGCGGTCCGTAATAAGGCCGCGGCGCATAGTAGGTCGGCGGCGGATAATAGACCGGCGCCGGGCCGTAATAGGCGCGTGGCCCATAATAGGGATAGGGGCGCGGCGCCAGCGCGACGAACGGTGCGGTGGCGATCGCCGCGGCGGTTCCAACCACGCCGGCGGCCAGCGCACCGGCACCGCAGACGATGCCGCAATAATAATATTGGGCGGAGGCTTTATGGACCGGCGCGGCCGACAGCGCGGCGGCGGCGAGGGTCAAAACGGCTGCGTGTTTGATCATGGTATTCTCCCCACGAAACAGGCACCGGAATCCTACGCCCGATCCGCCAGGGTGTCACATTAACTCTATGCGGCGCGGAAACGGACCCGCAGCGACTTCAGCTGCTCATCTGGTACGAACGGCACCCGCGCCGGCTCTTCCAGCAGCTCCAGATCTGCGCAGCGGGCCAGGAACGCCTTGAGCCCTTCCTGAAGGTTGGTCCGCGCCACGGCATGGCCGAGGCAGAGATGGCTGCCGTAGGAAAAGCTGAAATGCCGCTTCTGCGGCCGCGTCACGTCGAATGTGTTGGGAGATTCGAAGCGCGCCGGGTCGCGATTGACCGCCTGGCGCGGGACGAAGATCGACTGGCCGGGCTCCAGCTCCAGGCCGAACATCTGCGTGGCCTCAAGAACCACCCGGCGGCCAAAGCGGAAGGGCGGGTGGAAGCGCAGGCATTCCTCGACCGCCTGCGGGACGAGATCCGGATTGCGCCGGACGATTTCGGCCTGTTCGGGGTGGCGGGCGAATTCCAGGATCGCGTTGGCGAAGGCGGCGCGGGTCGAGCCGACCGAGCCGCCGACGATATTGACCACCAGCGACAGGACCTCGTCATCGGTCGGGCCGTCAGGCTCGGCCTGTTTCTTCAGCAGCATGCCGACCAGGTTGTCGGCGGGCGCGTTGCGCTGCCGCTCGATCATCTGGCCGATATGGTCGTTGAGCGCGGTGATCGCGGCTTCGACCCGTTGGCGGCGGTCGGGGGTCATCGGGCTGGTGAAGCCTTCCTCGGTGCCGACCAGGAAGGCGCCGATCCGCTGCCGGTCCTCCTCGTCGATGCCGATGAAACGGCACATCGACCATAGTGGCAGGTCGCCGGCGAACTGCCCCAACACCTCGATCTCGCCCTTTTCGGCGCACGCATCGATCAACGCATGCGCACGCTCCCGCGCCACCGCGCGCAGCCGCTCCATCTGGTGCGGGGCGAAGGCCGGGCCGACGAAGGCGCGCAGCCGCGCATGCTCCTTGCCGGTCTTCACCGCTAGCGTCTGCTTGCGCCACTCATAGAACGGCCCATCGGTGATCCCGATCCGCGCCAGGTCGCTGACCCCGGGCACGGTGAAATGCGGATCGAGATAGAGTTTGTCGACATCGTCCGCATTCAGCAGCACGATCTCCCCGCCATTCGTCACCGCTGTGCGCCCGGCGGCGCGTGCCGCACGAAGCGTGGGGTAGGGATCGACCCAGTACTCTGCGCTCGTCAGGTCGATGGGGACTGGGGCAGGGGGCATGGCCATCTTATCGGGCTCGTAAGCTGCGCGCCCTGGATGGTAGAGTGATTACATTGCGCGCGCAATGTAATGCTGGTGCCCACGGCAGCCTATGCGCCAGTGAACCTAAGTAGTGGGAAACGCTTCGCTATCCCACCTACGGACTAGGTGCTCCATGCGAGGAGGCGTTACGCGAAGATTGTGTGTCGCTGCCGCCGGCATACGGAAAGCCGATATTGGCCGACACCACCGTAATTTGCTTCTCTTTCCCTGATTCGACCAACGTAAGACCTCTGTCTTTCGCTGCGTCCCGCAGGCAATCCACATAGGCCCCGCTTCCGGTGGTAAGGCCGATGGACGTGCAATGGTTTTCAATCTGGCTCATCGCGTTGGCTTGCGCCTGCACAATTGCCGCATGCCGCTCTGCCATTTGCTCCTGCGAGGTGCAGGCCGGGAGGGCAAATAACAGTAAGAGGGTGAGCTTGCTCATAATCACCTCCCTGGAATTTTTCTTAATTTACGTCCGAACAGCAACAATTCCTAGGGTATTCAGGCCGCCCGCCGCCTTGCGCCGCCGCTGCCTTCGGACTCGAACAGCTCCGACAGCTTGTTCAGCATCGTGCCGCCGAGCTGCTCGGCATCCACCAGGGTGACGGCGCGGCGGTAATAGCGGGTGACGTCGTGGCCGATGCCGATGGCGATCAGCTCGACCGCGCCGCCGGTCTCGATCTGCTTGATGACCTCGCGCAGATGCTGCTCGAGATAGTTGCCACTGTTGATCGACAGCGTCGAATCGTCGACCGGGGCGCCGTCCGAGATCACCATCAGGATGCGGCGCTGCTCGGGCCGGCCCATCAGGCGGTTATAGGCCCATTGCAGCGCCTCGCCGTCGATATTCTCCTTGAGCAGCCCTTCGCGCAGCATCAGGCCCAGATTCTTGCGCGCCCGCCGCCAGGGGGCGTCGGCCGATTTGTAGATGATGTGGCGCAGGTCGTTGAGGCGGCCGGGGCTGATCGGCTTGCCGGCGGCGAGCCACCGCTCGCGCGACTGGCCGCCCTTCCAGGCGCGGGTGGTGAAGCCCAAGATCTCGACCTTGACGCCGCAGCGTTCCAGCGTGTGCGCCAATATGTCGGCCGACAAGGCCGCGATGGTGATCGGCCTGCCGCGCATCGAGCCGGAATTGTCGATCAGCAGGCTGACGACCGTGTCGCGGAAATCGGTCTGCTTCTCCTGCTTGAATGAGAGGGGCAGGACCGGGTTGATCACCACGCGGGCGAGCCGCGCCGTGTCGAGGATGCCTTCCTCGAGGTCGAATTCCCAGGCGCGGGTCTGCTTGGCGAGCAGGCGGCGCTGCAGCCGGTTGGCCAGCCGCGCGACCACGCCGTGCAGATGCTGCAGCTGCTGGTCGAGCAGGCGGCGCAGGCGGGTCAGCTCCTCCGGATCGGCCAGCTCGCCGGCATCGACGATCTCGTCGAACTGAGTGGTGAAGGCCTTGTAGGCGTTGCGGTCGGTCGAGTCCGAGGGCGGGCCGCGCTGCGGGGTGGCGTCGGAGTCTTCCTCCTCGTCGCCGTCGCCGCCTTCAGCGGCCTCGCTCATCGCGACCTCGATCTGGGCCGCCTCGTCGCTCTCGCCGTCGCCCATGGTCGGGCGCATCTCGCCCTGCTGCTGCTCGCTCTGGCCGCCCTGATCCTCGGACTCGGATTCCTCCTCGTTCTCGTCGTCGTCCTCGGCCTGGCCGTCGCCGGCCTGCTCATCCTCCATCTCCGGCCCGACATCGAGCGAGAGCTGGGAGAGCAGGCGGCGGCTCTCGCGGGCATATTCGTCCTGGTCGAGCAGCAGCTTGTTCAGGCTGTCGAAATGGGTTGGCATATGCTCGGCGACGAAGGGCCTCCACGTATCGACCATCGTCTTTGCCGAGGGTGGCGGGGCCTCGCCGGTCAGCGCCTCGCGCGCCAGCAGTTTCAGCGCCTCGGGCAGCATCGCGTCGTCGCGGCCGGTCGAGCGTTCGAAGCCCTGGCGGCGGGCGCGGTCGTCGATCGCCGCGCCCAGATTGGCGGCGACGCCGGCCATTTCCTTGGCGCCGATCGCCTCGACCCGCGCCTGCTCCAGCG
>Ga0268266_10000525_pt1 | contig 53447 bp, 42 predicted proteins | sample KBSS13metaG_FD_190356 | JGI IMG/M metagenome (GOLD analysis project Ga0268266, IMG submission 190356) | Switchgrass rhizosphere microbial communities from Kellogg Biological Station, Michigan, USA - KBS S1-3 metaG (SPAdes) (version 2) | ecosystem: Host-associated > Plants > Roots > Rhizosphere...
TCGCCCGGATAGAAGATGGACTACGCCATCTTCATGCTCGACCCGGAGGGCAAGATCGCCAGTTGGAACAGCGGGGCGGAGCTGATCAAGGGCTACCGGGCCGAGGAGGTCCTGGGCCGGCACTTCTCCATCTTCTATCCGGGCGATGCCATCGCGCGCGGCTGGCCGGAGCACGAGCTGCGGATGGCCCAGTCGGAAGGGCGTTTCGAGGACGAGGGGTGGCGGGTCCGCAAGGACGGCTCGGTCTTCTGGGCCAACGTCATCATCACCCCCCTGTACAGCGGCGATAAGGAGTTGCGCGGGTTCGCGAAGATCACGCGCGATCTGACCGAGCGCAAGCGGATCGAGATGCTCGAGGAGACCGACCTTCGCAGGAACGAGTTCCTCGCCATGCTGTCGCACGAGCTGCGCAACCCGCTGGCGCCGATCCGCAACGCGCTCAGCGTGATGCGGATGAGCGGCGTCAACCCATCCGCGCTGAGCTGGGCCAGGACCGTGCTCGACCGGCAGGTCGAGCACCTGAGCCGGCTGGTGGACGACCTCCTGGACGTGAGCCGGATCGCCATCGGCAAGATCACGCTCCAGAGAGAGCCGCTGGAGATCGCGCAGGTCGTGACCAGCGCGGTCGAATCGAGTCAGCCGCTGATCGACTCCCGCGAGCATGTCCTCGAGGTCCAGCTGCCGGACGCGCCCCTGCGGATCGAAGGCGATCTGACCCGGCTCTCGCAGGTCGTGCTGAATCTGCTCAACAATGCGGCCAAATTTACACCCAAGGGTGGTCACCTCCGGCTGACGGTGGAGAGGGAAGGGGAGATGGCGGCGATCCGGGTCCACGACACGGGCATCGGCATCTCGGCCGATCTGCTGCCGAACGTCTTCGACCTGTTCACGCAGGGGGACCGCTCGCTGGACCGGACCGAGGGGGGGCTCGGCATCGGCCTCACCATGGTGCAGCGGCTGGTGAAGCTGCACGGCGGCTCGGTCGAGGTTCGGAGCGAGGGTTCCGGTCTCGGCAGCGAGTTCATCGTCCGCCTGCCGCTCCTCACCGTTCCGGCCCCGGCGCCTCTGCCCCAGAGGGCCGGGAGCGGGCCGGCCAGCTCCCGCCGCGTTCTGGTGGTGGACGACAACCGGGATGCCACGGAGACCCTGGAGCTTCTACTCCAGCTCTGGGGGCACGAGGTCCGGAGCGCCCTGAACGGAACGGAGGCCCTCTCCCTGGCCGTGGAATTCCGGCCCGAGATCATCCTGCTCGATATCGGGCTGCCGGGCATGAGCGGCTATGAGGTCGCCCGGCAATTGCGGAAACTGCCCGGTTTCCGGGACGTCTTCATCGTGGCCGTCACCGGATACGGCCAGGACAGGGACCGGATCCATAGCCAGGAGGCCGGTTTCGGTCACCACCTGGTCAAGCCCGTGCAGCCCGAAGTCCTGCAAGAGCTGATCGCCTCGGCCCCCGTTACGCACGGTGGATGCTGATTTCCGGGAGGGATTTGACATGGAAAACCGCAAGATCGGCGCGCTCGACGTTTCGATCATCGGGCTCGGGTGCAACAACTTCGGCTGGCGCCTCGACTATGACCGTACCGTCGCGGTGGTGGACGCGGCGCTGGACGCCGGTATCAACTTCCTCGACACCGCGGACATCTACGGCGGCACCGAGAGCGAGGAGTTCCTCGGCCGGGCTCTCGAAGGGCGCCGCGACCGGGTGGTGCTCGCCACCAAGTTCGGGATGAAAGTCGACGAGCAGCGGCAGGGCGCGAAGCCCGACTACGCGCGGCGGGCCTGCGAGGACAGCCTGCGCCGGCTGCGTACAGATCGCATCGATCTCTACCAGCTCCACCAGCCCGATCCGTCGACGCCCATCGCGGACACCCTCGGCGCGCTCGACGAGCTGGTGCGCAGCGGCAAGGTGCGCGAGATCGGCTGCTCGAACTTCTCCGTCGAGCAGCTCCGCGAGGCGAAAGCCGCCGCCGGCCAGGGCGCGAGGTTCGTGAGCGTGCAGAACGAATACAGCCTGCTGCACCGCGAGCCGGAGCGTGGGGTCCTCGCCGAATGCGAGCGGGAAGGGCTCGCCTTCCTCCCCTTCTTCCCGCTCGCCGGCGGCATGTTGACCGGGAAGTATCGAAGCGGCCAGCCGCTGCCGGAGGGTACGCGCCTGTCGAAAGGCTCGTCGCGCTTCCTCAACGATAAAAACCTTGCCATCGTCGAGGAGCTGGCCAACTTCGCAGCCTCCCGCGGCCACTCCCTGCTCGAGCTCGCCTTCTCCTGGCTGCTGAGCCATCCGCCGGTCGCCTCGGTGATCGCCGGCGCCACCTCCCCGGAGCAGGTCCAAGCCAACGTCAAGGCCGCCGGCTGGCGGCTCACCCCCGCCGATCTCGCGGAGATCGACAAGCTGGCGCCGGCCTCGTAGAGGTTGTCTCGAAAGCCGCCTCCCCCGCCCGGCGATGAATCGCCGGGCTAGGAACAGCGCTCCCTGAAGGGAGCTTGAAGCCGGATTCATCCGGCGCTGTTCTTAGCCCGGGCATTCATGCCCGGGCCGAGGGCGTCGCGACTAACAAGAAATTAGACAACTGGTGCATTTGTGCCATCACCGCTGACACTTTTGCCGGACCGGATGAGCTTCTTGGGGTCATCCGGTCCCATCTCAGTCAGTGCATAGAACTCGTGCAGCTTGGCCTGCAGGAGCTTCTTGTCCGGCAGTTGGGTCTGGTACTCGGCGACCAGCGTCGGCGAGAGCGAGCGGCTGAGGGCGTACTCGACCACTTCGCTGTCCTTGCTGGCGCAGAGCAACAAGCCGATGGACGGCCCCTCATGCGGTTTGCGGACATCACGGTCGAGGGCCTCCAGGTAGAAATTCAGCTTGCCGAGGTGCTCAGGCTCGAAGCGACCGACCTTCAGCTCGATAGCGCAGAGGCAATTAAGGCCGCGGTGGAAGAATAGGAGGTCGAGGGCGAAGTCCCGGTTCCCAACCTGCACCGGATACTCGGAGCCCACGAAGCAGAAGTCGAGACCCAGCTCAATCAGGAAGTTCTTCAGCCTATTGACCAACCCGCGATGGAGGTCGCTCTCGGAGTGTTCCCCAGGGAGCTCCAGGAACTCGACTACATAGGAGTCTTTGAAGATTGCCAATGCCTCGGGGCGCATTTGTGCCACCAGTGGTGACACTTTTGTCGGGCTGAGGACCGCCCGCTCGAAGGCCGCCGCCCGGAGCTGGCGTTCCAGCTCCCTCTTGCTCCATCGTTCTCGAAGTGCCAGTCGTAGGTAGAATTCCCGTTCTTCCGGACGCTTGGATTGCCCCAGGATGATGAGGTGGTGCGTCCACGGCAATTGTCGCACCAGTGGTGAGACTTTCTCATCCCCCTGGTAGGCCTCGAAGAATTGGCGCATCCGGAAGAGGTTTCGCCGGGTGAACCCTTGAAGATTTGGGTGGTGCCGCTGGATATGGCGCGCCAAGGCCTCGACCACACCTTCACCCCAGGTCGCCGTTTCGAGCTTGTCAGCCACCGGCGAGGTGATCCGTCACGAACTGCCGCTGGCCCTCCGGACGAGCACGGCAATCGCGGCGAGCGCCGCCGAGGGGAGCCAGACCCACCGGAGCTCGCTGGCCAGGACGACCGCGCCGCGCCGCGTGAAGAGCCAGGCGACTCCGAACGAGGCGACCTCGATCGGCTGGAAGGGGAAGAAGAGGCGGCGGTTGTCGAAGGGCGCCAGCAGGGCCACTCCCAGGCCGCCGTCGGTCAGCATGTCCAGAAGGCCGTGGGAGATCGTGGCGAGGAACAGAAAGAGCCAGAGCCGCCGGGGCGGCATGCCCGGCATGCCCGGCATGCCGTGGCGGAAACCGAGCCCCAGGATCAGCGCCGTGATCAGCCCGGCGAGCGCCGCCGCGAAGACGATCGAGTGGGTGAACCCGCGATGGCCCCAGAGGGCGCCGTAGCGGATGCCGAACTGGAAGCCGAGCACGTCGACGTCCGGCAGCGCGGCGCAGACGGCGCCGAGCGCCCACAGGCTCTTCGGCGCCTCCGACCCGCAGAAGCAGGCGGCGATCCCCAATCCGGCGACGGCATGCGAGAACGCTGACGGCATTCGGTCCTCCCTCCCGAAGCGCCGTCATTCTGCCACGGATCCGCCGGCTCCGGGGTCGACCCGGAGGCCGGCTCTCTCACCAGCCATCTACTGCCGGCAGGCCCAGCCGTACAGCGGGTTGCTGAAGATCGGAACGCTCTGGCAGTTGGCCAGATCGAAGTAGTCGATGCGGCCGATGATGGACTTCACGTTCACGCAGTAACCGGCGCCGGCGCTCCTCCGGCAGGTGCGGTAGAGATAGTCCCATCTCTGCGCCGACCCCGTGCCGTTGGGCCAGCAGGGATATCCAACGGGGAAGGTGGGACCACAGACGCTGTTCTTGTAGACGACGTAATTGGGATGAGGGCACGGGATCTCGTCCCCCGCGGCATTCACCAGGAACAGCAGGTTGGCGGCCGAGACGTAGTCGACCCGGAAGGTCACGGGAACCGTGCTGCCGTCGGCCTTCAAGGCGTTCGCGGTCCAGAGCCCTTTTTCTGCCGCCGGCTGCGCCCCGATCGCGCCGAGGGCACTCAACTCGTCCTCCGGCAGCGTATGGAGCACGCCGGCGCTCGGGCTCCAGACGGCGGCGGGATCCCCGGAATCTCCGGGATCGTCGGGATTGGTGGAACCCTGGGCCTTGACGGGCAGGGCCCAGACGGCGAGGCAGGCGGAAGCGAGCAGCAGACGGGACACGAGACTCCAACCCTTCGTCATGAATCCATCCTCCGAGAAGTGCGGCCCGGGTTTGGGCGGAGTCATGATACGAAATTTAATTTAAAACGCAAGTAAGTCTACGACTACTCCTTCCCAGGTGCGAGGCACGTTGACCTGGGTTCATCCGCCCCGGAGGACTCTCCATACGAGCACGCGTCCGCGGTTGCTCTGCGCTTCAACCCAGTAGGGTTCGCTGTTGATCGTTACGCGCTGGCCCGAGGCCAGGCGCCCGGCCTCGACTTCGGCTTTGACCTCGGCAGGAGCGTTATTCGTATGTTGCTCCGGTCTGAAGCTCCAGGAGGGGGCCTTGAATTCCGTCATCGCGACGCTTCCGCGTACGGGCGGCGGAGGAGGCGCGGAAGTCGGCACGTTACGCCGCCACCCCGATTCCGTCTGGACGAGAGGATGCCAGCTGCTGTCGAAGATGGCCGTGAACGTCCTTTCTAGCCCCGCTCTTTGCACCGGACCCCGATAGCGACGATTCCATCGGAAGGTGCTGGTGTCGAAGCGGAGCCTGCCGCTGGTATATTTTTCGAATTGCCACCGCTCGTAATCGAGAGTGCCTGTCTGGATGGGCGATGAAGGCAGTTCAGGAGGCTTGAACTCTCTCGTGCATCTGATGGCTCCGACGACGTGTTTGGCTGGAATGTTGGTGGCTGCCAACTCACAGGCGAACAGATTCGCTACGGCCTTGGGGGCACCTTGGCCGGCGGCGAGAGCCTGCCGGGCGCTCGTATTGAATCCGGTCTCCAGATAGACAAAATAGACCCAGGTTTCTCTATCGTAACGGAGCGGGGGGAGCTCGCGGGCAATAAACCGGTATTGAGGTGTCTTGCTTTCGTTCTCTGTTTGCCCGAGATATTCAAGAACCAATCCGGCGGCGGTTGTATATCGAGCACCAGCTTTCAAGTCGCGGGGTGAAACCCTCAACTGAGCACTGACCTGTATGGGGACATAGTCCCTGTAAAGACGTGCCGCGTAACGCTCCGAATCGGAGTCTGATTGCGGGAGCGGGAAAATCGCCGCTACGCGAGGGTTCAGTGACATCGCGACCGCGTGCTCCAGATCGATATCGTGGGTGCTCTGCCGGTAGACGATCCTTGGTTCCCGCCGGGTGCTGAAGCCGGAGGAAAAAATTTCCTCCGGAGCGCGGGAATCGCCGCGAAAGACGAAGCGGCCGATGCGTTCCGGTCTATCGGGCGCCGTAAGCCCGGCACCTTCCCACCGTCCCCTCTTCTCGTCGGCAGCAGCGGCGGAAGATGGCGCCAGACCTGCGGCCCCCGTCTCCGGCAGCTTGCTTTCCATGGGTCCCCGCGACGGCGGTCTCTCCCGCCCAAGACGACTTCTCATGGGGACGGAGTCCTCAGGAAAGAGGTCTTCATAATCAGCGAGCTTCGCTTCGCTTGGTGACGTGCCCTCGGGCGCTACCCGATACCCTTGCCCCCTAACCTCCTGTGTGACATAGACGGGTAGATAGATAGTTCCGGTATAGGCCCAGATTCCGTCCCGGTTGCGAAGGGCCATCCGGGTTCCGGGTCTCTGTCCAGGGGCTGCTCTCGGCAGAATCACGGTGGGTTTCAACGGCTGGTGGAGGGCCGGCCGGGGAGCCGCAGCTCGATTGGCGTGGGCTATCGGGCTCTTTGGCAAGTGCGAGGAGACCTGCGCAGGGACATGGGGAAGCTTGGCCTGTGCCGGTGCCGGGATTCGGAAAACCTGGGGGAGCTGTGGAAGATCCTTCTGCGGCTGAGCCTGAGCTCGAGCCTGCGGCAACTGGCTCGGCGGCGACGGCCGGTCCGGCAGCTTCGCCTGGGCGGCTCGCGCGAGGACGGCCTGAACGTGTGGCGCGGGAGTCCGCACTGGGATGACGGTGGGAAAGAGTGGCTTGTGAGGCATTGACGCCTCCTGCTGTGCGGCGGGGCCGTTGCGTCCGAACTCTCGTCTCGCAGCTTGAAGATCGTGACGACAGCGTACTCCCAAACCTTCCAGCCGACAACTCTTCAGGAGCTCCTCCGACCCGCCAGACGAGCACGGCGTGCGGGAACGCTGACGGCATTTCGATCCCTCCAGCTCAGTCGAGCTCGTCCAGCCTGCGCAACGCCGGGATCTTCCAGGCCACGACGCCGACCACTCCGAGCGTCATCAGGCCGCCGAAGATCACCGAATTTACCGTGCCGAGCAGCTTGGCCGCCACTCCGGATTCGAAGGAGCCGATCTCGTTGGACGAACCGATGAAGATCTGGTTCACCGCCGAGACGCGGCCCAGCAGGTGCTGCGGCGTGCGGATCGCCAGCAGCGTCGAGCGGATCACCACGCTGACGCTGTCCAGCATGCCGCTGACGGCCAGCAGGATCAGCGACAGCCAGAACCACCGCGAGACCGCGAAGAAGATCCAGCAGAGCCCGAACCCGGCGACGCACAGCAGGAGCGTGCGCCCCGCGCGCCGCAGCTTCCGGTGCGCCAGGAAGACGGACATCAGCACGGCGCCGGCGGCGGGAGCGGCGCGGAGCACGCCGAGCCCCTCGGGCCCCACGTGCAGGATCTCGGAGGCGAAGATCGGCAGCAGCGCCACCGCGCCGCCGAAGAGCACGGAGAAGAGGTCGAGCAACTGCGCCCCGAGCAGCTCCGGCTGGGTGAGCAGGAAGCGGATGCCGATCGTGAGGTTCTCGCCGATGCTCCCTTCCTGGGCCGCCCTGGGCTGGGGCGTGTAGTCGATTCGCGCGTAGAAGATCAGGCCGGCCAGGCAGAGCGCCGCCTCGGTGGCATAGGAGGCGCGAGCGCCCGAGAAGCCATAGAGCAGGCCACCCACCGCCGGGCCCACGACGGCCGCGAGTTCCCAGAGCGACGCCCGCCAGGCGACCGCGTTGGCGTAGGTCTCCCGCGGCACGATCTCGGCGCTCAGCGCGGTGCGGGCCGGCTGCAGGAAGCTGCGCGCGATCCCGCTCAAGAACACCACCGCGTAGATCGGCCAGACCCGGCCCCCGGCGAGCACCTCCGGCCGCACCGTGTAGGCGAGCAGGATCAGCGCGGCGAGCGTCTGCACGCCGATCGACAGCAGGGAGAGGTGCTTGCGGTTGTGACGGTCGGCGACGTGCCCCGCGTAGAGGGCGGCGCCGATGAACGGCAGCGCCTCGGCCAGTCCGACCAGCCCCAGCGAGAGCGGGTCCCTGGTGAGGGCGTAGACCTGCCAGGCCACCACGGTCGCCTGGATCATCGTCCCGAGGGTGAACGCGATCGTGCTGGCGACGAACCAGAGGAAGTTGCGGTTGCGCAGGGAGACGTAGGGATCGTGTCGTTCGGGCATGCGTCGGCTCGGGGCTCCGGGCGGGCGGGATCATACCGCGTATGTTCCCGCCCGCCATTTTGAACCGTAGAAGCCGGAGGAGGCACTCACGGACAAGTCACCGCCGCGCCCCCGTCCGCCGGGAGCCGCGCGCGTTCATCCAAGGAGGAATTGACGATGCTTCACCGAATTACCCTGCCGGCCCTCGCGCTCGGCTTTCTGCTCGCCACCGCCGCCTCGGGGCAGCATCACCACATGGGCGTCGATCCCAAGGATTATGACGACGGCGGCGGACGCGGGGGCGATGACAATACGCCACCGGGTTGCCAAGGCGTGCAGGCGAAGATCACGATCAGCGGCACCTCGTTCTCTCCCTCGACGGTGACCGTCGATCCCGGACAGCCGGTCTGCTGGACCTGGACGCAGAGCACCCAGCACAACGTCCATGCCGACGACGACAGCTTCACCAGCGGCGCGCCGGCCAACAACGGGACGTTTCAGACCACCTTCACGGCTCCGGGCTCCCACGGCTACTACTGCCAGGTCCACGGCAGCCCCAGCGGCGGCATGCGCGGCACGGTCGTCGTCCGAGATGCCGGCAACGGCGGCGGCGGGGGTGGCACAGGGCATGGAACGATCGCGCTCAACCCCACGGCCTACACCGTGAACGAAGCGGCCGGGGTGGTGACGGTGACCGTGGAGCGCGCCGGCGGCAGCGACGGCAAGGCGTCGGTCAAGTTCGGCACCGCTCCGGGAAGCGCCAAGTCGGGCAAGGACTTCACCCCCCGCAAAGGCACGCTGAACTGGGACAGCGGCGACGGCAGCCCGAAGACGATCGAGGTGCCGATCAAGAAGGACAGCGCCTCGGAGCCGGACGAGACCTTCTCCGTCAAGCTCAGCAAGGCCACCGGCGCCACGCTCGGCGCGGCCAGCGCGACGGTGACGATCCACGAGGACGGCGGCGGATGCGGCGCGGCCATCTCCCAGTCCGGGATCCGGGCGGGAGGGTCTGACGACGGCTCGACGGCGCCCTGCGATGAGACGCGCGCCATCTGCCTCAACGGCGGCCGGTTCGAGGCGACGGTCGAGTGGCGGCCGTCGACGTCCCGGGGGGAGGGGAGCTCCAAGCGGGTGGCCCTGCTTGAAGCTCCCGGCACCGGCCTCTTCGCCTCCTCCCCCGAGGAGGAGCCGCAAGTCCTGCTCCACGTGCTCGACCGCTGCGCCGTCAACGGCCATTTCTGGCTCGACCTGGCGGCCCTCACCGACCTCGAGTTCACGGTCAAGGTGCGCGACACGCAGACCGGACGCACCCGGGTCTACTTCAACCCCGCCGGCAACACGCCGTCGACCGTGCGCGACGTCGAGGCGTTCGCCACCTGCCCGTGAGCTCTCCTCCCCCGGGGCAGGGTTGATTCCCTCCGGCCCTGCCCCGGCTTTTTGTCTACCAGCTTCGCCGCAGCGGATGCGCCTCGGTATTGAAGACGACCTTCTCCAGGTCCAGCGTCTGCTCGGGCGCGAAGAGCAGATAGAGATACTTGAGCGTCTCGGCCAGGAAGTAGCTGGGCATCAGGTCCCCCTTCTCCCGGGTCGTGACGTCCTTGAGGACGGTGTAGCCGGCGTCGGTGCGGCAATGGGCCATGAGCCCCGCGAAGAACGTCCGGCCCATCTCCAGGTAGCGCGGGTCTTTGGTGGAATGGAACAGGTAGTAGGCCGATTCGATGATCTCCGGCCGCAAGGGGTAGCCGGCGGCCGTGATCTTCATCGTCCGGTAATCGATCACCTCGGGCTCGATCCCGGCCAGGTCCCACATCTTGTAGGCCGAGTCCTGGAGCCGCTTCGCCCGGCCGAGATCGCCGCCGAGCGCCAGGACAGCCGGCAGGAAGGCGTGCAGGGCTCCGAACTCGGTGGCCGTCCGCCTAGCCGTCAGCATGTCCACCTGGCCGTACCAGAGCCCGGAAGGGGCTCGATCGGCCAGATGCTTGTCGAGAGCGCGGACGCTTTCCCGCCACATGGTTCCGCAGTCCTTGTCGCCGAAGAGGCGCGAGCACTTCAGGAGGTATTCGTAATAGGAGTCGATGCCGCCGCCGACGTGGCTGGCCCGGCTGGTCCATTGCCCCGTCTCGACGTCGATCTCCTCGCCCACGAGGCCCAGTTTCGAGCGCCGCTTGTAGAGCTGGACGACGGCGTTCTTGGCCTTGTCGTAGAAGACCGGGTTTTTTGTCAGCTTCGAGAGGGTGCCGAACTCGAGCAGGAGCGTGCCGATCTCCGCCGGATTGGAGCGCGCGCCGGAGGTCTTGCCCGTCCTGAGATTGACGAACATGTAGGGCATGCCAGTGGGGGAGTTGAAGACGGGCAGGAGCCGCTTGCCCAGATCCTCGGCGAGGTGGAGCAGGCGCGCGTCGCCGGTCATCTGGTATCCCGAGAGCAGGCCGCCCAGGAGCCGGATGGTGACCTCGAAGTTCTTGACGCTGACGTCCTTGTCGAAGGAGAGCCTGTCGACGATCAGCGCCTGGGCTTTCGCCGCCTCGTCCTTGAAGCCGAGAAGGAGCAGCGTGTCCAGAGAGTCCACCGGGGTCATCAGGAGAGATTCGCCGTACCAGTCGCGCGGCGTCTTGCTCAGGGGCTGGAGCTCGTCATGACCCCAGGCGTACCGCTCGTAGGCCTGCCACGAGGAGAGAAACTCGGCGCGGACCTGGGCGGCCAGCGCGGCGCGGTCTACGGGCTTGGGAGAGGGGCCGGCGCCGGACGCCCCTCCCGGCAGAAGGAGGAACGCGAAGGCGGAGAAGAGGGCGATGATTTTCATGAGAGCGGCTATTGTATGTCCTGACAGGAGGACCGACCATGGACGCACAAGTGCTCGCCAAGATCTTTGAAGCCAGCCACATGTCTCTGACGCGCAACCTCGAGGGGATCACCCATGAGGAATCGCTGCGCGCGCCCGAGCCCGGGGGCAACAGCCTCAACTGGGTGCTGGGTCACCTGCTCTACCACCGGAACGTGGTGATGAAGTTCCTGAACCAGCCCCCCGTCTGGGATCCGGAGAAGGCCGCCCGCTATGCCCGTGGCAGCGCTCCCCTGGGCCCCGACGACCACCCCGAGACGCTGGAATCGATCCGCGCCGAGCTCGACCGCTCGCAGGCCCCCCTCCTCGCGGCCGTGCGGGCCCGCACCGACGAGGAGCTCGCGGCTCCCCTGGAGAACGGCACCCCGCTGGCCCAGGCGTTGATCCAGCTCGGTTTCCACGAGGGCTACCACGGCGGCCAGATCTCCATGCTGCGCCGGTTCCTCGGCCACGCCGGCGCCATCCAGTAAGTGGCATCGTTCATGAATTCGAGAACGGTCGAGGGAGGAAGAGCACCATGGCAAAACTGGACACCGAAGAGCGCAACGACCTCTCGACCGGCAACTTCGCTTTTCCCAAGCAGCGCAAGGAGCCCCTGGAAGACGCCAGCCACGTGCGCAACGCGATCGCCCGCTTCGACCAGGTCAAGGATGTGACCGACGAGGAGCGCAACGAAGCCTGGAAGCGGATCAAGGCGGCGGCGAAGAAGTACGGCGTCGAGGTCCACGAGGAGAGCTGGCGCGAGTTGGGCAAGGAGCGCTAGCTCTCTGGCTCGCCTCTTGCTGCAAATTCCTCCTGGATGGCGGTACCGGACCGCTCGCTCTGGAATCCATCAACGAGGAACTTGCGAAGAGGTGAGCCGATGCGTGGACCGAACGAGGGAACAGAGGAAAAGGCCCAGGGGGAGGAGAGCCACGGGGTCACCCGGCGGCAGTTTCTGGAGCTGTCGGCCGCGGCTGCGGTGGCCGTGGGCTCCGGCGGATTCGCCTCGGCCGCCGAGGTGAGGCAGGGAGTGCCGTACCGCATCCTCGGGCGCACGGGGGAGAAGGTCTCCCTGGTCGGCGTCGGCGGCGCTCACATCGGGCGGGTGTCCGAGCAGGAGAGCCTGCGGATCATCCGCGCGTCGCTCGACCGCGGCCTCAACTTCCTCGACAACTCCTGGGACTACAACGACGGCAAGAGCGAGGAGTGGATGGGCAAGGCCCTCAAGGACGGCTACCGGCAAAAAGCCTTCCTGATGACCAAGATCGACGGCCGCACCAAAGAGTCCGCCACCCGCCAGCTCGACGAGTCGCTCAAGCGGCTGCAGGTCGATCATGTCGACCTCCTGCAGTTCCACGAGATCATCCGGATGAACGACGCGGACCGCATCTTCGCGCCCGGCGGCGCCCTGGAGGCGGTGCTGGCGGCGAAGAAGGCGGGGAAGGTCCGCTACATCGGTTTCACCGGGCACAAGAGCCCGGAGATCCACCTGCACATGATCGCGACGGCGGATGCCCACAAGTTCAGCTTCGACACCGTGCAGATGCCGCTCAACGTGATGGACGCGCACTACCAGAGCTTCGAGAAGAAGGTCCTGCCGGTCGCGCTCCAGCACCAGATCGCGGTGCTGGGGATGAAGCCGATGGGGGATCAGATCATCCTCGACAGCAAGGCCGTCACTCCGGTCGAGTGCCTGCACTACACGATGAACCTGCCGGTGAGCGTGGTGATCACCGGGATCGATTCAATCGGCATCCTCGACCAGGCCCTGAAGGCGGCGCAGAGCTTCCAGCCGATGAGCGGCGCCCAGGTCTCGGCGCTGCTGGCGAAGACGCAACAGGCCGCGGAGAACGGGAAGTTCGAGCTCTACAAGATCAGCCATAAATTCGATACGACGGAGAAAAAGCCCGAATATCTCGGGTGAATTCTTTACGTCTTCTTAACGACTTCCCGGTTTCCCCTGCGTAGGATGATCGTCAGGCGGCATTTATGACCCGCCTGACGCAGGGCGTGGCCGCGGTGCGAGGGCAATGAACAGATCTTCATGATTCCAGAGGTTCTCCCATGGTTTCCGATCCCCCAGAAACGGAAGTGAGCGAGGCCCCGCCGGCTTCGAAAACAGATAAGAAGACGGATCCGCGCCCCCCACTGGCTCCCCTGGACACCCCGCCGGCCCGGGAGTCCCGCCGCCGGCGGTGGGTGCTGCCACTCCTGGTGGTTTTCGCCGCGGTCGCGGCCTTCCTGGCCTTCCACAACCGCGGCAAGACTCCGGCCCAGGACGCCGCCAAGGGTGGCCCAGGCGGCAAGGGGGGGCAGAGCCGCCCGGTGCCGGTCCTCGCGACGGCCGCGCAGACGAAAGATGTCGGCGTCTATCTGACCGGCCTCGGCAACGTGGCGCCGCTGAACACGGTCAGCGTCAAGAGCCGGGTGGACGGGCAGCTCCTGCGGATCGATTTCCGCGAGGGGCAGATGGTGCGCGCGGGGGACCTGCTGGCCGAGATCGATCCGCGCCCGTTCCAGGTGCAGCTCATGCAGGCCGAGGGGCAGAAAGCGAAGGACGAGGCGGCGCTCCACAACGCCCAGGTCGACCTCCAGCGCTACCAGGTGCTCTACGCCCAGGATTCGATCGCCAAGCAGCAGCTCGACACCCAGGCCGCGACGGTCGCCCAGGTGCGGGCCACGATCCAGAGCGACCAGGCGCAGATCGAGAGCGCGAAGCTGAACCTGACCTACAGCCGCGTCACGGCGCCCACCGGCGGCCGCGTCGGCCTGCGGCAGGTGGACGTCGGCAACATCGTCCACGCCGGCGACGCCAACGGGATCGTGGTGATCACCCAGTTGCAGCCGATCGACGTGCTGTTCACCATCCCGGCCGACCATCTGCCGCAGGTGCTGCCACAGGTGCATTCCGGCAAGGTCCTCGCCGTCGACGCCTACGACCGCGAGCTGAAGCGGAAGCTCGCCGCCGGCAAGCTGCTGGCGGTCGACAACCAGGTCGATCCGACCACCGGCACGGTCCGCCTCAAGGCGCAGTTCCCCAACGCTGACGAGGCGCTGTTCCCGGACCAGTTCGTCAACGCCCGCCTGCTCGTCAATGTTCTGCGCGGGGCCGTCACCGTGCCCACCGCCGCGATTCAGCGCAGCCCGCAGTCGACCTACGTCTACGTGGTCAAGCCGGACCACACGGTCGAGAACCGCAACGTCGCCGTGGAGCTCACCGAGGGGGACGACGCGGTGATCCAGAGCGGCCTCGCGGCCGGCGACCTGGTGATCGTCGACGGCGTCGACAAGCTGCGGCCGGGGATGAAGGTGGACGTCACGATGGCGGGCGCGAAGGGCGGCCGCGGGACCCGAAAGGTGGCGGCCTCATGAGCCCTTCCCGGCCGTTCATCCTGCGGCCGGTCGCGACGTCGCTGCTGATGGTGGGCCTGCTGCTCGCCGGCGTCGTCGCCTACCGGCTGCTGCCGGTCTCGGCGCTGCCGGAGGTGGATTACCCGACGATCCAGGTGATCACCTTCTACCCCGGCGCCAGCCCGGACGTCATGGCCTCCGCCGTCACCGCGCCACTCGAGCGCCAGTTCGGCCAGGTTCCCGGCCTGAACCAGATGACCTCCACCAGCTCCGACGGCTGCTCGGTGATCACCCTGCAGTTCACCCTCGATCTCGACATCGACGTCGCGGAGCAGCAGGTGCAGGCGGCGATCAACGCCGGCGGCAGCTTCCTGCCGCGCGATCTGCCGAACCCGCCGATCTACAGCAAGACCAACCCGGCGGACACCCCGGTGCTCACCCTGGCGCTGACCTCCAAGACGCTGCCGCTGTCGAAAGTGGAAGATCTGGCCGATACCCGGCTGGCGCAGAAGGTCTCGCAGCTCCCCGGCGTCGGCCTGGTCACCATCAGCGGCGGGCAGAAGCCGGCGGTGCGCATTCAGGCCAATCCCACCGCCCTGGCGTCCTACGGCCTCACCCTGGAGGACGTGCGCACGGCCGTCGGCCAAGCCAACGTCAACCAGGCCAAGGGGAGCTTCGACGGCAGCCGCCAGTCCTATACCATCGGGGCCAACGATCAGTTGCTGTCGAGCGATCAATACCGGCCGCTGATCATCGCCTACAGGAACGGCGCGCCGGTGCATCTCTCCGACGTCGCCGCCGTGATCGATTCCGCCGAGAACGTGAGGCAGGCGGCGTGGATGAACGCGACGCCGGCGGTGATCGTCAACATCCAGCGCCAGCCGGGGGCCAACATCATCAGCGTCGTGGACAGCGTCAAGGGGCTGCTGCCGCAGCTCCAGGCCTCGCTGCCGACCACGGTGAACCTGGAGATCCTGACCGATCGCACCAGCACCATCCGCGCCTCGGTGCGCGACGTGGAGCTCGAGCTGATGCTCACCATCGCTCTGGTGGTGATGGTGATCTTCCTCTTTCTGCGCACGCTGGCCGCCACCGTCATCCCCGGGGTGGCGGTGCCGCTGACCCTGGTCGGCACCTTCGGGGCGATGTACCTGCTCGGCTACAGCCTGAACAACCTGACGCTGATGGCGCTCACCATCTCGACCGGCTTCGTGGTGGACGACGCGATCGTGATGATCGAAAACATCTCGCGCTACATCGAGCAGGGGGAGAAGCCGCTCGCCGCGGCGTTGAAGGGCGCGGAGCAGATCGGCTTCACCATCCTCTCGCTGACCGTGTCGCTGATCGCCGTGCTGATCCCGCTGCTGTTCATGGGCGACGTCGTCGGCCGCCTGTTCCGCGAGTTCGCGGTGACGCTCAGCGTGACCATCCTGATCTCCGCGGTGATCTCGCTCACCCTGACGCCGATGATGTGCGCCAAGCTCCTGCGCTACAAGCCGGAGTCGCAGCAGGGGCGCTTCTACAAGGCCTCGGAACGGATGTTCGAAAGGATCATCGAGTTCTACGGCCGCACGCTCACCTGGGTGCTGAAGCACCAGCCGGCGACGCTGGTGGTGGCGGTCGCCACTCTCGCCGCCACCGTGCTGCTCTACCTCTTCATTCCCAAGGGGTTCTTCCCGATCCAGGACACCGGCGTGATCCTCGGCGTCTCCGAGGCGCCGCAGGACGTGTCGTTCACCGCCATGGCCGAGCGGCAGCAGGCGCTGGCCCAGGTCCTCCTGAAGGATCCGGCAGTCGCGAGCCTGTCGTCGTTCATCGGCGTCGACGGCACCAACACGACGATCAACACCGGGCGCCTCCAGATCAACCTGAAGCCGCTCGAAGACCGCGGGGTCAGCGCCAGCGACCTCATCCGGCGCCTGGCTCCAAAGGTCGCCGAGATCAAGGGCGTCACGCTCTACATGCAGCCGGTGCAGGACCTGTCGGTGGAGGACCGGGTGAGCCGCGCGCAGTTCCAGTACAGCCTGGAGGACGCCGATCCGCGGGAGCTGGCGACCTGGGTGCCGCGCTTCGTCGACCGGCTGCGCAAGCTCCCCGAGCTCGCCGACGTCGGCAGCGATCAGCAGAACGACGGCCTGCAGGCGCGGCTGGTGTTCGACCGCGGCACGGCGTCGCGGCTCGGCATCACGCCGCAGATGCTCGACGACGCGCTCTACGACTCCTTCGGCCAGCGGCAGATCTCGACCATGTTCACGCAGCTCAACCAGTACCGCGTGGTGCTGGAGACGAAGCCGGGGTTCCATCAGAGCCCGCAGGACCTGTCGAATATCTTCCTGCGCTCGGAGAGCGGCGGCTCGGTGCCGCTCGCCGCCTTCACACGGGTGGAGGAGACCACCGCGCCGCTGGCGATCAATCACCAGGGGCAGTTCCCGGTGGTCACCGTCTCCTTCAACCTGGCGCCCGGCGCGTCGCTGGGGGAGGCGGTGAAGGCTGTCAACCAGGCCCAGCGGGATCTCCAGATGCCGGCGAGCATCCAGGCCGGCTTCCAGGGCACCGCGAAGTCGTTCGAGGCCTCGCTCTCCAATACCACGCTGCTCATCCTGGCGGCCGTGATCACGGTCTACATCCTGCTCGGCGTGCTCTACGAGAGCTACATCCACCCGCTCACGATCCTCTCGACGCTCCCCTCGGCCGGCGTCGGCGCGCTGCTGGCGCTGCTGCTCTGCGGCAGCGAGTTCAGCATCATCGCGCTGATCGGCATCATCCTGCTGATCGGCATCGTCGAGAAGAACGCGATCATGATGATCGACTTCGCGCTCGACGCCGAACGCAAGGAGAGCAAGGCGCCGGAGGAGGCGATCTATCAGGCCGCCCTGCTGCGCTTCCGTCCGATCCTGATGACCACCATGGCGGCGCTGCTGGGCGCGGTGCCACTGGCGCTGGGCAGCGGCATCGGCGCCGAGCTGCGGCGCCCGCTCGGCATCGCCATCATCGGCGGCCTGATCTTCAGCCAGCTCCTGACCCTCTACACCACGCCGGTGGTCTACATCGCCTTCGACCGTCTGTCGCGGCGGCTGACCCGGAAGCGATCTCGTGAAGAGGAACGGCGGGTGGGGCGGCTCCAGCCGGCGGAGGAGACGTGAGCCTTTCCGAGCCCTTCATCCGGCGTCCGATCGCCACCACGCTGCTGACGGTGGCGATCGCGCTGGCCGGCGGCCTCGCCTTCCGGCTGCTCCCCGTCTCGCCGCTGCCGCAGGTGGAGTTCCCCACCCTCAACGTCTCGGCGGGGCTGCCGGGCGCCAGCCCCGAGACCATGGCTTCCGCCGTCGCCACTCCGCTGGAGCGCCAGTTCGGGCGCATCGCCGGGGTCACCGAGATGACCTCCTCGAGCTCCCTCGGCTCGACCAACATCACGCTGCAATTCGACCTCAACCGCGACATCGACGCCGCGTCGCGCGACGTTCAGGCGGCGATCAACGCCGCACGCGGCCAGTTGCCGGCGAACCTGCCGAGCAATCCGCGCTTCCGCAAGTCGAACCCCTCGGACGCGCCGATCATGCTCCTGTCGCTGACCTCGGACCTGGTCGAAAAGACCAGGATCTACGATCTGGCCTCGTCCGTGCTGCAACAGAAGATCTCGCAGATCGAGGGGGTCGGCGAGGTCACCGTCGGCGGCGGCGCGCTGCCGGCGGTGCGGGTGGAGGTCAATCCGACCGTCCTCAACGGCTACGGGCTGGGCCTCGAGGACGTCCGCACGGCGCTCGGCAACGCCAACGTCAACCGCCCCAAGGGGGAGCTCTCCAGCGTCGACCGCGTCTGGACGCTCGACACCACCGATCAGTTGCTCAAGGCCGCCGAGTACCAGCCGCTGATCGTCGCCTACCGCAACGGCGCTCCGGTGCGCCTGTCCGACATCGCGAGCGTCACCGATTCGGTCGAGAACATCCGCTCCGGCGGGCTCGCCAACGGCAAGCCGGCGGTCCTCGTCATCATCTCCCGCCAGCCGGGAGCGAACATCATCGCCACCGTCGACCGCATCCGCGCCGTGCTGCCGCAGCTCCAGGCGTCGCTCCCGCCGGCGATCGACCTGTCGGTGGTCCAGGACTCGACCACCACCATCCGCGCCTCGGTGCACGACGTCGAGATCACGCTGATCATCTCGATCGCGCTGGTCATCCTCGTCGTCTTCGCCTTCCTGCGCGACGTCCGCTCGACCCTGATCCCGAGCGTCGCGGTGCCGGTGTCGCTGATCGGCACCTTCGGCGTCATGTACCTCCTCGGCTACAGCATCGACAACCTGTCGCTGATGGCGATGACCGTCGCCACCGGCTTCGTGGTCGACGACGCCATCGTGGTGATCGAAAACATCACGCGCTACCTGGAGCAGGGGGTGGCGCCGTTCGAGGCGGCCCTGCGCGGCGCCCGCGAGATCGGCTTCACCGTGATGTCGATCAGCATCTCGCTGGTGGCGGTGTTCATCCCGATCCTGCTGATGGGGGGGATCGTCGGCCGGCTGTTCCGCGAGTTCGCCATCGTGCTGTCGATCGCCATCGCCGTCTCGCTGGTCGTCTCGCTGACCACCACGCCGATGATGTGCGCCATGCTCCTGCGGCCGCGCGAGAAGGAGACGCACGGCCGCCTCTACCAGGCGAGCGAGCGGGCCTTCGACTGGATCCTGGGCCGCTATGACAAGTCGCTCTCCTGGGTGCTCCGGCACCAGGGGCTGACGATGCTGGTCACGCTGGCGACGATGGCGACCAGCGTCTACCTCTACGCCATCGTTCCGAAAGGTTTCTTCCCGCAGCAGGACACCGGGCGGCTCAACGGCTCGATCGTCGCCGACCAGTCGAGCTCCTTCCAGGCCATGCAGCAGAGGATGGGGCGGCTGGTGGGCATCGTCCAGCGCGATCCGGCGGTGCAGAGCGTGACCGCTTTCACCGGCGGCAACAACTCGGCGCGGATGTTCGTGGCTCTCAAGCCGAAGCGGAAGATCACCGCCGATCAGGTGATCGCCCGCCTGCGTCCGAAGCTCTCGCACGAGCCGGGCGCCAATCTCTTCCTGCAGCCGGTGCAGGACCTGCGGGTGGGCGGCCGCGGCGGCAACGCGCAATATCAGTACACGCTCCAGGGGAGCAACACCCAGGAGCTGCTGCAGTGGGCGCCGCAGGTGCTGCGCAAGCTGCGCACCGTCAAGGAGCTGGTCGACGTCAACTCCGATCAGCAGGACAAGGGGCTCCAGGCCTCGCTGGTGATCGACCGCGCCACCGCCGCGCGGCTGGGGGTGACCCCGGCGATGATCGACAACACGCTCTACGACGCCTTCGGCCAGCGGCAGGTCTCGACGATGTACCAGCAGCTCAACCAATATCACGTCGTCATGGAGGTCGAGCCGCGCTTCTGGCAGAACCCGGACGGCCTGAAATACATCAACGTGCGGACCAACGATGGCAAGCTGGTGCCGCTCGCCGCCTTCACCCGTTACGAGACCACCAACGCGGCGCTCACCATCAATCACCAGGGGCAGTTCCCGGCGATCACCTTCTCGTTCAACCTGCCGCCGGGCGTCGCGCTGGGGACCGCCGTCACCGCGGTCGACCGGGCGGAGGCCGAGATCCGGCTGCCGGCGAGCATTCAGGGGAAATTCGCGGGGACGGCGCAGGCCTTCCAGGCCTCCCTGAAGAACGAGCCGATCCTGATCCTGGCGGCGCTGCTCACCGTCTACATCGTGCTCGGCATGCTCTACGAGAGCACCATCCATCCGATCACCATCCTCTCGACGCTGCCGTCCGCCGGCGTCGGCGCCCTGCTGGCGCTGATGATCACTCACACCGAGCTGTCGGTGATCGCGCTGATCGGCATCATCCTGCTGATCGGCATCGTCAAGAAGAACGCGATCCTGATGATCGACTTCGCGATCGAGGCCGAGCGCAAGGAGGGGAAGAGCCCGGCCGATGCCATCTACGAGGCCTGCCTGCTGCGCTTCCGGCCGATTACCATGACGACGATGGCGGCGATGCTCGGCGGCCTGCCGCTGGCGATCGGCATCGGCACCGGCTCCGAGCTGCGCCGGCCGCTCGGCATCGCGATCGTCGGCGGGCTGCTGTTCAGCCAGCTCCTCACCCTCTACACTACGCCGGTGGTCTACCTCTACCTCGACCGCTTCCGACTCTGGCGCGAGCGGCGCCGGCACGAGCGCCATCCGGAAGCCGTGCCCGCGACGTGAGAAAGAAAGCTTTATGAAGACCCGCCTGTCCTGCCTGTTCGCGATTTCGATCCTCGGCGCGGCGTGCGCCGTCGGTCCGAACTATAAAAAACCGTCCGCCGAGGTGCCCGCCGCCTTCAAGGAGGCGCCGCCGGCCGGCTGGAAGACGGCGCAGCCGCAAGACGGCGTCCTTCGCGGCAAGTGGTGGGAGGCGTTCGGAGATCCCGCGCTCAACGCGCTCGAGGAGCAGGTCGTCGTCTCCAACCAGGAGCTCGCGCAGGCCGAGGCGCAGTTCCGCGGCGCCCGCGCGGCGGTGTCGGCGGCACGCGCCGGGCTGTTCCCGACCGTCACCGCCGGCGCGCAGGTGACGACCTCCCGCGGCTCGACGAGCCGGAGTTCCTCCTCCTCGCAGACCGGCACCGCGACGATCTATCAGGTTCCGATCGATTTCACCTGGGAAGCCGACCTGTGGGGGAGGGTGCGCCGCGACATCGAGGCGAACGTCGCCAGCGCCCAGGCGACCGCAGCGGACGTCGAGGCCCTGCGCCTGAGCCTGCAGGCGGAGCTGGCCGTCGATTATTTCCAGCTTCACGGTCTCGACGAGCAGAAACGGCTGCTGGACTCCACGGTCGCCGACTACGAGAAAGCGTTGCAGATCACCGTCAACCGCCACGACCAGGGGGTGGCGTCGGGCGCCGATGTGGCCGAGTCGCAGACGCAGCTCGAGAGCGCGAGAGCGCAGGCGATCGATCTCGGCGTGGCCCGCTCCGAATTCGAGCACGCCATCGCGATCCTCACCGGCAAGGCGCCCGCCGATCTGACGATCGCGCAGGCCCCGATTTCCGTGCCGCCGCCGGTGATCCCGCTGGCGGTCCCTTCCGAGCTGCTGGAGCGCCGGCCGGACATCGCCGCCGCCGAGCGCCGGGTGGCGGCGGCCAACGCGCAGATCGGCGTCGCCACCGCGGCCTACTTTCCGAGCCTGGGCCTGAGCGCCTCGGGAGGCTTCGAGAGTACGACCCTGGCGACGCTCTTCTCGCTGCCGAACCGCTTCTGGTCGTTAGGGCCCGCGCTCCTCGCCACCGTCTTCGACGGCGGCCGCCGGAGGGCCGCCGTGGCCGAGGCGGAAGCCAACTACGACGCCACCGTGGCCGCCTACCGCCAGAGCGTGCTGACCGCCTTCCAGGCCGTCGAGGACAACCTCGCGGCGGTGCGCATCCTCGCCGAAGAGGCCACCCAGCAGGCCGCCGCCACCGCCGCCGCCGAGCGCTCGCTGGCCCTCACCCGCAACCGCTACCAGGCCGGCATCGCCACCTACCTGGAAGTGATCACCGCCGAGAACGCCGCCTTCGTCAACCAGCGCAACGCCGTCGACCTCCGCGTCCGCCAGATGACCGCCAGCGTCAACCTGATCCGCGCCCTGGGGGGTGGGTGGACGGCGGGGGAGTTGCCGGCGGGCGGGGCGGTTGCGGCGCGGTAGACGGTGGGGCTACCTCGGGATCTGATATTCTGATCCCTATGTTGAGCGCTAAGGCCGTGGAGCCGATTCCTCTTTCGACCGATGCGGACGGAGTCATCCGCATCGCGGGGACCCGGGTCACCCTGGACACTCTGGTCGATACGTTCATGACCGGCGCTTCGCCGGAGGAGATCGCGCAGGACTTCCCGGTCCTCCGGCTCGACGATGTCTACGCGGTCGTCACCTACTACCTGCGGCACCGCACCGAGGTTGATGCCTATCTCCAAGAGCGGCGGACCCGGGCGGAAGCGATCCGCCGCGAGATCGAGGCTCATTCCCCCCAGACCGGCCTGCGCGACCGGCTCCTCGCCCGCCTCGGACGGTAGCGTCCGTGCTGCGTCTCCTGGCTGACGAGAATTTCAACGGCCGTATCCTCCGTGCTCTCCAGCGACAGATCCCTGATCTGGACGTGGTTCGGACCCAGGACACCCCTCTGTATGGAACGGACGACCAGACCCTCCTCCAATTCGCCGCGGAGGAGGGCAGAGTTCTTCTCACTCACGACGTAGAGACCCTGGTGGGTTACGCGTGGGAGCGTGTCCGTTCGGGAATGGCGATGTCTGGGGTCATCGTGGTTTTGACGAACCGTCCCATCGGTCAGGTCATCGAGGATCTCGAAGTCCTGCTTCTTGCAAGCCGGCCCGAGGAATTGGAGTCGCAGATCCGCTTTTTGCCGCTCTGATTGTCTCAGAGATAACTCAGCCACGCATCGCTCCGACGCTGCTTGAGCGCCGCGAACCACCGGCAGAGCGGATACAGCGCGATCACGACGAACGCCCATACCAGATAGACGACCGGCAGCGAATGTCCCCAGCCGGGCGGCGCGGTGAAGGGATAGTGCGCGAGGTCCGGGGACTCGAACATCCAGTGCGCCGATCCATACCGCACGTAGCAGGTGGCGACGGCGAGCAGGTGGATGAGAAAAAAGTGCAGCATGTAGTAGAACAGTGGGACCTTGCCGATTACCAGCGCCGGCCGCAGGAGCCGTGGCGTGCGGCGATCGACGAGCCCGAGAAAGACCAGCGCCGGGCCGAGCGTCATCAGCAGGAACAGCAGCGAGGGCGGGTACTTGGTCGTATTCAGGAACGAGAGCGCGGTGAACGCGGCGGTCTTCTGCCCCATCCAGCGTGACGGGTCGCCGTAGACGTTCAGGCCGCGAAGCACCAGGAACGCCGCGCTCAGAGCCAATCCCAGGCGCAGGAGGAAGGCCCGCCGGCGATCGGCATCCCAGTTGTAGACCTGTCCGAGGCCATATCCAACCGCGGTCACGCCGATCCAGGGGATGAGCGGATAGGCCACGAACACGACATGCTCTGGGGTGTTGAGGACGAAACCCGGCGCGTGCAGAATGGACCAGAGCGGGTTCGCCGACCTCACGGTATCGAAGAGGTTGTGACCCGCGATCAGGAGGACGCCGAAGGCGGTCACCACGGACGCCGGCAGGCGCACGAGCGCCGCGAGCGTGATCATCGCCCAGCCGAGCGCCCAGAGGACGAGGAGCATGGTCACCCGGTAATCGACATTGAACTGGTAGGCGAGGCACCGCAGCAGCACGAGATCCAGAAAGATCAACCAGAGCCCGCGGGTGAGCAGGAACCGGGAAAGTTCGCCTGGAGACTTCCGCCGCAGCGAGAGGTAGGCGCCCGTGCCCGTGAGCAGGAAGAACACCGGCGCGCAGAAGTGAGTGATCCAGCGGGTGAGGAACAGGGCCGCGGTGGCGCTGGTCAGGTCCGTGGGGTTCTGCCCGGGGATGCCGAAAAAGTCCCGGGTGTGATCGAGCGCCATGAGAATCATGATCACGCCGCGGACGACGTCGATGGATTCGAGGCGGGCACGGCTCGAGAGGATGTGTTTGTTTCCGTCCATGATTTGTCGTCCCGGTCCAGGCAACGGATTATGGCATGGGCGGTCGCGGCTGGCGGCGGGAAAGCCGTCGGGACTGGCGGAGGGCTGGCTTGATGTTTTTGCCGTTCGCCGGAGCCGGCGAGTCGTCCGCCGGAGCCGGCGAGTCATCCGCCGGAGCCGGCGAGTCATCCGCCGGAGCCGGCGAGCCATCCGCCGGAGCCGGCGAGCCATCCGCCGGAGCCGGCGAGTCATCCGCCGGTGCCGGCGAGCCATCCGCCGGTGCCGGCGAGCCATCCGCCGGAGCCGGCGAGTCATCCGCCGGAGCCGGCGAGTCATCCGCCGGAGCCGGCGAGTCATCCGCCGGAGCCGGCGAGTCATCCGCCGGAGCCGGCGAGTCATCCGCCGGAGCCGGCGAGAGGCCTGGAGAGCATTTTCGTCTCCCGCCGGTCCCGGCTACGAGCGCTGAACGCGTGCCGAACGTGTAATACCTACCGGCGGGGCGCGTTGTACGACCAGTACCCTCTCTTGGAGACCGATCTGACCATGCAATCCTACGACAGGCCCGCGATCGAGGCCATCGATCTGACGCGCTCTCTTCCTCTCGGCGGCGAACTGGTGCCCATCCTCAAGGGCGTTTCCTTCAACGTCGATCCGGGGGAGTGGATCGCGCTCACCGGGCCCTCGGGCTCGGGCAAGTCGACCCTGCTCGGCATCCTCGCCGGCCTCGATTCCCCGACCTCGGGGCGTATCGTCGTCGGCGGTACGGACATCACGCGGCTCGGCGAACGCGCCATGGCGCGGCTGCGCAACGAGAAAATCGGTGTCGTGTTCCAGTCGTTCAACCTGATCGGGTCGCTGACGGCCCAGGAGAATGTCGAGGCGCCGCTCCATGTGAGCTCGTCGGGCTTGCGCGCCCGGGATGCCGCGCGGGAGATGCTCGGGCTCGTGGGGCTGTCGGACCGCCTCGATCACCGGCCGCACCAACTCTCGGGCGGCCAGCAGCAACGCGTCGCCATCGCCCGCGCGCTGGTCACGCGGCCGGCGCTCCTGATCGCCGACGAACCGACCGGCAACCTCGACAGCGCCACCGGGACGCAGGTGCTCGAATTGCTCGCCGCCCTGCGCCGGGACCTGCGGTTCACCGTCGTCGTCGCGACGCACGATCCCGAGGTCGCCTCGCGCGCCGATCGCAATCTGCACATGATCGACGGTCTCCTGGAGGAGCGATGAACACCGCCTTCGCGCTCCGGTACGCGGCCCGCAACCTGCTGCGGGGCGGCCAGCGCACGCTGCTGGCCACGGCGTGCGTCGGCTTCGGCGTCATGTCGCTGGTCGCCTTGCAGCTTCTCTCGTCGATGATCGCGGCGTCGATCGCTCTCGACACCCGCTCCGTCCTCGGCGGCGACGCATCGCTGTCGCGCGGGGACCGGCCCCTGACGGCTGACGACGTCGCGGCGCTCGAACGGATGCGGACGCAGGGAGGCATCGCGTCCTATGCCCTCACCTCGCAAGGTGGGGGCGCGATCCTCAAGCGCGCCGGCGCCGGACGGGCCTACGTTCTCGGCAGAGCGCTCGGCGTGAGCCCCGAGACGTTTCCCCTGGTGGGAGAGATGCGGCTCGGCACCGGGCCGGCTCGCGCGTTCGGACGCCTGATCGCGGAGCCCGGAACGGCGGTGATCACCCGTGACGTCGCCGACAGCGAGGGGCTCGCGGCCGGCGATAGCTTCACACTGGGCGGCGGCGCGGCAGGCGCGCCGGTACGTCTGCGGGTCACCGGGATCGCCGAGCTGACCCCCGACTGCCAGGGCGATACGGTGTTCTACAGCCTCGCGACGGCCCGCCGCCTCGCTGGACGCGAAAACGTCGTGGCTTCGGCACAGGTGCTCTGGGGTCCGGCCCCGCCGGCCGCCGAGACTCTCAAGTCCGAGGGCTGGTCGGTCATGACGCCGGACCAGGTCGCGAAGCAGCGGGCCCGCGTCGTGGATCTGTTCGGATTGATGCTCAAGGGGGCCGGCATCCTCGGCCTCCTGCTGGGCGGCATCGGCCTGTCCAACACGATGCAGGTCCTGCTGGCCCGCCGGAAGCTCGAGATCGCGACGCTCAAAACGATTGGTTACGAGCGCCGCCACCTGGTGCTCCTTTTCGGCCTGGAGACGGCGATGCTCGGCGCCGTCGGCGGGCTCGCCGGCGCCGCGGCGGGAGCCGGTCTCTCTTTCTGGCTGCGCACCCTTCTCGGGCGGGTGGGACCGATCATGCTCGGCTCGTCGGTCGATCCCCGTGTGCTGGCGGGTGGAGTGGCCGTCGGTGTCGCGACGGCGGTGATCTTCGGCCTGCACGCGATCGCGCGGGCAAGCGCCGTACGCCCGTCGACTCTGTTGCGCGACCTGCCGACGCCGATGGTCTGGGGCGAGGCGGCCGTGCTCTACGCCGTGCTGGGAGTGCTGTTCTCCGCGCTCGCGGCGGCGGTCCTGCGCTCGGTCCTCTATGGAGCGGGCGTGGTGGCGGCCGGAGCCGTCGGGCTCGCTCTCCTCGTCGTAGTGCTCGGCGCCGGGTTCTTCGCGATCGTCGCGGTGCCGCTGCCGTTGCCGGGCATCGTGGCGCTCGCCCGGAGAAATCTGCGGCGAAACCCTTTACATACGCTCGTCGCCCTCGTGGCGCTGTTCTGTGGCGTGTTCACGATCGGATTTTCCGGAGCGGCGATCGAGAACGGGCGCCGTCGGCTGGAGGGCCGGGAGCTCCCGAACCACGGCGCCGACGTCATCGTCTATGCGTCTCCCGCGGACGCGGGTCCGGTCGCCGCGGCGCTCGAACGCGCGGGGGTTAAATCCGTCGAACGTTTCGTGACGTCGCCGGCCGAGGCGCGAACCGCGAGCGGCCGCTCGCTCGACGTTCTGCGCGGGATCACGGGCCGCGACGCGGACCGGGCGGGAACCGTGCGGATCGTCGAGGGTGCCTGGAGCAAAGGGCCGGAGGCTACGCTCGCGCCCGCGCGGCTGCGGGGCGAACCGTGGAAGCTCAAGGTTGGCGACGCCGTCGAGCTTTCGTCTCCCAGGGGCGAGCGCGCGCGCGTGTCGATCGCGGGGTTCTACGAGCCGAAGCGCGTCTCACCGCTGGTGCCCGGCCCGGCGGGTCTGATCCTCGACGTAGCGACAGCCCTGCGGCTGGGCGGCCCGGCGGCGCAGGTGAATTTCACCGGCGAGGCCGGGGAAGGGCGGCTCGACGCGGTGGCTGAAACGCTCGCACGCGATGCGCCGGATGCGCTGTTGCTGAGCCGGGCCGAGCTGAATTCGACGATGCAGACCGTGATGGGGAATCTGTTCGCCTTCGTCATCGCCGTCGCCGGATTGGCGCTCGTCGCGGGCGGAGTCCTGATCGCGAATTCGGTGGGCCTCGCGATGCTCGAGCGCCGGCGTGAGATGGGGATTTTCAAGGCGATCGGTTATTCGAGCGCGCGGATCCTGTCCGGCATCGCGGTCGAGTACGCGCTGCTCGGGCTGGTGGCGGGAGCCGCAGGGATGGGGGCCGTAGCGCTCGCCTTTGGAGTCATCAATCGCCTGCGGCCAGCGGCGCGGCTGGTGCTCGACCCGGTACAGGCACCGGCGATGATCGCGGTTGCCATCGTGATCGCCTTCGCGAGCGCGGTCGCCGTTGCCTGGCGCCCGACCCACGCTCGCCCGCTCGAGGTGCTCCGGTTGGAGTAATAAGGGACGAAGAAGGACGAAAGGGACGGCAAGGACGACAAGGACAGCAAGGACAAGAAACCAGCTTGTCCTCTCAATGTCCTTGTCGTCCTTGATGTCCTTTTCGTCCTTGTTTTCACGGCAGCGCCGAAACCTTCCTACTCCTCGATCATCGCCTCCATCGGCGAGATCCGGGCGGCGCGGTCCGAGGGGAGCATGCAGGCGAGGAGAGCCACCACGCCCAGGATGACGGCGGTGCCGGCGAGCGTCGCCACGTGCAGGGGCGGCACCTGGAAAAGAATGGCCCGCATGGCCTTGCCGGTCAGCCAGGCTCCGAGGACGCCGAGGACCGTTCCGGCCGCCAGCAGGCGCAGGGCGAGGCCGATGAACTGGCCGCGGATCTGCTCGGGGCGGGCGCCGAGCGCCATGCGGAGACCGATCTCGCGGCGGCGCTGCGCCACGGCATAGCTCAGGACTCCGTAGGTGCCGATGGCGGTGAGGAGCAGGGCGATGCCGGCGAAGAGCCCCGCCAGCAGGGCCGGCGAGCGGCGGGAGACGAGGCTGTCGGTAATGCGGACCTCCAGCGAGCGGAGGTCGTTGACCGACAGCTCGGGATCGACCGCCCGGACGGCCCCGCGCAACGCCGGCCCGAGCGATTCCGGAGGCCGGCTCGTGCGGACCACCACCCAAAGGTTGTGATCGATCCGGTGGCCGAGGGGGTAGTAGACCGCGCCCTGGGCTCCATCCTCCGTGAGGTCCGCCTGTTTTACCGCGCCGACGACGCCGACGATGGTGAACGCGTCGGCATCTTTCCCCGCCTCGCCCCCCTGGAACAGGCGATGGCCGATGGAGCCTCCTGACGGCCAGTACCGGCGGGCGAAATCCTCGTCGACCACGCAGACCCGTTGCGCACGGCGGGAATCGGCGGCGGTGAGAAAGCGCCCTTCGCGCAGGGAGAAACCCAGGGCGGTGAAGTAGTCGCCGCCGACGCTGTAGGAGTAAATCCCGTGCAGCGCATCCCCCGGTGGGGGCTCGTAGCCCTCGACCGTGGCCGAGCTCTTGTTGCTGACGCCGCTCAGCGGCACGTTGGTGGCGAAGCCCACCGCCTGCACGCCCGGCTGGCGGCGGACCTCCGCGGTGAGCCTCTCGGTGGCCGCGAGCAGGTCCTGCGTGTCCGGATAGCTCCTCACCGGCAGGACCAACTGTCCGCTGAGGACGTTGCCGGGCCGGAATCCGGGGGAGACGGTCATCACCTTCCGGAGGCTGAGCCCGAGCAGGCCCGCCCCCGCGAGCAGCACGAAGGCCAGGGCAATCTGGGCGACGATGAAGGCGTGGCGCAGCCGTTGCGCGGCCCGGCCGGCCGTGGTGCCCCGGGACTCGGCCTGCAGCCCGGAGGCCGCGGCGTTGCGCAGGCTGAACCAGATGACCGGCAGGCCGAGCGCGATCCCCACGGCGAGCGATCCCGCCAGGGCGATCAGCGCCAGGCGGCCGTCAAAGGCCACGTACGATCCCAGGGGCAGGCGGTCGACTCCCAGCAGGGCCAGGAGGCGGATGCCTCCCGCTCCGGCGGCCAGTCCGAGGAGGCCTCCGGTCAGCGCCATCAGCGTGCTCTCCACCAGGGCGCCGCTCACGACGTGCCGCCGGCTCGCTCCGAGCGCCTGCCGGACCGCCAGCTCCTTCACCCGGCCGCTGGCGCGGATGAGCAGCAGGTTCGCCAGGTTGACGCCGCCGATGAGGAGCAGGAAGAGAGCCCCCGCCTGCACCAGCAGCAGGGTGGGACGGACCGCGGCCACATGGTCCGCCCGCAGGGGCGTCACGAGCGAGCGGAAACCCGCGTCGGCCATCATTCTCGCCTCCGGGCCGTCCATCTCCACGGCGGCGTTGCGGGCGTCGATCTGCGCCTGGGCCTCCGCCAGGGTGGCCCCCGGCCGGAGCCGGGCGATCATGCGGGCGGTTCCGGAGTGACGCCGCTGTGGCGCGCGCTCGTCCGGGCTCGACGCGAGCGGAAGGTAGATCCGCGCCTGGGACGAGAGGAAGCTGAAGCGGGGCGGCAAAACCCCGACCACGATCCTGGAGATGCCGTTGACGCGGATCGCGCGGCCGAGCACGCGTGGGTCGGCGCCCAGTTGCTGGCGCCAGTAGCTGTCGGTGAGGATGGCCGCGTCGTTTTTCCCTTGCACCGTCTCCGCCTCGGTAAACGAGCGTCCCATTACCGGGCGGAGCCCCAGGGTGGAGAAGAAGTCCGGGGAGACCCGCGAGACCGGCATCTGCTCCGTCTCGCCTGTTTCGCCCACGACCGCCATGGCGTCGCGGTAGACCGCGAGCCCCGAGAAGGCCGGGATGTGCCCGCGGCGCTCGTAGTAGTTCGGCAGCGAGCAGCCGTCGTTGGGGACGCCGGCCTTGGGATAGGTGTTGTACACGCTCACCAGCCGGCCGGCGGCGGGGAACGGCAGCGGCCGGAGCAGCACCGAGTCGACGACGGCGAAGATGGTCAGGTTCGCGCCGATGCAGAGCGCCAGGGTCGCCAGGGCGGTGATCGTGAAGCCCGGCGTCTTGCGCATCAGGCGTACGGCGTACCGCAGATCCTGATGGAGCTCGTCGAACAGGCGCAGACCGCTCGCCTCGCGGCAATCGGTCTTGACGTTGTCGAGGCTGCCGAACTCCAGCCGCGCGCGGCGCGCCGCTTCCGCCGGCGGCACGCCGGAGCTGACGAGATCGGCCGTGTACTGCTCGATATGGAAGCGCATCTCCTCGGCCATGGCGTCCTCGAACTGAGGCCGGTGGCGGAGGGTCCGGAGCACGGAGAAGAGCTGTCCCACCATGGTCACACCTCGTCCGGCACGGTGTTCAGGGCCGCGGCAATCGCGGACGCCAGGCGCTTCCAGTCGGCCGTCTCCTCCTGCAGGCGGAGACGCCCGGCCTCGGTCAGGGTGTAGAACTTGGCCTTGCGGTTGTTGTCGCTCTGCCCCCACTCGGAGGCGATGAGCTTCTGGTGCTCCAGCCGGTAGAGCGCCGGATAGAGAGAGCCTTGCGGCACCTCCAGCGCGTCGCCGGAGATCTGGCGGATGCGCAGCAGCACGCCGTACCCGTGCAGCGGTTTCAGCGAAACCGCCTTGAGGATCAGCATGTCGAGGGTGCCCGGAAGCAGGTCTGCGGTCTTGGGCATGACGTTTTCAGTCTCCTAGCTTGGCTAGGGGAATGCTGCCACGCGCTCTCCTAGTCTGTCAAGGAGAGGGAAGAGGCTGGAGAGCCCAGGCTGGGAAGAGGATGCTGGAGTCTTTTCCTCCCCCTTCAGGGGGAGGTTAGGAGAGGGCGCCCCAGACAAGGAGCGGTTCCGGACTCCGGAAAGCCCCCCTCCTGACCTCCCCCGTTCCGGGTGGAGGAAAAAATCCGGGCTCCGGGGTCACAGGGCGTCTCACCGCGCCCGTTCGTACTGCACCGGCAACGCCGGCGCCCCGCCCAGCTCCCGCTGCGCCCTAAACCCCCAATACGGATCCCGCAGCAGCTCGCGGGCGAGGAAAACGAGGTCGGCGTCGCCGTTCCTGAGGATCTCGTCGGCTTGCTCCGGCTCGGTGATCATGCCGACGGCGCCGGTCAGGAGGCCCGCTTCGTGGCGGATGCGGCGGGCGAACGGCACTTGGTAGCCGGGAGCGACCGGGATGCTCACCCGCGGCAGGGTGCCGCCGGAGGAGGCGTCGATCAGGTCCACGCCGGTCTCCTTGAGCCGCTTCGCCAGCTCGACGGACTGCTCGATGTCCCATCCTCCCTCGGCCCAGTCGGTCGCCGAGATTCGCACGAAGAGCGGCAGCTTGTCCGGCATCACGCCGCGCAGGCGCTCCGCCACCCGCAACGTCAGGCGCATCCGGCTCTCCAGGCTGCCGCCGTAGGAGTCGTTCCGGTGGTTGCTCAGCGGCGAGAGGAACTGGTGCAGCAGGTAGCCGTGGGCGGCGTGGATCTCGATCACCCGGAAGCCCGCCGCCAGGGCGCGCCGGGCGGCGGTCTCGAAGGCCGCGACCACCTCGTCGATGCCGGCCTCGTCCAGCGGCGCCGGGACCGGCCCCCCTTCGCGGAACGGGATCGGGCTGGGGGCGGCGACGGTCCAGCCGCCATCCTTCAACGGACCACCGCCCTTCCAGGGGGGCTCGGTGCTGGCCTTGCGCCCGGCATGGGAGAGCTGGATGCCGGCGACCGCTCCCTGGCCGTGGACGAAACGCGCGATGCGGGCCAGGGGCTCGATCTGATCGTCGCTCCAGATTCCGAGGTCAGCGGGGGAGATCCGGCCGTCGCGGGTGACCGCCGTGGCCTCGACGACGACCAGGGCCGCTCCGCCCACGGCCCGGCTGCCGAGGTGAACCAGGTGCCAGTCGCTGGCCAGCCCCTCTTCGGCGTTGTACTGGCACATGGGGGACATGACGATCCGGTTGCGGAGCGTCACGCCGCGGATCGTTATTGGGCTGAGCAACGGGCTGAGCAGCGGGCTGGGCAGGGCGGTCGCGGGGGTTTCCGGGGTCGGGTCTGTCATGCCGCCATGGTAGCCCAGGCTCTCGGAATCAGGCTCTTGCGTTCCTTGGGCGGCCAAGGGCTTTCTTGCGCCGGCCTCCCAGCGGGTCTATATTGATGACGGCACGCATACCGATAATTCAGGCTGCAGGCAGGAGCTCTATGTCTCAAGGGTATGAACCCCGTCGCACCAGGTCCGCACCGCGTATCACGGCCGGCCAGGAGTGGAACCGGGCGCAGGCGCTCTCTCCTCTCTCCGAGATCGTCAATGCCTTCGAGCAGACGCTTCGGGAGCAGGGGCTCTTCGGAGCTCTGCGGTATCTCAACTCGACCACGGAGTATCGCTTCACCGGCATCTACCGCTTCGAGCCGGACTGGGTGCGCAGCGTTCTTCTTTTCGATCGTGGGAATCCCCATCTGCAACTCGGGAAAGACGTTCCGCTCCAGGACTCCTACTGCATGCTCACGGCCAGGGACGGAGACGCCTGCACCATCGAGGATGCCCCGTCCGATCCGCGCCTGCTCCACCATGCGGCGCGGGAGTCGGTGCTCTCCTACTACGCGGTCCATCTGCTGAATCCGGAGGGACTCTCCTGGGGAACGCTCTGCCATTTCGATTTCGTCCCCCGCCGAGCCACGGACGAAATGAAACAGGTTCTCGAGGCGGTCCGCCCGGCGGTTCAACGGACGCTCTGGGCCGAAGTCGGCGTGTAGGCCCGCTCGAAATGTTTCCCCGCTCCTGGACACTCAAATCCAGGAGAGCACAACTTTCCGTGGCCTTTTCCGTAGCTCTATATACCCCCTGATCCAGTTCATGGCCCCTCGAACCGCCGTCGGCGGGGCGTCGCCATGGGGCCTGGGGGGAGATTTCAGACCGCCGATCCAAATAACTCGATCCAGAAACTGGAGATGATCATGTCCCTCTTCCTCGTCGCCGTCCTCGCCGTGGGGTTCATCCTCTTCGCAGTGATCCTTCGCTCGATGATGGTCTACATCCCCAACAACCGGGTGGGGATCCTGGAGAAGCTCATCAGCGCCAAGGGTTCCGTCCACTCCGGCCTGATCGCGCTGGAGAAGGAGGCCGGCTTCCAGCCGGAGCTCCTGCGCGGCGGCTGGCACTTCCTGAAGCCGTTCCAGTACCGCGTCCACCGGATGCCGCTGGTCACCATCCCGCAGGGTGAGATCGGCTACCTCTTCGCCCGCGACGGCCAGTCGCTGCCGCCGTCCCAGTCGCTGGCCTCCAACGTGCGCGCCCACGACTTCCAGGACGCCGCGGCCTTCCTGCGCGCCGGCGGCCAGAAGGGGCCGCAGCGCATGCTCCTGCGCGAGGGCACCTATGCGATCAACCTGGCGCTGTTCGTGGTGCTGACCCGCGACCATCTCTATTACCTGCCGATGGACCGCAGCGAGGAGGCGGTGTTCGGCAAGATGGGGCAGCTCATCGGCGAGCGTGACGGCTACCGCCCGGTGGTCATCCGTGGCGCCGAGGACCGCATCGCCATCGTCACCGTGCACGACGGCCCGGCCGTGCCGTCGGGGGAGATCATCGCGCCGCTGGTCGGCAACGATCCCGCTCAGCCGCAGACGTACCACAACAGCTTCCAGGACGCCGACAAGTTCCTGCTCGCCGGCGGCCAGCGCGGCCGGCAGCTCCAGGTGCTGGTCGAGGGCACCTACTACATCAACCGCCTCTTCGCCACCGAGGAGCTGGTGCCGAAGACCACCGTCGAGGTCGGCACCGTCGGCGTCGTCGTCTCCTATACCGGCGACAGCGGGCGCGACATCTCGGGCAAGGACTACAAGCACGGCGAGCTGGTGACGGTGGGGGAGCGGGGCGTCTGGAGCGAGCCGCTGCTGCCGGGCAAGTACGCGTTCAACACCTACGCCGGCAAGGTGATCATGGTGCCGACGACCAACTTCATCCTCAAATGGAGCCGGACGGAGACCGGCGCCCACAAGTTCGACGAGAACCTCTCCGAGGTGAAGCTGATCACCAAGGACGCCTTCGAGCCGAGCCTGCCGCTGTCGGTGGTGGTGCACATCGACTACCGCAAGGCGCCGCTGGTCATCCAGCGCTTCGGGGACGTCAAGAAGCTGGTCGAGCAGACGCTGGACCCGATGGTCAGCGCCTACTTCAAGAACATCGGCCAGACCCGCACCCTGATCCAGCTCCTCCAGGACCGCTCGGAGATCCAGGACCTCTCGGGCGTGCAGATGCAGGAGAAGTTCTCGGTCTACAACCTCGAGCTGCAGGAGGTGCTGATCGGCACTCCCACGTCAGGGGAAGGCGGGGGCCAGATCGAGCAGATCCTGGTGCAACTGCGCTCGCGGCAGATCGCCGAGGAGCAGGTGGAGACCTACAACCGGCAGGAGCGCGCCGCGGTCAAGGAGCGCGAGCTGCGCGAGGCGGAGAGCCGGGCGCGGCAGCAGCAGGCGCTGACCGAGTCGGAGATCGCCATCACCGTGCAGTCCAACCAGGGTAAGGCCGAGTACGCCCGCGCCCAGCAGCAGGCGTCGCAGATCCAGGCCCTGGCGACCGCGGAGGCGGCGAAGACCCGCATCCTGGCCGAGGGCGAGGCGCAGAAGATCCGGCTGGTCGGCGAATCCGAGGCCGACCGCGCCGGCCGCGTGGGCGTCGCCCAGGCGCTGGCTCTCGAGGAGCAGGTGCGCGCCTACGGCGGCCCGCAGTTCCAGTTGATCCAGAACGTGATGGGCCGCTTCGCCGAGGCGATCGAGAAGTCGCACGCCGACGTGGTGCCGAAGATCCAGATGAGCAGCGACGGCAAGGGGGGCGGCAGCCTGGTGGAGAACCTGCTCGCCCTGCTGCTCTCCGGCAAGCTGGGCGAGACGGTGGGCGTGGGCATCCTGCCCACGGTGGACGCCAATCCCCAGGCCGAGACCCTGCGCTCCGAGCTGCGCCGCAGCATTCAGAGCGAGCAGAAGGGGAATTCGGGGAACGGGGCGGCGGCGTAGGGATTGACCTACAATCCCGCCCGATGACTCCGGAGCCCCAGGACGCCCCCGGCTGGCCGCGCGCGCTTGCGTGGCCGGCCGTGCTGCTCCTCTACACGGCCGGCGTCCTCGTCTGCTTCTGGCCGCTCCCACGTCTCTGGGGGGACCACCTCGGCCCCGACCTCGGGGACCCGTATTTCAATCTCTACGTGCTCAAGTGGGGAGCCCACCAGATCCAGCTCGGCCTGCCCGGGGTCTGGGACGCCAACATCTTCTATCCGACCCGGGGGGCCCTCGCGTTCTCCGATCATCTGCTGGGGCCGGCGGCCGAGCTCGTCCTGTTCCTGCGGGCCGTCCCCAACGCCGTCGCCGGCTACAACTTCCTCTTCCTCTCCTCTTTCGTGGCGAGCGCCCTCGCGGTCTGCTGGGTGCTGCGCCGGAGCGGGCTCACCTGGACGGCGGCCGTGCTGGGCGGGTGGATGTATACCTTCTCCTGCTTTCGGCTCGGGCAGATGGCCCATCTGCAGATCCTGATCGCGCAGTGGATCCCGCTCACCCTCTGGTTCTGGGACCGCCTGCTCGCCCGGCGGACGGCGAAGGACGCTGCCCTCTTCCTGCTGTTCTATCTGCTCAACCTGTCGGGGGGGTGCTACCTCGCGTACATGATTCATTTCCCTTTGCTGGCGATCCTGCTCAGCCGGGCCGCCGCGGAGCGGAGAGAGCTGGTCTCCCCGCGCTCGCTGCGCGTGCTGGCGCCGGTGGCGCTGGTGGCGGGGGTGGCGGTGGCCGCGTTCTTCCTGCCCTACGTGCGGGTGGCCCGCGCGCAGGGGCTCTCCCGGCCGCCGGAGGAGATCGAGCAGTACAGCGCCCGGCTGGCCAGCTACTTCAGTCCCAGCGGCCAGAACCTTTATTTCGGCGAAGGGGCGGGGCGGTTCCTGCGCGGCCTGCTGGGCGAGCGCGCGGATCTCTTCTACCGGCCCGAGAACGAGCTGTTCGCCGGCTTCCTGCCGACGCTGCTCTTTTTCGCGGGGGCCTTCGCCGCGTTGCGTGGGTTGCGGGAGGGGAAGACGGACCCATGGGCCCGGGGGCTCGCGCTGTCGGGCCTGATCTGTTTCGCCCTCTCGTTCGCCCCGGTCTACGTGCCGCTCGCCCGAGTCATCCCCGGGCTCTCCGGGATGCGCGTTCCGGCGCGGTTCTATGCCTTCGTCTCCCTCACCGTGGTCTACTTCGCCGCCCGCGGCGTCGACCTCCTACTGCGCCGCGCCTCCACCCCGCGGGCGCGGGCGGCGGTCGCCCTGGGGCTCGCGGGCCTCCTCGCGATCGAGCTGGCCCCGCGCCGGATCGCCTGGGAGCGGGTGCCGCGCGAGGAGGAGCTGCCGCGGGCGTACTTCTGGCTGCGGGACCAGCCGGACGTCAAGGCGCTGGTCGAGCTCCCCCTCTACGGGGACGCCCGGGAGAACGATTACCTCTACGCCGCCACCGTGCACTGGAAGCCGATCGCCAACGGCTACAGCGGCTACATGGCGGAGAGCTACCTCGGGCTCGCCAACCACATCCCGTTCGTCCCGCACGCCGACGGCTTCGACCTGCTGCGCAAGATGGGGATCACCCACCTCGTGGTCCACGCCGGGAAACCGCGCCAGATCAGGATTGTGGAGCGCTGGGAGGGCCGGTTCGGCACCGGGCCGGAGCGCCAGATGGAGCGGGTCTACCAGGAGGAGGGGATCTCGATCTACCGGGTGCTCGACTCGAGGGGTATAGACTAGCTCCCATGTTCGAGCGCCTCACCGCATGGCTGCATCGGCGGCGTCAGAGGCGCCGCGAGGCTTTGCTCCCCGAGCGCAAGATCGTCGTCCGCTTCGACGAGAACGGCATTTCCGCCGCTTTTCCGGAGGGTCCGACCGAGGCGATCGCCTGGTCCGAGGTCCAGCGCGTGGCGATCGAAACCAACGACAGCGGCCCCTGGGGCGCCGACTTCTGGTGGCTTCTGGAAGGCGAGACCCGACGCTGCGCCTATCCGCAGGGAGCCACCGGCGAGCTCGAAGCCATGGCGGCGTTCCCCTCCAGGTTTCCCGGGTTCAGCCACGAGGCCGTCACCGCCGCCAATTGCAGCACGTCCAACGCGCGTTTTCTCTGCTGGGAGCGAGGCAAGGCGCTGTAGCCGCTCACCGGGCCGGCCGCAGAGTGGCGGTCCGGCGCAGCCAGCGCCCCGTCGCGCGGACCGGCAGGGGCAGGCGACGTCTGGAGGGTGACGCGGCCAGGGCCGGGATCTTCCGGGTCAGCAGGTCCACCCATCGCGACAGGGTCGCCTCGGCGGTGAACGCGGCGGCGCGGGCGCGGCCGTTCTCGACCATGGCCTGATAGAGGTCCGGCCGCTCCTGGAGCCGGAGCACCGCCGCCTTCGCCTCCGCCAGCGAGCTCACCTCCAGATAATCCAGCTCCGACCGGCGGAGCTCGCGATAGGCGTACTCCGGCCCGAGCAGGGCGGGGACGCCGGCGAGCCAACTGTTGAAGAGCTTCGAGGCCGGTTTCGGCGTCCACAGGCGCCGGTCCTCCGGACGCACGGCCAGCAGCAGGTCCACCTGCCGGAAATCAGGCCAGTCGATCCCCGCCCCGTCCGTCGCGGCGCCGGCGAACGGCACCGCGTCGATCTCCCATTCGATCCCCCTCCCGGCGAGGAACTCCCGCCAGGCCGGCGACCGGAACTCGGGATGGAGGTTCTGCTCGAACCCCTTGAAGGCGATCCGCCGGATCGTGGCTCCGCGAGCGGGATCGCGGGGGAGCAGGGCCGGCTGCGGCCAGTGGGGGACGAGGAAGCGCCGCTCCTCGTCCGCGAAACGGCCGTTCTGCACCACCTCGAAGTCGGCGATCAAGGGCTCCCGGTTGTCGGCCCGCGCCCCGAGGAGAACGGCGTTCCCCAGCCGCCGCCACTGGGAGCGCAGCGCCCGGGCATGTTTCGCGTGGAAGACGACGATCCCCTCGGTGGGCGGTGACGCGCTCAGCTCGACGGGGTATCCCGCCCGCGCCAGCCGCAGGCAGGTCTGCAGGACCCAGACGCGCTCGCCGCGGTTGAACTCCCGCCAGTCCTGGTCCGGATCGAGGCGCCGCAGGGCCGCGAGGTCGTTCTCTCCAGCCAGGAAGAAGGTGATCTTCATGGCTGGATGTCGTCTTGAGTTAGCATCATTTGAGTGCGAATCTGCTACTTCATTCAAAACCATCTCGCGCCGCGACAGATCAGCCGGCTGGTGGGAACGCTCCGGCGTGCGCAGCCCGACTGCTTCATTCTCGTCGGCCATGACGGGTTCGCCGGCCATTGTACGGCGGATGAATTGCGCCGGGCTCTCGACGTCGACGTCTTCGAGCTCCGCGAGCCGGGGCGGCGCGGCTACTTCTCGCTCATCCAGCCCTATTTCGACGCCGTGGAGTGGCTCTCCGCGAGGGGGATCTCCTACGACTGGCTGGTCTACCTGTCGGCTCAGGATTACCCGGTCCGGCCGCTGAAAGAGCTCGAGACCCTGCTGGCGACCAGCGGCTGCGACGGTTTTCTGCGCTACTGGGAGGCCTGCGCTCCCGTCAACCCCTGGGGCCGCCCTCGCCAGGGGAGGTGCCGCTATCTGTACCAGTACCGCGAGGCCCCGCGCTGGGCCGCTCCGGCGCTACGGGTGCTGCGCTCGCTCAACGGCGTGCAGTCGCTCGTCCATTTCCATCTGGTGTACGGGCCACGGGTCGGCCTGCGCTCGCGCGGGTCGCCGTTCGGGGGCGATCTCACCTGCTACGCCGGCACGCAGTGGACGACGCTCCGCCGGGCTTGCGCCGAGCACGCCGTCGAGCGCTCGCGCGGCGAGCCGGAGCTGCTGCGGTGGTTTCACGGCACCATCTGCCCGGACGAGGCCGTGGTGCAGACCCTGCTCCTCAACGGCGGCCGCTTCGAATTGCGGGATGACGATCTGCGCTATGCGGACTTCACCGGCAGCCGGGACGGCAGACCCCGGACGCTGACCGCCGACGACCTCCCGTCGATCACCGGCGGCTCCCACTACTTCGCACGCAAGTTCGATATCCAGGGCGACGCCCGCGTGCTCGACCTGCTCGACGCCCGGATCGGCTGAAGGGCGGGGCTTGCGCCCACCTTCGCCCACCTGCCATGCTGCAAACCCAGGCGCGAGAGCGCGGTCTAGAGGAGGGGAACAGCATGAGAATCATCGTGATCGGAGCCACGGGGACCATCGGCAAGGCGGTCGTCGAGGCGTTGGCGGGGAAGCATGAGGTGGTGCAGGTCGGCCACGAGGGCGGGGAGTATCAGGTGGATCTGGCGGCCAAGGATTCCATCGAGCGCCTGTTCGAGATGGTGGCGCCGTTCGACGCCGTGGTCTCGGCGGCGGGGCTGGCGAAGTTCGGCGCCCTGGAGGGGCTGTCGGACGCCGATTTCCAGTTCAGCCTGTCGAGCAAGCTGATGGGGCAGGTGAACCTGGTGCGCGCCGGGATGGCGACGATCCGCGACGGCGGCTCCTTCACGCTCACCAGCGGCGTGCTCTCCCAGGAGCCGACGCGGGGGAGCGCGGCGATCAGCCTGGTCAACGCCGGCGTCGAGGGGTTCGCCCGGGCGGCCGCCCTGGAGATGCCGCGCGGGGTGCGGATCAACGTCGTCAGCCCGCCGTGGGTGAGCGAGACGCTGGAGGCCATGGGGCGCGACGGCGACGCCGGCATGCCGGCGGCCCAGGTGGCCCGCGCCTACGTGGACAGCGTCGAGGGGAGCGAGACCGGGGAGGTCATCGACGCCCGCGCCTTCGCCTATTAGCCGCCGATGAACGCCAGCCGCCGATGACCGAAGATCGTCTCGCCTCCTTGCCGATCTTCGCGGGAGTGGAAACCGAGAAGCTCCGCCGCCTGGCGGCGGCCGTCCAGGAGCGGGGCTGCCATCCGAACGAGATCGTCTACCGGACCGGCGACCCCTGCGACGGGCTGTACGTGATCGCGCGCGGCGCCGTGCTCTTCCGGGCCGAGCGCGTCGGGCAGCCGGTCGAGCGGGTGAAGGAGCTGGAGACCGGGGAGGTCTTCGGCGAGAAGGAGATTTTCGCCGGGACTCCCCGCGAGCTCTCGATCCGCGCCGTCGGGGAGACCGCTCTCCTGCGGGTCCCTCTCGAGCCGCTGCGCCGCCTGCTGGCCGAGGCCCCTCTGCTGGAGACGGTCCTGCGCACGCTCTCGATCCGCCGGCGCAGCGCCCAGCTCCGGGCCTCGCTGGCCCCCTCGAGCCGGCGGGAGCCGCGCATCTGGGTGGACCGGACCGTGCTCGTGACCCCGAGCGGCGGCGAGCGCTTCCACGCGCACCTGGAGGACCTCTCGTCCGGCGGAGCCTGCCTCTCGGGAGCCCCCGCTTCCTGGCGGGTGGGCGATCGCCTGATCCTCTCCCTCGGCCTCGACGGTCACCCGGATCTCCTCCACGTCCATGCCGAGGTCCGCTGGCGCCAGCGCGATTCGGTGGGGCTCGCCTTCGACGGCACTGGCGCGTCGCAGCGCAAGGCCGTGGAGCAGGCTTTGCGGGTACTGGTGGTGTAGGATCATCCCGGAGCTAGGGGGGCCGAAAGGCTGAGAGTCCCTCGGGGACGACCCTCATCACCTGACCTGGGTAATGCCAGCGTAGGGAAGCGATGACGATCTTCCGCCCCTCCTCCGTTTTTCTACAGCCTGAGAGGAGCCGCCGATGATCGAGCCCACCCCGCACGCGATCCGTCCCGGGATCACCACCGGTCCCTTCCCCAATTCCGTCAAGGTCCACGTCGAGGGGAGCCTGCCCGGCGTGCGCGTGCCGATGCGCGAGATCCGCGTCTCGCCGACCCAGACCCACGCGGGGCTGACCGTGCCGAATCCGCCGGTCACGGTCTACGACACCTCCGGGCCCTATACCGACCCGGCGGCGGAGATCGACCTCTACCGCGGACTGCCGCCGCTGCGGCGGGAGTGGATCCTGGGGCGCGGCGATGTCGAGGAACTGCCGGACGTCTCCTCCGAGTACGGGCGGCGGCGCGCGGCCGATCCCCGGCTGGTGCCGGTGCGCTTCCCGCACCTGCGGCGGCCGCTCTGCGCCCGCCCGGGAGCCAACGTAACCCAGATGCATTACGCGCGGAAGGGGATCGTCACCCCCGAGATGGAGTTCATCGCCATCCGCGAGAACCAGCGCCGCGAGCTGGCCCGCGAGACGATGGACGGCCGGGCCTGGGGGGGCGGCGTCGCGCAGCATCCGGGGCGGGCGCTGGGAGCGGGCATCCCGATGGTGATCACCCCCGAGTTCGTGCGCGACGAGGTGGCGCGCGGGCGGGCGATCATCCCGTCCAACGTCAACCATCCCGAGAGCGAGCCGATGATCATCGGCCGCAACTTCCTGGTGAAGATCAACGCCAACATCGGCAACTCGGCGGTGACCTCCTCGATCGAGGAGGAGGTGGAGAAGCTGGTCTGGGCGATCCGCTGGGGCGCCGACACGGTGATGGACCTGTCGACGGGCAAGAACATCCACGAGACGCGCGAGTGGATCCTGCGCAACTCGCCGGTCCCCATCGGCACGGTGCCGATCTACCAGGCGCTGGAGAAGGTGGGCGGCAAGGCGGAGGATCTCACCTGGGAGATCTACCGCGATACCCTGATCGAGCAGGCCGAGCAGGGGGTCGACTACTTCACCATCCACGCCGGCGTGCGGCTCGCCTACGTGCCGCTGACAGCGGGGCGGATGACGGGCATCGTCTCGCGCGGCGGCTCGATCCATGCCAAGTGGTGCCTGGCGCACCACCGCGAGAACTTCACCTACGACCACTTCGAGGAGATCTGCGAGATCATGCGCGCCTACGACGTCGCCTTCAGCCTCGGCGACGGCCTGCGGCCGGGCTCGATCGCGGACGCCAACGACGCCGCCCAATTCGCGGAGCTGGACACCCTGGGCGAGCTGACGAAGATCGCCTGGAGCCACGACGTGCAGGTGATGATCGAGGGGCCGGGGCACATCCCCATGCACCTGATCAAGGAGAACATGGACCGCCAGCTCGAGTCCTGCGGCGAGGCGCCGTTCTACACCCTCGGGCCGCTGACCACCGACATCGCGCCCGGCTACGACCACCTCACCTCGGCGATCGGCGCCGCGATGATCGGCTGGTACGGCACGGCGATGCTTTGCTACGTCACTCCCAAGGAGCACCTGGGGCTGCCCAACAAGGAGGACGTCAAGCAGGGGGTGATCGCCTACAAGATCGCCGCCCACGCGGCGAACCTCGCCAAGGGGCACCCCGGCGCGCAGATCCGCGACAACGCGCTGTCGAAGGCGCGCTTCGAGTTCCGCTGGGAGGACCAGTTCAACCTCTCGCTCGATCCCGACACCGCCCGCGCCTACCACGACGAGACCCTGCCGCAGGAGGGCGCCAAGGTCGCGCACTTCTGCTCGATGTGCGGGCCGCACTTCTGCTCGATGAAGATCACCGAGGAGGTTCGCGAGTACGCCGCGAAGCAGGGAGTGGAGGAGACCCGGGCTCTGGAGGAAGGGATGAAGGAAAAGTCGGAGGAGTTCCGGCAGAGCGGGGCCGAGATCTACCTCTGAATGCCGTTCGCCGGGCTTTCCGGGGTTTCCTCCCGCGTTTCAACGGAGCTCGGCAGCGTTGCGGAGAAGCCCCGCAGCGTTGCGATGGAGCTCCGCGAGGTTGCGGCGGAGCTCCGCGACATTGCGGAGGAGCGCCGCAAGGTTGCGGTGGAGCTCCGGAATGCTGCGGAGAAGCTCGGCAACGTCGCGGAGAAGCGCGGCAAGGTTGCGGTGAAGCGCGGAAACCCTGCCGAGCTTCAAAATAACTCGGGCGAGATTGAAAATGAGTCCGGCAGGGGTGCCTTTAGCCGGGGCGAGGCGCTGCTTTTCATGCGGGTTCAGCGTGAAGCCGCACGCCCAGCGCGCGAGCGACTTTGAGAATCGTCGCGAAGCTGGGATTCCCGCTCTCGCTGAGAGCTTTGTAGAGACTCTCGCGGCTGAGCCCGGCATCGCGGGCAACTTGCGACATCCCCTTTGCGCGTGCGATATCGCCGAGAGCCCGGGCGATGCCGGCGGCATCCTCGGGCGCCTCGACGAACCATGCGTCGAGATAGGCAGCCATCTCCTCAGGAGTGCGCAATTGTTCCGCCACGTCGTAGGGCATGGTTTTGGTCTTCACGGATTCTTTCTTCGGCGATGCCTTGGGCATTTCGAAATCCTCCTACAGATTCCGGGCGAGCGCGATAGCCAACTTGATGTCTTTCTGCTGGGTCGACTTGTCGCCGCCCGCTAAAAGGACGATGAGCTCGCCATCTCGTTCGGTGTAGTAGACGCGGTAGCCGGGACCGAAATCGATCTTCAACTCGGATACGCCATCGGTAAGGTCGCGATGCTGCCCAGGGTTGCCGTGGACCAAGCGATCGACCCGCACCTGAATCCGAGCGCGACCGACGCGATCCTTGAGGCCGTTGATCCAGCTCAGGTAGACGGCTGTCACCTGGACATTCATGCGCCAACTGTATCCTATATGCTACAGGTGTCAATACAGCCGGGTGAGGATTCGGGGCAGGGGCGAGCCACCAACGAGAACACCTCCCCGAGCACCGGATGCAGATCCGCCGCGATCCCCACCTCCAGGCGGTCCGCGGCGGTCGCCAGGGCGGCCTCGCCGTCCGTCGACGGCAACGGCCAGCGCAGGGTGAGACGGTTCAGGCCCCGGCGCAGATGTCTCCGATCGATCCGTAGCCCTGTCCGCGTCCAGCGCTCTGCCGCGTCCACGGTGCCGATCTCGCGATCGCCGACGGCGATCCGCACCGGTCCGGGCGCGGAGAGCCGGACGGTCATCTCGATCTCCACGTCCCGCTCCCCGTCACAGATCAGGCAGAACGCGGACTCCGGCCACGGCGAGCGGAACGTGGCCCGCCGGGAGAGATCCTCGAAGTCCATCACCTCGGGAAAAAACCTCTCCAGCGGCTCCCAGAGGTAGATCGCGTCGAGGAGCTCGGTCCCTTCCTCCCGGATCGCGAGATGCTCCAGGAGGAGGCCGTCGATCCGCTCTCCGGCGGGGTGGCCGCGGCGCTCCAGGACGGCGCGGAGGGCCACGATCAGGTCGGCGTCGAGGTGGTCCCAGCGCCAGCCGTGCTGGAGGAGGAGGCGGTAGGGGGAGGCGAGGTTGCGCTGCTGGGCGGCGGTCAGCACGGCGGGACAGGGCGCGCAGCGGGCGGCGACGAGGTCGAGCAGAGTTTCCGCGATGCCGGGGGAGGCGTCGAGCGCGGCCTCGCACCAGTGCTCCAGGATGTGGGCTTTGGAGCCGGTCGAAAGGAGCCGGTGGGCGGTGTGGATGGCGGCGCCGAAACAGGCGACGGCCTCGGCTTCGGGAGAGATCAGCACGGGGGAGATCAGACGCCGCCAGTCCGCCTCTTCTTCGAGCATGCCCGAGAGGTCCAGCACCTGGGCCGCGATGGCGGCCATGGCGACCTGGATCCCCTCCAGGGTCAGATGGCAGTAGTCGAGGAAGAGGCGGCGATCCGTCAGGCTCGATCCGGTGTGCTCTGCGAAGATCTCCCGAAGATCTACAGTTAGGAAGCCGTGCCGGCGGGCAAGATCCCGCAACAGCTCGCGGGCCGCCGTAGTGGCCTGGGGAGCGCTGAGAAACGCGAGGGTGGCGTAGCGGGCGGAGTCGATCTCGGCGAGACAGGCGTTCCGGGCCTCCTCGAGATTTCCAAGGCCCAGGTGGGCCCGGGCGAGGAGGCGCCACGTCGAGGCGCAGTCGCCACCGTCGAGCTCCCGCATCTTGTCGATGGATTCGATTGCGCCCGCGAAGTCTTCCCGGTCGAGGCGTTCGACGGCTTCCGCATAGAGAGAGTGCCAGCGGGCGGTGCCGTCCCCGCTCAGCCAGACCGGCGGCTGGCGCGTCTCCCAGTCGGCGAGGTTGATCTCCGGGATCACCACGACGACCGGGATGTGCACTGCCCAGGCAAGCTCCGAGATGGCGCCGAACGCCGCTTCCGCCCCCTGCCGAAGCCGCTCCGCGGCCAGCCCGACCGGCTCCGCGATTCCTTCCTCCCGCAGCGCCTGACCGTAACGCTGCCGCGCCGCGACGGACGGGGCGTAGGGGGAGACCTCCGGCGTCTCCAGGAGATTCCAGTTGTTGCCGATGAAGAGGACCAGCACGTCCGGGTTGATCTGCAGCGAGGCGCGCACCGTCGCGGCGAGCGAGGGGAGGGTCTCGTTGGTGCGGGCGAGGTCGATCACCTCGAAATGGTCCGCCCCACCGGCGGCCCGGAGCTGGGCCTCGAGCACCTGGGCGGGCGTCAGGTGGGGAGCGTAGAGATAGCCCGCCGCGACCGACTCGCCGAAGAAGGCGACGCGGAGCGGAAGCAGCGACTTCTTGGGTCGGAGCACCGGCGTGGCCGCATGGTGGTCCCCGAGCGGCAGAGGGTCTGGGCGGACGAAGACGGTCTCGCCGTCGACGTCCCGCGGCTGCCAGATGCTGATCGGCTCCGGGAAGCGCGGGACGGAGCCGGGTGCCGGAGCGGACGGCGCGCCGAGCAGGCCGGCCGCCTGGAGGAGGCGGGCCGTGCGCAGGCCCTCGGGAGTGGCGAGGAGCTCGGCGAGGGCCTGATGGAGATCTCTCTCGTCCTTGTCTCTCATCGAGCGGCCGTGCCCTTCGTGGGCGACCGCAGGTCGCCCCTACACCAGACTGGGGTCGCGGGTGTAGGGGCGACCTGCGGTCGCCCTGGACGGTGGGGAGTGTTCATACGAACGTATACAGGTCCGCGCTGATCGCGCTCGATCCCCGCGCGAAGCCGCTGCGGGCGCGCTCGCGCCAAGCGGGAAGGAGGTCGGCCCAGTTGGCCGGCAGCCGATCGCGGTCGATCAAGAAGTCCTCAAGGACCAGAGCGTCGATCCCCGAGATCCCCATGCAGGAGAGGGCGTCCACCGGGGAGGCGACGATCGGCTCGCCGCGCACGTTGAAGGAGGTGTTCACCAGCAGCGGGCAGCCGGTGCGCCGCCGGAAGGCCTCGAGCAGGGCGGCGTAGCGCGGCGCGACCGCGGCATCGACCGTCTGCGGACGGGCCGAGCCGTCGACGTGGGTGATCGCCGGGAGGTCGAGCGGGGAGGTCACCCGGCAGGTCTCCAGCATGTAGGGGGAGGGGTGGTCGAGATCGAAGTGCCCGGCCGCGTGGGCGGCGAGGACGCTCGGGGCGAACGGGCGGAACGCCTCGCGCTTCTTGACCAGACGGTTCAGGCGGTCGCGCATCCCGGGATCGCGGGGATCGGCCAGCAGGCTCCGCCCGCCAAGCGCGCGGGGGCCGAGCTCCAGGGGGCCGTGGAACCAGCCGACCACCCGGCCGGCCGCCAGACGATCCACCACCGCCTCCAGCAGCTCGGCCTCGCGACCGCGGAAGTCCTCGGCGGCGATGCCGGTGGCGACCAGCAGCCCGGCGATCTCGGCCGTGCTCCAGCGCGGACCGAGATAGACATGGCGCAGGGGCTCCGGCCGCCCGCCGGTGAGTTGGACGTGGGCGAGGGCGGCGGCGCCGAGACAGGCGCCCGAATCCCCGGCGGCGGGCTGGACGAACAGGCGCTCGAAGGGGCTCTCGCGCAGAATGCGGCCGTTGGCGACCACGTTGAGGGCCACGCCGCCGGCCATGCAGAGGGCGGGGAGGCCGGTGCGCTCGTGGAGCCAGTGGGTTTTCGCGAGCAGGATCTCCTCGATCGCCTCCTGAAGGCTGCGCGCCACGTCCTGATGGAAGCGGGTGATCTCCGCTTCGGGCTTCCGCGGCGGCTCGCCGAAGAGGCGCGGCAGGGCGTCGGAGTACATCCGCCGGCCGCGAATGAAATCGAAGTAGTCGAGATTCAGCCGGTATTGACCTCCGTAGCGCCCCTCGGGGCCGGACGAGATCAGCCGGCGCATCTCGTCGAGGAAGCGCGGCTCGCCGTAGGGGGCGAGGCCCATCACCTTGTACTCGCCGTCGTTGACCTCGAAGCCCAGGTAGGAGGTGAGGGTGGCGTAGAGGAGGCCGAGGGAGTGCGGGAAGTCGACCTGCTCGAACAGCTCGACGTCCGCTCCCCGTCCCCTTCCATACGTGGTGGTGGCCCACTCGCCGACGCCGTCGACGGTGAGCAGGGCGGCCTCCGGAAACTCCGAGAAGAGGAACGAGCTCGCGGCGTGGGAGAGGTGATGATCGAAGGTGAGGATCGGCCCGTCCCACCCCAGCCCCTCGCGGATCGCCCGTTCCGGAGCCCGCGGATCGAGCCAGCCGAGATCCGGAGACGCTCCCTCAGGGATGCCGGCCCAGAGCTGGCGGGAGAGCTTCCGGACCGGCGACTCGTAGTAGGCGACGGCGTCGAGATCCGCGATGCCGATCCCGCCCGCGCGCAGGCAGAAGCGGAAAGCGGCGGCAGGCAGCCGGGGATCGTGCTTGACCCGCGAGAACCGCTCCTCCTCGGCCGCCGCCACCAGCCGGCCGCCGCGCAGCAGGCAGCAGGCGGATTCGTGGAAGAAGGCGGAGAGGCCGAGGATGTTCATCGGGGAGGGATTGTAGGGGAGGGGGCACGGATCAGGGCACCCGTGGCCTGCGACCTCACCCTCTATCCCCTTCTCCTCCTGAGGAAGTGGATGGTTCTCGAAGCGTGGATTTTTCCTCCACCCGGAACGGGGGGAGGCCAGGAGGGGGGCTTCGCGGAGTCCGCGGGACCGCTCCTTGTCTGGGGCGGGCCCCCTCCTGGCCTCCCCCTGAAGGGGGAGGAAAAAAGCCGCTTCCTTGCCACCCGGGATTTCAATCCCGGGCGAGGTCTTGTAGCTACCGCGGCACCGCCCCCAGAATCTCCCCTTCTTCCCCCAGCGCCGGATACGCCGCCCCGCGCGCCCGGCACCGCGCGGCGATCTCGGGGTAGACCCACTCGAAGAGCATCCTCGCGTGGGTCTCGGGATCGAGCCGCGGGGCGTCGTAGAAGCCGGCGGCGCGGCGCTGGCGCTGGGCCTCGAAGAGGAGGAGGGCGGCGGCCACGGAGACGTTGAGCGAGGTGCCCATCCCCTCCATCGGGATGGCGATCACGCCGTCGGCCTGGCTGAGGGCCTCCGGGGTGATGCCGTTGTCCTCATTGCCGAGCAGGAGGCAGGTGGGGAGGGTGTAGTCCACCTCGCGGAAGGGGACGGCGCCGGCCCGGGGGTGGGCGGCGAGCACGCGCATCCCGGCCCCCTTCACGCGCTCCAGGGCCTCGGCGAGCGTCTTATGCTTGTGGACCGGGAGCCACTTGCGGTTGCCGCCCGAGGCCGGACGGGAGATCTTGAGCCGGCCGCCGGGCCAGACCGCGTGCGCCGCCAGCACCCCCACGGCGTCGCAGCTCCGTAGGATGGCGGCGAGATTGCGCGGCACCTGGACGTCCTCCAGCAGGACGGTGAGGTCCGGCTGGCGGCGGTCGAGGACGGCGCGGAGGCGGTGGTATCTCCTGGGCGTGCTCATTGCATCGAATTCTCCCCCGGCGGGCTGATACCATACCGCGGGGCGTCCTTCAGGGCGCGCTGAAACCCACACTCTAGATCCTGAACGGGAGGGAACATCCTCTATGGCCATCATGGAACGCACGGGCAGCGGCATCGACAAGATCGTCGAGACCCTCGGCAAGGACGCCGACGAGCTCCTCTCCTTTACCTGCAAGGGGATCCCCAAGGAGCAGATCATGGCTCCCGGTCCCGACCACGTCGAGCGCGTCTGGTCGATGTCCGACCGCAATCCGCCGGTGCTGGTGAACCTGCAGCGGCTCTACGGCACCGGCCGGCTGGCGAACACCGGCTACCTCTCCATCCTGCCGGTCGACCAGGGGGTGGAGCACTCGGCCGCGGCCTCGTTCGCCCCCAACCCGGCCTACTTCGACCCCGAGAACATCGTCCGCCTGGCGATCGCGGCCGAGTGCAACGCCGTGGCCTCGACCATGGGCGTCCTCGGCATCCTCGCCCGCAAATACGCCCACAAGATCCCGTTCATCGCCAAGATCAACCACAACGAGCTGCTGACCTACCCGAACAAGTTCCAGCAGATCCTCTTCGGCAACGTCGAGCAGGCCTGGAACATGGGCGCGGCGGCGGTGGGCGCGACCGTCTACTTCGGCAGCGACGACGCCGACCGCGAGATCATCGAGATTGCCGAGGCGTTCCACCACGCCCACGAGCTGGGCCTCGCGACCGTGCTCTGGGCCTACACCCGCAACAACGCCTTCAAGAAGGACGGGGTGGACTACCACACCGCCGCCGACCTCACCGGCCAGGCGAACCACCTCGCGGTGACCATGCAGGCCGACATCGTCAAGCAGAAGCAGGCGACGACGAACGGCGGCTACACGGCGCTGAACTTCGGCAAGACCCACCCCAAGGTCTACGGCGAGCTGGTGAGCGATCACCCGATCGACTGGAACCGCTGGCAGGTGGTGAACTGCTACAGCGGCAAGGTGAGCCTGATCAACTCCGGCGGCGAGTCCAAGGGAGCGGACGACTTCGCCCAGGCGGTGCGCACGGCGGTGATCAACAAGCGAGCCGGCGGCTCCGGCCTGATCTCCGGCCGCAAGGCCTTCCAGCGTCCGATGCAAGAGGGCGTCGATCTCTTCCACGCCATCCAGGACGTCTTCCTCTGCCCCGAGGTGACGGTGGCGTAAGCCCCCCTGGGAGCGCCGGCGTCCCGCCGGCAACTAACTCGAGTTAGTAGGCCGGCGGGACGCCGGCGCTCCCAGGATCTCAGATTACTAACCGCCGACGAAGCTCCGCAAGGCGTTGATCGACGGCGCGAAGAAGTAGCCGCCGCCGGTGGGGATCACCCAGTCGGCGATCGTCTGCAGGGGCGCTTCCCCCTGGGGGGTGCGGAGCAGGCCGCCGCGCTGGGCGGCCGGCGTCGCGTGGTTCTGCCCGACGAGCAGGTCGTGCCCGCCGTCCTGGGGGCCGTTCTGGCGGTTCATCCAGCGGCTGTTCAGGACCTCGAACTGCCCCCGGATCGAGGTCTGGTAGCAGAGGAAGAGCAGCCCCCGGTCTCCCGCCGCCGGATCGGGCGCGCCCTCTTCCAGCGGGAAGGGCTCCCCCCAGGGGATGCCGCGGCGCAGGACCTGGAAGGTGAGGGTCTGGTCGAAGGCTCCGCCCTGGTCGGTGGGCAGGTCGCGGGGGTTGACCTTGCGGATGTGGGCGAACCGCGGGCAGAGATACCCCCGCGGGTCGGCCGGCGCCCCGTCGACCCTGAGGGGCGGCGCGCCGGCTTCGGCGAGGACGGCGACCGGGTCCGCCGGAGCGTTGAACTGGAAATGGTTGAGGGCGAAGGAGTCCTCGACCAGCGCCGGATCGTCCCGCTCGGGGCTGCGGAGGAGCGGCGCGCCACTCGGCCACCGCCCCACCAGGAGGGCCGCCAGCCGGGCTTCGGTCATCTCTGCGAACGCCGGGTTCCGGACCAGCTCCGCGGCCTGCTCCCGGAGGAAGGCGCGGAACGCCGCCACGTCCTGCCGCAGGCGGCGGAAGACCAGGAACGAGCCGTTCCGCATCCACTCCGGACCGCCCACCGCGAGAGGGCCGGGGGCGCCCTCGTCGTCCTGCTGCGCGGGGTAGCCGAAGACGAACTGCCCCGGCCAGACCAGCGGCTGCCCCGGCTTGCCGTGGGTGAGCGCCCGGGGGTCCGCGGGATCGAGATAGCGCCGGGTGAGGAAATGGAACGGGAGATCGGACAGCCGTCCCCGCGGCCCCACCTGGGAGATGCCGTCGCGGAATCCGAAGTGCTCCCTCTCCCCGTCGAGCACGAACCCCTCCTGGTCGTAGACCACCCGCAGCCCCGAGGCGGGCACCCCCGCGAGCGACCCGCGGAGCCCGTCGGCCAGGTTGCGGAGCTGGCCGGCGTCCCCGGCGCCCAGGATCAGCAGCACGTCCGGCGTGGTCTCCGGCGTCCCGCCGACCTTCCAGCGCGAGCGGTGCCCCTCCTGCTCGGGCAGCCGGGGATCCCCCAGGCTGCCCGAAACCGCGGCCATCCCCTTCTTGAACGAGGTGTCGCGAATGGCGTCGGCGTCGGGCGTCAGCAGGCGCAGGCCGTCGATCGACAGGGCGAGGTTGACCCAGGGCGCGGAAGGGCCCTCCGGCAGGGCCGCCCGGCGGCGCAGGAGCGACCGGCGGAGGTTCCGCAGGGTATTGACCTGGCCCAGGGTCGCGAGGGAGGGGATCAGCCGGGCCAGCCAGGACCGGGCCTCGCCGATCTGCCCCTCGTTGAACTTGAGCCCGAGCAGGGCCTGGTACCGCGACCCGAACCCGGGGAGGACGTTGCCCTGGATCTCGTCGACGTCGAGCACCGGCTCGACCGGCGCGCCCGGGATCTCCGGACCGGTGATCACGTCCGAATCGGGATCGAAAGCCTGCAAGGGGGCCCTCTCCGCCATCGCCGTCCCCGCTCAGCGGGCGAGCCGCGGGCCGAGCTCCCCCTTGGGGTCCGGCTCCGCCGTCACCGGCGGCCCGATGCTCTCGGCGGCCGCGAAGGCCGCGCCGCCATCTTCCCGGAGGCCGCGGGGAGCCGCCGCCTCCAGCAGCGGAGCGACCTCGGCCCAGGCCTCCGGCGACAGGCCCGCGCAGCTCACTCCGCTCTTGAAGACATGATCGATCTCCCCCTTCTCGGGATGGGGGCAGCACTGCCCGATGCAGTCGCGCAGGACCACCGGCCCGTCCACCAGTTGCTTGGCGATGCCGGTCAGCACCATCTGAATGCGGTCGACGATCTGGCCGCCGAAGCGGATCGGGTCGCCGTCGAGCAGCACTTGGTCGACCGCGAAGCCCAGCCCGGACGGCACCTCGAAGCGGGCGCGCAGGATCCGGCGCTCCTCCCGGCTCCCCCGGTCCACCTGCCAGGCCGCCGCCACCTCCTCCCCGGCCGGCCCGGTGAAGCCGTCGAGCGCGAGCTCGGAGATATAGAGGCCCACCGGGTCCGCCAGGGAGACCGAGAGCCCGGCGCGGGCGAAGCCGTTGACCGCGGCGCCGATGGTCGGGTCGCTCGACCGGTTGGGATCGCCGAAGCCCGAGCAGCAGACCAGTTGCTCCGGGTCCACGACCGGGTGGCCGCCGCCGTCCCGCCGCCGGACCGAGGCGCCGCCGGCCACCCGGAACTCCCCCCGCAGGGTGTTCGCCGGGTGGGTGAGGTGCATCATCCCGTCGGTCGTGTTCCACCGGTTGAACGGGTTGTAGGTCCCCTGGCGGGCGTAGTAGCGCCAGCCGCCGGTGCCGTCGAAGGAGGCCACGTCGTAGGGCCAGACGAGGTCGGCGGCCGTCACGGCGGGGTTCACGTGCTCCTGGTAGAGCTCCAACACCAGCCCCAGGTCCCCCGCCACGAGATCGCGCCGCGGGTCGCCCTGCGCGAAGAACGGCCGCGTCCCCTCGGCCAGGAACTCCCAGTACTCGGGGCCCTCACAGGTGAAGCAGACGCGGGTGACCCGCCCCTCGTGATCGCGATCGATGTGCCACTCGCAGTATTCGTCCTGCTGGCGGTAGAGCAGTTGGAGCTCCTCGCCCAGGGAGCCCTGCTCGTCGACCCGGCGCAGGGGGCGCCCGTTGACGTGCAGCACACGCCGCGTCTCGGCGGCCCGCCAGCGCTTCTCGTCCGGCTCGTCCTCGTCCTGGAACCAGCGGGTGAGGAAGCGGGGGAAGGCGTCCCAGGCGATCGTCTCCGAGGCCGGCTCGCCCGGCGTCGCGTCCTTCAGAGGATTGAAGAACAGGCTCGGGACCTCCGGCGTCCCATACGTCACGGCGGCGTTGTCCATCCAGGACGACACGATCTCGCTCCAGGCCCGGGCGCGGTCCTCCGCGCTGTCGGGCCGGCGTGCGAAGTCCTCGAGAAATCCAGGGGGATGAAACCGGTCCACGTATCACCTCCTCGTCTCGGCAGTTGGACGAACGCGGCGGGCGGTCGCCCTGGGGGTTCACACCCTCACGGCGAGAGCGTATCGCTCCCTTCGGGAACTGGGAAGCGCGCGGGAGGCTCCGGCCTGATTTCCGGCCGCAAGGCCTTCCAGAGTCTGATGAACGAGGGCGTTGAGCTTCATGAAGGGGAGCCGAACCCACGGACACCCCTGCCCAGCGGCGTCTTACACGTTAAGCCCTCGTCGTGTAAGACGCTTGATCCTGCCGAGGAAGCTCTGCCAATAAAAGGGCTTATGGTTTCTTCCTCCAGGGTCTCGTGGTGCTTACCGACACGGCCCGTACGTATAGCACTCCGCCATCCCCAGAGAATGCTTGCTTACCGACAGCGTTGACCGTCGCCCAAGGGCGGGCAATCGGACCTCGAACATCGTGTAAGCGACCAGCCGTTTCTCGGAGAAACGGACGCTTACACGACAGCAGCTCTCCCTTGACGCCGACGCTGGCCTCGCCTACTCTTGAGGAAAGTCAAGAAAGTTAGAAATTATTACTCAATAGCCATGCTTTCATTTCCGACCAGACCAGAAAAGGGATGTCGGTAAGGAAGCTTGGAGCGGCGGGTCGAATTCGAGGTTACGCGTCTAAGAG
>Ga0268266_10000526_pt1 | contig 53404 bp, 57 predicted proteins | sample KBSS13metaG_FD_190356 | JGI IMG/M metagenome (GOLD analysis project Ga0268266, IMG submission 190356) | Switchgrass rhizosphere microbial communities from Kellogg Biological Station, Michigan, USA - KBS S1-3 metaG (SPAdes) (version 2) | ecosystem: Host-associated > Plants > Roots > Rhizosphere...
GAAGCCCTCGGTGACGAAATGGAAGCTGGTGCCGCCCTCCATCTCGACCGGCTCCCGGGCGTGGCGCGTGAGCACGAAGACCGGCGCGTGGTAGGGCGGCTCAGGGCCCCACCATCCATCCCACTCCTCGTCCCACTCACCCCGAACCGGTCCAAACATGTTGCGGCCCATCACATAGGCGCCCCGCGGCCGCATCAGCCAGCCTTCGGCCGTGGCATCGGCCTCGTTCGCCCGCTCGTCACCAAGGTGCCAGCCATGAACCTCCCTGCCCCGCGTCCCCAACGGATTATCCCGACCCTGATCCGGACCGGCGACAAAGCCATCGAGCGAGATCGACATGTGACAGGTGGTCTCAGGCATCAACGTCCTCCAAGTTATTGCGGCTCGCAAGGGTAAGCGCCCCCGGCAGGATTCGAACCTGCGACCGTCGGATTAGAAGTCCGGTGCTCTGTCCACTGAGCTACGGGGGCGGGTGAGGCAAGGTTAGGCGCTGATCGGGCGGCTCGCCTACGATCCACCGATGGCGAAAGTCGAGGTTGCGGGCAGGGAGTTCCACTACGAGCGTGCCGGTTCCGGTGAGCCGCTGCTGCTGATCCAGGGGATGAGCGGGACGCACGTCTCCTGGGGCGAGCCGTTCAAAGGGGCGCTGGAGGAGAGCTTCGACGTCGTCGCATTCGACAACCGCGGGATCGGGCTCTCGGCGCCGGTCGACGGGCCGTTCACGATCGCCGAGATGGCCGCGGACACCGCCGGGCTGCTCGACGCGCTGGGGCTCGAGAGCGCGCACGTCGTCGGTATCTCGATGGGCGGGATGATCGCCCAGGAGCTGGCACTCTCCCACCCACGGCGCTTGCGCTCGCTGACGCTCGGCTGCACGTATTGCGGCGGCGCGGGCTCACAGCTGATGCCCGAGGAGAACCTGCAGAAGCTGGTCGCCGGCATGTCCTCGGGCGACCGGGACAAGGCGATCCGGGCCGGCTACGAAGTCAACCTCTCCCCCGCCTTCCGCGCCGACGAGGGTCACTACGCGGCCTTCCACGAGATGGCGACCACGGTGCCCGCCGCAAAAGCGACGATCGAACTGCAGGCGCAGGCGATCTTCGGCCACGACACCAGCGACCGGCTCGGCGAGATAGCGACGCCGACGCTGATCGTCCACGGCACCGAGGACGGCGTCCTCCCCTTCCCCAACGGCAAGCAGATCGCCTCGCTGATGCCGGCCGCCCGCTTCGAGGTCCTCGAGGGGATCGGCCACATGTTCTGGTGGGAGCAGCCGCAGCCCTCCGCCGAGTTGATCCGCGAGCACGCGCTCGCCGCGGCGTAGCTACTCGATCGGTTCTTCGCCGGGCACCACGGGCCGGTTTTCCGGCTTGCAGCCCGAGGGGTCGAGCTTGCCTTCGACCTTGAAGACGTAGTCGGGCTGCGGCGAGGCGAGGCTGTCCTTGACCACCAGCTTCACCGCCGGGTCGCCCTTCACCCAGCCGTAGACGGGGAACTGGTACGGGTTCGGGACGCCGGTGTTGAACGGCCCGGTGTCCTGCGTGTACTGGCTCATCACCAGGTAGTCGTAGTCGCCCTGGTTGATCAGGCTGCGCAGCTGCTGGCAGCTGGTCGGCAGCCGGTTGGCGCCGTGCGGACCGTGGACGCCGATGTATTCGACGTGGTTGGAGGCGTCGTTGCCGTAGAAGCCGTACTGGCCGAAGATGATCTGGCTCGAGCCGATGATCCCGATCCGCTGGTCCCGCAGCTTCTGGGTGTAGACGTAGGCCTCCTTCGGCCCGCCTTCGCCGAGGAACGGGTCGGGATTGACGTAGTGCTGGTCGGCGTACTGGACCTGCTGCGCGCGCCCGAGCGTCACCGCCAGCAGCACCAGCACCGCCGCCCCGACGGCGACCGCCTGACGGCTGAAGGTCCCCCGCGTCCGCGCCAGCGAGAGCGCCGCCGGCGCCCAGACCAGGCAGAGCGTGAGGAAGATCGTGCCGACGATGTAGGAGGTGAACCAGCGCGGCGTCGTCAGCACCGTGATCGCGAAGACCCCGGTGAGGAAGAGCAGCGTCTGCCAGGCGCGCCGGTCGGGTGCCCGGATCGGTCTCGCCAGCGGCAGCATCGCCATCGCCAGGACGAGCCCCGGCACCAGGTAGCGCGTGTTGGTGAAGAAGCCCGTCGGCGACCCCTCCTGACCGGCCGCGGTCAGCGGCGTGAAGACGTAGACGACCGCGGTCAGCAGCGAGGCGACGGCGATCACCCGCAGGATCTTGTTGCGCGATTTCCAGGCGATGTAGACGGCGGCGCTGACGGCCATGATCAGGATCAGCGGCCAGAGCGGCCCGAAGGCGTTGTCGAGCTCGGGGAAGAACCAGCGCCGGTAGATGGTCGGGTTGGTGATGTAGTCGATGACCGCGAAGCGGGGCCGCGGGTCGAGCGGCATCTGGTCGGGCTTCGGCAGGTTGAGCGGCCCGAATTTGGTGATCGGGATCGGATTGCCGCCGGTCTTGATCGCCGCCCGCAGGTACCAGTAGCCGCCGACGACGAGCATCGGCAGCCCCATTACCCAGGCCGAGGTCCAGCGCCGGCCGCGGCCGCTGAAGATGACGACGCCGATCGCGATCGCCACGACCGGGACGAGGAAGGTCGTCTTCACCGAGGCGGCCAGCCCGGCCGCGATCCCGGCCATGATCAGCGGCCCCTTGTCGAGCAGGGGCGCGTCGCGCTCGGGCGCGTCCTGGACGGCCCCGGCCGCCGGGGCTCTTCGCTGGTGCCCGTTGATCAGGAAGGCGGCGAAGGCGAGCAGGAAGGCAAGCCCCATGATGTCGTTGCGCGCCTCGCCGGGCTGGGTTTCGATCATCACCCCCGCGTCGAGGACGATCGCCGCCGCGACCAGGGTCGCCGGCCCGACCTTGTAGGGACGGCCCATGCACCAGGCCGCCAACAATCCGATCGGCAGCCAGATCAGGTTCTGAAGCGGCGCCAGCCAGTCGCTCTTGAAGAGGACGATCGTGGCGGCGTTGATGAGCTCGGTGCTGGCCGGGTAGAACCAGGCGGCCAGCCGCAGCGGGTCGGTGTAGTGCAGGTGGACCGTCGAGTGTTCCTGGGCGATGAACGCCGAGAAGGGCATGTGGTACCAGGTGGTGTCGCCGCCGAACATGCCGAAGTCGAGGCTCGACTGGGCCGGGAAGGTCCACTCGGCGACGGTCCAGGAGGCGACGCCGAGGGCGATCAGCAGGGCGATGTCCTGGACCCGCGGCGCCGCGACCTCGCGCCCCTGCCCGCCCGCTTTCGAGCGCCCGAGCCAGGCGGCGCCGAGCCCGACGGCAATGCAGAAGGCGACGATCCAGCCGAAGTAGAGCTGGCTCAGCGAACCGAGGATCTCCAGGCAGACGACGAGCAGCGCGACGGCGAGGGTGATGTCGGCGAGCCGCGCCAGGGCGCCGCTGAATTCCGGCACGATCCAGCGCCGCAGCCAGTAGCCGCCGAGGCCGAGAGCCGCGACGATCCCGATCAGGGCGAGGCAGCCGGCGATGTAGGAGCCGAAGGAGGGTGCCACGAAGGCGGGGATGCTATTCGGAGCGCCCCCCGGGCACCGCCGCGGTGAAAAGCGCCGCTACGCGGCAGGGGCGGGGATGCTGCAGGCGACGCCGGTCCCTTTCAGGCCGCAGTAGCCGTTGGGGACCTTGTGCAGGTACTGCTGGTGGTAGTCCTCGGCGTAGTAGAACGGCCCGGCGGGCTCGATCTCGGTCGTCACCGGCTCCTTGCCGGCGGCCCGCAGAGACTTGTTGTAGGCCTCGCGCACCATCTCCGCGGTCGCCTTCTGGGCATCGTTGGTGAAGTAGATCCCCGAGCGGTACTGGGTGCCGACGTCGTTGCCCTGGCGCATCCCCTGGGTCGGGTCGTGCTCCTCGAAGAAGACCTTGAGCAGGTCGGCGTAGGAGATTTGCTTCGGGTCGAAGGCGACCATCACCGCCTCGGCGTGGCCGGTCTTCGCCGTGCAGACCTCCTCGTAGGTCGGGTTCGGAGTGGTCCCGTTCTGGTAACCGACCGCCGTCGAGTAGACGCCGTCGAGGTTCCAGAACAGCTGCTCCGCGCCCCAGAAGCAGCCGAGCGCAAAGTAGGCGACCTCGATCCCCTCCGGGAACGGCGGCTCCAGCGGCGTCCCGAGGACGGCGTGGGTCGCGGGTACGTCGAAGGGGCGCTCGCTGCGTCCGGGAGTCGCCTCCTCCGGAGTGACCATCTTCGTCTTCTCCGGGTGCATCATCGTCATCAGCTTTCCAAGTCTGTTCATCTGAACCCGTTCCTTGTCTTTGTCTCCTGGCGAAAACGTTACGCCACGGAGATAACGAGTCGGTGAACTGAGGCTGGATTCGCGGCCGGCCCAGGGGGTAGCGTCTGCGACATGGCGTGCCTCGTCGTCCTCCTCGCGTTCATCTCGCCGCGGCTGGCGCTGTTCGCGATCTTCCTCTTCTCCGATCTGCTCAGCCGCGCCTTCGACAGCTGGTTCGTCCCGCTGCTCGGGTTCTTCCTGCTGCCCTGGACGACGCTCGCCTATGCGGTGATGTGGTCGGCCAGCAGCAACGAGGTGACCGGCTTCGAGTGGTTCATCGTCATCCTCGCCTTCGTCATCGACCTGGGCTCCTACGCGAGCCGGGGCCAGGCGCGGCGGGACTAGCGCTTTTGTTCGGCCCTGCCGAACAAAGTCGACACGCCTACTGCTCGGTCGGGTAGGCGATCCGGATCTGGCGCTTGGAGAGGACCAGGAAAGGCACCTGGCTCACCTTGCCGTCGGCCAGCGCGGTGATCTGGACGTTGGTCAGCGGCACGAATTCGAACTCGCCGCGGTTGAGGGAATCCGAGAAGCGGCTCTGATAGCCGGCCGGCGGCAACGTCAGGTCGCCCTCGATCAGCTGCCGGTCGGTTTCGAACACGGCCCGCTCGACCCGCCGCCGCTCCCGCGTATCGGCCGGATCCTCCACTTGGCTTCCAAATAGCTCGTCCATGGGTCTAGTAGCTCTTTCGACCTTGCGGACGCAGAACTTGACCCCCAGGGGAAGCGGGAAATCCCGCCCGCTACCCCTCGGCGTGCTGGGCGGCCTTCTCGCGCGCTTCGGCCTTCTCCTCAAGCGTCATCGCGCCGGGGTGGCCGTCGCCCGGCCAGGGCGAGAGGACCATCAGCAGCCGCGCGTCGGAGCGGGCGGCGATCGTCCGCCGCTCGCCGGGGGCGAACTCGAGCAGGTGACCGGCTTTCGCGCTGGCGGAGTCGGCGCCGTCCTCGGTGGTGACCTCGACCTCCCCCTCGACGACGATCACCCGCGCCCGCTCGTGCACCTCGTGCTCCTGCATCTCCTCCCCCGCCGGCAGCGCCAGGACGATCGTCCGCGCATCGTCGGCCGAAGCGAGGATCCGCGGCTGGCGCGGCTCCACCTCGACCGAAGTCAGATCCCAACTCTCCATTTACACCCTCCTTCACCCGGTGACGTCTGCGCATCCCCTACCCGCTGGACGCGTGGATCATCCGCCACCGCCTCGCGAATAGATCGGGGTGCCCGGATTCGAACCGGGGACCTCCGCCACCCAAAGGCGGCGCGCTACCAGGCTGCGCCACACCCCGTCTTGGGCAAGTGTAGGTTCTGGGGGCGATGGCGGAGGTGCTTCCTTTCAAGGCGCTGCACTACGACCTCGGGAAGGTCGGCTCGCTCGATGCCGTCGCGGCGCCCCCTTATGACGTGATCGACGCCGCGCAGCGCAAGGCGCTGCTGGAGCGCTCGCCCTACAACGCGGTCGCGATCGACCTGCCGAAACCGTTCGACCCCGCCGACCCCGACAGCAACCCCAGCGGCGACCCCTATGCCGAGGCGGCGGCGCGGATCGAGAGCTGGAAAGGCGACGGCGCGCTGGTCCAGGACGACGAGCCCTCGCTCTGGGCGATGACCCAGGACTACGTCGCCCCCGACGGCAACAGCTACAGCCGCAACGGCATCCTCGCCCGGGTCCGGGTCGAGGACTACGAGACCGGCACCGTCCGTCCCCACGAGCGCACCCACCCCGGGCCGCTGCTCGACCGCCTCGAGCTGACCCGCGCCAGCGGCTACAACCTCTCGCCGATCTTCTCGCTCTCGACCGAGGACGCCTGGCCGCTGGTCGCGCCCGGCCTGCCGGACGAGCCCTGGGGCGAAGCCCGCGACGAAGATGGCACCGTCAACCGGCTCTGGAAGGTCGAGGACCCGGCGGTGCACGCCGCCGTGACCGAGCGCCTCGCCGGCGCGCAGTTGCTGATCGCCGACGGCCACCACCGCTACGAGACCGCGCGTGCCTTCCGCGACGAGGTCGGCGGCGAGGGTCCGCACAACTACACGCTGATGTCGCTGACCGGGCTCGACGACCCCGGTCTCACCGTCTTCCCCACCCACCGCGTCCTCTCCGGCTTCGCAGGAGATAGCGAGCGCCAGGGGCGCCTCGGCAACGGGCTGCGCGAGCTGTTCGAGGTGACCGAGGTCTCCCGCGAGGAGATCGACCCGGCGCACGAGGACGGCGTCGGCGTCTTCGGTCTCTACGACTCCTTCCACAAACGCGCCTTCCGGCTGCGGCTGAAGGACCTCGGCGAGGTCGACCGCCGGCTCGAGGGCAAGCCCGAGGCCTACCGCCGGCTCGACTCGGCGATCCTCGAGACCCTCGTCCTCAAGGGTCTGGCGGGGATGAGCGACCACGACATCGACGAGCGCGACGGCCTCGAATACGCGAAAAGCGTCGACGCCGCCCTGGCGATGGTCGAGGAGGGCGACTACGACGTCGCCTTCATCCAGCGCGGGGTACCGGTCGAGCAGGTCAAGGAAATCTGCAACACCGACGCGGTGATGCCGCCCAAGTCGACCTTCTTCTTCCCCAAGGTGATGACCGGCTTCGCCTTCAACCCGGTGCGCTGACGTGGTCAAGATCTACACCAAGAAGGGCGACGACGGGACCACCTCGCTCTGGTACGGGGGCCGCGTCCCCAAGCACCACGGCCGCACCGACGCCTACGGCACCCTCGACGAGGCCTGCTCGCTGCTCGGCGTCGCCCGCGCCCTCTGCGGCCCCGAGCAGGCCGAGCTCGCCGCCGACATCCTCCGCCTCCAGGACGACATCTTCGTCGCCGGGGCCGAGCTGGCAACCGCCCCGGAAGCGGCCGAGCGGCTCGAGGACGGCGTCAGCCGCACGACCGAGGCGATGGTCGCCGAGCTCGAGGAGCTGATCGACCGCTACATGGACCGGGTCGAGCTGCCGCCGAAGTTCGTCATCCCCGGCGGCAACCAGCTCTCCGCCCAGCTCGACGTCGCCCGCACCGTCGTCCGCCGCGCCGAGCGGCGCATCTCCGAACTGAACGAAGCCGGCGAGATCGCCGGCGAGACCGTGATCCACTTCGTCAACCGTGCCTCCGACGCGGTCTACGCGATGGCCCGCTTCGCCGACGTCGACGACCCCGCCCTGTTCGAGGGCCGCGGCAAGGGCTGAGCGTGCGGATCGTCGCCCGCCGGGTCGAGGGCTACGCGCACGACGTCGAGATCGAGGGCGGCCACACGCTGCGGGCCGACGAGCCGGGGACGATCGGCGGCACCGACACCGGGCCCAGCCCGACCCGGCTGCTCGGTGCCAGCCTCGCGAGCTGCATCGCGATCACGGTCGAGATGTACGCCGAGCGCAAGGGCTGGGACGTCGGCGCGGTCGAGGTCGACGTCGAGATCGGCTACGAGGGGCCGGTGCCGACCGACTTCGAGGTCGGCTTGAAACTGCCGGCCGGTCTCGACGACGAGCAGCGGCGCCGTCTGCTCGTGATCGCGACCAAATGCCCGGTCCACAAGGTGCTGGCGGGCGAAGCGCACGTCAAGGTCGTCGAGCGGCTGGAGCCGGCCTGATGGATCTCGGCCTGAAGGGACGCGCCTGCGTGGTCACCGGCGCCAGCAGCGGCATCGGCCGGGCGACCGCGCTGCAGCTCTGCGCCGAGGGCGCGCGGGTGCTGCTGGTCGCGCGCGGTGAGGAGCGCCTCGCGGCGGCCACCGAGGAGGCGGCGCGAGCGGCGAAGCCGGCGCACGGCGCGGCGGCCTCGCTGGCGCTCGACGTCACCGACGAGCACGCCGGCAAGCGGATGCTCGCCGCCGCCGAGGAGCACTTCGGAGCGCTCGACGTCCTCGTCAACAACGCCGGCGCCGCCAAGTGGCGCGATCTCGACGAGGTCCCCGACGAGGACTGGCGCGCCCAGTACGAGCTGAACGTGATGGCGCCGCTGCGAGCGATGAGGGCGGCGATCCCGCTGATGGCCGAGCGCGGCTGGGGCCGCGTCGTCAACGTCTGCTCGACCGCCGGCAAGCGCCCCTCGGCGGCGATGGCCGAGTACTCGGTCGCCAAGGCCGCCGAGCTCTCGCTCTCGCGCCTGTTCGCCGACCGCTACGCGAAGACCGGCGTCCTCGTCAACGCCGTCGCGCCCGGCCCGGTCGAGGCGGAGATGTGGATGGAGCCCGGCGGCCTCCTCGACCAGTCGATCGAGGTCTCCGGCGCCGGGAGCCGAGATGAGGCGCTGGCCGAAGCGGGGTCCAAGCGCCCGATCGGCCGCCTCGCCCAGCCCGAGGAGATCGCCGCGACGATCGTCTTCCTCTGCAGCGAGCGCGCCTCCTACGTCGCCGGCGCCGCCTGGTCCGTGGACGGGGGGACCGTCCAGGTGATCATCTGATCCGCGGCACCGTCGAGGCGGCCGTGCTGCTGCCCCTCTACGGCTGGCCGCAGGATCCCGGCCTCGTCTTCACCGAGCGCCGCGCCGACCTGCGGCGCCACGCCGGCGAGATCTCGTTCCCAGGCGGGCGCCGCGACGAGACCGACGCCGACCTGCAGGCGACGGCGCTGCGCGAGACCGAGGAGGAGATCGGCCTCGACCCCGCCCAGGTGCGGATCGGCGCGGCGCTGCCGGCGACGCGGACCTTCGTCACCAACTACGTCGTCCACCCCTTCGTCGGCTACGTCCCGCACCCGCGGGAGCTCGACCTGCAACCGAACCCGACCGAGATCGAGACGGTCCTCACCTTCTCGCTCGAGCTACTTCGCGAGGGCTACGAGATGCGCCGCCTGATCCGGCGCGGCGTCCCCATCCACACCCCGACCTACGAGGTCGAAGGGCACCTGATCTGGGGAGCCACCGCGCGAATCCTGAGCGACTTCTTCGACCAGCTCGACTAGCTCTTGTTGGGCTGGGGGACGATGCGGATGTACGGCTTCGGCTCCTCCCACCCGTCGGGGTAGGTCTCTTTCGCTTCGTCGTTGGAGACCGAGCCGGCGATGATCACGTCGTCGCCCTGCTGCCACTGCGCCGGCGTCGCCACTTTGTGGTTGGCGGTCAGTTGCAGCGAGTCGATCACCCGCAGCACCTCGTCGAAGTTGCGCCCGGTGGTCATCGGGTAGACGAGGATGAGTTTGATTTTCTTGTCGGGGCCGATGACGAAGACGTTGCGGACCGTCTGGTTGTCGGCCGGAGTGCGGTCGCCGGGGTCGCCGGAGACGTCGGCTGCCAGCATCCCGTAGGCCTTCGCGATCGAGAAATCGGCGTCGCTGATGATCGGGTACTCGGGCCGCGCGCCCTGCGTCTCCTCGATGTCGTTCGCCCACTCCTCGTGCTTGTCGAGCGGGTCGATCGAGAGGCCGGCGATCTTGACGCCGCGCTTGGCGAACTCGGGCTCGATGCTCGCCATGTAGCCGAGCTCGGTGGTGCAAACCGGGGTGAAGTCCTTGGGGTGGGAGAACAGAACACCCCACGAGTCGCCGAGCCAGTCGTGGAACTTGATCCGTCCCTGGGTGGTGTCGGCCTCGAAATCTGGTGCTACGTCACCGAGCTGCAGAGCCATGAAAATCGCTCCTCTCGCGCTTCTTCGTCTATTTACCTGAATCCTTATCGGAGTTTAGCTATTTAGCTTCGCCGGCCAGCACGGCCATCACCTCATCGGCGAGACCGCGTCCACCCGTCTTGAAGCCGGGTTGATGCGGTGTCGGGAGGATGCGGGCAGGGATGCGCCAGGTTCGGGCGGCATTGCGGACGATTTGCTCTCCCGGCTCGGTCCCCTCGTAGAGAACGCCCCGCACCGGGGTTTCGACCAGGTGTTCCATCAGTCGCTCAAGGCGCGGGCCGTGGATCGCTTCCAGCTCCTCATCGCTGCCCTCGGCGCCGCCCAGCAGCAGCACGAGGACGGCGACGTCGTTGACCAGCTCGAGGATCGTCCCGGGCCGGTCGGGATCGGCCAGCGCCGGCTCGATCCCCGCCGCCTCGATCGCCTCCCGCCCCTCGGCGCGCCGGCTCGTCCCCCGCACCGCCCAGCCGTCGGCGAGCAGCTCCGCGCCGAGCTCGCGGCCGCGGCAGCCGCAGGCGACGATCAGGGCCCGGGCCACCTAGCCGGCCTCGAACGGACCGCGGCCGCGCAGCCGCAGCCGCTCGTCCTCGGCGACGCTCGCCTGCAGTTCCTCCTCGGTCATCTCCGGGACCCCGCGCCGGCGCCGCATCTCGTTCTGCGCCTCCATCATCTGGCGGATGTCGTCGATCTCGTTCTGGGCCTCGACCTCGGGCGAGCGGGTTGGGACCCAGTCGACGAGCCCGGCCGAGCTGCCCGGGTAGTAGTGCCCGACGATCAGCAGCACGCCGACCATGAAGGCCAGCAGTCCCAGAGTCCCCAGAATGAAAAGCACACGAGAAGGATACGGTTCGGCCCATGAGTGAGGCCTACGTGATCGAACCGCTGCGCACCCCGATGGGCGCCTACCGCGGCGCCCTCTCCGGCGTCCGCCCCGACGACCTCGCCGCCCACACGATCGCCGCCGTCGTCGAGCGCAGCGGCGTCGACCCCGAGCGGATCGTCGACGTCTACTTCGGCGCCGCCAACCAGTCGGGCGAGGACAACCGCGACGTCGCCCGCATGGCGGCGCTGCTGGCCGGGCTGCCGCAGAGCGTGCCCGGAGCGACCGTCAACCGGCTCTGCGCCTCCGGGTTGGAGGCGGTCAACTGCGCCGCCCGCGCGGTCAAGACCGGCGAAGGCGACTTCTACCTCGCCGGCGGGGTCGAGTCGATGAGCCGCGCGCCGTGGGTGGTCGAGAAGCCCGAGCGTAGCCTCCCCCGCGGCCCGCAGACGATGCACGACACGACGCTCGGCTGGCGGATGATCAACCCGCGGATGGCCGAGCTCGGCGTCTCGACCGAGTCGATGGGCGAGACGGGCGAGAACGTCGCCGAGCGCTACGGCGTCAGCCGCGAGGACCAGGACGCCTTCGCGCTGCGCAGCCACCAGCGCGCGGTCGCCGCGGCCGAGGCGGGCAAGCTGGCCGAGGAGATCGTCCCGATCGAGGCGCCGCGCGGACGCGAGACCGCCCTGGTCGAGACCGACGAGGGGCCGCGCCCCGACGCCTCGCTGGAGAAGCTCGCCAAGCTGCGACCGGTCTTCCGCGAGGGCGGCACCGTCACCGCCGGCAACGCCTCGACCCTCAACGACGGCGCCGCCTGCATGCTGATCGCCTCCGAGAAGGGCGTCGAAGAGCTCGGCGCCGAGCCCCTGGCGCGGGTCGTCGCCAGCGGCGTCGCCGGGGTCGACCCCGCCTTCATGGGCGTCGGCCCGGTCAAGGCCGTCCCCCGCGCCCTCGAGAACGCCGGCCTGACGATCGACCAGATCGACCTGGTCGAGCTGAACGAGGCCTTCGCCTCGCAGGTCCTGGCGAGCGCCCGCGAGCTCGGCATCGAGGAGGAGCGGCTCAACGTCAACGGCGGCGCGATCGCCCTCGGCCACCCGCTCGGCTGCTCCGGGGCCCGCCTCACCGGCGCCCTGGTTCGGGAGCTGAAACGGCGCGGCGGTAGGTACGGCGTCGTCACCCTCTGCGTCGGCGTGGGCCAAGGTTCGTCCACTGTCTTCGAAGCGGTCTGAACGCTCAATTAGGGTGTTGGGAGTTCAGATGCGGGGGCAACGACGACTGCTGACGATTCTCGGCTGCGCGATCGCGGCGCTGGCGCTGTGCGCGCCTGCCGGCGCGGCGGCCTCAGGCGGCGCCCAGGCGTCGATCATCGGCGGCAGCCCCGCGACGATCGAGCAGTTTCCCTACCTCGCCTACATCGAGGCCGGCAACAAGCACAGCGGCTTCGCCTGCACCGGCAGCGTGGTCGCGCCGCGGGTGGTCCTCACCGCCGCCCACTGCGTCGAGAGCGTCGAGACCGGCACCTTCTCGAAACCGGCCGAATACGCCGTCGCGATCGGCGTCGCCAACCCGAAACAGGCCCAGCCCGAAAACATCTACGGCGTCGTCGCCACCCACGTCTTCCCCTCCTTCGACCCCGGCATCGTCCACGGCGACGCGGCGGTGCTGATCCTCTCGCGACCGACCACCGCGCCGCCGCTGGCGCTCGCCGGACCGGCCGAGGCGGCGCTCTACGAAGGCGGCGCAACCGTCTCCGTCGCCGGCTGGGGCGTGACGCGGGCCCAGAACCGCCAGGCGCCGTCGAACATGCGGACGACGACGATGACGGTGCAGAAAGACAGTCTTTGCCAGGCCAAGACCCGCGGCTTCTACAAGGACTACTCGGGAGCCGTCCAGCTCTGCCTGCTCAGCACCCCGAAGAAAACCTCCGGCACCTGCTTCGGCGACAGCGGCGGCCCGGCGGTCGCCACCCGCCCCGACGGGACCCCGGTCGAGCTGGCGGTGATCAGCGTCGTCGGCCCTCTGTGCAGCCCGCAGACCCCGAACGTGCTGACCCGCGTCGACTACGTCTCGACCTGGGTCTCGGAATGGATCGCCGCGACCGAAAGCGGCGGGCCGGCGCCGTTCGTCGACCCGGCGGCGCCGCTGCCGCCGATGAAGAAATCGACCGGCGAAGAGTTCGCGATCTTCACCCTCTTCGACGCTTTCGGCGAGCGCTTCAGCTCGGCCAGCCGCATCGCCGGCGGCTGCAAGCGCGCAAGCAAGACCAGGTTCCGCTGCGAAATCGCCTGGATCGCCCGCGGCACGATCTACGCCGGGATCATCTCCCCCTTCTACATCCGCAAGCAGCAAACCTTCGCCTGGGACAGCCACTACCTCGTCCGCTGGGCGCCGCAGCGCTGCATCGGCAAGGACCGCCTCGGCGGGCCCGGCTGCCGCATCCACAGCAAGCACGGCTGACGCGGCCGCGCCGACCAGATAGCCTCGCCGCGTGACCGCAAGCTTCGAAGAGCTGGCGAGCGTCGACGGGACGATTCGCCCCACGGCCGAGGCCACGATCGGGCTCAAAGACGACGGGCTCTACCGCGGCGACGGCGCCTTCGAGGTGATCCGCCTCTACGAGGGCAAGCCCTTCGCGCTGGTCGACCATCTCGACCGGCTCGAGCGCTCGGTCGCCGCGATCGAGCTGAGCTTCGACCGCCCCGCGCTCGAGAGCGAGATCGAGGCGCTGCTCGCCCAGGCCGGCCCGGTCGAAGGGCAGCTGCGGCTGATCGTCACCCGCGGCGGCCGGCGGATCGCCGCCACCGAGCCGATCCCGCCCCACCCCGAGACCGTCGGCCTGATCTCCGTCACCTACTGCCCGACGGTGATCCTCAACGGCGTCAAGTCGCTCTCCTACGCGGCGAACATGCAGGCGACCCGGATCGCCAAAGGCAAAGGCGCCGACGAGGCGGTCCTGATCCGTCCCGACGGCACCGTGCTGGAGCCGCCGACCTCCTCGGTCTTCTGGGTCTCCGCCGAGGGCGAGCTGCGGACCCCCGCGCTGACCGACGGCGTGCTCGAGTCGATTACCCGCGACCGGATGATCAAGGCCCTGCAGGTGGAGGAGGGCAGCTGGCACCTCGACGACCTGTGCGGCGCGAGCGAGGCCTTCCTCGCCTCGACCACGCGCGAGATCCAGCCGGTCTCCTCGGTCGACGGCAGGGTCTTCCCGGCGGCGCCGGGGCCCCGGACCCAGGAAGCCCAGGCGGCTTTCGCCGACACGCTGGGCAAAGAGCTGAAGGAGCTGTAGATGGACTTCACCTACAGCGACGAGCAGAAGCTGATCCGCGAGACGGCGCGCGAGTTCGCCGAGCGCGAGATCCTCCCCAACGTCCGCGACAACGACCGCGAGGGCCGCTTCGACCGTGAGCTGGCGCGCAAGCTGGGCGAGGTCGGCTTCCTCGGCGCGCCGGTCGCCGAAGAGTACGGCGGCCGCGGCCTCGACTACATCGGCTACGGGCTGATCGCCGAGGAGATCGGCCGCGCCGACTCCTCCGCCAGGACCGTGATCTCGGTCCAGACCTCGCTGGTCGCCGGCTCGATCGAGAAGTGGGGCTCGGAGGAGCAGAAGCAGAAGTGGCTGCCGCGGCTCTGCTCGGGCGAGGCGCTCGGCTGCTTCGGGCTGACCGAGCCCGACACCGGCTCCGACGCCGCCAACCTCCGCACCCGGGCGACGAAGACCGATGGCGGCTGGTCGATCAGCGGACAGAAGATGTGGATCAGCCTCGGCAACTTCTCCGAGGTCGCCTTGATCTTCGCCCAGACCGATCCCGAGAAGAAGCACCGCGGGCTCGGCTGCTTCCTCGTCCCCTGCGACAGCGATGGCTTCACCACCCAGGAGATCCACGGCAAGCTCGGGCTGCGCGCCTCCGACACCGCCGAAATCTCGCTCGACGCGGTCGAGGTCGGCGAGGAGGCGCTGCTGGGCGAGGTCGGCGACGGCTTCAAGGTGGCGATGAGCGCGCTCGAGAACGGCCGCTACAGCGTCGCCGCCGGCTGCGTCGGGATCTGCGAAGGCTGCGTCCAGTCCTCGGTGGAGTACGCGAAGGAGCGGAAGCAGTTCGGCGTCCCCCTGGCCCGCTTCCAGCTCGTCCAGGAGATGATCGCCGACATGATCCTGAAGCGCGACGCCAGCCGGATGCTTGTCCTGCGCGCCGGTCTATTAAAGGACGAAGGGGTGCCGAACCTGATGGAGACCTCGGTGGCGAAGCTGTTCGCGACCGAGTCGGCGGTCGAGTGCGCCAACCTGGCGATCCAGGTCCACGGTGGCTCCGGCTACGTCGACGACTACCCGGTCGAGCGCTACCTGCGCGACGCCCGCGTCACCACGCTGTACGAGGGCACCTCGCAGATCCAGAAGCTGATCATCGGCCGCGGGGCCACGGGCATCAGCGCGATGCTCCCCTTCGAGGAGTCCTGACCTTGGCCCTGGTCGAGGTCGCAATCGACGACTTCCACGTCGCCCTGCTGCGGCTGAACCGGCCCGAGGCCCGCAACGCGCTCTCGGCGGAGATGCGCGAGGAGATCGCGGTCAGCCTCGAACGCCTCGACTCCGACCCGAACGTGCGCTGCATCGTGATCGCCGGCGCCGACGAGTACTTCGCCGCCGGCGCCGACATCCGGGCGATGGCCGAGCGACCGCTCGACGCCCCGCCCGACCCGAAGGGGACGGAGTTCTGGCGCCGGCTGAGCGCGATCGGGACGCCGACGGTCGCCGCCGTCTCCGGCTACGCCTTCGGCGGCGGCTGCGAGCTGGCGCTGGCCTGCGACATGACCGTCTGCGACGAGAAGACCCGCTTCGGCCAGCCGGAGATCACGCTCGGGATCATCCCCGGCGGCGGCGGCACCCAGCGGCTGGCGCGGGCGATCGGCAAGCAGCGGGCGATGGAGTACGTCCTCACCGGCCGGCGCTGGGACGCGAAGACGGCCGAGCGCTGGGGCCTGGTCAACAAGGTCGTCGGCAAAGGCACCTGGCTGACCGAGGCGATCGAGCTGGCGCGGCTCGTCGCCCAGCGACCGCCGCTGGCGGCGCGGCTGGCGAAACGGGCGGTCCTCACCGCCCAGGAGACGACCCTCGGCGAGGGCCTGCGCGAGGAGCGGGCGCTGTTCGACGAGGCGATGGCGAGCGAGGACCGGGTCGAGGGGATGAACGCCTTCCTCGAGAAGCGGGAGCCCCGCTTCCAGGGCCGGTGAGCGTCTCCCGCGTCGGCGTCCTCGGCGCCGGGACGATGGGCCGCGGGATCGCCCAGCTGGCGGCGCTCGGCGGCTACGAGACCGTCCTCTACGACGTCGCACCCGAGTTGGCCGAGGGCGGTGCCGAGGCGCTGCGCGCGGCGCTCGACAAGGGGGCCGAGCGCGGCCGCTGGAGCGTCGACGACGCCAAGGCCGCCGCGGCGCGGGTCGAGACCGCAACCAAGCTGGACCAGCTTGGCGACTGCGGGCTGATCGTCGAGGCGGCGCCGGAGAAGCTTGAGCTGAAGCGGGAGATATTCACCGCCCTCGCCGCGGCGGTCGGACCCGAGCCCGTCTTCGCCAGCAACACCTCCTCGCTGCGGGTGACCGAGATCGCTGCTGGCGTGCCGGACCCCGAGCGGCTGGTCGGGATGCACTTCTTCAACCCGCCGGCGCTGATGAAGCTGGTCGAGGTGGTCGCCGCCGAGCAATCCTCCGAGGCGGCCCTGGCCGCGACCACCGAGGTCGCCGAGCGGATGGGCCGGACCCCGATCCGCGCCAAGGACAGCCCCGGCTTCGTCGCCAACCGCCTCGCCCGCCCCTTCTCGCTCGAGTCGCTGCGAATGCTCGGCGACGGGGTCGCCGACGCGGCGACGATCGACCGCGTCGTCCGCCTCGGCGGCGGCTTCCGGATGGGGCCGTTCGAGCTGCTCGACCTGATCGGCCTCGACGTCAACCTCGAAATCGCCCGCTCCTTCTTCGCCCAGGGCGGCGAGCCGGAGCGCTGGCGGCCGAGCCCGATCCAGGAGAAGCTGGTCGCCGAAGGCAGGTTCGGGCGCAAGAGCGGCCACGGCTACTTCGAATACGGCGAAGGCCACGAGCGCGAGCCCGACCCGGACCTCGGCATCGCCGCGCCGACCCTCGACCCCGAGCAGCTGGCCAAGATCGACCCCGCCGCCGAGGAGATCCTCACCCGGCTCTTCGCCCAGATCGCCAACGAGGCCGCCTTCGCCCGCGAAGAGGAGATCGCCTCCGACGAGGACATGGAGACGGCGATGAAGCTCGGCTTCAACTGGCCGCTCGGACCGCTGGCGATCACCGAGCTGATCGGCCCCGCCCGCGCCGCCGAGACGCTCGACCGCCTGCGGGCCGAGCACGGCGAGGCCTACGCCGACGCCCCGCGCCTGCGAGCGGAAGCCGAGGCGGCGTGAGCGTCCGCAAGCCCGCCTCCGAGGCCACCGCGCGACGCAACCGCGAAGCCGCGGCGGGACTGCCGCCCGACGGCGGCGAGGACCTGGCCGAGGCCGAACGCGGCCTCGTCGCCCGCTTCGAGCCGCCCCGGGTCGAGAACGCCGACGGCAGGGTCGTCTGGGACCTCGACTCCTACGCCTTCCTCGACGAGGAGGCCCCCGCGACGGCCCACCCCAGCCTCTGGCGGCAGAGCCGGCTGAACCGGATCGCCGGCCTCTTCGAGATGGCGCCGGGCTTCTACCAACTGCGCGGCTTCGACCTCTCGAACATGCACGTGGTCGAGGGCACCGACGGGATCGTCGTCATCGACCCGCTGATCTCCGCCGAGACGGCGGCCGCGGCGCTGGCGCTCTACCGCGAGCACCGCGGCGAGCGTCCGGTCACCGGCCTCGTCTACACCCACAGCCACATCGACCACTTCGGCGGCGGCGCCGGGATCGTCAGCGCCGAGGAGGTGGCGGAGCGCGGGATCCCGGTCCTCGCCCCGGAAGGGTTTCTCCACCACGCGGTCAGCGAGAACGTCTACGCCGGCACCGCGATGGGCCGTCGCGCCGGCTACATGTACGGGGCGAAGCTCCGGCGCGGCCCCGACGGGGGAATCGGCTCCGGCCTCGGCCAGACGACCTCGCTGGGGACGCTGACGCTGATCCCGCCAAACCGCGAGATCGCCGCCACCGGCCAGGAGGAGACGGTCGACGGGGTACGGATGGTCTTCCAGCTCACCCCCGGGACCGAGGCGCCGGCGGAGATGAACTTCCACTTCCCCGAGCACCGGGTGCTCTGCATCGCCGAGAACGCGACCCACACGATGCACAACGTCCTCACCCTGCGCGGAGCCCTGGTCCGCGACCCGCACGTCTGGGCCGCCTACCTCGACGAGGCGATCGAGCTGTTCGGCGCCGAGAGCGACGTCCTCTTCGCCGGCCACCACTGGCCGCGCTGGGGCCGGGAGCGGATCGTCGACTACCTGGCCAAGCAACGCGACATGTACGGCTACCTGCACGACCAGACCCTGCGCCTGATCAACGCCGGCCGCACCGGGCCGGAGATCGCCGAGGAGCTGGAGCTGCCGCCGGAGCTCGCCGAGGAGTGGCACTGCCGCGGCTACTACGGCTCGGTCAGCCACAACGTACGGGCCGTCTACCAGCTCTACATGGGCTGGTTCGACGGCAACCCCGCCCACCTCTGGGAGCACCCGCCGGTCGAGGCGGCAAAGCGCTACGTCGAGCTCATGGGCGGCGCCGAGCGGGTTCTCGAGCAGGCCCGCGAGTCCTTCGAGCAGGGCGACTACCGCTGGGTCGCCGAGGTCGTCAATCACGTCGTCTTCGCCGAGCCCGGGAACGAGGCGGCGCGGGCGCTGCAGGCCGACGCCCTCGAGCAGCTCGGCTACGGGGCCGAGAACGCGACCTGGCGGAACTTCTACCTCGTCGGCGCCGAGGAGCTGCGCAACGGCGTCACCGGCACCCCCTCGGACACCCGCGCCCCGGCGATCCTCGCCGAGCTCTCGGTGGCCCAGATCCTCGACGGGATGAAGGTGCGGCTGAACGGCTCCCGCGCCTGGGGCAGGCGCCTGACGATCGGCTGGCAGGTGACCGACCCCGACGAGCGCCGCCTGCTGCAGGTCGAAAACGGCGTCCTGAACCACCGCCCGTGGAAGGACGGCGCCGAGCCGGAAGCGACGCTGATCGTCGAGCGCCAGGCGCTGAACGAGCTCCTGGGCGGGACGGCGGACCTTGCCGCCCTGGCGGGGAGCGGCCGCCTGCGGGTCGAGGGCGACGCGGTAAAGCTGGGGGAGCTGCTGGGCCTGCTCGACGAGCCGGACCCCGGCTTCGCGATCGTCACGCCCGAGGCGTAGACCCGCTCAGCTGCCGCTGAGCCGCATCATCAGCTCGTCGACGTAGCACCAGCTCCAGTCTTCGCCCGGCTCGGCCGAGCGGATGATCGGGTGCCCGGTGTCCTGGTGATGGGCGGTGGCGTGCTTGCCGATCGAGTTGTCGCAGCAGCCGACGTGGCCGCAGGTCTGGCACATCCGCAGGTGGACCCAGTCCATCCCCATCGCCAGGCACTCCTCGCAACCGGCGACCTCGTCGGGGAGGTCGAGGTAATTGACCGAGTCGAGATGGGAACAGGCCGAACTCACGCGCTCAAGATATACCCGGAATTTTTCCCTACCACTAAAGCCAGGATTCTTAATCCAATAAGTGTGGAGTCAGGAACCGGTAGCGATCTCGGCCGGCTCGCCGCCCGGCATCCAGTGCGCCTCGACCGGCACGTCGGCGTCGCGCAGGTAGCGCTCGGCATCGAGCGCGCCCATGCAGCCGGTGCCCGCCGCGGTCACGGCCTGGCGGTAGGTGTGGTCGACGACGTCGCCGACGGCGAAGACACCCGCGACGTTGGTCCGGGTCGAGCCGGCCTCGGTGACGATGTAGCCGTCCTCGTCGGTCTCGACCTGACCTTTGACGATCTCCGATTTCGGCACGTGGCCGATCGCGACGAAGGCACCGTCGGTCTCGAGCTCCTCCTGCTCGCCGGTCTCGGCGTTGCGGAGGCGGACCTTGGCGAGCTTGCCGCTCTCGCCGGCGACGAACTCCTCGGCGACGAACGGGGTCTTCAGGTCGATGTTCTCCTTGTCGCGCGCCCGCTCGAACATGATCTTCGAGGCGCGGAACTCGTCGCGGCGGTTGACGATCGTCAGCTTGCTGGCGAACTTCGAGATGAAGATCGAGTCCTCCATCGCCGAGTCGCCGCCGCCGACGACGATCACGTTCTGGTCTTTGAAGAAGGCTCCGTCGCAGACGCCGCAGGTGGAGACGCCGCGGCCGCCGAGCTCCATCTCGCCGGGGACGCCGAGCCGTTTCGGCTCCGCCCCCATGGCCAGAATCACCGTCTTCGCGCGGTGCTCCTCGTCGCCGAGGAAGACCTTGTGGACGCCGCCGTCGGAGAGCTCGACCCGGTCGACGTCGTCGGTGACGAAGCGGGTCCCGAAGCGCTCGGCCTGGGCCCGGAACTGGGCCATCATCTCCGGCCCCATGATCCCCTCGGGGTAGCCGGGGTAGTTCTCGACGTCGGTCGTGTTCTGCAGCTGGCCGCCCCACTGGAAGCCCTCGAAGACGAGTGGCTCGAGGTTGGCGCGCGCGGTGTAGAGCGCGGCGGTGTAGCCGGCCGGCCCACCGCCGACGATGATTACGTCCTCTACCTTCTTCTGGTCTGCCATATCTACCGCCTGGAGTCTAATACTTTACTTTTTATAGTAGCTCTCCGGAGGGCGGAAGGCAATCAGCCCACGGCCGGCTCCAGGTCCGAGGTGGCGCGGCCGCCGCGGTCGATCGGCAGCTCCTCCTCTTCCCAGCGATGGACGGTGTGACGGAGCTGGAAGAAGGCGAAGATCCCGGGCGGGATCGGCATCCAGAAGGAGACCAGGCGGAAGATCAGGACCGCCGGGAAGACCGTCTCCTCGGGGATCCCGAAGAGGACGAAGGCGCCGATCATCCCCGCGTCGACCGCCCCCACCCCGGCCGGGGCGAGCGGGAAGAGGTTGGCGACCATGCCGAGGAAGAAGCCCTGGACGACGACGGCCAGCGGCACGTGCACCCCGAAGGCGTGGAAGGAAGCCCAGAGGACGCCGATGCTGGCCGCCCAGAAGCCGGCGGCGCCGAGCACGGCCAGGCCACCCTTCGAGGGATGGGCGAAGAGCCCGAGCGCGAAGCGGAAGCCCTCGCCGAGGGTGGCCGGGACCTTGCCGAGGGTCTCGAGCAGGTGCTTCGAGCGGTCGCTGTGGGCGAAGCGGGCGAGGCGCCGCTCTGCGTCAGGCGGGATCAGGGTGATCAGCACGCCGATGATCAGCAGGGCGCCGGCGACGCCGGCCGGGACGATCGTCAGCTCGACCGAGCTCTTGCCGTTCATCACCCCGGTCCGCAGCAGGATGCCGAAGACGATCAGGGCGATGGGATAGAAGATGTAGTGGAGCGAGACGAAGGCGACCATCCGCCGCGCCACGTCGCGCCGCCGCATCCCCGCCTTGCGCAGCGCCCAGTAGGTGAGGGCGATGCCGCCGGCGCCGCCGGCCGAGAAGAGCAGGGTGGCGGCGACTCCCGCCATGTTGATCTCGTAGGTCTCGCCCCAGGTCAGCCGCAGCGCGTCGCCGCCGACCACGGCTTTGAAGAGGGCTATGTAGGTCGCGTAGGCGACGACGTTGAAGCCGATCGCGATCGCGATCCAGAGCGGGTCGGCGTCGTCGAGCTTGTCGAGGGCGTTGCCGAGCCCGACCACCTTCGGGAAGAGGAAGTAGATGCCGCCGAGCAGCAGCAGGACGACGACGATGGTCTGGACGAGCCGCCGCGTCGTGAATATCGGCATTTCGGCGATGTGGCCGTTGCCTTTCGCCGGGTCTTCCTGAGACACGCTTGGGAAATTACCCGCTCGCGATCCTCTCCAGACGCTGCAACGCTCCATTTACCCTGCGTATAAGGGGTTCGGCGAGCGGCTCGCCGCGCCGGACGGCCGCGACCAGTGCGGCGCCGGCGATCAGATCGGTGACGTAGTGCTCGCCGAGGTAGACGAGGGCGAAGCCCAGCGTCCCCGCGTAGCCCCAGCCGACCGCCCCCTCGACCTTGCCGGCTTCCGCCAGCGAGAGCGCCGCCGCCAGCGAGGTGGCGAAATGGAGCGAGGGCATCGCCGCCCAGGGGTTGCCGCCGAGGGCGTCGTACATCCGCTCCCAGGCCCGGCCCCAGGTCGGTTCGCCGACCTCGACCATGATCCGCCGCACCTCTTCGCCGGTCAGGCCCTGCTCCGCGGACCACCACGGCGGCGCCGTCGGGACCGCGAAGTAGACGGCGCAGCCGAGGTCGAAGACCGCCGCCATCTGCCGCGCCGAGCGCGGGAAGCGCTCGTTGTGGCGGACGAGGATCAGGGTCAGCGAGAGGTAGGGCTCGATGAACCAGAGCCAGTGGGTCCAGGTGAGGAGCTTGTTGACGACCCCGACCCCGGGCCGGCCGGCGAGGGCCTGCTGCAGGCGGGCGTTGGGGAGGCGGCCGCCGCCGATCAGCTTGTCGGTTCGGATCGGGTAGCGGGTGCGGAGCCGGGCCCGCAACTTCTCGGGATCGTCGTAGGGGAGCTCATGGGCGACGGTGAAGGCCCACATCTGCAGTGCGAAGAGGGCGACGTCGCGGCGTTTGGAGCGCGGCTGCAGGACCGCGAGGCCGAGCGGGCCGGCGGCGCAGGCGGCAACCGTGACCGAGCTCGGAATCCCCAGCCGGCGGCGCACGAAGGGGACCGCGACCGCGGCTCCGACCGCGGCGAGACCGCCGGCACGCACCGCGAGGCGGAGCGCATTCGACGGCCGGGAGCGCCTCCTCGTCAGGGCAGTCACAAGGACGGCGAGTATAGGTCCGGCGCCCGAGGGCGGCCGGGAGGGCGTCGCGCCGCCCCGCCTGAATAGAATGGCCGCGCTTTGGCGTCCCACTCCCCTGGCACGGACCAGATCGACACGCTGTTTTGGATCGGCTTCTTCGCCGCGGCGATCCTGATCGTCGCGATCGTCGGCGCCCTCCTCTATGTGGTGCGCCGCTACCGCGGCGAGCGGGGCGCCGAGCCGCGCCAGCTGCTCGGCGGTCGTCGCCTCCAGTTCCGGGTCGGAGCGGTGCTGACGGTCTTCGCGGCGCTGCTCTTCATCCTCGGCATCGTCTTCACCGACAACGCCCGCGAAAAGCCCTCCACCGGCGACGCCGGGCTCGCCTCGCTGAAGTCGGAACCGCTGAAGATCGAAGCGACCGGCCAGCAGTGGCTGTGGCGCTACGACTACCCGAACGGCGCCTTCTCCTATTACAAGCTGGTCGTCCCGGTCGACACCGCGGTCGAGCTGTCGCTGGAGTCGACCGACGTCGTCCACACCTGGAACGTCGAAGAACTGGCCCGCAAGGCCGACGCGGTGCCGGGCAAGACGAACAAGGTCCTCTTCAGCACCGGCGACGAAGGCAACTACGTGGGCGACTCGGCCACCCTCTCCGGTCAGGCCTACGCGGCGATGCGGACCGAAGTCGAAGTCGTCTCGCCCGAGGAATACGAAGAATTCGTCGAAACCCAGCTGGAAGAGATCCAGACGGCTCAGGAAACCGTCGTCGGCCAGATCGAAAACGGAGACACCCCATGAGCCCCAGCCCGCGCCCCGAGCTCGTCGCCGACGGCTACAGCGCCAAGCGTCCGCGCTGGGCGCAGCTCGCGACCTCGGCCGACCACAAGGAGATCGGGCAGATCCTGATCTGCGGCGCCCTCGGCTTCCTCTTCCTCGCCCTCGTCGAGCTGGTCCTGATGCGAATCCAGCTGCTGGTCCCGGAGAACACCTTCCTCTCCCCCGTCGCCTTCAACCGGATGCTCTCGCTCTACGGCGCCAGCGCGATCTTCCTCTTCGCGCTGCCGCTCGTGATCGGGCTCTTCTACTACGTGACGCCGCTGCAGATCGGCGCCCGGGGGACGGCGCTGCCGCGCCTCGGCCAGACCGGGCTGGCGCTCTGGGTCACCGGCGGCGTGGCGCTCTACGCGACCTTCCTCTTCACCCCCTCTGAGGCCGGCGTCAACCCGCTGGCGCCGCTGACCGAGGTCGCTTTCCTCTCCAACAACGGCGTCGACGCCTGGGTCACCTCGGCCGGGCTCGCGACCCTCGGCTTCGTCCTCCTCTCGGTCAACCTGATCGCGACGCTGAAAACGATGCGGGCGCCGGGCATGGCCTGGCGCCGGGTGCCGCTCTTCGCCTGGGCCACCGCGGTCGGCTCCTGGCTGATGGTCGTGATCGGGCCGGTCCTGCTGGCGGCGCTGACGATGCTGATGATCGACCGCCACTACGACGGGATCTTCTTCGCCGACGGCTCCGGCGGCGCGCCGCTCCTCTGGCAGCACCTGAGCTGGATCTTCTACACCGGCACCTACATGCTGATCCTGATCTTCGCCTTCGGCGCGATCGCCGAAATCGCCGCCGCCTTCTCGCGCAAACCGCTCTTCAACCGCAACGTGACGATGGCCTCGCTGGCCGTGATCGCGGTGGTCGGGACGCTGGCCTGGATGCAGAACATGCTGACCGCGCCGATCGGCATCGGCTGGATGTACTTCGCGATGCTGATGTCGCTGGCGCTGATCGTCCCCTTCGGCCTCGTCCTCTTCAACCTGATCGCGACCCTGGCCGGCGGCACCCTGCGGATGCGGGCGCCGCTGCTGTTCGCGATCGGCGCGCTCTTCGCGATCACGGTCGGCCTCGCCTCCGAGCTCTGCCACTCGCTCGTCGCCTCCGCCTGGCACCTGAAGAACACGGTCGACTCGACCGCCGCCACGCACTTCACCCTGATCGGCGGCTCGGTCTTCGGCGGCTTCGCCGCGCTCCACTACTGGTTCCCGAAGATGACCGGCCGGACGATGGGCGAGAACCTGGCCCAGATCTCCTTCTGGACGATCATGGTCGGCCTGCTGCTCGGCTTCGTGCCGCTGTTCTTCGCCGGCACCGAGCAGGGCCAGGTGATCGACGCCTACAAGTACTTCGCCGGGACTGGCGTCACCGCCTACAACGTGATCGCCTCGATCGGGGTCTTCATCCTCTTCGTCGGGATCATGCTGACGGTCCTCAACGCGATCTTCAGCCGCGTCAACGGCCCCGAGGCCGGTCACGACCCGTGGGGCGGCGAGACGCTCGAGTGGTTCGCGCTCTCGCCCCCGGAGCCGTACAACTTCGACGTCCTCCCCGACGTCCGCAGCGCCCGTCCGCTGCGCGACATCCGCGAGGCGATCGGCCATCGCACCCGTCGCTCCGAGCGGGCGGCCTCGCGCGAATCGCAGTCGGTAGCCTGAGCGCCATGCAATCCGGTGCCGGCGCGCAGACCGCGCCCAATCCGACGGCGGCCACCCGCTCCGTAGTCCCCACCGTCGTCCGCGACTACCTGACGCTGACCAAGCCGAAGGTGCAGTCGCTGCTGCTCTTCACGACGGTGACGACGATGTACGTGGCCGGCGACCCCTCGCTCGGCCTGATCTTCCTCACCTGCCTCGGCGGCGCCCTCTCCGCCGGCGGCGCCGGGGCGATCAACCACGCCGTCGACCGCGACATCGACCGCACGATGGCGCGCACCGCGGACCGCCCGGTGGCCTCCGGCCGCGTCTCGGCCCGCGCGGCGACGATCTTCGGCCTCACCCTCGCGACCGCCTCCTTCCTGCTGCTCTCGCTGACGGTCAACCCGCTGGCGGCGACGCTCTCGCTCAGCGGCTTCGTCGGCTACGTCGGCGTCTACACCCTCTGGCTGAAGCGCCGCACCCCGCAGAACATCGTCATCGGCGGCGCGGCCGGGGCGGTGCCGCCCCTGGTCGCCTGGGCGGCGGTCACCGGCGGCCTCGACGGCATGGCCTTCTACCTGTTCGCGATCGTCTTCTTCTGGACCCCGCCCCACTTCTGGGCTCTCTCGCTGCTGATGAAGGACGAGTACGCGAAGGCCGGGATCCCGATGCTGCCGGTCGTCCGCGGCGAGGACGAGACCCGCCGCCAGATCCTCCTCTACACGGTCCTCCTCTACGCCGTGACCCAGCTCCCCTTCTGCGCCGGCGGCCTCGGCGTCGCCTACGTCGTCCCCTCGATCCTCCTCGGCGGCGGCTTCATCTACTTCGCCGTCCGCCTCCTGCGCAGCAAAGAACGCCGCTGGGCGCTGAAGACCTACCTCTTCTCCCTCGCCTACCTGGCCCTGCTGTTCCTCTCGATGGCCATCGCGGCCAACGTCTGAGTCGACCTTCGGAAGGGATAGGGAGGGACAGGACACCCTTCCCCAAAGACCGTCGCGCAGCTGGTCGGATATAAGGGCGCAACCGTGACTTCTTGAGCCTTTGTGGAAGGGTGTCCTGTCCCTCCACCCGTGCCGCAGAAAAGTCCCGAGGTGCAGGAGCTTCACCCAAAGGAAGGGCCGGCGGCTTCTTTTCTCTTGCTTTTCGCTGACGGGCCGTTTTTCGGGCGCTGTGACGGTTTTGAGTCCTGACGCGGACCGGGTGGAGGGTCGGGTACCCCTCTGACAAAGGCTCAAGAAGTCACAGATGCGCCCGTAAGTTCGATCAGCTGCGCGACGGTCTTTGGCAGAGGGGTACCCGACCCTCCCCAGCGCCCCCGCGCCTGATAGAAATCCCTCCCAATGGACCGCGAGACCGCACGTCGGCAGATGAGAGCGGGGCTGGTCGCAGGTGGCATCGCCGCCGGCATCTTCGCCCTCAGCTTCGTAGCCGCTTTCCTCTACATCGCCCAGTAGACCCGAGATGGCTGAGCACCGACAGATCCCCGAGCCCGGCGAGACGATCTACCTGCCGCGTCCCTCCTGGGGCCCGATCTTCTTCGCGATCGGCGCCCTGGGCCTGATCTGCGGCACCTACGCCGGCGGCTTCATCTTCGCGCCGAAGGTCTGGGGGCTCCTCGGGGCGATCTTCGCCCTCGCCGCCTTCCGCAGCATCGTCCGCGGCTCGGTCCGCGACTACTACCGCCTGCCGCGCCGCCAGGAGACCCGGGGAGCTGCGCTTCCCGTGGAAACGATCTCCGGCCCCCCGCAGCCCTAGCCGGGCAGTTTCATTTCGGAGGTAGCGCCGTCGCTGGTCCAGCAGCGGACGATGTCGCGCATCGAGAGGACGCCGATCGCGTCCGCGTCTTCGAAGACGACGAGGTGGCGGACGCCGCGGCGGGACATCTCGGCGGCGGCGCGCTCGAGGCTCCAGTCGGGGGCGGCGGTGAGGACGCCCTCGCTCATGTGGTCGGCGACGTGCTCGCGATCGGGGTCCTGACCGCGCGCCACCGAGATCAGCAGATCGCGCTCGGTGACCACCGACGGCGTCGGCCGCTCGTCATCGAAGACCAGCGCCGCGCCGGTTCCCTTCTCGACCATCTTCTCGGCCGCCTCACGCAGCGTGTGGGAAGGACCTACGGTCAGCGTGATCTCCGACATCCCGTCCCTCACCTGCATCTGCGACCTCCCGTTGAGCTGGCTTGAAAGTTAGTGCGGATCGACTCAAGACTACCTGCCCGCCGTGCCTGACGGCACGCTTCCCCGCAGGTCTGACATATAGACTCCGCCTCCCACTGCACCCCATGGCACGCGTTCCGAAACTTATCTCTCCGCTGCTTGCCCTCGTGGCCCTCGTCGCCCTCGTGGTGACCGCCTCGGGCTGCGGCACCAGCGACGCCGACCCGCAGCGCGGTCGCGAACTCTTCCGGGTCAAGTGCGGCACCTGCCACGCCCTGGCGCAGGCCGGCAGCACCGCCCAGGTCGGGCCCAACCTCGACCACGCCTTCGCCGCCGCCCGCGAAGAAGGCAACGACAGCGACACGATCGAGGGCGTCGTCAAGGCGCAGGTGGAGTACCCGCGTCCCAACAACGGCAACACCGCCGTCTCGATGCCCGCCGACATCGTCACCGGCCAGGACCTCGACGACGTCGCCGCCTACGTCGGCGAATGGGCCGGCGTCCCCGGCGCCGCGCCGCCCAAGGTCCCCGGCGGTCCGGGCGCGCAGGTCTTCGCCAGCAACGGCTGCGGCAACTGTCACACCTTTGCCGCCGCCGAATCCGGCGGCGTGACCGGCCCGAATCTCGACGAAGAACTTCCGGGTGAAAGCGTGGCCGCGGTCAAAGAGATGATCACCGACCCCAACGCCGAGATCGTCCAGGGTTACCCGGCCAACGTAATGCCGCAGAACTACGAGCAGGAACTGTCTCCGAAAGAACTCGAAGACCTCGTCAAATACCTGCTCGAAAACGCCGGCGGCGCCGGCAAATCCAAAGGCTGAGCCGAGGCGGCCGGACGGCCGCTGCGATGATTGCGGGTAGATGCGGGAACGCCTGAAAAGCCGCCTCGAGATCTCGCGGGAGCGCTACGCGCAGGTCACCCTCGTCGCCCTCGCGGCCCTCTCGCTGATCGTCCTGACCGGCGCCGCCGTGCGCCTGACGGGATCCGGCCTCGGCTGCCCCGACTGGCCCAAATGCTACGGCGGCAGCACGCCCCCGCTCGAAGCCCACGCGGTGATCGAGTACGGCAACCGGCTGCTGACCGGGTTCGTCGGCTTTGCCGTGATCGCCGCCTGCGGCCTCGCCTTCTTCCGGCGTCCCTACCGCTGGCACTTGGCGCTGTTCGGCGCCCTGCTGCCGCTCGGAGTGATCGGCCAGGCGATCCTCGGCGCCCTCGTCGTCAAGCACCACCTGGCGCCGGGCCTCGTGATGTCCCACTTCATCCTCTCGATGATGCTGCTCGACGCGGCCTTCGCGCTCGCCTGGTGCTCGCGCTACGAACCATGGGAGCGGCGGCGCTCGCGGGACCGGCTCAGCGTCTGGTCGGTGCGAGCGCTGATCCCGCTCGGCCAGCTGACGATCCTGGCCGGGACGATCGCCACCGCCTCCGGCCCCCACGCCGGCGCGCACGAAGGGCAGCTCGTCCACCGCTTCGACTTCGAGGGCACTGGCACGCTTGAATGGGTCGTCCAGCGCCACGCGACGATCGCGGCGGTCTACGGCTTCGCGGCGATCGGCGTCTGGCTCCTCCTCCGGCGTCCTGGAGCCGACAGGCGGGCGCTGCGGCCCCTGACGCTGGTGATCGGCCTCCTTGCCCTGCAGGGCGCGATAGGGGGCCTGCAGTGGTGGCTGGAACTGCCGGCGGGCATCGTCTGGGTCCACGTCGCGGTCGCGACCGGCAACTGGCTGGCGATGCTCTGGACGGTGGCTGCCGCCGGGCGGCTCGAGCCGCGGGGCGAAACCTCTGCCGCCCCGCCACGGGAACCCGAGCGGGCCGCCGCGGCCCCCGCCGGGCACGCCTGAGGCTTGCTCCCCTTCTGGCTCTCGATCGGCGTCCTCAGCCTCGTTCAGGCACTCCTCGTCGCGCTTCCCAAACCTCCTTCGACGACCCTGCTGCGGCAGCTGCGGAGTAGCTGGTGGGCGCTGGTACTGCCGCTCTCGATCGTCGTCGTCGTCGCGGCGATCGCGCTCGAATCGGCCAGCGCCCGCTTCCTCACCTACCTGGCGCTGGTCGCCGTGCCCCCGCTCGCCGCCGCCGCCCTCGCCTGGCTGCTGCGGGGAGCGAGGCCGATCCTGGCTCTGCTCGTCATCCCCCTCTTCGCGCTCGCCTGGGCGGCCGAGGGCGCTTTAAGCGGCGAGACGGCCGCCCTCGCCCTCTCGGCCCTGGCCTGCGTCAGCCTCGGCTGGCTGGTCGCCTGCGTGGTCCCGCCGCGCTGGCTGAAGGTGGGGATCTACGTGATGGCGGCGGTCGACGCCTACCTGATCGCCTCGAACCTTCTCCAGGAGCCCAACGCGACCCTCAATGCCGCCGCGCCTGCCGCCGACCTCCCCCGCCTCCAGCTCGCCTCCTTCGGCTCGGCGCTGATGGGCTTCGGCGACCTCTTCATCGCCGCCACCCTCGGGGCCCTGCTGGCCTCCGACCGCCGCTTACAGCTACGGGGCGCGGCGCTGGCAGCCGTGATCTGCCCCGCCTTCGACCTGCTCTTCTTCTGGATCGACCAGACCCCGGCCACGGTCCCGATCGCGCTGACCCTAGCAGTGCTGGAGCTGGGTCGGCGTCGCCAGCTCAGATCTTGATGGCCAAGGTCACGAAGCCAGCGACAAACGCCGTCGACATCGTGATCGAGCCGAAGATCAGCGCCCGTTGAATCGATTCCAGGCCGTCACCCAACCGGTCCAACCGCTTGTCGATCCCCTCGAAGCGCTTGTCGATCCCCTCGAAGCGCTTGTTGACCTGCTCAAACCCCATTTCCATCTCGCGCCGCACTGCATCGACCCGTTCGTCACTACGGTCGAAGCGTTCGTCGATCCGCTTCCCGAACTCGTCCAGCCGCTCGTCGGTCCAGCTCTCTCTCATGGTGGTGTGCATGTTGCCAGCCTACAGAGCTAAATGCAACTTTTTGTCTTACAACGTAAATTCTCTGTGCCGATTCAGCTCCATCTCTCGCGCGCCCAGCGGTAGGCGTAGACGCAACCGGCGATCACGATCACCAGGCCGAGCAGCGACCCCACCAGGGGGCGGGTCAGCAGCGTCACCGCAACGACCAGCGCGGCAGCCAAGCCGACGATCACCACCCATTTGAAGACCGCCGCCTCGTTCAGTCGCATGGCGCCGGCTCGGAGCAGGCTCGAATCAGAGGATGTAAACCGTCACGTAGACGACAAGCCACATGATGTCGACGAAGTGCCAGTAGATGCCCGGCACCTCGACACCGAGGTGGTCCTCCGCTTTGGGGCCGAAGTGGCCGCGGAAGGCGCGGATCGTCGCGAACGTGAGCAGCATCAGGCCGACGAAGACGTGGGCCCCGTGCAGGCCGGTGAGGCTGTAGAAGATCGAGCCGAACCCGAGGTCGCGGGCGCTGAAGCCGATGTGCACGTACTCGTTGATCTGGATGAAGAGGAAGGTGGCGCCGAGCAGCCAGGTGGCTACCAGGCCGAGTTTGAGGCCTTTGTGGTTGCCGCGGCGGATCGCCTCGAGGGCGTAGTGGATCGTGAAGCTGGAGGAGACGAGGATCGCCGTGTTCATCCCGGCGACGCCGACCGGCAGGTGGTAGGGCTCCGGGGGCCAGCTCGGCGGGTCGACGACGACGCGGAGGAAGAAGTAGGAGGCGAAGAACGCTCCGAAGAGCATCACCTCGGAGACGATGAAGAGGAGGATCCCCAGGGTCTGGCGGTCGATTCGCGAGCTCTGGTTGGCCTCGGGCGGGCCGTGATGATGCTCGGCGTGGCCGACGGTTACGGTCGCGCTCTCCATCAGCTGCTTGCCTCCCCCTCGGCGACGGCGGCGGCAACTGCTGCCGCGGGCCGGCCGACCTCGATGTGCTCGACGGACTTCTCGGTGATCTCCCGCACCCGGCCGATCAGGTCCTCCTCGAGCCACCGTGAACTCTCGCCGGCGAAGGTCGAGATGAGGATGTCGTCGATCCGGTAGTGCTCGATCGCGTTTTTCACCGCGTAGAAGGGGTCGGGGCTCATCGGCTGGCCGGTGGCATCGATATCCGAGCGGTAGAGCTCTGCCAGCGTCGAGGCGAGGTCGCGGACGACCTGGCCCTCGCTGACGTCCTCGGCCCGAGGGCAGACGATCGTGAAGCGGTGCGGGCGGATGCTCGCCCGCTCCTTGAGCCGATTGACCAAGTCGGGGGTGGCGACGGTCTTGGTCGCCACGACCAGGGTGTGGTTGAGGTCGAGGCGGATCGCGTCGTCTTCGATCCGAACCGGGATATGAGTGAATTTGGTCTCGGGCTCGACCCGCTCGCGAACGCTCTCGACCAAGTCCCGGCGCATGAAGCCGAAGCGGCTGTCGGACAGGCAGGAGAGCAGAAGCTCACCCGGCTGGTGGGCGCGCACCGCATCGTCTACCGCTAGCCAGGGCTCAGGGTCCAGCACCTCGCCTACGGAGGCGATACCGAACTCGCTCAGCACCGCCATCGTCACCTCGACCCGGGCCCGCGCGGCCTCCCTGATTTCGTCACGGTCGATCAGCTGACCGACGGAAGGCTGGTTCTGCGGCGCCGCGACGACGACGCCGGAGATCTGGTCCTGGCGCTCGCGCACCGCCTGCAGCAGCTTGCGGCCGCCGGCGACCTCGTTGACGAAGACCAGCAGCGGTTTGCGCTCCTCAGCCTGCTGGGCGCTCATGGCGGGGTACCCACCATGCTCTTCTCGCCGGCGGGCACCTCGGCGCCTTCGCCGGCCATGATCGCGTGCCTGGCGCCGGGGATCCCGTACTCGTAGGGGCCGCCGACGACCCGCGGGATCTCGTCGAAGTTGAAGATCGGCGGCGGCGAGGAGACCTGCCACTCGATCGAGTTGGCGCGCCAGGGGTTGGCGTCGGCCTTCGGGCCGAAGCGCCAGCTGACGACCATGTTGTAGAGGAAGACGAGCTGGACGGCCCCGAGCAGGAAGGCGAAGGCGCTGATCAGGAGGTTCCAGTCGCCGAACTGGGCGGCGTAGTCGGCGACCCGTCGCGGCATCCCGTCCATCCCCACCCAGTGCATCGGGACGAAGGTGCCCCAGGTTCCGACCAGGGTCCCCCAGAAGTGGACGCGGCCGAGTTTCTCGTCGTACATCCGGCCCGTCATCTTCGGGAACCAGTGGTAGACGCCGGCGAAGATCGTGAAGACCGAGCCGCCGAAGAGGACGAAGTGGATGTGGGCGACGATGAAGTAGGTGTCGGAGACGTGGATGTCGATCGGCACCATGCCCAGCATCACGCCCGAGATCCCGCCGATCGTGAAGGTGACGATGAAGGCGAGCGCGAACAGCATCGAGGTCGAATAGGTGTGGATCTTGCCGAAGTAGAGCGTGCCCAGCCAGGAGAAGATCTTGATCCCCGTTGGCACCGCGATCAGCAGGGTGGTGATCATCATCGGCACCCGCAGCCAGGAGAACATCCCGGCGACGAACATGTGGTGCGCCCAGACCGAGTAGCTGAGGACGACGATCCCGATCAGCGCCAGGGCCATCAGGCGATAGCCGAAGATCGGCTTGCGGGCATGGGTCGAGATGACCTCGGAGATGATCCCGAACCCGGGCAACATCATGATGTAGACCGCCGGGTGCGAGTAGAACCAGAAGATGTGCTGGTAGCTGATCACGTCGCCGCCGCCCGCGAAGTCGAAGAAGTTGGTGTGCAGGGCGCGGTCGAAGAGGACCATGAACTGGACGCCGGCGATGAACGGGGTCGCGGCGACGACCAGCAGCGAGGTCGAGAGGTTCGCCCAGACGAGGAGCGGCATCCGCCAGAACGTCATTCCGGGCGCACGCATGGTGATGATCGTGACCAGGAAGTTGAGCGCGGTGGCGATCGAGGAGGCGCCCGCGAACTGGACGCCGAGGTTGAAGAACGACTGGCCCAACGGGGCGCCGGTCGAGAGCGGCGCGTAGCCGGTCCAGCCGGCGTCGAAGGCGCCGCCCGGAGCGAGGAAGCTGCCGACGAAGAGGACGCCGGCGATCGGCAGCATCCAGAAGCTGAGCGCGTTGAGGCGCGGGAAGGCCATGTCCGGGGCGCCGATCATCAGCGGCAGGACGTAGTTCGCGAGGCCGGCGAAGACCGGGATCACGAAGACGAAGATCATCAGCACCGCGTGCGTCGAGAAGAGGCTGTTGTAGGTCGACGCTTCGACGATCTGGGTGCCCGGCTGGGCGAGCTCGGCCCGGATCAGCATCGCCATCAGGCCGCCGATGAAGAAGAAGAAGAAGGTGGTGACGACGTACTGGATACCGATGACCTTGTGGTCGGTGTTGAATTTGAAGTAGTCCTTCCAGCTCTTGGCGCCGTGCTGGGAGTGGTCGTCGGGGATGGTCGGCAGGCCGGCGGCCCAGCGCAGCCAGTAGTCGAAGCAACCGAAGCCCGCCAGGAAGCCGAGCGGAGCGGTGATCGCGGGCACGATCACGTGCGGGTAGCCGGTCTGTTCGGTCTGGTAGAGCGGCAGGTCGGAGATCGCCCGCAGGGCGATCACGAGGCCGAAGCCGAAGGCGCCGAAGGCGATGGCTCCGATGAGTCCACGCCACCAGCCGGGTCTCTTGATCGCGTCAACCATCAACTCTCTCCATTATGCCCCTCCGGCATCCAGGGCCGGCGGGTTGGACACGCTCTCCTCTTTCAGCACTTCCATGAAAGGTTCGGGCAGTTTCTGTTCGAGGCCGTCGACCCATTCGTTGAACTTGGCCGGGGACTCGACGACGACTTTGGCGCGCATCGTCGCGTGGCCGAAGCCGCAGAGCTCCGTGCAGACGAGCTGGTAGGTCCCTTCCTTGTCCGGGGTGACGATCGCGGTCGTGGTGATGCCGGGAACGTTGTCTTTCTTGATCCTCCACTCGGGGACCCAGAAGGAGTGGATCACGTCCATCGCGTGCATCTTGAACTGGACCTGGCGGTCGACCGGGACGTGCAGCTCGCCCTCCGAGTAGGCATATTCTTTGCCCGGGTAGGCGAAGCTCCAGGCGTACTGCTGAGAGAAGACCGAGACCGTCAGGTGTTTGGCGTTCGGCTCTTCGATGTCGTCGAGGACCTTCCAGCTGTAGCCGCCGGCGAAGAGGACGATCACCGTCGGGATCAGGGTCCAGGCGATCTCGAGGCGGGTGTTGCCGTGGATCGGCTCGCCGTCGGATTCGTCCCCAGGCTTCGCTTTGAATTTCCAAAGCGCGTAGAAGAGCATCACCATCACCAGCGAGAAGACGAACGCCGAGAGGACGATCATCACGTTCAGCAGGTGATCGATCTTGGGCGCGGCCGTTGAGGCCCCCTGACCATTCCAGTTGATCGGGACCATGACCGCCGAGATGACCACCGTCAGGGCGATCGTCACCAGCAGCATCTTCACTATGGGCAGGCGGCCGTACATTGGGGCGGCGGGCATTCTATTGAAGCGGCGGCGGGAGGCTTTGCGATCCCAGGTGACGCTTCGCACTAGCTCCCGGGGCGCGGCAGCCGATCGAGCTCGCCGGCCGCCGCGGAGAGGACCCCGCGGGCCACTCCCTCCCAGCTCCAGAGCCGCGCGACGGTCTCGACCAGGGTTTCGCGGGCCTGCTCCCGCTCGGCCTGCGGCAAGGCGAACCAAGTGTTAAGCCGGGCCGCGATCGCCTCCACCGCGCCGGTCCCGACCGGGAACGAGGTCAGCGCCCCGGCCTCCTCGGGCAGCTCCGCCTGCAGCTGACGGGACACCTCGAGCATCCCCGAGTGGCCGGCGGAGACGGGCAGCGTGCCGCAGGCGGCGGCCTCGACGGCGACCATCCCGAAGGCCTCGGGGAAGGTGCTCGGCATCACCATCGCCTCGGCGCGGGGGAAGAAGGAGGCGACCTCATGGTGCTCGAGCCGGCCGACGAGCTCGGCCGAGCCGGCGGCGGCGCGGGCCATCTCCGCGTATCCCGGGGGCGGATCGGCGAGGAAGGCGGAGAGGATCGGCAGCGGCTTCTCCTCCCCGCCCTCCAGAGCCCAGCCGAGGCGGGCGACCTCGCGGGCGTCGTCGAGGTCGCCGCGCTCGAGCGCCGCCAGCAGCCGCCGCAACCCGTCCTCGTAGGCGCCGTAGCCGGCGACCTCGAGCCGCGCCCCGGGGTTGGCGGCGCGCACCAGCGGCCAGGCGGCGAGCAGCAGGTCGACCCCCTTGGAGACGATCAGCTTGCCGACGAAGGCGACCAGGTCCTCGCGCTCGCCGCCGGGACGGAACTCCTCGACGTCGACGCCCGGCGGGCCGAGGCGGGACTTCTCGCGCAGGCCGGCGACGTCCGGGAGCGTCGCCCAGAGCGACTCGGCGGTGTGGGCCGAGCCGATCAGGACCCCGCGGGCGGCCTCCATCCCCTCCCGCGCGTAGGGCAGGAACCGCGGGTGCGGTTTGACCGTGTACTCGAGCGCCGAGCCGTGGATCTTCGCCGCGAAGGGGGCGACGCCGGCGCGGGCGAGGATCGCCGGGCCCATCACCAGGTGGTTGGCGAGGGCGGCTTCGATGCCGCCCGCGGCGGCGGCCACCTCGCGCACGGCGGCGACGTTGGCCTCGACGTAGCGGTCGAGCTCGGCCTCGGTCAGCTCGGGGAAGGTCTTGACCTCGAAGCCCTCATAGGGGTCCTTCACGTAGACCGGCAGCAGGCCGCCGATGTCGGGATTGTGGATCTCGACCCCCTCGATCCGCACCTCGCGGTCCTGGCAGAGCAGGTGCACCTCATGCCCCAGCCGGGCCAGCGCCCGCGCCAGGTTGACGTTGTAGATGTTGCTGCCGGTGCCGCGCAGCATGTAACCGTGAAAGATGAGGACGCGCATCGCTGCCGCCCAACCTAATAATCTCCCCGGCGATGAACGAGAAGCAGCTCTACCGCATGCGCGCCGCGGCCTCCGGCCGTGAGGCCCTCGCCCACGCCGAGCCCGGCTCGGTCTACGTCGATCGCGAGACCGGCGAGGAGATGTCCCCGGTCGCCCAGGTCCTGCCCCTGGCGCCCTCCGCCTCCTCCCTGCCCCGCAGCCCCGAGAACCTCCGCGCCTGCCGCCGCTGCGACCAGCTCATCGGCCTCGACGTCTCGGACTGCCAGTACTGCGGTCTGCGGCAAGAAGCGCTCTAGGGCTTCTTGACCAGCGTCGCCGTGTAGAGCAGGCGGGCGTTGGAGTAGTAACAGCCGTAGGTCTTGATCTTGCCAACGCCCTGCTGGGGGTGGCCGTCCTGGATGTCTTTTTCCGAGACGCAGTGCTCGGGCAGGCGGCTGCCGCGCCAGGTGTTGTCAGCGGAGACGTTGAAGGCGAACATCGGCGCCCAGGTCGGAATCGTCAGCGCCACGACCTGGCCCTTGAGCACGGTCAGCGGGTGGTCGAGGGCGAAGATCGGCGTGCTGCCGAAGTAGGGGGTGAGGATCTCGATCGGGCTCTGCCGCACCAGTTTGTATTTCGGCGGCTTCGATCCTTCGATCGGGCGCAGCACACCGATCCGGGCCTGCGCCGGGGTGCCGAAGAAGCCGTTGAAGAAGCCCACCTCGTCGGTGGTCGTTTTCGTTTCCTTGGTCGAGAGCTTCGCCAGGGTGATCGACCAGGCGACGATCTTGCCTTCGAAGGGCGCCTCGTAGGGGCGCGGCACGCCGTCGGCCATCGCCTGGAAGCCGGTTACGCGCCCCTCGGCGCGGCAGGGGACCGTCTCTTCGCCGTTCGCGTTCTTTTCCCCGGGGCAGGAGGGAGGCGGGGTCTCCGGCGTCTGGCCGAGCGTGACGACTCGCAGCGGCGCCGAGTCGGCCGGCCGCGGCGCCACGATCGCGACCAGCGCCGCGAGCAGGCAGGCGGCGCCGAGCAGGGCCCAGATGCGCCGGGAGGTGGGTTTGGCTTCTGCGATTGGCATCGAACAGGCAAACACGGGGCCAGTAGCCCAGTTGCGGCGCCAATCTTGCCGTCCGGCGCGGCTGGATGCAGCGCCGCCGGGGCCGTTGCACGATCCCGGCCAAGGTCCCCAGGTAGGGTTCGCGGCGCGAAATGGAGGCCTCGGAGCACAAGGACGACTTCATCCCGGCGGCCCTCGCCGCCTATGGGATCGAGGCCGACGAGATCGAGCTGGCGGTGATTCGCGCCGCCCACCAGACGCTCTGGCCGCCGATCCTGGAGCTGCTCGACTTCGACACCAGCCAGGTCCCGCTCGAGCGCGATCCCGATCTCTCGCAGGCGCCGCCGAGCCGATGAGCGACGGTCTCGACCTCTCGCTGCGCGAGCAGGCAGCGGCGATCGCCGCCGGCGAGCTCGACCCGGCTGAGCTGCTCGAGGCAACCCTGGCGCGGATCGAGGAGCGCAACCCGGCCCTCAACGCCGTCATCGCGACCTTCCCCGAGCGCTCGCGCGAGATGCTCGCCGCGGCTCCCCGCGGTCCCCTCTACGGCGTCCCGATCGTGATCAAGGACGAGTGGCCGCTGCCCTGGCGGGCGCAGCGCTTTGGCGCCGCCGAGATGCTGGCCGAGGCCGAGGCCGGCGAGTCGGGCCCCTACCGCGCCCTCCGCGACGCGGGGGCGGTGGTCGTCGGCGTCGGCAACATGCACGAGCTCGGCGCCAGCAGCACCGGCAACATCTCCGTCTACGGCCCAGCCCACAACCCGTGGATGACCGACCGCTGCCCGGGCGGCTCCTCCAGCGGCCCGGCGGCCTCGGTCGCCGCCCGCCTCGTCGCCGGCGCGGTCGGCGCCGACGGGGTCGGCTCGATCCGCTACCCGGCCGCCTACTGCGGCCTCACCGGACTGAAGTCGACCTTCGGCCGCTCGGCGATGGCCGGGCACCACATGGCCGAGGTCTCGACCACGATCGTCTCCGGCGCCCTCTGCGCCGACGCCGCCGACTGCCGGGCGCTCGACTCGGTCCTCTTCGGCGAAGAACTCGCCGCGGGCGATCCGCAGGGGCTTCGGATCGGGGTGATCCGCGGCGAGGTCTCCGACGACGTCGCCCCGGAGGTGCGCGAGGCCTGCGAGGCCGCGATCGACGACCTGCGCCGCGAGACCGGCGGCGAGGTGCGGGAGATCGAGCTGCCCGAACTCGCCGCGGCGACCCTGGCGACCGTCCTGATCGCCAACAGCGAGAGCCTCGGCGGCATCACCCCGCAGCGCCTGAACGAACTGGACCCGGAGCTGAGCCCGCTCGGCCGCGGCCTGCTCAAGTACCGCGTCCTGGTCCCGGCGATCGCGACGATCAAGGCGGGCCGGATCCGGACGCTGGCGCGGCAGACGCTGGCCAGGGTCTTCGAGGAGGTCGACGTGCTCGCCTGCCCGACCGTTCCGGCCGTCGCGCCGCCACTGGAGGCGCCGGTGGTCGAGCTGCCGAGCGGCCACCTCACCGCCGACGAAGCCAACGTCCGCGGCGGCGCCCTCGCCAACCTGACCGGCATCCCGGCGATCAGCGTCCCGGTCGGCTCCTCGGAGGGGCTGCCCGTCGCGCTGCAGTTGCAGGCCGCCTGGGGCCGCGACGAGCTGCTGCTCGACGCCGCCGAGGCGCTCGAGCGGGCCAACGGGCGGCGCTGGGTCGAGGCCACCCCGCCCGCGCTCGGCGCCGAGCCGCTGGAGGCCTGACGTGGCGGCGATCGAGGTCGCGGCCCTCGAGCGAGCCTTCGGCGAGGTTCTCGCCGTGCAGGGAATCGACCTCGAGGTCGCCGAGGGCGAGATCTACGGCTTCCTCGGCCCCAACGGCGCCGGCAAGACGACGACGGTGCGGATGCTGACGACGCTGCTGCTGCCGACCGGCGGCCGGGCCAGCGTCGCCGGGCACGACGTCGTCGGCGAGGCGCGCCAGGTGCGGGCCTCGATCGGCGTCGCCCTGCAGGAAGCGGCGCTCGACCCGCTGATGACCGGCCGCGAGCTGATCCGCCTGCAGGCGACGCTCCAGGGCCTGCCGCCGGCGGCCGGGCGCGAGCGCGCCGACGCGCTGCTCGAACGGGTCGACCTGACCGGCGCCGCCGACCGCCGAGTCGGGACCTACTCGGGCGGGATGAAACGTCGTCTCGACCTCGCTGCCGCGCTCGTCCACGAACCCAGCGTCCTCTTCCTCGACGAGCCGACCACCGGTCTCGACCCGGTCAGCCGCAAAACGATCTGGGAGGAGGTGCGGGACCTGAACGACGACGGCACCACCGTCTTCCTCACCACCCAGTACCTCGAGGAGGCCGACCAGCTGGCCGACAACGTCGGGATCATCGACCGCGGCCGGATCGTCGCCGAGGGGACGCCGGAGTCGCTGAAGGACGAAATCGGCGACCCGCACGTCGAGCTGCTGATCAGCGAGGGCGAGGTGGCCGAGGCCGAGCGCGTCTGTGCGGAGATCGGCCGCCTGCTGCCGCCGAAGGACGGCAGGCGGGTCCTGGTCGAGGTCGAGAACGGCGCCGCCGACATCCCCCGCGTCGTCCGCGCCCTCGACGAGGCCGGAATCGCGGTCGAGTCGCTGGAGCTGGTCCGCCCCACCCTCGACGACGTCTTCGTTGACAAGACCGGCCACCACCTCGAAAAAGAGGAGAGCGGGGACGGCGACGGGGAGCCGGCGCCGGCGTGAGCGACCTGGCGAGGAGCGCGCGGGTGGTGCGGGCGCTGGGCGCGCGCTCGATCCGCCAGACCTTCCGTCGCCCGCAGCTGCTGGCGCCGATCGTCATCTTCCCCACCCTGCTGCTGGCGGTCCAGACCGGCGGCGCCGGGGCCAGCATCGAACTGCCGGGCTTCCCGCCGGTCCAGAGCTTCCTCCAGTTCATGCTCGCCGGCGCGATGATGCAGTCGATGATGCTGGCCGGCAACAGCGGCGGCATCGCCTTCGCGGTCGACATCGAGATGGGCTTCACCGACCGCCTCTTCGCAGCGCCGATCCCGCGTTTCGCGATCGTCCTCGGGCGGCTGGCGGGGACGGCGGCGCTGGGGCTCTTCGCCTCGATCTGGTTCCTGGCGATCGGGCTGATCTTCGGCGCCCATATCGAGGGCGGGATCCCCGGCGCGCTGCTGGCGATGGCGCTGGTCACCGCCTCGGCCCTGGCGGTCGGCGGGATCGGCGCCGCGATCGCCCTGCGCACCGGCAGCGCCAGCGTCGTCCAGGGCCTCTTCCCGCTGGTCCTCGTCGTCCTTTTCCTCTCCTCGGCCTTCTTCCCCCAGGAACTGATGATCGAGCCGGCGAAGACGATCGCCGAGTACAACCCGCTGAGCTTCATCGTCGAAGGGGTGCGGGAACCGATCATCGCCGGGATCGACGCCGCCGTGACCCTGGAGGCTGTCGCCGCGATCGCCGGCATCGTCGTCCTCGGCCTCGTGCTCAGCTCCCGCGCCCTCAAGCACCGGCTGCGGGTGGGCTGATGGAGCTCGCGGCGGAGACCCTGAAAGCGCCGGCGGTGCCGGCCTGGCGCACCAACCTGGCGACGATCGGCGCCCTGATGGCGCGGGCGAAGAACGAGCTCGTGCGGGTGCCGGGGGCGGCGATCCCCGGGGTGCTGGCACCGACGATCTTCTTCCTCGGCCTGAACGGCGTCTTCGGCGCCCTGACCCAGCTGCAGGGGTTCGAAACGGGCTCCTACGAGAGCTTCATCGTCCCGGTCAGCATGCTGCAGGGGGCCGGCTTCACCGGGGCGGCGGCGGGAGTCAACCTGGCGCGCGACTACGAAGGGGGCTGGGTCGACCGCCTGCTCGTCTCCCCCGCCCCGCGCTGGGTCCTGCTGGCCGGGACCGTGCTGGCGGCGAGCGCTCGCTCGCTGATCCCGGCGACCTTCGTGCTGGGGATCGGATTCGCGATCGGCGTCGAATGGCCCGGCATCGACGGGCTGCTGATCTGTTACCTGATGGTCGCCGTGACGGCCGCGGCGGCGGCCTGCTGGGGCTCGATGCTGGCGCTCCACTTCAAGAGCCAGTCGGCGGCGCCGCTGATGCAGGCCGGGATGATGGGCCTGATCCTCTTCACCCCCGCCTACGCGCCCCTGGCGCTGCTGCAGCCCTGGCTGGAGAAGGTCGCCAACGTCAACCCCCTGACCCAGGTGCTGGAAGCGGCCAGGCAGGGGTTCGTGGGCGGCGTCACCTGGGCCGACACCTGGCCCGGGATCCTGGCGCTGGCCGGGCTGCTGGTGCTACTGGGCTCGCTGGCGCTGCGCGAGATGCGCCGCACCAATGCCTGAGCGCGAGGCGGTCCTCGCCGAGGCCGAGCGGGTTCTGCGGCAGAACTGGGTCGTCGGCAGCCGCGGCGAGACGCCGTTCAGCTACACCGAGCCGAGCCCCGGCCGCTACCCCTGGCAGTGGTACTGGGACTCCTGCTTCGCGGCGATCGTCTGGCGCCGCTTCGAGCCCGCCCACGCCCGCGCCGAGCTGGAGAGCCTGCTCGCCGCGCAGCGGGACGACGGGTTCGTCGGCCACACGATCTTCTGGCGCAGCCACGTCTCCTGGCTGCGGCTGCTCTTCTACAACGTCGCCAACCGCCGGGCCGAGCAGACCGAGACGATCCAGCCGCCGCTGCTCGCCTGGGCTTGGCGAATCGCCGTCGGCGACCCGGCGGAGGAGCCGCGGATCGCCCGCCACATGGACTGGCTGGCCCGCAACCGCGACCTCGAGGGCGACGGCCTGCTCTGGATCGTGCAGCCGGACGAGTCCGGCCTCGACGCCTCGCCGAAGTTCGAAGAGGTCTGGGGCCGGCGGGCCAACGGCCGCATCGGCTTCCCGCTGCTGGTCCACCGCAACCGGCGGCTGGGCTGGGACGCGCGGCGGATCCGCGAGGCCGGCGGCCCCGTCCTCTGCGAACCGCTGGTCAACACCTTCTGGTCGCTCTCGCTGCAGGCGACGGGGCGGCCGTCGGCGACCCCGGCGCTGGTCGACCGGCTCTGGGACGAGCGCCGCGGCCTCTTCCTCGACGAGGCGCAGCCCCGGGGCGTGCGTCCGCAGACCCTGACCTGGGCCTCGCTGGCGCCGCTGGCGCTGCCCGACCTGCCCGAGGCGATCGGCAGGCGGCTGGTCGAGGAGCACCTGCTGAACGAGAGCGAGTTCCTCACCCCGGTGGCGCCGCCCTCGGTCGCGATCGGCGAGCGCGGCTACGAACCCGGCGGCGGCCACGGCCCGATCCGCCGCTACTGGCGCGGCCCGACCTGGATCAACTCCGCCTGGATGGTCTGGCTCGGCCTCCGCCGGCTCGGCTACGAGGCCGAGGCCGAGCGGCTGGCGGACGGCGTGATCGGCGCCGCGGCGCGCGAAGGGCTGCGCGAGTACTACGACCCGAGGGACGGCAAGGGCCTGGGCGCCAAGGACTTTGCCTGGTCGACGCTAGTGGCCGAGCTGGCGGACCCCAAATAGCCGCCTGGCGGCGTCCTCAGTCGCTCGCGTGCAGAGCACGCCACGCTCCCTGCGTCCTTGCCAGACGACTATTTGTACCGATAAGTAATGCGCCCACGATCCAAGTCGTAGGGCGAGAGCTCGATCTTGACGCGGTCGCCGGGGAGGATGCGGATGTAGTGGCGGCGCATCTTTCCCGAGATGTGGCCGAGCACGTCGTGGCCGTTGTCCAGTTTGACCCGGAACATGGTGTTGGGGAGAGCCTCGGTGATCTCCCCCTCCATTTCGATCTTTTCCTCTTTGGCCATGCGGGGCGGAGCGTATCTAACGGCGCAGGTGTTGGAGGGCACCCGTGCGGTCAACGACTTCCCCTGCATATTGCGCAGCCTCGAGCTCGGCGAGCGCCGACCCCAGCTCGGGTCCCGGCTCGATCCCGAGCTCGGCGGCGATCTCGTCCCCGCGCAGGAGCGGCGGCGGCGGGCCCTCGCGCCGCCAGTCGAGGCCGGCGGCGATCATCTCGCGGGCCAACTGCAGGTGGGCGGAGACCATCTCGGGGCTGGCGATCGGCCCCTTCCCCCTGGCCGAGAGGCGATCGGCGACGGTCAGCAGGGTGACGTCGACGGTGACCGGGTCGGTGGCGCGCAGGTAGGCGTGGACGCGGCGCGGCGGCAGCGGCATCTCGGGGATCAGGAAGCCGAGCCGCAGGTGGTGGCGGGCGAGCCCCTGCAGGTGCTGGGTCAGCCGGCGGCTGGCGCGCAGGCGGCGGCAGACGTCGCCGATCACCTCCGCTCCGACCTCGTCGTGGCCGCGGAAGCCGACGAAGCCGTCGCGTTCGGCCTTGGTCGCCGGCTTGGCGATGTCGTGGAAGAGGGCGCCGAAGCGCAGCGCCGTGCGGCGGTTCGTCTCGTCGGCGAGCGGCTCGTCGAGGAGCGCCGCGACCTCGGCGGCGCGCTCGCTGGCGAAGCGCTCGAGGTCGGCCTCGACTTCGAGGGTGTGTTCGAGCACCGCGATCGTGTGGTCGTAGACGTCGAGGTGGTGGTTCGGCCCCTGCTCTACACCGCGCAGCGTCTCCAGCTCGGGCAGCACCGCGGCGGTGACGCCGAGCTCGCCGAGCAGCCGCAGGCCGCGGAGCGGGTCGGGTCCGCCGACGAGCTGGCGCAGCTCGGCCAGCTGCCGCTCGCCGGCCGGCTCTCCGGCCCGCCCGGCGGCGGCCCGGGCCAGCGCCAGGGTTCGCTCGTCGATCTCGAGGTCGAGCTCGGCCGCGAGCCGGGGGGCGCGCAGAAGGCGCAGCGGGTCGCTGAGGAAGCTCTCCTCGCCGACGGCTCGCAGGCGTCGCTCGGCCAGGTCGGTCAGCCCGGCGTAGGGGTCGATCGGCTCGCCACCGGCGAGCGGCACGGCGACGGCGCCGATCGTGAAGTCGCGTTCCGTTAAGTCGGCCTCGATCGTCTCGCCGCGCAGGGCGGTGAGGTCGATCTGCCAGCCGCGACCGGGCGAGACGACGCGCCAGGTCCCGAACTCGGCCGAGAGCTCGAAGGCGTGCTCGCCGAGCGCCCGCCCGATCGACTTGGCGACGGCGCCGGGATCGCCGGCGATGGCCAGATCGAGATCGGTGACCTCGCGGCCTAGCGCCGCGTCTCGCACCGCGCCGCCGACGATCCAGACCCCATCCGCACCGCCGAGCGCCTCGCGGACGGCGACGACGATCGGCGCGGCATCGAGCCGTTCTGCGGGCTTGGCGCTTTGGTCAGACATGGGGATAGAAAAGCGCCTCGGTCAAGCCGGGCGGCGGGGAACCCGCGCCGAGATCGCGCAGGTGACCTCGTAGTTGATCGTCTCCAGCCGGCGGGCGACCTCCTCGGCGAGGATCTCCTCCTCGCCCTGGCGGCCGATCAGGACCGCTTCGTCGCCGGGCTCGACCTCGGTCTCCGGGCCGAGGTCGACGGTGATGTTGTCCATCGAGACGGTGCCGACCAGGGGGTGTCGGCGGCCGCGGACGAGGACCTCGGCGTTGTTGGTCAGGGCGCGGCGGACCCCGTCGCCGTAGCCGAGTGGGATCACCCCGACCCAGGTGTCGGCGGGCGCCTTCCACTTGCGCCCGTAGCCGGCGCTGGCGCCGGCCGGGAAGCGCTTGACGTCGGCGACGTGGGAGGAAAGGGTCATCGCCGGGCGCAGCCCGTGCTCCGCCGGCTCGCCCTGGAAAGGGTCGAGCCCGTAGATGGCGACGCCGCAGCGGGCCATCTCGTAGTGGGAGCGCTTGTCGCGCAGGACCGCGGCGCTGTTGGCGGCGTGGACGACGACGCCGGGATGCTCGGACTTGACCGCCCTCGCGACCTCGTCGAAGCGCCCGAGCTGCTCGTCGAAGAAGTCAGAGTCGGGTTCGTCGGCGGTCGCGAAGTGGGTCCAGATGCCGGCAAGGTCGAGATCGGGGTCCTCGGCGCAGACCCGGCACAGCTCCAGAACCTCGCTGGCATCGGCGTTACCCAGCCGTCCCATGCCGGTGTCGTACTTGACGTGGACGCGCGCCCGGTGCCCGTGCGCCCGCGCCCGCGCGGCAATGACGCGCCGGAAGTCGTCCCGCCAGAGCGCCAGCTCCGAACCGGCGGAGATGACGGCGTCGACCTCCTCCTCGGTCAGCGCTCCCATCGTCAGGAGCTTCACGTGCTGGAGACGACGGCCGATCTGCTCGGCCTCGCCCGCGGTGGCCACCGCCAGCCGGGTGGCACCCCCCGCCAGCGCGGCCTCGGCGCAGCCGAGCGCGCCGTGGCCGTAGCCGTCGGCCTTGACGACCGCGCAGAGCTCGGCCTCGCCCAGCTCCGCCTTCAGCCGTTCGCAGTTGGCGCGCACGGCGGCGAAATCGATCCGGGCGACCGCCCGCTCCATGACTACTCCGGCTCGGCGACCAGGGCGGCGAGCGCGTCTGCCCTGGTGACCATCCCGGCCAGGTAGCCGTCAGCGTCGACGACCGGCAGGTGGTTGTGGTGCTTGTCGGCGATCTTCTTCGCCACCCGGTCCGCCGACTCGTAATCGTGGGCGACGATCGGGTCGGCCGTCATCAGCTCCGAGACTTCGGTGGCGAACGCTTTCTCGAGCCGCTCCTCGAACCCCTTCATCGAGCCGACGAAGACGATCCCGCCCATGATGTTGAGGTAGTGCGGCAGGTGCAGATCGGACTCCTCCTCGCTGAGGATCAGGTCCGACTCGCTGACGATGCCGACCAGCTTGTTGTCGTTGTCGACCACCGGGATCGCGCCGAGATCCGACTTCGAGAGCAGGTCGATCGCGGTGCGGGCGTCGTCGCTCGGGTGCACGCTGGGTACGTCGCGGGCCATGATCTCTCCGGCGGTCTTCATGGGCGCGAGGTTATTCGACCGAGCCGTCGGGACGTATCCCCGCGGGGATCGAGTCGATCACGTCGCCGGCGATCACCGACTCGGCGGCTCCCACCCTGGCGGCGGCGTCGAGGCCGGCGCGGGCGTGGGCGACGACCGCGGCGCAGGCGGCGGCGAACGGGTCGAGGCCGCGGGCGAGGAGGGCGGCGGTGATCCCCGAGAGGACGTCGCCGCTGCCGGCGGTGGCGAGGGCCGGGGCGGAGATCGCGTTGACCGCGAGGCGCGAGCCGTCGGCGACGATCGTGTCGTCGCCCTTGAGGACGACGACGGCGCCGGCCTCCGCCGCCGCCTCCCGCGCGCAGGCGACCCGGTGAGCTTCGACCTCGGCCGAGTCGCGCTCCAGCAGCCGCCCGAGCTCTCCCGCGTGCGGGGTGAGGATCGTCGGGGCCTGGCGGGCGCGGAGGTCGCCGAGGCGCCCGGCGAAGGCGTTCAGCCCGTCGGCGTCGATCAGGAGGGGGGCATCGATCTTCGCGGCCACCGTCCGCGCCAGCTCGAAGGAGCCGGGGTCCTTGCCGAGGCCGGGCCCGAGCACCCCGGCAGCCGCCCGCTCGAAGGTGCGCAGCACCGCCTTCTCCGAGGCCGGCACCAGGCAGCCGTCGCCGCCCGGGCAGCCGACCGACATCACCTCGGGCTGGGCCAGCTCGAAAACCATCTCGAGGTCGGCGGGGACGGCGACGGTGGCGTAGCCGGCGCCGGCGCGGATCGCCGCCAGCGAAGTCATCCGCACCGCCCCGGTCAGGCCGCGGGAGGCACCGGCGACGGTCACCTGGCCGGAGCTGAACTTGGTCGAGCGGGGACCGCGGCGCGGCGCCAGGGCGAGGACCGCGGGGTCGATCTCGCCGGCGACCGCCTCCCCGGGCGCGCCGGCGGGAATCCCGATCGGGACGACGCGCAGCTCGCCGGTGCAGCCCTTGCCGGGGGCGACCCGCTGGCCGAGCTTGGCGGCGTGGAAGCTGACGGTGACGTCGGCCTCGACCGCTTCGCCCGCCACCTCGCCGCTAGAGGCGTCGACGCCGGAGGCGATGTCGCAGGCGACGACCGGCGCGCCGGCGCCGTTGATCGCCCGGATTGCCCCGGCGGCCGGCTCCCGCGGCGCCCCCTCGAATCCGGTGCCGAAGATCGCATCGACGATCGCGCCGGAGCCGGCCAACCGAGCGGTCGGATCGCCCTCGAGCAGCTCCCCCTCAAAGCGCTCGTAGTTGGCAGCCGCATCCCCGCGCAGCTCCTCCCCGGGCCAGAGCAGCAGCGCCTCGACCTCGAACCCCATCTCCCGCAGCAGCCGAGCCGCCACGAACCCATCCCCCCCGTTATTCCCCTTCCCGCAGACAACCCGCACCGGCCCCTCCGGCGCCAGCTCAGCCACCGCCTCAGCCACAGCCCGCCCAGCAGCCTCCATCAACTCAAGCGAAGGAAGCCCCCGCTCCTCAATTGCCCAGCGATCGACCCCCCGCATCCCCTCCGCGTCGAAAAGCGGCCTGAGCCAAGACTCCATCTGCCCAGCCTAAGGGGTCAACCAGAGCCGATTGCAGAGGACCCTGGTGGGGTCCCCCGGGTACTCAGCATGGAGCCGAGCCAGGGCGGTCTGGGGCGACAGCCAATCCCCGCTCCACTCGGCGGAGGTGCTCCCGGGGGACCCCACCAGGGTCCTCCCCAGCAGGCGCTACTTGACGCCGACGATCAGCTTGGCGGTGGCGAGGCCGTCAGAGGCTTCGGAGCCGAGGGCGAGGTAGTCGATCTTCCGCAGGTATTCCTCGGCCGCTTCGAATTCTTCTTCGCCCGCCGGGACCAGGGCCTTGGCGAGCTTGAGGGCGGACGGGCCGGCGACGTACATCGCGATCGGGGTGTCGCCCAGGGCGTCGAGCGCTTCGTTGTAGGCGTCGGTGTCGGCCAGGGTCTTGTTGGCTTCCTGGAAGCTGGAGAGCGTCGGCGCGAGGCCGTAGCCGATCGCGATGCGGCTGCCCTTGGCGGCGACGACGACCGGCTGGCGGCCCAGTTCCGGGCTGCGGACCGAGAAGCCGGTGGCGCCTTCGGTGATCTTGGTGACGCCCGGGGTGCCGGCCGAGCGGAGGAAGAGGCCGATGTTGGAGACGGTGGCCTTGGCCTGCTCGGCGTCGTCGCTTTCCAGCACCAGGGCGCCGCCGAGGCTGTTCTCGCTGTTGCCGGTCACATAGGCGCCGGCGTCGCCGAGCGAGGAGGCGATCGATTCGAGGTCGATGCCGGCCTGCTTCAGGGTCTTCTTCAGCTGGTTCGGCGGCACCTGGCCGGGGATGCCCTCCGCGTCGATCTGGTCGATGCCTTCTTCGAAGCGCTTGCCGAATTCATCCGAGGCGAAGGCCGCGACGGAGGTCCCGGGGAGCGACCCGAGCAGCTCCGAGGCGTCGCCGGAGGGCGGGTTGTCGCCGCTGAGATCGGTGCTGAGGTCGATCTCGACCTGATTCGAGCCGGGGACGAGGCTGGCGACCGCGGTCGCTTCTTTCGGTTCGAGCCCGAGGGTGTCGAGGAAGACTTCGGTTTCGGAGTCGATCTGGCCGCCCGATTCTTCGATCAGGCCGCCGACGTCGACGAAGACGTCGGCGACGCTGTCGCCGGGGACGTTGGCGACGGCGTCGGTGTAGCTCGATTCGCCGCCTAGGCTCTCGCCGCCGGAGGCGTCGACCATCGACTTGAAGATCGCTTCGTCTTCGGCGAAGACGACCAGGCCGTCGAAGACGCCAATCGTCGTCTCGTCTTCCTGCACCTTGAAGTCGACGCCGTCATAGGAGCCGTCGGTCGCCTCTTCGTCGCCGTTTTCGATCTGCTTGTCGACGAACTCGCGCGCCGCGTCTTCGTCGGTCGTCTGCACGGCGGCGCCGTAGCCTTCGAAGTCGCTGTCTTCGTATTCCTGCAGGAAGAGGCCGCCGCGCTCCCCGAGCCACGGCTCGATTTCCTTTTCGAAGTCGAGCTCTTCGCCGTCCTCGCTGGCGGAGTTCTCCAGTTCGGTGACGATCAGTTCGCCGAGGTCGTCGATCCCGGCGAGCTGCTTGGCCAGCGCGTCGAGGTTCTCGCTGGCTTCGCCTTCGGGCTGAACGGTGAAGTCGATGAAGACCGGCGCCCCCGGCAGCGCGACGCTGGCCGGGTCGGTGCCGCTGCCGCCGTCGTCGTCGCTGCCGCCGCCGCAACCGGCGAGGAAGGCGGCGACGAGCGCCGCGAGAAGGACTGGGAGGACGAGACGGAGCTTCACGGGGCGGGCACTCTAGCGGCCGCTTTGGACAACTTCAGCCGACCAGGCCCGGGTCGGACGAATTGTCACTCGACGGTGACGGTCTTCGCCAGGTTGCGCGGCTGGTCGACGTTGAGCCCGCGGGCGCGGGCGATGTCGTAGGCGAGCAGCTGCAGCGGCAGGATCGCCAGGATCGGCTGCAGGATCCAGTCGCTGGCGGCGACCTCGATCGTCTCCTCGGTCACCTCGGCCACCCGGCTGTCGCCGGCGGTGGCGATCCCGATCGTCTGCGCGCCGCGGGCGCGGACCTCCTCGACGTTGGAGAGGACCTTCTCGAGGATCGGGCTCGCGGTCGCGACGCAGATCACCGGCGTCGACTCGTCGAGCAGGGCGATCGGGCCGTGCTTCATCTCCCCCGCGGCGTAGGCGTCGGTCGGGATGTAGCTGATCTCCTTCAGCTTCAGCGCCCCCTCGAGGCAGACCGGGAGGCCGATGTGGCGGCCGAGGTAGAGGAAGAAATCCTGGTCGCTGTGGCGCTCGGCGGCCTCCCTGACCGGACCCTCGGTCGCGGTCAGCGTCTCCTCCATCTTCGAGGGCAGCGCCTTCATCTCCGCCACCAGCTCGGCCAGCCGCTCCGGCGGCAGGGTTCCCCGCAGCTCGGCCAGCCGCAGCCCCAGCAGGTACATCGCCGCCACCTGGGCGACGAAGGTCTTGGTCGCGGCGACGCTGATCTCCATCCCGGCGCGGATGTAGAGGACGGCGTCGGCGTCGCGCGTTGCCTGGCTGCCCATGATGTTGGTGATCGCCAGCACCGTGGCGCCGGCCTCGCGCGCCAGCCGCATCGCCGCCAGGGTGTCGGCGGTCTCGCCCGACTGGGTCATCCCGATCACCAGGTCGTCGGGGCCGACGACGGGGTTGCGGTAGCGGTACTCGGAGGCGATGTCCATCTCCACCGGCACCCGGGCCCACTCCTCGATCGCGTAGCGACCGACGAGACCCGCGTGGTAGGAGGTGCCACAGGCGACGATCACGATCCGCCGCACGCCGCGCAGCAGCTCGTCGGAGAGCTCGACGTCGGAGAGGTCGACCCCGTCGTCGCCGGGCAGCCGGTCGGCGATCGTCTCGGCGACCGCGTCGGCCTGTTCGTGGATCTCCTTCAGCATGAAGGTCTCGTAACCGCCCTTCTCGGCGGTGTCGGCGTCCCAGGCGACCTCTTCGCTCTCCCGCGCGACCGGGTTGCCCTCGGCGTCGGTGACGCGGATCGCGCCGGCTTCGATCTCGACGATCTCGCCGTTCTCGATCGGCATCGCGACGCGGGTGTCGGCGAGGAAGGCGGGGATCGCCGAGGCGAGGAAGGTCTCCCCCTCGCCGACGCCGGCGACCAGCGGGCACTCCTTGCGCGCCCCGACCAGCCGCTGCGGCTCGTCGGCGTGCATCGCGACGAAGGCGTAGTGGCCGCGAAGCTCGGCAAAGGCGGCGCGCACCGCGGCCGCGAGGTCGCCGTCGTAGCGGCTGGCGATCAGGTGGGCGACGACCTCGGCGTCGGTCTCCGAGGTGAAGACCTGGCCCTGCTCCTGCAGCGCCCGGCGCAGCTCGGTGTGGTTCTCGACGATCCCGTTGAGGACGATGTGGACGCGGCCGGAGCTGTCGTCGTGCGGGTGGGCGTTCTCCTCGGTGACGCGGCCGTGGGTCGCCCAGCGGGTGTGGGCGATCCCGGTCGCCGAGGGCGGCAGCGCCCCGGCGCCGTTGGCGGCGCGGGCCTCGACCGCGGACCGCAGGTTGGCGAGGTTGCCGACCGCGTGGACGCTCTCGACCTCGCCGTCGGCGAGCACGGAGAGACCGGCCGAGTCGTAGCCCCGGTATTCGAGCTTTTCCAGTCCCGAGAGCAGCAGCTCCTCGCAGGGCCTGGAGCCCACGTATCCGACGATGCCGCACATGAAGGCGAGTAAGGGTAGTCGGCGGCGGCGGTGAGCCCGCTCAGCCGAGCTCTCGGCGCACGAGAGCGGCCAGCCGCTCGGCGACCGTCTCGGCTTCCTCGGCGGTCGGCGCCTCGACCATCACCCGGACCAGCGGCTCGGTGCCGGAGGGGCGCAGGAGGACGCGGCCGCGACCCTCGAGGCCCTCGCTCTCGCGCTCGACCGCCTCCCAGACCGCGGCGGCGTCCTTGATCGCCTCGCGCTCGGCGACCCGGACGTTGACCAGCACCTGCGGCAGCTTCTCCATCGGCACCGCGTCCTCGAGCCGGGCCGAGCCGAGCTCCCGCATCGTCGTCAGCGCCGCGGCGATCCCGTCGCCGGTGGAGACGAAGTCGGAGGCGATGATGTGGCCGGACTGCTCGCCGCCCAGCGGCCACTCGCGGCGACGCATCTCGTCGATCACGTAGCGGTCGCCAACCTGGGTGACCGCGACCTCGATCCCCTCATCCTCCATCGCCCGGTGGAAGCCGAAGTTGCTCATCACGGTGACGACGACGCCGCCGTCGAGCTCGCCGCGGGAGGCCATCCCGCGGGCGGCCAGCGCGATCAGCTCGTCGCCGTCATGGACGCGGCCGGCGCCGTCGACGGCGAGGACGCGGTCGCCGTCGCCGTCGAAGGCGAACCCGATCTCCGCCTCGGAGGCGGCGACCCGCTCGGAGAGGGCCTCCATGTGGGTCGAGCCGCAGCCGGCGTTGATGTTCTGCCCGTCGGGCTCGACGCCGATCGTCTCGACCTCGGCGCCGAGGCGCTCGAAGATCGCCGGCGCGGCGCGGTAGGTGGCGCCGTTGGCGCAGTCGAGGACGACCTTGCGGCCGGCGAGGTCGAGCGGGAAGGCCCTCTCCAGCTCGCGCAGGTAATCGTCGAGGCCGCCGCTCAGCTCGCGGACGTGGCCGGCGTGCTCGGCCGCCGGCGCCTGGTCGATCAGCGCCTCGATCCGGGCCTCGACCTCGTCGGCGAGCTTCACGCCCTGGCCGTCGAAGAACTTGATCCCGTTGTCGTGGAAGGGGTTATGGGAGGCGGAGACGACCGCGGCGAGGTCGAGGCCGAGGCGCTTGACGAGGATCGCGGCGGCCGGGGTCGGCAGGACGCCGGCGAGCAGCGCGTCGCCGCCCGCGGCGGCGATCCCGGCGGCCAGCGCCGCCTCCAGCATCGGTCCCGACTCGCGGGTGTCGCGGACGATCAGGACCTGCGGCCGCTCGGCTTCCAGGGAGGCCGTGGTCGCCCGGCCCAGGGCGGTCGCCAGCTCGGCGCTGAGGAAGGTGCCAGCCTCTCCCCGGACCCCGTCGGTTCCGAAGAGCTTGCGCGCGGTCGTCAACCCGCTCCCGTCAGCGCTTGCTGAACTGCGGCCGCTTACGGGCCTTCTTCAGCCCGGCCTTGCGGCGCTCCTTGACGCGGGCGTCGCGGGTGAGGAAGCCCCGGCGCTTGAGGTCGCCGCGGAGCTCGGAGTCGATCTCGGTCAGCGCTCGGGCGATGCCGTGGCGGACCGCCCCGGCCTGGCCGCTGATGCCGCCGCCGTGGACGCGGACGCGGACGTCGACGTTGCCCTCGTAGCCGGAGACGGCAAGCGGCTGCTTGACCATCGTCTGGTGCAGGGGCCGCGGGAAGAACTCCTCGAGGCTGCGCTTGTTGATCTCGATCTTGCCGTTGCCGGGCAGGACGGTGACGCGGGCGATCGCGTTCTTGCGTTTGCCGGTGGCGAGGAAGCGGGCGTCTTTCTCCATCTTCGCCGGGGCGCGGCTGGCGGCCGCGGCGTCGGTGTCCTCGGAGGCGGTCAGCTCGGCTTCGCGGCGAGCTTTCTCCTCTTCCTCGGCTTCGAGGCGCGCTTTCTCCTCGGCGCTGAGCTCGGGTTTGTCGGGCTCGACGAGGATCGGCTCGAGGTCGGCGCCGGGAATGACGTCTTTCTTCTTCTCCTCGGCCTTCGGCTCGGGCTCGGGCTCCGGAGCGGCCTCCTCGGCCACAGGCTCCTCGGCGGGCTCGGGCGGAGCCTCCTCGGTCTGCTCCTCCACCGGCTCCTCGGTGACCTCCTCGGACGACTGCTCCTCGACGGCCTCGGGCGCCTGCTCCTGCTCCTCGGTCGTCTCGTCCGGCGTTTTCTGCTCGTCGTCCATCAAGTTCAGCTCGTCTCCATCGTTTTCGGCTGCTGCGCCGCGTGCGGGTGGTCGGGCCCGGCGTACACCTTCAGCTTGGTCAGCTGCTGGCGGGCGAGCCGGTTGCGCGGCAGCATTCCCTTCACGGCCTTGCGGATCACTTCCTCGGGCTTGCGCTCGAGCATCTCCTCGAGGGTCCGGGACTTGATCCCGCCGGGGTAGCCGCTGTGGCGGTAATAGGTCTTCTGCGCCCGCTTGTCGCCGGTGACGTGGATCTTCTCCGCGTTGACGACGACGACGAAGTCGCCGGTGTCGATGTGCGGCGTGTACTCCGGCTTGCGCTTGCCGCGCAGCATGTCGGCGATCTGCGTCGCCAGACGGCCCA
>Ga0268266_10000527_pt1 | contig 53367 bp, 41 predicted proteins | sample KBSS13metaG_FD_190356 | JGI IMG/M metagenome (GOLD analysis project Ga0268266, IMG submission 190356) | Switchgrass rhizosphere microbial communities from Kellogg Biological Station, Michigan, USA - KBS S1-3 metaG (SPAdes) (version 2) | ecosystem: Host-associated > Plants > Roots > Rhizosphere...
GCCCCCAGCAGGCTCTGGCCGCAGACGCGGACCACGTTGCCGTTGACCCCGGTGGTGGCGGGGGAGGCGAACCAGGCGATCGTCTCGGCGACGTCGACCGGCAGCCCGCCCTGCGAGAGCGAGGAGAGCCGGCGGCCGGCTTCGCGCGGGCCGATCGGCATCGCCGCGGTCATCTGGGTCTCGATGAAGCCCGGCGCGACCGCGTTGATCGTCGCTTTCTTCTTGGCGAGCGCGGGCGCCATCGATTCGACCATCCCGATCACGCCGGCCTTCGAGGCGGCGTAGTTGGTCTGGCCCGAGTTGCCCGCGATCCCCGACATCGAGGAGACGCAGACGATGCGGCCGTTCGGGTTCAGGCGTTTACCGTCGAGCAGCGCGTCGTTGATCCGCTCCTCGGAGGAGAGGTTGATCTCCATCAGCTGCGCCCAACGGTCTTCCGGCATCTTCGCGATCGTGCGGTCGCGGGTGACGCCGGCGTTGTGGACGACGACGTCGACGCCGCCGGAGGCGAAGTGCGAGGCGATCGCATCGGGCGCGTCGTCGGCGGTGATGTCGAGCGGCAGCGCTTCGCCGCCGAGCGCCTCGACCACGGCGCGCAGGTCGGCCTCCGCCTGGGGCACGTCGAGGCCGACGACCTTGGCGCCGTCACGGCCGAGCGTGGCCGCGATCGCCGCGCCGATCCCGCGCGAGGCACCGGTCACCAGTGCCGTCTTACCTGACAGCGGCAGGTCCGAGTCGATCTCCGGGGTGGGGGCGACGCCTTTGGCGACGCGGATCACCTGGCCGTCGACGTAGGCCGATTTCGGCGAGAGCAGGAAGCGCAGCGTCGACTCCAGCTGGTCCTCGGCGCCGGGCTCGACGTAGACGAGCTGCGCGGTCGCGCCCTTGCCGCCGATCTCCTTGGCGAGCGAGCGGGTGAAGCCCTCCAGCGCGCGCTGCGCGGTGTGGGCGCGGGCGGAGCCGGCGAGCGCCGGGGTGGTGCCGAGGACGACGACCCGACCACTGCGCCGCAGCCGCGGCACGGCGGGGTAGAAGAAGCGCTGCAGCTCCACCAGGTCGGTCGAGTCGGCGATGCCGGAGGCGTCGAAGACGAGCGCCTTGGCCTTGCCCTCGGCGCCGGCGCGTTCGGCGCCGATGTCGTCGAGCACCTTCTTCAGCGAGCGCTCCAACTTGCCGCCCGGGGCGGCGCCGGAGAGCACCGGCCCGGCGACGACCGGGCTGCCCGACTGCCAGCGGTCGAGGTCGACCGGCTGGGGGAGCCCCACCTGCTTGGCGACGGTCGAGAGGACCGGCGCGTTGACTAGTTGCGAGTAACGATCAGACATCTATTTAGCTCCTTCCGGGCCCTCGAGGATCGCGACGACGCCCTGGCCGCCGGCGGCGCAGATCGAGATCACGCCGCGTCCTTTTCCGTCTTCGTGCAGCTGTTTGGCGAGGCCGGCGACGATGCGGCCGCCGGTCGCCGCGAACGGGTGGGCGGCCGCGAGCGAGCCGCCGTTCACGTTCAGCTTCGCCCGGTCGATGGCGCCGAGCGGCGCGTCGCGGCCGAGCTTGTCCTTGCAGAAGGCCTCGTCTTCCCACGCCTTCAGCGTGCAGAGGACCTGGGCGGCGAAGGCCTCGTGGATCTCGTAGTAGTCGAAGTCCTGCAGGGTGAGGCCGGCGCGGTCGAGCATCCGCGGCATCGCGTAGGCGGGCGCCATCAGCAGGCCTTCGCGCTTGTGGACATGGTCGACCGCCGCGGTCTGCGCCTCGCTGAAGTACGCGAGCACCGGGAGGTCGTGCGCTTTCGCCCACTCCTCGGAGGCGAGCAGCACCGCCGAGGCGCCGTCGGAGAGCGGCGTCGAGTTGGCCGCCGTCATCGTCCCCTCGGGGCCGCCGAAGACTGGTTTCAGTTTCGCCAGTTTCTCGACCGAGGAGTCGGGACGGAGGTTGCCGTCGCGCTCGAGGCCGAGGTAGGGGGTGATCAGGTCGGTCTGGAAGCCGCGCTCGTAGGCGGCGGCGAGGTTCTTGTGGGACTTCACCGCGAGCTCGTCCTGCTCGGCCCTGCCGATGTCCCATTCCTTGGCCATGATCGCCGTGTGCTCGCCCATCGAGAGGCCGGTGCGCGGCTCCTCGTTGCGGGGGACGCGGGGGACGATGTGGCCGGGGCGGAAGCGCGCCAGCGTCTTCAGCTTGTCCCCGGTCGAGCGCTGCCGGTTGGCGTCGAGCAGCGTCGCGCGAAGCTCCTCGTTCAGCTCGATCGGCGCGTCGGAGGTGGTGTCGGCGCCGCAGGCGATGCCGGCGTCGATCTGGCCGAGGGCGATCTTGTTGGCGACCAGGATCGCCGTCTCGAGGCCGGTGCCGCAGGCCTGCTGGACGTCGTAGGCGGGAGTCTCGGGGGCGAGGCGGGTGCTGAGGACGCTCTCGCGGGTCAGGTCGCGGTCGTGGGAGTGCTTCAGCACGGCGCCGCCGGCGACCTCGCCGAGGGTCTCGCCCTCGAGGCCGTAACGGTCGATCAGCCCGTCGAGCGCGGCGGTGAGCATGTCCTGGTTCGTCGCGTGCGCGTACTTGGTGTCGGAGCGCGCGAAGGGGATCCGGTTGCCGCCGATGACGGCGACCCGGCGAGTCTCTGAGTTCATTCCTTCTGGGTTCCTTTCCCGGGTTTGGGCGAAGTGGGGGAGTTGTCGATGGCCGAGCGGGCGCGGATGCCCGGCTCGACCGTGGAGATCAGGAGCTCGGCGGCCTTTTCGGCGGAGATCGCCTCGGTGCGCAGCCACCAGCGGGCGAGCTCCTCGGCGGCGCCCAGCAGGGCGGCGGAGAGCGCCTCGATCTCGATCCGGGCGGCGCCGCGGCGAGCTTCGGGCAGTTGGGCGAGCAGGGACTGGGAGACGAGCGCGACGATCTGGTCCCGATAGGAGGCGACCTTCTCGGCGACCTCGCCGCTGTTCGGCAGCGTCTCGTCGAAGAGCACCGCCCAGGCGGCCCGGTCGGAGTCGAGAAACCGGAAGAACGCCCGCACACCCGCGCCGAGCGCGTCACCCGGGCTGCCGGTCTCGGCGATCGCCGCCCCGACCGTCCTGATCAACGAGTCGCCCGCCTGCTCCATGCAGGCGATATAGAGCCGCTCCTTGTTGCCGAAGTAGTTGTAGAGCAGCGGCTTGGTCACGCCCACCGCGGCCGCGATCTCGTCCATCGTCACGTCCGCGAACCCCCGCTCGGCAAACAGCCCGTGGGCGACCCCGAGCGTCTGCTCCATCCGGTCGCTGCGCGACAGCCGCGATCTAACCGGTGCATCCATCCGTGCACACGTTACCCGACTATAAATTTATATGGGCGTAACGTGACGAGATCACATAACGCCCCGGTAGAGCTGTCGGCTCGGGCCGGCGGAAGCTGGCGCCCGGGAAAGGGACGCAAGGCGTCTCGGTGAGAGGGCCGTCTCGGCCACGGCCCTGGCTGGCTGTGGCCGTGGCCGAGACGGCCGGGAGTGCGGGAGTGGCCGGTCTCTCGCCGAGGTGCGGAGGGTTCGTCACGGGAGGGAAACGCCTCCGTGACGGGACTCGCATCTCGTCACGGAGACCGTGGGAAGTACACGCTTCCGTGCGTGTTGGGCAACACGCACGACCGCGATGTCGACTTTGACCACGCTATAGGGGGGTCAAAGTCGACATCGCGTTTTCGGGCCCCTGATCCAGGCCCGGAAAGCGCACGGAAGTGACGGAAGGCCGCGGGAAGTGTGGAGTTCCCGGCATCTTCGTCAACGACCCGTGCCAGGTGTGGCACCTTTCGCGCCGACCTTCGACGTAAGTCCGACTTCCGCACGCACCTGTGCCCGATGTTTCACGAACCCTTCACGTCCTGGGCGTCTCATCGCGGTCACAGCCAGCCAGGACCGCGATGAGACGCCCAGGACGCATCTAGGACGGCCGGAGCCTTCCTTATACGGCACCGTATTATACGTTGCGGTATGTGACAAAATACGGCTCTGTATAATACGAGTCCGTATGAAGGAATTCATCGTCAACCCATTCCGCTTCGGCGCGCTGGCGCTCGACGAGGCGTTCACCGATCGGGAGGAGGAGCGCAAAGGCCTCGTCGCCGACATCCGCAACGGACAGGACGTCGTCCTTTACGCCCCGCGACGGCTCGGCAAGTCGTCGTTGGTCTGGAGCGCGGCTCAGGTCGCGGCCGCCGAAGGCGTCCTCATCGCTCAGGTCGACTTGATGACGACCCCGAGCAAGGAGCGCCTCGCGGCGACTCTCGCCGCGACCATCTTCGAGCAGATCGCCTCACCGCTTGCCCGCGCCAAAGAGGCGGCGCTCGCGCCCTTCCGCGCACTCCAGGTGCAGCCGACGATCACGGTCGAGGCGGATGGTTCCTACGCCTTCAGCTTCGGCTTCGGCGAACGCCCGGCCGATATCGACGCGACCTTGGAGCGCCTTTTCCGGCTGCCCGGGGAGTTGGCCGCGGGCCGCCACAGGCGCGCCGCCCTGGTGATCGACGAGTTCCAGCAGGTAGTCGACATCGATCCTGGGCTGCCCAACCTCATGCGCGCGGTGTTCCAGCAGCAGCCCGAGATCGCACACGTCTACCTGGGCAGCCGACGCCACGTCATGGAGAGCATCTTCAGCGATCGCAACGAGCCGTTCTGGCGCAGCGCGAAGACGATCGAAATCGGGCCGATCGACCCGGTCGACTTCGCCCCGTTCCTGATCGACCGATTTGCCGCGAGTGGCAAGAAGGTCTCTCCCGCGGCGGTCGCGGCCGTTCTCGATCACACGGCCGGACATCCCTACGCGACGCAGGAGCTTTGTTACTTCCTCTGGGAGAGGACCGGAGCCGACGGGGAGGCGGCCGCCGATCTGGTGCCGGCGGCCCTCGAAGACACCCTGCGCTCCGAGCACGCCCACTTCTCGCTGCTCTGGGAAGACTGCTCCGCCAACCAGAAATTGGTGCTCGAAGCGCTGGCGCGCGAGGAGGGACGCCCGTTCAGCGCCGAGTACCGTCGGCGCCTCGGGCTCGGCCCGGCCACCAACGTCCAACGGGCCTTGCGGACGCTGGAGCGGCGGGAAGTCGTCGCCGGCGACCGAGGCGTGTACCGGATCGTCGAGCCGTTCCTGGCGGACTGGCTACGCAGCCGTCGTTGAGGCGTGCCGCCGAGGCGAGCTGGGTAGGAGAGGGGCATGAGGAGAGGACTCGTCTGCCTTGCGGCACTCGCGATCGCCCTTGCCGGCCTGGGATCGGGCACGGCGGCGGCGGGGAACAAGAAGCTGGTCGAAGGGACGGTCTACGACACGACCTGCGTGACGGTCTGCCGACCGGAATGCCCGCCGCCGCCTCACTGTGGGCCGATCACCCAGGAGGGGAAGCGGAACGTGATCTGCGCGCAGGCGTCGATCGTCTGCCCGCTCTACGACGCCCCGGACCGGATCTGTCTGCCGTCGAGCAACTGCGGCGGGTCTCCGGTCTACACCGGCGCGGGCTCGCTCGTGAACATACGGAAACGCGGGTCGGCGACCGTGATCGCGCGGCTTCCGATCGTCGAAGGCCACTTCAAGATCCGCCTCGGCCCCGGCGAGTACGTCTTCCACCCCTACATGGCGGAAGAACAGTGCTGGTCGGCGGAACCGGTGACCGCCGGAATCGCCCTCAGGTCACGCAGTCCGGTGGCGGTGACGTTGAACGCCACCGATGGCTGCGTGACGTCCGCCTCGAGGTAGCTATTCGGCGAGCAGGAACGCTTGGTTGCTCGTCGCCGGACCGAGCGACTGGATGGTCGTCGCGACGCCGTGCACCTTGCGCGGTCGGTCCGCCCCGCGCCCGAGCTCGAGGGGCACGTAGAGGACTTCCTGATGGCCGCCCTGGACCGAGAACGGAGCCGAGATTTTGTGGCCGTTGCGGGAAAGGGTGACGTTCCCCGAGCAGAAACTCTTGGTGCCGCCCAAGCACTGAACCGGGACAGCGACGTTGCCCGCCACGCTCTTGGCCTTGCCGGTGGCGAAGACAAGGCTCATGCCGCTGGCGATCGGGCTGTCGGCTCCGGCGGTCGCCGGAAGGGCGAGAACGCTCATGACTCCGACGCAGAGGATCGAAACCAGGACTTTGGCGCTCTTGCTCAGGCTCTTCATCTTCTTCGGCATGGGCGGCGACGGTACCACCTTCGTCCAGAGGTGACGACAAACATTCGTCCAGATGTGCTAGCGAGGCTAAAGTCCCCGAAGCGCGATGCCGAACGCGCCGACCCGGGTCCCCGGACCAGCCGCGATGGAGCGAAGTGGAGGAAAGAGCTAGAGCTCGGTGCCGTCGTAGAGCTTGCGCACGTGGACCGTCCCGGCGGGAGCGGCTTCGAGGCAGAGCTTGCAGAGGACGCACTCGTCGACGTTGGAGTCGACGATCTCGACGTGGCCGTCGGCGTCCTTGAAGATGTCCACGGGGCAGACTTCTTCGAGTTTGGCGGCGATCGCGGCGTCGTCGCGGATCGAATCCTCGACTTCGACGTCGATGAAGACTTTGTTCTGAACAGCCATCAGGCGAGCACCCCCAGCTTCTCCTTGACGACGGTGGGGATCTCGTCGATGCGCTCGACTACGCGGATCCCGGCGGCTTCGAGGCGGGCGATCTTCTGGGTCGCGGTGTCCTCGGCGCCCTCGACGATGGTGCCGGCGTGGCCGAAGCTCATCCCTTTCATCTCCTCGTCGTCCATGAATTTGCCCGCCATGAAGGCGACGATCGGCAGGCGCGAGTTGTTCTCCTTGACCCATTCGGCGAGCTGCGCCTCCATGCGGCCACCGGGCTCGGTGTAGATGACGATCGCCCGAGTCTGCTCGTCGGCCTCGAAGAAGGGCATCAGCTCGGCGTAGGTGGAGCCGATGATCGCGTCGCCGCCGATCGAGACGGCAGTCGAGACGCCGAGGCCCGCCTGGGTGAGCGAGGAGGAGATCTCGGTGGTCATCCCGCCGGAGCGGCTCATCACCCCGACCGGGCCGGGGGCGTAGGCCTTGGCCGCGTCTTTCGCGGGGCCGCCGATGCCGCCCATCTTGCAGACTTCCGGCACGATCAGGCCGAGGCAGTTGGGGCCGATGATGCGGGCGCCGCTGCGGTCGGCGAGCTCGACCATCTGGGCGACGTCGCCGCGCGGGATGCGCTCGGTGACGATGACGACGAGCTTGATCCCGTTGAGGATCGCCTCGAAGACGGCGTCTTTGGTGAAGGCGGGGGGGACGGTGACGACCGAGCCGTCGATCGGCCCGCCGTGGTGCTCGACCGCCTGGGCGACGGTGTCGAAGACCGGCACGCCGTGGACCTCGCGGCCCTTGCGGCCGGGCGTGACGCCGCCGACGATCTTGGAGCCATAGTCGAGGCACTCGCGGGTCAGGTTCACGGCCTCACGCCCGGTGATCCCCTGGACGATGAACGTCGTCTCCTTCGAAAGCAGGATGCTCATCAGGCGGCCGCTCCCTCTCCCTGGATCTTGGCGACGGCGCGACCGGCCGCCTCCCACATCGAAACCGATCGGTCGCAGTACTCGACCCCGTAGTGCTCGAGGATCTTGAAGCCCTCGTCCTCCCAGGCGCCCGGGATGCGGAAGATCGCGATCGTCTCACCCGGGTCCTTGCCCAGTTCGAGGCAGGCCTTGATCACGCCGCGGGCGACGATGTCGACGCGCGTGTTGGAGACGATCGACATCATCACCGCGATCTTCTCGACGCCGTCCTTTTCGAGGACCTCCTTGGCGAGGCCGCAGGCCTTGGCGACCGACGGGTTGCCGCCGATCTCCGAGTAGTTCGCGGGGCTGCCGCCCTGGTTGCGGACCGCGTCGGTGAGCGTCAGCGAACCGCCGCCGGCGCCGATCACGAGGCCGAGGTTGCCGGTGAAGCCGTGGTCTTTGCCCTGGATCACGCCGCGGTGGTCGGCGGCGTCGATGGCGGCGACGGCCTCTTCGAACTTGGAGTGCTCGTAGGGCTCGCGGTCGTCGTCCTCGGCGATCTGCAGCTCGGTCCGCAGCAGCTTCTTCTGCCGCCCGACGGCCTCGTTCTCCATCTCCATATGGGCGTCGAGGGCGACGAAGCGGCCGTCGGTGAGCTCGGCCAGCGGGTTGATCTCCGCCAGCGTCATGTCGTACTCGCGGAAGAGGCGGGCGAGCTTGGCGAGGATCGGCGTCGCGCGGTTCAGCGCCGAGCCGGTGACCCCCGTCGCGGCGATCGTCTGCTTCGCCTCGAAGTCGGGGATCGGGAAGAGGTTGGTGACGTGGCCGCGGCCGACGTGGTCGGGGTGTTTCTCCGCGACCTCCTCGATATCGATGCCGCCCATGTCGGAGAAGAGCATCAGCGGGCGCTTCGCGGTGCCGTCCCAGACGACCGACGCGTAGTACTCCTGTTTGACCTCGGCTTTGGGGTCGACCAGGACGCCGCGCGGCATGTGGCCGGCGATTTCGAGCTTGAGGATGGCCTCGGCGTGCTCCGCCGCTTCCTCGGGCGTGTCGGCGAATTTCACGCCGCCCGCCTTCATCCGGCCACCGGTCAGCACCTGGGACTTGATGACGACCGGGCCGCCGATCTCCTCGGCTGCCGCGCGCGCCTCCTCGGGCGTCGTGCAGAAGCCATATTTGGTGACGGGGATGCCCGCCAGCTCGACGATCTTGCGTGCCTCGAACTCGAAGAATCTCATCGGCGGGGCACCCTACTAGAGCGAACCGGAACAATGCGCGGAACGTGACATATCTTCGAACCCTCACCGCCCTCGCCCTCCTCGGCACCCTCGCGCTCCTCGTCGCCGGCTGCGGCGGCGGCACCGACGTCGACTTCACCAAGGCCTCGGAAACGGTCCGCGCCAGCCTCGAATCGAAGCGCGAAGGCTTCGGCGCCCCGGTCGAAAACGTCGACTGCCCCAGCGGGGTCGCGGTGGAACCGGGTACCAAGTTCGAATGCACGGTCCGCTATCCCGACGGGAAGGTCGCCTACGCGCTGCTGAAGATCCGCACGAAGGAGGCGGATCTCAACCTGGAAGCGCTCTCGCCCCACCCGTTCCTGCGCTGAGCGCCCCGGAAGACGAGCGGGACCGGCCTCGTTGTGTGTGCATAGGACACACAACACCCAGCCGCTGCGGTTCGTGGCATGATTCGTGTCCCGACCGCTTAACCCCTCCGTTCCCTCGGAGTGCTAGGTCGGGCCGAACCCGGATCGAGCCGGGAGACCATGCGATCCACAGCGCTGAAGATCCTGCAGAAGGGCGCCGACGCCTCCGTCGTCGGCCGCAAAGCGACCAAATAGAGAGAGGCGAATGAGCGACTCGACCACTGCCGCCCCCGCTGAGTTGACGACGAACCAGAAACTCCTGGATTGGGTGGAGGAGATTGCCACCCTGACTCAGCCCGACTCCGTCCAATGGTGTGACGGTTCCGCCGAGGAGTACGACCGGCTTGCCCAGGTCCTGATCGATGCGGGGACCTTCGAGAAGCTCTCCGACGCCAAGCGCCCCAACAGCTACCTCGCCCTCTCCGACCCCGACGACGTCGCCCGCGTCGAAGACCGGACCTTCATCTGCTCCGAGAAGGAGGAGGACGCCGGCCCGACCAACAACTGGCGCGACCCGGCCGAGATGCGGGAGACGCTGAACGAAATCTTCAAGGGCTGCATGAAGGGCCGCACGATGTACGTGGTGCCCTTCTCGATGGGCCCGCTGGGCTCCGACATCTCCGAAATCGGCGTCGAGATCACCGACTCCGCCTACGTCGCGGTCTCGATGCGGATCATGACCCGGATGGGCAAGGCCGCGCTGGACCAGCTCGGCGACGGCGAGTGGGTCCCCTGCGTCCACTCGGTCGGCATGCCGCTGACAGAGGGCGTCGAGGACGTCTCCTGGCCCTGCAACACGACCAAGTACATCACCCACTACCCGGAGACCCGGGAAATCTGGTCCTACGGCTCCGGCTACGGCGGCAACGCGCTGCTGGGCAAGAAGTGCTTCGCGCTGCGGATCGCCTCGGTGATGGCGCGCGACGAGGGCTGGCTCGCCGAGCACATGCTGATCCTCAAACTCACCTCGCCCGAGGGTGAGGTCAAGTACGTGACCGGCGCGTTCCCGTCGGCCTGCGGCAAGACCAACCTCGCGATGCTGGTCCCGACCATGCCCGACTGGAAGGTCGAGACGGTCGGCGACGACATCGCCTGGATGAAGATCGGCGAGGACGGCCGCCTCTACGCGGTCAACCCCGAGGCGGGCTTCTTCGGCGTCGCGCCGAACACGTCCCACAAGACGAACCCGAACGCGATGGACTCGATCGAGCGGAACACCATCTTCACCAACACCGCCAAGACCGACGACGGCGACATCTGGTGGGAGGGCATGACCGGCGAGCCGCCCGCGCACGCGATCGACTGGCACGGGGACGACTGGACGCCGGAGTCCGACACCGCCGCCGCCCACCCGAACTCCCGCTTCACGGTGCCTGCCGCGCAGTGCCCGTCGATCGCGCCGGAGTGGGAGGACCCGGCCGGGGTGCCGATCGACGCCTTCCTCTTCGGTGGCCGCCGCGCCACCGCGGTGCCGCTGGTGAGCGAAGCGTTCGACTGGGAGCACGCGGTCTTCATGGGGGCGACGATGTCCTCGGAGACGACCGCGGCGGCTGCCGGTGCGGTCGGCGCTCTCCGCTTCGACCCGATGGCGATGTTGCCGTTCCTCGGCTACAACATGGCCGACTACTTCGCCCATTGGCTGAAGATCGGCAAGACCGACGGGATCCAGCTGCCGAAGGTCTTCTACGTCAACTGGTTCCGCAAAGACGACGACGGCAAGTTCCTCTGGCCGGGCTTCGGCGAGAACAGCCGCGTCCTCGAGTGGGTCTTCCGCCGCTGCCAGGGCGAGGGCGAGGCCACCGAGACCGCGATCGGCATGCTGCCGACGCCGGACGACCTCAACACCGAGGGCCTCGAGATCTCCGACGCCGCCCTGCAGGAGCTGCTCACCGTCGATGAGGAGCTCTACCGCCAGGCCCTGCCGCAGATCAAGGAGCACCTCGCCAAATTCGGCGACTCGCTCCCGAGCGAGGTCGCGGCGCAGCTCGACGCGCTCGAGCAGCGCCTGGGCTGACGCCTAGCTGTTCCTGACCCCCTCGTCGAGCCAGCGGCTGCGTAGCTCCGCCGCCAGGCGCTCGACGAGGGGGTCCTTTCTTTGCAATTGCTCGCCGTCGATGCTGCGGACGGGGCGGATGCCGCGCAGGGATGAGGTGAGGAAGAGGTCGTCGGCGCCCTGTAGGTCCTCCAGGTAGAGGCGGCGCTCGGCGGCGGGGACGCCCAGCTCGGCGGCGAGGTCCAGCGTCGAGGCGCGGGCCGTGCCGGGAAGGATGCGGCCGTCGGCGGGCGGGGTGGTGATGCCGCCGTCGGTGACGACGAAGACGTTGGCCCGGCCCGCCTCCAGCACCTCGCCGTCGTCGGTGAGGATCAGGGGGACCTCCTCGCCCAGCTCGGCCTCGACCGACTCGAGCCAGTCGCGGTCGGCCCACTTGTGGGCGCCGGCCCAGTCGGGGTGGCGGACTGTCCGCACGTCGGCGCCGTGCTCGCGGTCGGGGAAGAAGATCGCCGGGTCGATCGGCTCGGTCGCGATCTCGAAGCGCAGGCCACCGTTCTCGGGCAGCAGGTCGATCCGCATCCGGCCGAGCTCAAGCGGACGCGCGGCCGCGTCGATCGAGTCGGGCAGCTCGGCGGGCAGGTCCTGGTGGAAGAGCTGGCGGGCGGAGGCGCCGAGGCGCTCGAGGTGCGGGGCGGCGCGGACCGTCCGGCCCTCGGCGACGAGCAGGGTCTCGAAGAGTCCGCGGGCGGGATCGGGGGCTGCGGGAGCGCTCATGGCGGTGATTATCCGGAACGAGCGGCTTTTTCCGCCTTCCCCGTCTCTACATTGGCTCCGATGGAGGCCTCTGGGTCAGATACGACCGAGCGTGAAGCGCTCGCACGCCGCACCGGCGGGCGTGAGCCCGACACGGACGAGCGCCGGACGGTCTGGCTCGACACGAGCGAGAGCGACGCCGTCGGCCCCGACACCGGTGAACGCGACCCGATCGAGATCGACACGGCCGAACGCGAGGCGACGGCGCGCGAAGGCACCGAGCGCGACACCACCGACGACTGGCGGATCGAGCCAGGCGACGCCCCCGCGACGGTCGCCGAGCTGGAAGAGCGGATCGACGTCGCCTTGGTGACCGCCCAGTCGGCCGAAGAAGCGGCGATGGAGATCGGGGCCGCGAGCCTCGAGGCGGCCGAGCAGGCGCGCCGCGCCGCCGAGCTCGCCGAACGGGCCAGCGCCGCCGCCGTCCGCGCCGCGAGCGAAGCCGCGACCGCCGCCGAGTCCGCCGGCCGTGCCGAGACCGCGGCTGCGACCACCGCGGCGACGGCGACCGCCACTCCGCCCGAGCCCGCCGAGCCAGTCGACACCGAGCCGGCCGTCAACCGCCCGATGCCGACCGACTTCCTGCCCCGACCCGAGTCCGCCGCCCCCCGGCGCCCCGACCCCTTCGAGGAACGCATCACCGCCTTCCGCCTCCGCGCGGAGAAGGTGATGATCCGACTCCAGAAGATCGAGGCCGGATCGGATCCGGGCGCCGGCCCGTCCGAGGTGGTCCGACTCACGCCTTAGTGGTTCGCCGAGGGGACAGGTAAGGGACGCGGCCGTCTCGGTCACGGCCCTGGCTGGCTGTGACCGTGCCCGAGACGGCCGGGTATGAAAGCGGTGGAGGAACTGCGACGCCGTGCGGAGAGACGCGAGGGAGACGCCACGAACTCCACGGTTCCGTGCGTCTTCCTCATTGGTCAAGGATCTCCGTGTCAGGTTCGGGCCCTATAGGGGCCCCAACCCGACGCGCACCTCTCGTGACACCACCGATCCCGCCCGAACCGTGACGGAGGTGTGGAGTTCCGGGCGAAACCGTGACGTCTCTCGGGACTTCCCCACGAAACCCTCAGGACGCAGCTAGGACTGCCGGAGCGGCTGGCACGACGCCCGTCCGGCCCCGCTCAAGACGCAGGGACTCGACCGGCGACCTAGGCGGTGGCTTGCCTCGGTCGCCGGTCGTCCCACGCGGCTTTCCCCCAGCCACAGCCGCCTTCAGGCGGCCGTGGCGACCACTGGAACCGCGCCGAGCTCGGTGAGGGCGCCTTGCAGGGCGCGCCGGCCACGGTGATGGAGGCCGTGGATCGAGCTCTCGGTCTTTTCGAGCGTGCCCGCGATCTCCATCGGCGAAAGGCCGACGATGTGGCGGAGCACGAGGACCTCGCGCTGGTCCTCAGGGAGTGATTCCAGCGCGATCTTGATGTCCCGGCCCATCTCGCCTCCGTCATGCGTGGAGTGCGAGTCGGATATGCGTACCTCCTCGGTCGGGATCATCCGTTTGGCGCGGAGGTGGTCGAGCGAGGCGTTGCGCGCCACCCGCAGGATCCAAGCGGCGAACGGAACGCTCTGTTCCTGGTATTTCGTGATCGCGGTCATCAGCTTCGCGAACACGTTGTGGGTGATGTCCTCGGCCTCGTAGGAGTCCTTCACGAAGGTGGCGACATATCGGCGGACGTCGTCCGCGTATCGCACGTAGAGGTAGTGGATCCCCTCGGGGTCCCCCTCCTTTGCCTTCGCCACTGCCAACCGGGTCAGGCTTGTATCGCCTGAGGCACTACCTGCGCCGTTGAGCGGCGTGCTCATAATTCTCTCCTGCATGCTCACCGCATGCGGATACTGCGGGGTTGTCTCTGCCCCAAAGGCCCCGTGGACGAGACACCTTTGGATCGGCGCCCTAGCCCGGCTCCGATGCCACTGACAATAGGTCGAACGTGGTACTTGTCAATCCTGAATATCGGTCCGTTTCTAAATCCCCAAGCGATGACAACCGATAGCGATAAGGACGTCTCATATAGGGATACAATGCGTTCTCGGTTGAATTAAGTACGTGTTTTCGGCGGCGGTGTGAGAACGCCCGGGAACGGGGAGTTGATCGGATATGCAGGTTGCAGTCGGCCCATTCACGCAGCAGGGGATCGAAGAGCGCCTCGGGCCCGATCTACCCGCCGGAGTGGAGATCGCCCTGCTCTATTACGTCGGCAAACTGCGCTCCGGGCGCGGTGCTCCGACCTTTCCGTCCTTCCTGCAAAAAGCCAGTTTCGAGGCCCCTGTCGCGGAGGTCGAGCTGAACGTCGGCCCGGATGTCGAGGAGATGCTCTCGAGCGAGGCCGAGCGCCAGCACACGACCGTCGATCGCCTCGCCGCGCACTCCGTCTACCTCTACCTCGCCGAGCTCGATCGGCTCGAGGACGAAGGCCGCGTCGCCAGCAACTAGCGACCTTTCGGCGCGCTGCATTACTTGGTAAATCCCGGACGGTGGGAGCGCCTGAGCCCCATCCGGGTGAATTACTTCCCGCATTACCCGTTTCCTTCTCCAAAACACCCATCTCCCCCGAATCTCCTACTTTTCGCGGCCGGCGGGTGGCCAAAATCAGCACCTCCCGAGTGCGGATGAACGAAAAGGGGCGCCGTCTGGCGCCCCCGTCCCTGCGGCTTATGTCGTCCCTGAGGTGTCGCTAGGCGTGGATCGGGCGCTGGGCGGCGCGGACGGCGTCCACGGAGCGGACCTGCACCGGGGCACCGCCGGAGTGCAGGGAGCGCTCCAGGGCTTCGAGGCCGAGGACCACTTCGAGGCCGAGGCGGGCGTTGGAGCGCGGCTCCGTGCCCTGGCGGATCGCCGAGGCGAAGTCCTTGAGCTCCAGGGCCAGGGGCTCGGCCGCGGCGATCTGGGGGGCGACCATGTCGCCGGTGCGGTAGGTGAGGCGGTACTCGCCGAAGTTGGCGGGCGGCTCGGCGAAGTCGAGGCCGCGGTCGTAGACGCGGACGGAGTCGTCGGCGGAGGTGTCCTCGTACTGGACCATTTTGCGCGAGCCGACGACGACCATCTGGCGCATCTTGCGCGGGGCCAGCCACGAGACCTGGACGTTGGCCTGGACGCCGCCCTCGAACTCGAGGGTCATGAAGGCGGTCTCGTGGACGCCGTCCTGGTAGACGCTGCGGCCGTTGGCGGAGACCTCGAGCAACGGCTTGCCCAACCAGTGAAGGAGGATCGAGAGGTCGTGCGGGGCCAGGTCGAGTACGACGCCGTCCTTTTGGTAGAGCCCGAGGTTCATCCGCGAGGAGGTGATGAAGTAGACCTCGCCGAGCTCGTCGGCCTGGATCAGGTCGCGGACCTTGTTGACCGACGGGCTGTAGACGAAAGTGTGCCCGGGCAGCAGCACGCGTTCCCGCTCCTCGGCGAGCGCGACCAGGCCGGCCGCTTCGTCACCGGTGCGGGCCAGCGGCTTCTCCACCAGCACGTGTTTGCCGGCGTTCAGCGCGCGGCTGACGAGGTCGAAGTGGGTGTGGGGCGGGGTCGCGATCGCGACCGCCTCGATCCGCGGGTCTTCGAGCGCCGCGTCGAGGTCCGGTTCCGCCCAGATGCCGGGATGACGGCGGCGAAAGTCGGCGATCCGACCATCGTCCTGCTCGCAGAGTCCCATCATCCGGAAGTCCGGGCTCTCGACGACGTTGCGGACGATGTTGGGGCCCCAGTAGCCGTAGCCGACCACCAGCGTGCCGATCGTTCCTTGCGGGTTCATGCCACTCCCTTTCGTCCGAGAACCGCCCTGGGCGTCTTCGCGAGGATCGCGAGATCGCCGAGGAACGAGCGGTTTTCGGCGTAGTCGATGTCGAGGCTCACCATTTCCTCGTAGGTGCGTTGGTTGCGGCCGCTGACCTGCCAGAGGCCGGTCAGGCCGGGCTTGACGGCGAAGCGTTTCGAGTACCAGGCCGGGTAGGACTCGACCTCGTAGGGGATCGCCGGGCGGGGCCCGACCAGGCTCATGTCGCCGAGGACGACGTTGAAGAGTTGCGGCAGCTCGTCGACGCTCCAGCTGCGGATGCGCCGGCCGACGGGGGTGATGCGGTCGTCGACGGCAAGCTTGTAGAGGCTCTCGCCGCCTTCGTTGCCGTCGTCGGCCCCCGCGTCCGCGGGGTCGGCCGCGATCATCGCCGAGACGTACTGACGGTGACGCTCCTCGTCGGCGTCGAGGCGCATGCTGCGGAACTTGAAGACGGTGAACTCCTGTTCGCGGTAGCCGACGCGGCGCTGGCGGAACATCGCCGGACCACGACTGTCGAGGCGGACGGCGGCGGCGATGCCGATCATCAACGGCAGCAGCAGGACGATCAGCGTCAGGGCGGCGACGAGGTCGAGGCAACGGCGCGCGAACGCCGCCAACCTGGTGTCCGCGGTGGCGATGCTCTGTCCGGCGCTGAGGTCGAATGCCTCCATACATCTAGGGAACGGCGGGTCCGCATCACGACTTCCGCGCCGGGCCGAATGAGACCCGGTTCAGCGGGTGAAAAAAGGCCTAGCCGAACGTCGGCGGGGATTTCGCCCGGGTGCCCTTATATGGAGCAGGGCCGGCCTCCCAGGATTTCCGCGAGCGTCGCGCAAGGGAATGGTGCCGTCCCGCGTTTGTCTGCTGTATGGCACCCAGGATCATCTCCATCATCGGTTCCCGCCCCGAGATCGTGCAGGCGGCACCGCTCGCCCTCGCCTTCTCCGACTGCGTCGAGGAGATCCTCGTCCACACGGGTCAGCACTACGACCCGCAGATGTCGGACCTGCAGATCGCCGACCTGAAGCTGCCGCTTCCCGAGTACAACCTCGGGGTCGGCTCGCTGCCGAATCAGACCGGCGTCGAGGTGGCGCAGCAGCGGATCGCCAAGGTGATCGAGCGCGAGCGTCCCGACGCGGTCCTCGTCCGCGGCGACACCAACGCGACGCTGGCCGGAGCCCGCGCCGCGGTCGACGCCGAGATCCCCCTTCTGCACGTCGAGGCCGGCCTGCGCAGCTACCGCGACGACATGCCGGAGGAGGCCAACCGGATCGAGACCGACGGCCTCTCCGACGCCCTCTTCGCCCCCTGCGAGCACGCCCGCCAGGTCCTGGTCCGCGAAGGCGTGGCGGGCAAGGTCTTCGTCACCGGCGACCCGCTCGCCGACGTCCTGCTCTCCACCCGCGACCGCCTGCCGGAGAGCGGCGAGACCGGCGGATACGTGCTGGCGACTGCCCACCGCAACTACAACACCGACTCCGCCGAGCGGCTGGGCGCGGTGCTCGACTGCCTCGCCGCCGCCGAGCGGCGCGTGATCTTCCCCGTCCACCCGCGGACCCGCAAGAGCATCGAGGCCTGGGGCCTCCAGGTGCCCGCCAACGTCGAGGTCCGCGACCCGGTCACCTACACGCAGATGCTGGCGCTGGAGCGCGACGCGGTCGCGATCGCCACCGACTCCGGCGGCGTCCAGCGCGAGGCCTACCTCTGGGGCGTGCCGTGCGTGACGATGCGGGAGGAGACCGAGTGGATCGAGACGGTCTCCACCGGCTGGAACACCTTGGTCGGCGCCGATGCCGCGGCATTCAGCGCGGCGATGGCGAAGCCGGCCCCGGCAGAGCGCCCGCCGATCTTCGGCGACGGCACCGCCTCGCGGCAGATCGCGGGCCTCTGCCTCTCACTGCTGGAGAAAGAACCGAGTCGGGAGCGGAGCTATGTCTGAGCGTCTACGTGTCGGCGTCATCGGCTGCGGGGTGATGGGCGGCTTCCACGTCCGCAACTACCTCAACCTCGACTGCGCCAGGCTGGTCGCGGTCGCCGATCCCTCGCCGGCCTCGCGCCGGCGGGCGTTGGGGGAGACCCAGGTCCTCGAGTACGACAACTGGCGCGACCTGATCGAGTTCGGCGCCGACAAGCTCGACGCCGTCTCCGTCGCCTGCCCCTCGGAGCTGCACGCCGAGGTGGCGCTGGAGGCGCTCGCAGCCGGGCTCCACGTGCTGGTCGAGAAGCCGATCGCCACCAACCTTCCCGACGCCCTGCGGATGCGGGGCGCGGCGCTCGAAGCCGATCGCAAGCTGATGGTCGGCCACGTCGAGCGCTTCAACCCCGCGATCTCGAAGCTCCGCAGCCTCGTCGCCGATGGACGGCTCGGCCAGATCTACCGCGCCCACACGACGCGGGTCGGTCCGCTGCCGTCGCGGATCCAGGACACCGGCGTCGCGATCGACCTTGCCACCCACGACCTTGACGTGATGCAGCATGTGCTGGGCTCCACGATCGGCGAGATCTACGCCGACGGCGGGCGTTTCATGCACTCTTCCCAGGAGGACCTGCTCACCTGCCTGGTGCGCTTCAACGCGCCGGCGGGATCCGACAGCGGCCCCCTCGGACTGCTCGACGTGAACTGGCTGACGCCGGAGAAGACGCGCGAGATCGCGCTGATCGGCGAGAACGGGCTGCTGCGCGCCTCCTACATCACCCAGGACGTCTGGTTCGTCGAATCGCCGACGGCGCCGGTCCACTGGGACGGCCTCTCGATGCTGCGGGGCGACGGCGAGGGGGCCGCGGTGCGGTTCTCGCTGACCAAGGCCGAGCCTCTGGCCGCCGAGCTCCGCGCCTTCTGCCGCTGCGTCCTCGACGACACCCCGGAGCCGATCTCCGCCCACGACGGCGTCAAGGCGCTGGCCGCGGCGCTCGCCGTGCGCGAGTCGGCGGCGGTCCGGCGTCCGGTTGAACTGCTCGACATCCCTGCCCCTCGACCAATGGCGGTTGCCGCATGATTCGCTTCGTCATCCCGGCCTACAACGAGGCCGAAAACATCCCCCGGCTCCTCGCCGACCTGGCGCCCGTCGCCCGGAACCTCGGCGCCCGCGTCATCTTCGTCGACGACGGGTCCACCGACGGCACCGCCGACGTGATCCGCGAGCACGCCCGCGACCTCCACTTCGCGATCGTCGCTCACACCGTCAACCGCGGGCTCGGCACCGCGATCAACACCGGCATCCGCGCCGCGCTCGGGGAGTCCTCCGACGACGACGCGATCGTCACCCTGGAGGCCGACACCACCTCCGACCTGCGCGACCTGCCGGCGATGCTGGAGAAGTTCGAAGAGGGGACCGACATCGTCCTCGCCTCGGTCTACGCGCCCGGCGGCAAGATCGTCGGGGTCGAGGGCTGGCGCCTCGCCGCGTCCAAGTCCGTCTCCAACACCTTCCGCTATCTCGGCGGTCTGCGTCAGATCCACACGCTCTCCTCGCTCTACCGGATCTACCGCGCCGGCACCCTGCGCCGCGCCGCCGACACCTACGGCTACCTGCTCGTCCGCGAGCCGGGCTTCGCCGCCAACGTCGAGCTGCTGCTGAAGCTCTACAACGCCGGCGCCACGGTGGCCGAGGTGCCGACGACCAACGATTGGACGACCCGCAAAGGCGTCTCGAAGATGCAGCTGAAACCGACCGTGATCGCCTACGGACGGCTGATGGCGGCTCACATGGTCGGACGGATCCAACCGCCGCCGGTCTCGCCGCTGGCCGAAGCGACCGCGTCGTTCGCGGTGCCGCGGGTCCAGCCGAAGCTGGAGGCCGTCGACGCGCCTCCCGCCCCGGCCGCGCAGGCGCGCTGATGGCGGGCCGGACCCGGATCGGCGTCGTCGGCGGCGGCATCCTCGGCACGGTCATGGCGCTGCGCCTGGCCGAAGCCGGCGCCGCGGTGACCTTGCTCGAGCGCGGCTCGACGATCGGCGGCCTCGCCTCCACCTTCGACTTCGGCGGCCACCAGGTCGACCGCTTCTACCACGTGATCACGCCGGCGGACAGCCGCATGATCGAGATGGCGGAGGAGGTCGGCCTCGGCGACCACCTGCGCTTCGAGGGCGTCGGAGCCGGCTTCTACGCCGACGGCGAGATGCACGACTTCAACGGCGTCGCCGACCTGCTGCGCTTCGCGCCGCTCTCGCCGGTGGCGCGCCTGCGCCTCGGCTGGTTCGTCGCCCAGTGTCAATTCCGCGGCAGCCCGGAGAAGCTCGACGGGATCCCGCTGGAGGACTGGCTGCGCAAGCAGTGCGGCAACCAGGTCGTCGACCGGATCTGGAAGCCGCTGCTGGCGACCCGCTTCGACGGCGACCCCTCCGGCCTGCCCGCGACCTACCTCTGGGCCCGCACGCGGCGGATGTCCGGAGCGCGCGACAAAAAGACCGACGGCGAGGCGATGGGCCACATCGTCGGCGGCCACCAGCGGCTGATCGACGCGATCGTCGACCGCGCGCGGAGCCTCGGCGTGGAGATCCTCACCGACGCCCCGGTGAGCGGCCTCGTCACCGACGCCGACGGCGCCGTGACGGGTGTCGAGCTCGACGGCGAATCGATGTACTTCGACCTGACGATCCCGACCCTGCAGCCGCCCGCCCTGCGGTTCCTGCTGCCGGACCGCCACCAGGGCCTGCTCGCGCCCTACCCGGAGCGTTGGCTCGGCTGCGTCTGCGTGATCGTCAAGGTGAAGCGCTCGCTGCTGCCGTACTACGCGGTGAACATCGTCGAGGACACGCCGCTGACCAGCGCGGTGGAGACGACGCAGGTGGTCGGGACCGACCACACCGACGGCCACACGCTCGTCTACATGCCGAAGTACTGCGCGCCCGACGCGCCCGAGCAGTCCGAGGACGACGAGTCGATCTACACGCGCTTCACCGACTACCTGGCGAAGCTCTCGCCCGGGTTCAGCCGCGACGAGGTCATCGACTGGACCGTCCAGCGGGCGCGCCTGGTCGAGCCCGTCCACCAGCTGCGCGCCGACGGCAAGCCGCTGGAGATGGCGCCGATCTGGCCCGGGGTGGAGGGGCTGGCGCTCGCCTCCAACGCCCAGATCTACCCCTACCTCTTGAACGGCGACTCGGTGATGGGCTTCGCCGAAGGGGTCGCCGCCGAAGTTGCCGAGCGCCTCGAGCTCGGCGCCGCCGCCCCGCCGGTGCCGGGACATGTACCAGGTTGAAGCGTCCAAGGCGCTGCTGAAGCCGCGCCTCTGGCTCCGTCGCCCTGAATCGCTGCGGGTCTCCCGCAACGTGGTGATGCTGGGGACGGTCAGCATGCTCACCGACATCTCCTCGGAGATGGTGGCGACGATCCTGCCGATCTACCTCGTCTTCTCGCTCGGTGCCAGCCCGCTGGCGCTGGGGGCGATCGACGGCACCTACCGCGGCGCCGCGGCGGTCGTCCAGGTCGCCTCGGGCTTCATGTCGGACCGCTTCCGCCGCCACAAGCAGGTTGCCGCGGCCGGGTATGGCTTCTCCGCGGTGGGGAAGGTGGCGTTGGTCGCCGCCGGCAACTCGGTCGGCGGGATCGGCGCGATCGTCGCCTTCGACCGGATCGGCAAGGGGATCAGGACGGCGCCGCGCGACGCGCTGATCTCGCTCTCCAGCACCCGCGACAACCTCGCCACCTCCTTCGGCGTGCACCGCGCGCTCGACAGCGTCGGCGCCTTCCTCGGCCCGCTGGTCGCCTTCGGCATCCTGCTGGTGGCCCCGGCTCGCTTCGACGCGGTCTTCTTCGTCTCCACGCTCTTCGCCTTCCTCGGCCTCGCCGTCCTCGTCCTCACCGTGCAGGGCAAGCCCTGGCGGGCGCCCCGTGAGGGGACACCGCCAAGCATGAAGCGTGCCCTCGGCCTGGTGCGCGAGCCGAAGTTCAACCTCCTGCTCCTCGCCGCCCTGGTTCTCTCGCTGACCAGCGTCTCCGACGCCATGATCTACGTCGGCCTGCAGCGCAAGATCGACTTCGACCCCGCCGTCTTCCCGCTCCTCTACGTCGTCACCGCGGTCGCCTTCATGGCGCTGGCGATCCCGATCGGACGGCTGGCCGACAGGGTCGGCCGCGTGCCGGTGCTGCTCGGCGGCTTCGCGATGCTGTTCTTCGACTACGCGGCGCTGATGTCGAACCATCTCGGCTACGTCGAGCTGGTCCTCTGCCTGATCGCCCTCGGCGCCTTCTTCGCCTGCAGCGAAGGGGTGCTGACCGCGGTCGCCGCCGCGGCGCTGCCGGACGACGTGCAGGCGAGCGGGATCGGGATCCTGATCACCGTCGTCAGCATCGGCAACCTCGTCTCGTCGCTGGCTTTCGGCGCGCTCTGGGTGACGATCGGCCTCCAGCAGGCCGTCGTCGTTTTCGCCGCCGCCCTCGCCATCGCCCTCCTGATCGCGGCGCCGCTGCTGGTACGGTCGCAGCGCTCCGCGCTGCATGGGTAGCCGAAACGCCAAGATCCTGATCGCCCTGGTCGTCCTCTGTGTGGTCGGCGGGGGCGTCTACGTCGCCGTCGCGGCGACCGGCCCGAGCGGCACCGACACCGACGCCCGACCGGCCGCTACCGACGTGCTCGACCGCGCCGACCTCCTGGTGCGGGCGGTCGACCCGAAGCAGCCGACCCTGAACGGCGGCGTCTTCGAAGTCGACGACGGCAAGGTCCACCGCGGCGGCGACCTCAGCTGCGAGCGCGTCTACTACGCCGCCGGCCACGGCATCTGCATGGGCGTCGCCCCGTCGGGGGTCGACTACACCGCGACGATCTTCAACGAAGACCTGGAAGGCGAACACACCATCCCGCTCCAGGGCCTGCCCTCGCGGGCCCGCGTCTCCAAGGACGGCAAGTACGGCGCGATGACCGTCTTCGTCAGCGGCGACGCCTATCTCGAATCGAACGTGGCGTTCTCGACCCGGACCTACGTGGTGGACATGGAGGCCGGCAACGTCATCACCCAGCTCGAGCAGTTCGATGTCAGCAAGGAAGGCAAGGCGTTCGACGCGGTCGACTTCAACTTCTGGGGGGTCACCTTCGACCCGACGGACTCCAACCGCTTCTACGCCACCCTCGGCACCGGCGATCATCGCTATCTCGTCGAAGGGGACATCGCCGCGCGGGAGCTGAAGGTGCTGCGGGACGGCGTCGAGTGCCCCTCGCTCTCGCCCGACGGCAAGCAGATCGCCTACAAGTCACGGATCTCCGGGACCGACCGCTGGCACCTGCGGGTGCTCGAGGTGGCGAACCTGAAGGACCATGCCGTGGCCGAGCCGCGCTCGATCGACGATCAGGCCGAATGGCTCGACGACGACACGCTCGTCTACTCCGATGGCATCGACGTCTACACGCTGCCCGCCGACGGGAGTGGCGAATCGCGGCTCCTGGTCCGCGACGCGAGCTCGCCGGTGCGGTTGGAAGTCCCGCTCTTCTGAGGGTTCCCGCTTGGGAAACGAAGATGCCGGGAACTCCACGCTTCCCGCGACCTTCCGGCACTTTCGTGCGCTTTTCGGGCCTGGAGACAGGGCCCGAAAACGCGTTCCCGACTTTGACCCCCCTATAGCGTGGTCAAAGCCGGGAACGCGTCGGTGACTGTTGCCCCAACACCCACGGAAGCGTGGACTTCTCACGGTCTCCGTGACGAGATGCGAGTCCCGTCACTGATCCGTGTCTCTCCGGTGACGAACCCTCCGCACCTCCGCGAGAGACCCGCCACACCCCCGCCGTCGTCCCTCAGCCGTCCCTTCCCCCCGCCCCGGGCGCTGCCCCGCCCCGTCCCCCGCCCAGGGGCGGCCCGGCCCGTGGAATCAACCATCTCAGAGGGCGGAGGCGGGTGAGCGCTCGTCGAGCATCGCCAGCATCGCCTTGCGGTCGAACTTGCCGTTGGCGTTGAGCGGCAGCTCCGACAGCAGCTCGAAGCGGCGCGGCACCATGTAGTCGGGCAGACGTTCGGCGAGCACTTCGCGCAGCGCCGCGACATCCGCGTCGGGGTCGCCGAGCAAGGCAGCGATGCCACCGGCGCCGCTGTCGGTCAGCGGCCAGCCGACCGCGATCGCCGCGTCGATGCCGGAGGCGTCGCGCAGGGCGGCATCGATCTCGCCGAGCTCGACGCGGTGTCCCAGGACCTTGATCTGGTGATCGAGCCTGCCCAGGTAGACGAGCGGCTGCCCTGGCCGCCCGGGCCTGCGTACCCGGTCCCCGGTGCGGTAGTGGATGCCTTCGGTGCCCGGCGGGCGGACGAACGCGGCCGCCGTCTTCTCGGCGTCCTGCCAATAGCCCGGCGTCACCTGGGGCCCGCTCAGGAGCAGCTCGCCGTCGCCGCCGGGGTCGACCTCGCGCAGCTCCTCGTCGACGACGATCGTGCCGGTCGCGCCCAGGGCCTGGCCGATCGACACGATGCCGTTGACCTCGTCGTCGGCGTCGGGATCGAAGCGCTGGATCGTGCAGGCGATGGTCGCCTCGGTCGGCCCGTAGAGGTTCTCGACGGTCGAGGCGGGCGCGGCGGCGGCCCACGCGCGGGCCATCTCCGCCGGCAACGGCTCGCCGCAGAAGAGGCTCCAGCGCAGGCTCGGGTAGCTCTCCGGCTTCAGCATCCGTAGCTTCCGCATCATCGCCCCCAGGGACGGAACGGAGAACCAGACGCTGAGCTCGGCCTCGCGGATGAAGCGGGCGGGGGAGAGCAGCTGGGCCGCGGACGGGCAGCAGACGCAGGCGCCGTGGCCCCAGGCGACGAACATGTCGAAGACCGAGAGATCGAAGGTGAGGTCGAAGGTCTGCGAGAAGCGGTCCTCGGGGCCGAAGTCGTAGCGCTCCTGGATGGCGTCGAGGAAGGCGACGACGTTCCGCTGGGCGACGCCCACCCCCTTCGGTCGACCGGTGCTGCCGGAGGTGAAGAGGAGGTAGGCGATCGCGTCCCCATCCTCCGGCGGCGCGACCGGAGCGAACGGCGCGCCGGGGCCGACAGAGATCGCGTCGGCCGCGATCACCGTCGGTGGGTCGGGCACCCCCGCGAGGAGCGCGGCGACGTCCCCCTCGCGGTCGCAGTCGACGACGAGGGTGCGAGCGCCGGAGCGGATCAGCATCTCGCGGCAGCGATCGAGGGGGAAGCTCGGATTGAGCGGCACGTATCCGTTGCCGGCCCAGAGGGCGCCGAGGATGCCGGCGAAGGTCGAGACCGACCGCGAGCCGAAGACCGCGGTCAGCGGGGGCGCGTCGGCCGGGGAGGCCGCGGCGATCGCCGCGGCGAGGCGCTCCGCGCGGCCGGCAAGCTCGCCGTACGCGAGCTGCTCGCCGGCGACTTCGAGTGCCGCGCGGTCGGGCGACTCGGCGGCAGAGCGCAGGAAACCGCTGAGGAGCGTGGGTTTCGCGTTCGCCGGCACCACCCTGACAACGGCGTCTCGGGCGGGATTCTTCCGCCCCGAGAACGTGATTTGCGGAGGGCCGTGGAAAGTACGGGGTGGCTCCGCCCGTTGTTTGGTCATGAGCTACTCGCCAGGGCTTGACTCCACGACCGCCGACGGGGCAGGCGCCGCCGTACGGACGAAAATTCTCGACTTCTGCGCCCCCGCGCTCGAGGCCTGTCGCGTCGACCCTGCCACGGCGCCCGATCACCTCGACCTGCGCGCCTGCGGCGCGATCGACTCGCTCGGCTTCATCGAGCTGGTGGTCGAGCTCGAGGAGACCTTCGAGATCGAGCTCGAGCTCGAGGACGTCGACCCGGAGGAGCTGACGGTGCTCGGCACGCTTCGTGACCACGTGGCCGGTCGGATCGCGGCGACGTCGGGGGCGGTCGGATGAGGTACGAGCCGACCCTGGCCGGGGCAAGGCGCCGGCTGCTGGCATTGGCCGCCCTATACGGTCCGGGCGCGGAGACCACCCGGGTCCGGCTCCACCGCGCGCGGGGAGTCAAGATCGGCACCGACTGCTTCATCGGCACCGACGTGATCCTCGAGACCGCCTTCCCGCATCTGATCGAGATCGGCAACCGGGTCGACATCGGCATGCGAGCCACGGTGATCGCCCACCAGCAGGGCGAGATCGCCGACGAGGACGTGGCATCGGTACGGATCGAGAACGACGTGTTCATCGGCCCCGGCTCGATGCTGCTCCCGCACGTGACGGTGGGCAGCGGTGCGGTGGTCACCGCCGGCAGCGTCGTCACGACCTCGGTCCCGCCGCTGACGATGGTGCGGGGCAACCCCGCCGTGCCGGTGGCAACCTGCAAGGTGCCCCTCGGTCGGATGACGCCGATGCGCGAGTTCTACCGCGGCCTGCGACCGATAGCGGCCAGGAGATGAAGCGCCTCGGCTCCCACCGGGCGGAGATCTTCGGGCTGGCCATGGTCGCGGCGTTGGTCGCCTGGATCTTCTGGCCCGACCCCGGCACCTCGACGCCGACCATCCAGATGGCCGACGCGCCGGGGGCGCCGACCGACTGCACCCAGGTGGTCGGGAGCCTCAAGGCGGCGCAGGACGCCGTCGCCGGGGCCCCGTCCGGCTCCGTCGTCTGCCTCCGTGACGGGGAATTCGGCAAGCTCAACCTGCATGCCTCGAAGCGCTCGCCGGGGGTGACCCTCCGCGCCGAGCACCCTGGCGACGCCGCGATCGACGGGGTCTCGATGGCCGGCCGGAACCTCACCGTGGCGCGATTCAAGATCACCAGCGACGTCGAAATCCAACCGGGTTCGACCGGGATGTCGGTGAACCACAACCGCATCGGCGGCGGCTACTTCGGCATCGACGCCGGTCCGACCGACGACGTCACCGTCAACGACGTCTCGATCATCGGCAACAAGTTCGTCGGCCCCTACGGTGAGGACGCGATCCGGCTCAACCGCTACCACGACGCCAACGGCGACGGCATCGGCATCCTGATCGAAGGCAACGAGATCACCGGCGTGGTCGAGAACGGCAGCCACTCCGACTGCCTGCAGACCGTCTGGGTCGGCGATCACCTGGTCTTCCGCCGCAACTACCTGCACGACAACCGCTGCCAAGGGTTCTTCGTCAAGGACCAGCGCTCGCCGGTGCACGGGATCGTCGTCAACAACAACCTCTTCCTGCGCGACGGCCTGCCCTGCGCTCCGTCAGCCGCCGGCTGCGGTCAGCCCGCGGTCGTCCAGATCTTCGGCCCCTACACGGGGTTGAAGATGATCCACAACACGGTCTGGGATCGCGGCAATCAGGTCGCCTTCCAGGAAGGCAGCAGTCCCAGCAGCGTGATCGCCGGCAACGTGATGTACAAGGCCTGGACCTCGACCCGGATCGAAGGCGTCTACCGGGACAACACGCGCTGCATCCGTGAAGCGGCCGAAGGCGGCTCTTGGCCGCGGCGGACCCCGGGAGAGAAGGTCTCCTGCCATCCGCGGTTCCGCGACCCGTCGGTCGACGATTACCGGCTCAGCGACGGCCGTGGGGTCAACTGGGCCCCGGCGAATCAGCATTACGGCCCCTGATTGCACGGTTTCATGCAATAGTGGCGGCATCGGTCGGATATCCGTCCATCCGGTGGGGGAGGCGTCGCGTGCCCGGCTCGAGTGCGCGATACGCCGAGGATGAGACGCGCACGAAGCGGATTCGCGCTGTTCGGGATGGCCGGCCTGCTCTTCCTCGGGTCGACGGTCGACGCCGCCTCGGCGAAGCCGCCCTCGCACCGCTCGGCGGGCTCACACGGCTCCGGCCAGGGCAAATGCGCCGGCGCCCGAGCGCCTGACTCGCGCGTCGCGTCCTCGAACAAGCCGCGACGCAAGAGCCGCTGCCACGGCCGGGCTCGGCACCGGATCGGGATCGGCCCCGCCGTCGCCGTCTTCCGGCCGGCGAAGCGCGATCACCGTCCCGCCGGAAAAGGCGGTCCCGGCGCCGGCGGCAATCGCCGCGGGGCGCCCCCTGCCGCGGCGACCCCGGGGCAGGTAGCCGGACCCGAGACCACGATCACCGCCGGCCCGCCGGCGCTGACCGCGTCGAGCACGGCGCGGTTCGCGATCGCCTCCAGTGCCTCCGGCTCGACCTTCTCCTGCCGCGTCGATGGCGGTACGTGGGGCGCCTGCGGCCCGCTGCAGGAATACATCGGCCTCGCGGGTGGTGCCCACCAGTTCTTCGCCCAGGCGGTCGACGCGGCCGGCCACGTCGATCCGACCCCGGCCGTCTGGTCGTGGACGATCATCCCGCCGCCCGAAGCCTCGACCCCGCCGCCGGTCTGCGGCTCGACGGTCTCCAGTGTCGCGGCCGCCCAGTCCGCGCTCGCCGCGGCGGCCCCGGGCACGATCCTGTGCCTCGCCGACGGCACCTACGGCAACCTCGCGTTAAGCGTCCCGAAGGCGGCGCCCGGGGTGACGATCGCCGCGGCCCATCCGGGCAGCGCGATCATCGGCAACGTCCAGGTCTCGGGATCCGGCTACACGATCTCCCAGTTCGTCATCAACGGCGGCGTCACGATCGCCCGCAACACCGATCGAACGGTGGTCCGACACAACCGGATCCTCGCCGGGAACCACTACGGGGTGTTCGTCTGCACCGCTACCCCGCCCGATCAGTGCGACGACACGAAGATCGTCGGCAACCTCTTCGACGGGGCGATGAACGAGGACCAGATCCGGGCCAACGTCTACCACGACGCCGACGGGGACGGCATCGGCCTGCTGGTCGAAGGGAACGAGTTCCGCGGCAACACCGAGCACGGAGGGCATAACGACGTCTTCCAGTCGGTCTGGGTGGGCGACCACCTGGTCTTCCGCCGCAACTACCTGCACGACTTCGGCGGCCAGGGCTTCTTCGTCAAGGACCAGGAAAGCCCGATCAACGGCTTCATCGCCGATGACAACCTGATCGTCAACCAAGACCTCCCCTGCGAACCGTCGACGCTCTGCACCGGGTACCAGCTCTCGCCGTGGCAGATCTACGGCCCGATCACCGGCGGTGAGATGAGGAACAACACGGTCGGGTGGGGTGCCGGCGGAGGGATGTCGGTGTTGACCGGGAGCTACACGAACATCGACTTCTCGAACAACGTCTTCAACCGCCTCTCGACCACCAACGGGGGCGGCAGCGTGGCGGCTCCGACCGGGTCCGGCAACAGCTACTGCGACTCAGGCGGCGGCGGCATCCCGGCCGGGACCAGCCGCGAATGCGCGCCTCCGTTCCTCAATCCGGCCGCGGGCGATTACCGACTCGCGAGTGGCCGCGGCGTCGACTGGGTCCCCAGCCAAGAACACTACGGACCCTGATCGGCACCGGGCGCGGGGCCCGGTAGGGCCTCAGGCCACCGGGGCCGGAGGGACGGCGCGGCGCGCCCGGGCACCGGCGCGGAGCGAGCGCAGCACGGTTTCCACCTGGGCCGGTGCGACGAAGGGCAGCAGCGCGACGTAGAGCACCGAGCCGACCGCCCCGGCGAGAAGCGCCCCGGCCAGGCTGTTGCCGAGCGCCACCCCGACGCCGGCGCCGAGCCCGTAGCAACCGGCGGCGAGCAGGAGGAAGCGGATGGCGTCGCGGCCGCTCTCGCGGGCGAGGTGGGAGGCGATCTCCGGCGCGCCGGACCAGAGCATCGTGATCGCGAAGAGGAGCGGCGCGACGAAGGCGGCGCCGACCACCCCGACGGCGCCGAAGAGCGCGCCGCCGAGCAGGGAGGCGGCGACGTGGACGGCGAGCAACGCGGGGGTCAAGAGGTTCGTGAAGCGGGCCCGGCCAAGCGCGAACATGGCCGGCAGCAGCAGGTTTACCATCAACGCGGCGACGGTCCAGATCGATAGGAGCGCGGTGAACTCCTGCAGGATGCGGATGTCCCCGTGGCCGATGCTGGCCGAGAAGATGACACCGAAGATCGGTGCGCCCGCGGCGACGAACGCGGCCAGCGCCGGAGCGCAGATCAGTATCGAGTAGCGGAATCCCTGGGGAACGGTGTCGCCGAACGCCTTACGCGCGTCGGAGCGGGCCTCGCGGCTCATGTCGGCGATCCGCGACATGCCGAGAGCGAAGGCGGTGCCGGCGACCAGGTAACTGGCCAGGAGGTAGGAGTAGGAGAGGACGGTCGCGTCGCCCGGCGCGTAGGAGGTGGTCAGGGCGAGGGTGACGAGGTAGAGGGCGTTGAAGGCGAGGTAGATGCTGGTGCGGCCGAGGATCAGGCCGGCGTCGGCGATCAGCAGGCGGAGCCGCAGCGGCCGTGCCTCGGCGACGGGCTCGGCCGGCTGGCTGCGGCGGACGCCGAGCAGCATCAGGCCACAGGTGACGACGCCCATCGCCAGCATCGAGTACCCGAGCGACAGCTCTCCCGTGCTGCCGGAGACGGCGAGGAAGACGATCAGGCCCGCGCCGGCGCCGGCGGCGTAGGAGGCGGCGATCGTGCTGAAGCGATCACGGACCGCGAGGACGGTGGCGCCGCCGGCGGCCCAGAGCTGGAGGACCATCGCCCCACCGAGGACCGGCAACGCGTCTTCGGTGACGCCGCGGGCGGTGTCGGTCAAGCCGGGAGCGAGGAGCAGTGAGAGGGGATGCGCCAGCGGGATCGTGAGGAGCGCGACGGGGACGGCGATGAACAGCAGGGTCGCGCCGAACTCCCGCAGCGGCAGCGGCCGTTCGGCGTTGACGAGGAGAGGCGCCGAGGTGACGCGGATGCTCTGGCTGAAGACGCCGAAGACGGTGTAGAGGGCGAAGGCGACGAAGAACCCGTCGGTGAGGGCGTCGGTGCCGTTCGAGTGGAGGTAGAGCGCCGCCTGGATGCCTGACGCGGCGGCCATCGCGAACGTCGCGGCGGCCATCAGCATGCCCGCTCGGGCCTGCTTTCGTTGGATCGGCTGCTCGGCCATCACAGGGTTAACGCCTCGGAGGCCTTAGAACTTCCTGCCGAGCGACTCGGCACCAATCGCCGCATGATCCGGGCGATGTCACCCCAGACCTCGGGGAAGAAGGCACGCAGGGCAATGGCCTGCACGCAGAGGCCCGCGGCGCCCGCGACGACGATCGTCGGCAGGGCGCCGGCGTCGATCTGGCGCATCAGGTCGGCCAGCGGCAGGCCGACCGCGACGACCAGGGCCGCGGCGGCCACCGCCGGCGCGAGGTCGGTGACGAGGCGTCCGATCGGCATCCCGAGGACGCGGCGGAAGAGCACGAGGTAGACGGCCGCGAGGATCACGACGTGGACGGCGACGACGGCGAGGGCGACCGTGACGAGGCCCTGCCGGGCCGTCAGGTAGACGGCGAGACCGTAGCCGAGGAGGACGAAGCAGTTGAAGACGAGCAGCGGGCGCGGCCTCCCGGCCGCCAGCATGACCTGGGGGTATCCGGTGAGGATCGCGGCGATCATCCCGGCCACCGCGAGCACCTGGGCGGGCCCGACCGCGGCACGCCAGGCGTCGCCGAACACGAGGGGGATCAGCTCCGGGGCGGTGACGATCAGGATGGCCAGCAGCGGTACGACGACCGCGCCGTGGATGCGGGTGGCGCGCTCGTGCAGCTTCTTCATCGCGTCCAGGTCGGTGGTCCGGGAGTAGATCGGGAAGGCGAGGCGCATCATGATGCCGCTGATCTTGTCCTGGTAGAGCACCCCGATCTGAAAGGCCCGCCAGTAGATGCCGACCTGGGCCGGGTTGAGCCGGGCCGCGAGGACGGCGTAGTCGACGTTGCTGATCGCGACGTAGAGCACCCCGGCGGCGGAGGCGGGCGCGCCGAAACGCGTCACCTCGGAGAGCTCCTTGAGGCGCCAGCGGGGGCGGGCGAGCGGCGATGCGACGACCATCGCCAGCGAGGAGAACCCGATCCCGGCGACACCGCCGATGACGAGCGCGTCGGCACCGAGCCCGAACGCCGCGAGGCCGATCGCGGTGAACGCGCCGACCGCCAGCGCGGCGGTTTCGATGATGCTGATGGGCCGAAAGTCGAGCCGGCGCGAGAGCTGGGCGCGCGGAACCGCTCCCACGCCGGCGAGGGCGAAGGCCGGCGCCGAGAGCTGGATCAGGTTGGCAATTTCGTCGTTGAAGATCGGCGCGGCGAGCGGCGCGGCGAGGAGATAGACGACCAGGGAGAGGACCAGGCCGAAGACGAGGCTGGTCATCGTCGCCGCCTCGAAGTGGCCGGTGCCGATCAGCTTGCGCTGGACGAGGGCACTGCCGAAGCCCTCGTAGGTGAGGATGGCGGCAAGTGGGATGACGATCAGCGCGACCGCGGCGTTGCCGAAATCGGCCGGGGTCACGAGGCGCGCCAACGCCACCGCCGAGATCAGCTGCAGCGCCTCGGTGGCGATCCTCGCCATCGCGAACCACCGGATGCCGCCCACGGCGGCCTCGTGCAGCTCGCTGCTGTCCATCTCGGGACGTTCGGGGGCATGGTCGGCGCTCACAGAGGAACAAACGCGGGGCGGCGGTTCCCGCTTGTGAGCGGATTCGGGCGGCGAGCAAGTTTTCGGCGGCGAGGGTCGTTCATCGGTTGGTGATCGGGAAGCAGACCCACGCGAACGGAATGGAGCGACCATGGAGGTAGTTGGATTCGTAAAGGCACTACTCCGGCGAAAGCTCGTCGTCGCGGTGCTCTTGGCGTTTGCCGTCCTGGCCGCTTTCCTCACCACCTTCACGGTCGGCTCGAACGGGATCGAACGGAAGTCGGTCGCGGTCGGCGCGGCAACCAGCCAGATCCTCGTCGACTCGGCCGAATCGACCCTGGTCGAGGGGGCGGGCTCCGACCAGATCGCCGCGCTCGGCACCCGATCCCTGGTCTACGCCCAGTACCTGAGCAGTCGCGACGCGGTCGACAAGATCGGTCGCCTGGCCGGGATCGACCCGCGGCTGATCACCGCCCACGGGCCTTTCAGCGAAGGCACCGGGATCCAGACCTACGACGAACAGGCGGCGGAATCGCGCGCCAAGGACCTGGTCGAAGAGGGCCAGGAATATCGACTCCTCTATGAGGCGCGGGAAGACGTCCCGATCATCACCGTCTACTCGACCGCTCCGGACACCGCGGGCGCCCTGGCGCTCGCCAAGGCCTCCTTCACCGTCCTGCAGAACTACATCGTCCAGCTCAAGGCCGAGGCGAAACGGGCCGAAATCAAAGACCCGCCGAAAAGGTCGGCCGCCGCATCCGCGGTACCGCTGGTCGAAAACATCGTCGTCCGTGAACTCGGCGCCCCGGAGGGCGGGCTGGTCGGCGGCAGCGCGGACTACGTGCTGACTATCCTCGCCTTCGTCGGCGTGCTCGGATTCGGCTGCCTGGCGATCGCCCTGGCAAACGGCTTCATGCGGCAGTGGCGTCTCGCCGGGGATGTCGAAGACTTCGACGCCCGGGCGAGCGAGTGGCTGGTCGACGATCCGAAACCGAAAGGGGCGACCGGCGCCGGCGGCCCCGATCGGGACAAAAACCCGAAGTCTCGCCCGGCGAGGTCGGCGGACCGACGTAAAAGCCGCGACGTGAAATCGAAGAGCAGCTCTCCGGCGCCGGGTAAGTGACCGGGTCGGTCGACGTCGGGTCCGATGCGCTGCGGCGGCTGAACGCGGCCCACCGCCGCACGCTGCGGGGTCTGGTCGGTGACTGGCCCCGCACGACGCGGCCGTTGCCTTGGTGCCTGGCCGGTTTCATGGTGATGCTGTTCCTGGTTCCGTTCGACAGCGTCGACCTGCCTCTCAACCTGCCGCTGGAAGCAAAGCTCGACCGGCCCTTCCTGCTGTTGATCCTCGTTGTCTGGGCGTTGTCCCTGTTGACGATGGGAGGAGGGAGGCGGCTGCAGATGACGGCGATCCACTACGCCTTCTTCGGCTTCGTGGTGATCGCCATCCTCAGCCTCGTCCACAACGCCGACACCACGGTGCGCCTGGGCGAGCTCGAACTCGGTGTGCGCAAGCTGGCGCTCCTGCTCTCCTACGTGGCGCTCTTCGTCGTCGTCGCCTCCGGCATCCGGGCCTCCGAGGTGCGCGCGCTGCTGACCTTCATGTGCGGGCTCGCGGTCATCACCGGCATCGCCGTGATCTGGGAGTACCGCACCGAATACAACGTCTTCTTCGAAGGGATCGGCTCGGTGGTCCCGGTCAACCTCCCGCCCGAACTCCACGGCTTCGACTCGATCGGCCGCCGTTCGGTGATCGGCCCGACGATCCACCCACTGGCGCCGGCGATGATGATGGCCTGCGCGTTGCCGTTCGCGTTGGTCTCGTTGTATGAAAGTCGCGAGACGCGCCGCAAGGTGCTCTGGGCCCTGGCGGCGACGATCATGATCGCCGCGGCGCTCGCCACGCAGCGGAAAACCAGCATCGTCGCCCCGGTGGCCGCGCTCCTCGTGCTGCTCGCCTATCGCCCGCAGATGTTGCGCACGCTGGCTACCGGGGGGGTCGTTCTTTTCGTCCTAGTCCACCTCGTCACGCCGGGCGCCCTGGGGAGCGTCGGCTCGCAGCTGCTGCCGCAGAACCTGCTCGGTTTCGGCAGCACCGTGGACCGGCAGAGCGACTACGCCGCGATCGAGCCCGATGTCATCAACCAGCCGTTTCTCGGCCGCGGTTACGAGACCTACGACCAGAAGAAATATCGGATCCTCGACAACCAGTACCTGACCACGATCATCGGCACCGGCGTGATCGGGCTGTTGACCTACATCTCGATCTTCGCGGCCACCTTCCTGCTCGCCCACCGGGTGGCCCGCGACCGGGAGTCCGACCGCGCCGGACCGGCGCTGGCGATCGCCGCGACCGTTGTCGCGATGGCCGTCGGCGGGGGGCTCCTGGACATCCTCGCGTTCCCTCAGCTGCCCTACCTGATCTGCTTCTTCGCGGGCTTTGCCGCGGTGCTGTGGAAGGAGGAGTACGCGCAGAGGCTGGCGGCGCGGATCCCGGGGCTCCAGCGATCCGCTCCCGGCGGCGCGAAACCGCTCGCCGTCGACCGCTGAGCCGCGCGATGGACCGAGCATCGCATCGACCCAGCGGCTCGCCTGACGGCGGGGCCGACGTGGTCTTCAGCTTCGCCTACGCGACCTGGGAGACCGCGGTCGCGCGCGGCATGTGCTTCTCCGAAGACCGTCTGGTGGAGACCCTCGCGGGCGACCCGAAGGTGGGTCGCCTGCTGGTGGCGGAGACGCCACGGAGCCTGCCGATCAAGCTGGTGAAGGACCGCCTGCGCCACCCGCCGCGGCCGCCGGACGGCGGCTCGACGTCCCTCTTCGGGCCGACTCGCCTGCGCCGCTCGGACCCGAGCGGGATCGCCGCGATCGAACGTGGCTTCAGCGCCTGGGACGCACAGGTCCACCGTGCCTGCGGCCGCCGGGGGATGACTCGACCCGCCGTGATCACGACCCACCCTCTGGTCGCAGGCTTCGCTCCGCTGGAGTGGGCTTCCTCGGTCACCTTCTACGCCTACGACGACCTCGCCGAGCTGCCGGACCTGCGTCGCCTGCGGCCCGCGTTCCTCGAGGCGTACCGTCGGATCCGCGGGCGGGGTCGCGGCGTCGCCGCCGTCTCGCCCGCGATCCTCGAGACGATCAGGCCGACCGGGCCCAGCGTGGTCGTGCCGAACGGCGTCGACCCGGTGGAGTGGGGCGTGCCGCGAGCGGCGCCCCGGTGGTTCGACGCCCTGCCCGGCCCCCGCCTTCTCTATGTCGGCAGCCTCGAGCAGCGGGTCGACGTCGAGGCGATCGCCGCGGCGGCGCGGGCGAGGCCGGAGGCGTCCTTCGTGCTGGTCGGCCCGCTGCTCGAACCAGGCCACTTCGAGCCCCTGCGGCGACTCCCGAACGTCAGCCTGCACCCGCCCTGCGACCGGGCCACGGTGGTCGGCCTGGTGACCGCCGCCGAGGCCTGCCTCCTGCCGCACGTGAGCAGCGCCCTGACCCGGGCGATGAGCCCGTTGAAGCTCTACGAGTACCTCGCGGGAGGAGCGCCGGTCGCCGCCCTCGACCTGCCTCCGATCCGCGATGTCTCACCGCGGGTCGTGATCCGTGAGGACCTGGACGCGGCGATCGCGGGGGCCCTGGAGCTCGGTCGTGCCTCGGACCCGGAGCGCCACGCCTTCACCGCCGCGAACTCCTGGAGCCACCGACAGCAGCCGATCCTCGAGATGGCACTGGGCACCGGCGACGCGACCCGTTCGCCGGTACCCGTCGGGGCCGGCGGAAGCTGGCGCCCGAGGTAAGGGACGCGAGGCGAGTCGGCGAGAGCGGCCGTCTCGGTCACGGCCCTGGCCGGCTGTGGCCGTGGCCGAGACGGCCGGGGGTGCGGGAGTGGAGGATCTCTCGCCGAGGTGCGGAGGGTTCGTCACGGGAGGGACACGCCTCCGTGACGGGACTCGCATCTCGTGGGAGAGAACGTGGGAAGTCCACGCTTCCGTGCGTGTTGGGCAACACGCACGAACGCGTTCCCGACTTACGGCCCCCTATAGGGGGCTCAAGGTCGGGAACGCGTTTTCGGGCCCTGTCTCCAGGCCCGAAAAGCGCACGAATGTGCCGGAAGGCCGGGGGAAGTGTGGAGTTCCCGGCATCTTCGTCACCGATGTTTCACGACCCTCACGTCCTGGGCGTCTCATCGCGGTCACAGCCAGCCAGGACCGCGATGAGACGCCCAGGACGCAACTAGGACTGCCGGAGCGGCCGGAACTACGCCCCTAAGGCAGCCCCGCTTCTTCTTCGACTTCGCTCGCCGGGAAGTCGATCCCGAGCGTCGTCCCGTCCTGCGCTTTCTTCGTCGTCTGCCAGTCCGCGTTGAACGTCGGCGTGCCGAATTCGTCGGTGGCGTCCGGGAAGAAGGACCAAGGTTCGGTGGCGAGGTTGTTCTGGGACTCGGTGAGTTCGCCACCTTCGAGCAGCTCGAGGTTGTCGAACGCGTTGTACTTGGCGGTCGAGGTGGTCGTTTCGGCGCGGATGTTCTCGCCCGGCGCGACGTTGCCCGCGAAGGTGTTGTGCATCATTTCCATCCCGTGCACGCCGAAGGTCTGGAAGGGCGCCTCGCCCACCGGCGCGGCTTCGTTGTAGCCACTTTCGGCGATCAGGTTGTCGTTGAATTTCAGGTTGGTCACGTCGCCGTCCTTCAACAGGACGCCCTCGCCGACGAAGTCACGGATCACGTTGTGGCTGAACACGGCTTCTTCGCCGCCCCAGACGTTCTGCCAGCCGTCGCTGTGATTGCCGATCTCATGGAAGTCGTGCAGCCAGTTGTGTTCGATCCTCAGATCTTTGAAGTTGTTGGTGTGGATCGGGTCCTCGAGGAAAGGTCCGACGAACTCGTTGTAGGCGATCAGCGTGTGCGAGAAGGGCGGATCGCTGGTGCAGCCTTCGAAGACCGGGCCGTTCGGGATGGTGCAGTTGACGCCGCCCGCGAGGATGCCCTCGCCGCCACCGGAGATGCGGTTGTGCTCGATCACGGTCCCTTCGACGCCGGGAGCGATCGTGATCTCTTTGACTTCCTGGCCGCACACGAGTTGGTTGCTGGTGGTGATTTCGATGAGCCCTTTTTCGTTCGGAGTCAGCGAGCCTTTGGGGCAGGTGAAGCCTTCGACTTCTTCTTCGCCGGTCACGTACGCGGACATGGGACCGTCGGTATACGTTTCCACCGTGGTCCAAGGATTCGCGAAGCCGCTGCCTTCGTAGTCGGTTTCGCCGGTCAAGGCGTGGACGCGGAAGTTGACTTTGCCGCCGCCGTTCGGCTGGAGCGCGATCCAGTAGTGGGTGCCTTTGGCGATCGCCACGCTGCTTTCGAGCGGGATGGCGACCCACGTTTTCGCGGTGTTGCTGCTGACCTGGCCGGTGCCGAGCCGGGTAGTGGGTTTTCCGCCGCTCTCCGCGTAGAGGGCGACCTTCGCCCCCGAGGTGCTGGTCAGGTAGACGGTGACCCCGGTGGCCGTGCCGGCGAGCGACGATTCGTAACGGAAGGCCTCGCTGTGCGTGCCAGTCAGGGAGTCTCCCGATGCTTCGACGGCCGTCGTGCCGAAGAGCGTCGCGGCCTGCGCCGTGGAGGCGGTCAACAAGACCAGCACCGCCGCCAGCGCGACCCCGAACCCCTTGTGCCAACCAATAATTGCTTTCACGACGTCTCCCCCGATCTCGTCCGTTGCGTACTTCTACCTCCGGATCGGTTTGGTGTCAAACCACTTAACTATTCAGCCGACCTCGTGGCAGGCGGGCGAGGGCGGGGGTAAGGCGGTCGTGCGCCTCGCCGGCGAAACGGCGGGCGACGCGGCGGATCCGATGCCGCGGAGGTCCGGTCACGGCGGGGGAGACGGCGTGCGGCGAGCGGAGGCTGAGCTCCAGGCGCTCGCCGCCGGTGACCGGGAAGGGCTCGCCGAGGGCCACCCCCCGGGGGCCGGACCTGACCGCTTCCCTGGGGTCGTGGCCGGTCGCCTCGACCACGAGGTGCGAGGTTCCCTCCGGGACCTCCACGACGAGACGGCGCGAGTGGGGTCGCAGCCGCAGCAGCTCGCCGTCCTGGCGGACGCTGTAGTTGGCGGCCGCGATCTCGCCCAGGGATGCCCAGCGCACCTCGCCCAGGCCGGATACCTCCGCGGCCCGCTCGGCGAGCAGGTCGAGGCCGTCGCGAAGGTCGTCGTGGTGGCCGTAGAGGATCAGCGGCTGGTCGAGATAGGCGCGCAGGGTGACCTCGGCCGGCGAGTAGAGCGGCGGCGCGAGCGGGTGGCGGAGCAGCACCGGGGGCAGCCCGGGGGCCGAATCGGCCGGCCACCAGCCGACCAGCGGCCCGGCTGCCGCCGGCGCGGCCAGCCAGGAGGACTCGAGCCACGGATACGGCCGGGTCATCGTGATCGCGTCGAAGCCGGTCCGGACGAGCGCCCGGGCCATCGCCTCCGAGCAGGCCTCGTGCGGCGGGACCATCAGGCGTGAGACGCTGATCCCGGTGCGCCGCTCGAAGGCGTCGATGCGGCGCAGGGCCTGTGAGGCGACGGCCAGCGCCTCCGGGTCCGAGGCGGCGCTGCCCAACTCCGGGCCGAAGTGGTCGTTGCCGTGGACGGTCAGCGAGAGCGAGTGGTGCCTGCGCAACAGCGAGGCCGCGGCGGGGTGGGACAGCCTCGCGTCGAGGGGGATCATCGCCAGGGCGAGGTGGTAGCCATGGCGATCGGCGTGATCGGCGAGGCGCGGCAAGGAGAGGTAGCCGTAAGAGGGCCAGTGGAGATTGGGGTCGTCGAGGACGAACGCCGCGCGGAGCGGGGGAGGGCTCCAGTCGTCCTCGCCGCCGAGCGACCGCAGCAGCTCGATGATCGGGAGGAGGGCCAGCGCGCGGTGGCGGCCGAAGCGGGCCCGCAGCGGCTCTCCCTGGTCGAGCTCCGCGGGCGCGACGGCGATGCGGTCGAGGAGCCCGCGGCGCGTCCATATGGGAGTCCCCTCGACGCTCGCGAGCACCACGCCCTCGGGGTTGTCGAGGGGAGCCGCCGCCAGGTGCTTATCGCCGAGCGTCCGGCCGCGAAGGCGCGGATCGACATCGTCCGACGCGATCTTCACCGCCGCCGGCGATCCGGCCGCTCCCTCAGGGGCAGCCGCGGCGAGGGCGGGGATTCCGGCCGCCGCCGCAGCGGCCGCCTCGTCACCCCCGCCGAAGTCGATCAGGGCATCGAGCCCGGACCGGGAGCCGGCGGGGCGACCCTCGAAGGCGACCCGCGGGAAGGCCTGGCCCAGCGCCGCGAAGAGGAGCGGCCGCGAGTCCAATCCGGACGCCGGGAAGACACCCACGCGGGCCATGTCGCTCACCTGAGCGCGTAGACCCGGAAGCCCTCGGAGGGGTTGCCGCCTCCCGGCGCGGCGCTCGGGTCGCCGAAGCTCGCGACGAGCGGCTTGGAGCGGATGTAGCCGCCGAGGACCCGGTCGTAGCCGACGCCGAAGCGGCCGGTTTCGAAGGCGGACGTGTCGCGGGTGCTGAGGATCGCGTAACGGACGCCTTCGCGATTCAGCCGTGCGATGGCTTCCCGCTGTTCGCCGACCGAGACGATCAGCCCGGGGAGGAACATGTTCTCGTAGAGAGGCTGAGGGCGATCGGTGAGGAAGTACATGCCGGCGTCGGCCGGGAGGGCGAGGATCGGTTCGCCGGCGCGGGTGTTCTCGCGGACGAAGTCGATCGCTTCCTGCTGGGCGGCGGCGCTCTGGCTGTCGCCGACGAAGGAGCCCACCTGAGTATGGATCGTCGTCCCCTTGTCCGGGTAGAGGGCCACCGCTCCGTAGAGGGCGATCCCGGCGGCAACGGCACCGAGGAAGGCCATCGCGGCCGGTCTCGCGGCCGGCCAGCGGTCGCCGACCCGCTGGTGCAGCAGGCCCAGGAGGAGGACCGCCGGGGCCGCGTAGTACGGGGCGGCCGAGGACATCGTGAACTCGTCGTAGGCCCGCGAGCACAGCAGGACGGCGGCGGTGGCGACGGCGAGGTCGGCGGGCCAGCTGCCGAACAGGGGCGCGCGACGGCGACGCAGGAAGCAGTAGGCGACGAGCGCGGCGGCGGCCAGCGAGAGGATCGGGAGCCAGCTCATTCCGAGCATCAGCTGCTTGCTCTCTTCCTGCACCGCCCCGCGGGCGCCGGCGAAGACGCCGGTGACCTTCCAGGCCGCGCCGAGCAGGAGCAGCCCCAGCACCGCGGCGGCGATCGGCCAGAGGGCCCGCACGCGCCCGACCCCGGTCGCGCGTCGGACCTTCACCGCGGCCCCGGTCACGCCGGCGAGCAGACCGACGTAGACCACGCCGCGGGCGAGCGAGGAGACGACGCTGGCGGCGTCGAACGGAGTCCACTCGCGGTAGGCGTTGAAGCCCGCGGCGCGGAGGAACTTGACCGGCCAGAGGTTTTCGAAGAGGAAACGGTGGGCGCCGACCTCGGCGCTGAACGCACCCAGCACCGCCAGCGGGATCGCCGCCGCCGGTCCGACCATCCAGCGGAGCTGCCTCAAGGCCTCCGAGCGGCCGCTTTCGCGCCAGGTGCCGACCAGCCAGGCGATCGCGGCGAGGACCGCGGCGGCGGCGAACTCGACGCGGGTCAGGGCCGAGAGGCCAATCGCGAAGCCTGCCGCCAACGATCTGCCGCGGACCAGCGCCAGCAGCTCTAGCAGCAGCAGGAGGATGCCGAAGGTCGCCGAGTTGGTGTGGGGGAGGACGAAGTTGAACTGGGTGCCGGAGAAGCCGATCGCGATCAGGACGGCGGTCGCGAGGGCGGCCGCGAGGGGCCTCAGCACCTGGCGGGCGAGCGCGTAGAAGCTGCCGGCGATCGCGAGCGCGACGGCGAGGCCAAGCGCGTAGGCGCTCGCGAGGGACGCACCGAAGAGCCCGAAGACCCCGGTCAGGGTGAAAACTCCGAGGGGTCCGTAGAAGTACCGGACATCCTCGTAGGGGAGGCGGCCCCGGAGCGCTTCCGATGCGGTCGTCAGCTCGGCGCCGGCATCGATCTCCGGCGTCCCCCATTTGTGCCAGCTGATCGCCGTCAGCACCGCGAACAGCAAGGCCAGGCCGGCCACGGCCCAGGCGTCGGCCGAGCGCGTCAGGTGCAGCAGTCGATCGCGGCTCAGCCTGTGCGGCGGCGCGGCCGGAATGCGACGAGGGGATGCGGTCGCCTCAGGAGTGCTCACAGATGATCAACGCGCCGGGAGCCCCCCGGCTTGCGGCCTACGGTTTGCCGGCGTTGTAATGCGCCAGCACCGTGGCCGTGGCCAGCGCGCTGGTGTAGAGCGCCGGCTCGTCCAGCGTGCCCTGCAGGTATCGCTGGGCCAGGCTCGTCGAGGAGGCCGGGCGGCCGATCCGCAGGTCGCGGCTGCTCGACCAGGTGAGGCTGCCGCTGAAGGAGGCGTTGGCGCGTTCGACGCCGTCGACGTAGATGCGGGCGCGGCTGCCGTCGTAGGTGCCGACGATGTGGTGGGTCGTGTTCGGCGCCACCGTCGTGGGGCTGACCGCCGAGGCACGGGTGACGATGCCGAGGATCCCTTCGCGGGCGACGACGAAGGTCGGCCGGTTGCTGGAGTCGATCACCAGCGAGAAGCCGTTGTTGAGGTCGCTGCTCGAGTCGCTGATCAGGAAGTGGTAGCCGCCCGACGCCTTGGTCGCGCTGGTTCGCACCCAGGCCTCGGCGGAGAACGTCGACGGGGTGCCGAACGGGGTCGGCGAAGCGTCGATGTATTGGCTGCTGCCGTTGAAGCTGCGCGCGAAGCTGTTGGTCTCCCCGCTGATCAGGGCCGCGACCGAGCTCGGGCTGCTGACGTAGGTGCCGTTGTCGTTGCCGCCGTTGGCGTCCGTCACGGTCGATCCGGTCGTCTCATCGAGGCGCCAGAGGTCGCTGATCCCGGTGGTGCCCAGGACCGCGGCGCGGTAGGCGCTGTTGACCGTGAGCGCTTTGCCGGCGGTCGCGCTGATGCCTTCGTTGTCGGTGACGCGGAGGCCGATCGTGAGCGTGCCGGTCGCGGTGTAGGCCTTGGTCGCGGTCGCCGTGGTGCCGGTGTTGGTCTCGTAGCTGCCGTTGCCGTCAAGGTCCCATTCGTATTTGACGATCGAGCCGTCGTCTTTGGAGGCCGAGCCGTTGAAGGTCACGGTCTGCCGCGTGTTGGCGGGGCTCGGGGTCACCGTGAACGACGGGACGGGGGCCTGGTTCACGATCGTCAGGGTGCCACCCGCGGTCGCCGTGGCGCCCGCGGAGTCCGTGACCCGCAGGCCGACGGTGACGCTGCCCTGCGTCGGGTAGCTCCGGGTCGCGATCGGATTGGTGCCGGTGTCGGTCTCATAGCTGCCGTTGCCGTCGAGGTCCCACTCGTATTTGGCGATCGTGCCGTCGGGGTCGGTGGAGCCGCCGCCGTTGAAGGTGACGGTCTGGTCGGGACCGGCGGGGTTCGGGCCGATCGTGAAGGACGCCGCCGGCGGGCGGTTGCTGACCACCAGGGTGCGGGTCGTCGTCGCGACGTTGCCGTCGTTGTCGGTCACCCGCAGTCCGATCGCGAAGGTTCCGGCGATCGCGAAGGTCTTGCTCGTCGTCGGAGTGGCCCCGGTGGAGGTCTCGTAGCTGCCGTTGCCGTCGAGGTCCCACTCGTATTTGGCGATCGTCCCGTCCGGGTCGCTGGAGCCGCCGGCATCGAAGCTTGCCGCCTGGCCGCTTTGGATCGGCGAGGCCGAGACGGTGAAGGAGGCGACCGGCGGGCGGCTCGCGACCGCGAAGGTCTTGCTCGTGGTGGCGGAGGCGCCTTCGTTGTCGGTGACCCGCAGGCCAACGGTCTGGCTTTTCACCGCGGCGGCGAAGGTGGTGGTCGCGACCGGATTGGCCCCGGTGGAGGTCTCGTAGCTGCCGTTGCCGTCGAGGTCCCACTCGTATCTGGCGATCGTCCCGTCGGGATCGGTGGAGCCGCCGGCGTTGTAGGTCACGGTTTCACCCGTGTTCGGCGTCGCCGGTTCGACCGCGAAGGTGGCGGCGGGCGGCCGGTTCTGGACGATCAGCGAGCGCGTGGTCGTCGACTGGTTGCCGGCGTTGTCGGTCACCCGCAGCCTTGGTTCGAGCGAGCGGGCGCTCGGATAGCTCGCGGTCGCGACCGGGCTCGTGCCGGTGCTCGTCTCGAAGCTGCCGTTGCCGTCCAGGTCCCACTCGTATTTGACGATCGTGCCGTCGGGGTCGCCGGAAGCGCTGCCGTCGAAGGTGACCTGCCCGCCACTCGGGGCCGGACTCGGGGAGACCGTGAAGGACGCCGCGGGCGGCTGGCCGATCACGTTCGCGGTACCGCTGAAGTGGTCGTCGATCGTCGCCGCGGACAGCGCCCGGTTGTAGAGGGCCACCTCGTCGAGGTCACCCGCCCCGAACAGCGCCGAGCCGGCTCGCGACATGAAGTAGAGGGTCGAGTTGGCGAAGTTGCCCGCGCCGGTGCCCGACTGCGTCTTGGTGAAGGGGACGGGCTGCCCGTCGACGTAGGGCTTGATCTGGCTTTCGGCCGGCGCGGAGGTGTTGATCGCGATCGCGTAGTAGTGCCACTGGCCTTCGCTCGGCCGTTCGAAGTAGACCGTGTTGCGGGAGTCCCCGCTGCCGATCCCGACCGCGAACTTTCCTCCCTCTTCGGGCGCGTTCGGGTCGACCAGGAAACCGCCTGGGTTGCTGTTGAAGTTGGGCGTGAACTCGAAAGCGAGGTCGTCGTCGTTGGCGTAGGCGTCCCACTTGAGCCAGAACTCGAGCGTCAGCTGGTTGGTGCCGGACAGGTTCAGCTGCGCCTGCGCGGCGTCGTTGGAGCCGCCGAAGCTGACGGCTTTGTTGGATTCGCCCGGCAACGCTCCTTCGGCGCCGAGGATGGGCGCGCCGAGGATCGAGGCGTTGGCGCCACCTTTGCCGTCGACCAGGGTCGTGCCGGAGGTCTCGCCGAGGCGCCAGTAGTTGGTCAGCCCGGCCGTGTTGAGCACGCGACTCGAGTAGGTGCCCGTGCCCGACTGATTGATCGTGACCGGGTGCGTCACCTGGGCGGTGTTGCCGGAGTTGTCGGTGACCCGGAGCGTCACCTGGTAGGTGCCGGCTTCGTTGTAGGTCTTGGTCGCGTTCGGGGTCGTGCCGCTGGTCTCGTAGCTGCCGTTGCCGTCCAGGTCCCATTCGTATTTGGCGATCGAGCCGTCGAGGTCGGTCGATTCACCGGCGTCGAAGCTGACCTGCTGCCCCGTCTGCGCCGGGCTCGGAGCGCTCTGGAAGGCCGGGACCGGGGCCTGGCTGTTGCCGTTGAAGTGCTGGGAGATGGTGCTGGCGGGCAGCGCGCGGTTGTACAGCGCCACCTCGTCGAGGCTGCCTTTGCCGTACAGCGCCGAGGCCGCCCGCGACATGAAATAGAGGGTCGAGTTGGCGAAGTTGCCGGCGCCGGTGCCCGATTGCGTCTTGGTGTAGGCGACGCTCTGGCCGTCGACGTAGGGCTTGATCTCTTCGGCGGCCGCCGCCGTGGTGTCGAGGACGAAGGTGTAGTGGTGCCACTGCCCGGCCGACGGGCGGTTGAAGTAGACCGTGTTGCGGGAGCCGCCGCTGCCGATCCCGACGGCGAATTTTCCGCCTTCCTCGGGGGCGTTCGGGTCGACCAGGAACCCGCCCTGGTTGCCGTTGAAGTTCGGCGTCAGCTCGAAGGCGAGGTCGTCGTCGTTGGCGTAGGCGTCCCACTTGAGCCAGAACTCGACCGTCAGCACCGCGGTGCCGGAGAGATCGACGTTGGCGCCGGCCGCGTCGGTGCTGCCGTTGAAGCCGACGGCGGTGTTGCTGTCGCCGGCCACCGCTCCCGTCGCCCCCAGGGTCGGGGTGCCGACGAGGCTCGCCGGCGAGGAGCCGGCACTGTCGGCGAGGCTATTGCCGCTGGTCTCGCCGAGGCGCCAGTAATGGATCAGCCCGGCGGTGTTGAGCACCCTGCTCGAGTACGAGCCGGAGCCCGCCTGCTCGACCGTGACCGTGCGGGTGGCGGTGGCTTGGCGTCCGTTGCCGCCGGTCACCCGGAGGCCGACGGTGTGGGCGCCCGGGGTCGAGAAGGCGGTCGAGGTCGTCGCCGTCGTCCCGGTCGCGGTCTCGTAGCTGCCGTTGCCGTCCAGGTCCCATTCGTATTTGGCGATCGTGCCGTCGGGGGAGCTCGAGGAGGAGCCGTCGAAGGTGACCGTCTGGCCGACCCCGGCCGGGTTCGGGGACGCGTCGAAGGAGGCCGTCGGCGACTGCACGTTGCCCGCGAAGTGGGCGCCGATCGTGCCGCTGTCGAGGGCGCGGTTGTAGATCGCGACTTCGTCGAGCGTCCCGGCGCCGAAGAGCGAGCTGGTGCCTCGCGACATGAAGTTCAGCGACGAATTGGCGAAGGCGCCGGCACCGGTGCCCGACGCCGTCTTCGTGTACGGAACCGGTTTGCCGTCGACGTAGGGGATGACCTGTTCGCCGGCCGGTGCGGTGCTGTTGAGGACGAAGGCGTAGTAGTGCCACTGGCCGGCGGTGGGCCGGTTGAAGAAGGCGTTGTTGCGGCTCGATCCGTTGCCGATCGCGACGCCGAACTTGCCGCTTTCCTGGGGCGCGTTCGGGTCGATCAGGAAGCCGCCGGAGGCGGAGTTGAAGTTCTGGGTGAACTCCATCGCCAGCTCGTCGTCGTTCTGGAAGGCGTTCCACTTCATCCAGAACTCGACGGTGACCTGGCTGGTGCCCGAGAGCGAGAGGTTGGCGCTGGCGGCATCGTTGACGCCGTCGAAGCTGACCGCGTTGTCGGGTTCGCCGTTGATCGCGCCGGCGGCGCCGAGGGTGGGCGAGCCGACCGAGGTCGCGTTGCTGTTTCCGAACGCGTCGGTGAGCGTGGTGCCGCTGGTGTCGTCCATGCGCCAGTAGCTGACCAGCCCGTTGGTGCCCAGGACGCGGGCCGCGTAGCTGCCGGTGCCGCTGGCGTCGACCGCCAGGGCGCGGTTGCTGACCGCCGTCTGGCCTTGTTCGTCGGTGACCCTGAGGCGCACGGTGTACACGCCGACGCTCGCGTAGCTGGTCGTCACGACCGCGGTTTTGCCCGAATTGGTCTCGAAGCTGCCGTTGCCGTCAAGGTCCCATTCGTATTTGGCGATGCCGCCGTCGGCGTCGGTCGAGCCGCTGCCGTTGAAGGTGACGGTCTGGTTCGGCTGCGCCGGGCTCGGCGAGACCGTGAACGAGGAGGTCGGCGGTTGTGGCCCGGAAGGCGGATCGAGCGTGACTTCGGTCGGCGTTCCCGGCTGGACGCCCATTTCGGAGAGGATGTTGTAGGTCGCCTGGATGATGCGACTGTCCGGTTCGGGCGCCAGGCCGAAGGCCCAATCGATCGTCCCCGAGGCGAAGACCATCGCGCCGCTCGGCGCGGTGTACTTGACCGCCTGGCCGCAGGCGCACATCCCCGGTGCCGGCGCCTTGGCGTAGATCCGGCCCTCGTCCTGGAGCCAGTCGACTCCTTCGCTCAGCGGGATCGTCGAGCTGGTCAGCGGCTTGACCCCGGCGGGCTGGCGGCTCAGAAACTGCTGCTGGGTCGGGATCGCGTCCCACTCCCAGCCGACGAGGTGGTCCCCGATCGTCGTCGTGCTGCTGGTCGAGACGCCCGTGTTGCGCCAGATCCGGTCACCCGCGTACTGGCCCTGGGCGTTCGACGGAGGCACCTGTAGCGCGAAGGCGCCGGCCTGCAGCTGCGAGGCCTGGTACATGTTGCCGAGCAGCATGTTCTCCGGCCGGTCGGGTCCGACGCGGCCGCCTTCGGGGGCGTTCGGGTCACCGGGAGGAGCGCCGTTGTCGCGCCAGGTCGTGGTCGAGTTCTGCGGGTTGTCGTCTTTCGTGCCCGCGATCTGATCGAGTCCGAGGGCATCGTCGGCGGTGCCTTTTTTGCCGTCCGGGCCCCAGTCGTTCTGACCGGAGGAGCCGCTGCCGGAGGAGCCGGATCCCTCGACGGTCTTGTAACAGACGAGGGTCTGGTAGCCGTTCTCGTAGCGGACCTTCCAGTAGGCGGTGTTGCCGCTGAAGGAGGCGATGTTGACGCCGGCGTTGCGGGCGCTGAAGAACCCGTTCATCTGTTCTTCGGACCAGTACTCGCTGTGGCCCGAGACCATGTCGATCCTGTGCCCGAGGAGCTGGGACGGATTTTCGGAGACCGAGACGTCGTCCGTGTAGGAGACGTCGTAGCCCTGCTTCTCGAGCCACTGGATCATGTAGAAGTCGGGTCCGACGAAGCGGTTGCCCTGGCGCGGGTCGTTCATCGGTCGCTCGAAGGAGACCTTGACCGCGCGCGGGGTGCCGGCGACGGTGTTCTCGCCGCCGTTGGTGTCGAAGTAGAGGGACTTGCCGCCCCAGTCGTTGTAGGCCTCGTAGCTCGCCCGCGGCAGCACGAAGAGGATGTCCGACTTGGGTGAACGCGCTTCGTCGCGCATCGTGAAGGTGATCGTGTTCTGCAGTCCCGAGGAGGTGGTCAGCATCGCCGTGTAGACCCCGGAAGAGGGCAGGGCGCCGGCCGGGATCGTGTAGCTGTTCGCCCACCCGGCGCAGCTCTTCAGTCCCGTCGTCACGTCGGTCGGGGCGCAGTTCGAGAAGAGGTTGTTGACGGCGACGGAGGCGCTCGAGGCGGCTTTCACCAGGCGACCGCCTTCGTTGCCGTAGTAGCCCATCCGGTAGATGTCGAGTTTCACCGTCCCGGCGTCTTTCGTGCTTTCGCGGCCGAGTTTGATCTGCACCGCTTCGTTCAGCGCGTAGCTCGTCTTCACGGTGAAGCCGGCGACGTTGGGGCTGTATTCGGTCAGCCGCCAGCCATCGGTGCCGCTGCCTTCGCAGTTGTTCTCCTGCAGGACTGGATTGGGGGCCGGGCATTCGGTGGCGGCTCCCGAGGCCCTCGGGAAGGCGACGGCGGCGGCCACGGCCGCGAGCAGGACAAGGATGAGGAGGCTCTTCTTGGCTTGGTTCATGGGTGGGGGGACGGCGCCGATCCAGACACCGCTACTCAGTCAACGCGTAGCTCATCGGATTTGGTCCACGCGCGTGGGATGAAAAAAGGACATTCCCTCGAAAGCGCGGCCGCGGAGCTCGGCGGCGACGAAGCGGGCGAACTCCGGGTCCTCGACGCGGTTGCGCCGATCGCTCGCGGCGGCCCGCAGGTAGCCCCAGAAGTAGGCGATGCCGCCGAGGACGTAGGGACGCTTGAGCGCCACCTGGGCCGATTTCGCCGCCACCCACCAGGGGCTATAACGGAGGATGAAGGCGGCTCGGCCGAGGCGCGCGCGACCGCGCAGGATGCCGCCGCGGGTGGCGACGGGGCGTAGGTGGCGGGCGGTGGGCTCGGCCAGGGTGCGGGTGCGGTAGCCGCGCATCCGCGCTTCGACCTCGTCGATCGTGTCCCAGCCGAGGCGCTCTTCGATGCCGCCGCCGAGCGCTTCCAGGCAGTCGCGGCGGTAGAGCTTCAGGGCGCCGCGGACGTGGTGCTCGGGCCCGCCGGTCGGCTCCCAGCCGCGTCCGTGGTCCTCGAGCAGGGTGCCGCCGAGGATGCCGAGCTCGCCCTCGACGGCGAAGCGGTCCAGCAGGCGCTGGAAGTAGTCCGGCGCCAGCTCGATGTCGGCGTCGAGCTTGCCGACGTGGCTGAACTCGGCGACCGTCACCGATTCGAGCGCCCGGTTGAAGGCGGCCGCCTCGGCCGCCGTGGCGAGGCCGTCGCCGCCGGGCGCCCGCCCCCAGGTGCGCATGATCTCCAGGTAGGACAGTCGTGCCGCCCAGCGATTCAGGATCTCCGGCGTCGCGTCGGTCGAGCCGTCGTCGACGATCAGCCACAGGTCCGGCGGCCGCGTCTGCGCGGCGACCGAGGCGAGGGTCCGCTCGAGGTGCTCGGCCTCGTCGCGGCAGGGGGTGATCAGCAGCAGGCGCTCCATCGGTCTCGGTTCAGCTCCGCCGCGCGGCGACGAGGCCGTCGACCATCTCGAGGTAGCCCTGGCGCTGGCGGGCCCACTCGATCTGCTCGAGGCGCGCCGAGGCGCGGGTGGCGCGCGCGGTCGCCGCGGCGGGGTCGGCGCGGACCGCTTCGATCGCGGCGGCGATCGAGTCCGGTTCGCCCGGCTCGGCATAGAGGACGTCGTCGCCGAAGTAACGCTCGATCGTCGGCAGCGCCGAGGCGATCGCGGGCATGCCCATGTGCACGTACTCGAGCAGCTTCACCGGCAGGAGCAGCTCGGTGAAGTCGTCGCGCAGGGTGGGGACGACGCCGATGTGGGCGGCTTCGAGGCGGGCCGGGATCTGCTCGACCGGGGTCGGCCTGGGAGCGATGCGGATGCCGTCGGGGGCGAGGGGGGCGGCGAGGGCGGCGAGCTGTGCGGCGGCTTCGGCGTCGGAGCCGTAGATGTCGAGCTCGACCGGCCGGCCGTCGGCGCGCAGCCCTGCCACGGCGCGGACCAGGGTCTCGGCACCGAAGCGCTCGGCGAGCCCGCCGTGGTACATCACCCGAAGCGGCCCCTCGCTCGGCGGCGTCCGCACCGGGCGGCGCTCGCCGAAGACCCGTTCGTCGGGCGTGTTCATCACGATCTGCGTCCGCGGCGCCTCGACCCCGCGGCGGCGCAGCAGGTCCCGCGCCTCCTCGGTGACGAAGACGTGGCAGTCGACGAAGCCCGCGCTGGCGCGCTCCTCGGCCCGCACCAGGCGCACCAGCGGATGGTCCGGCGGGCGGTCGAAGAGGGTCGCGAAGAGCTCTGGGAAGGTGTCGTGGAAGTTGAGGACGATCGGCGTCCGGCGCAGCTTCGGCAGCATCGCCGCGAAGACCAGGGCGTCGGGCATGTTGTGGATCTCGATCAGGTCGAAGGGCTGCCGGCGGTCGAGCGCGGTCAGCTTGCGGGCGGCGCCGAGCAGGAAGCGCAGGTTGCCCTCGACGTAGGCGCGGGCGCCGCCGCGGGGCTTGCCGCGGGCCGCGCGGTGCAGGGCGATCTCACCCGGCCCGACCGGGAAGGCGGAGTCGTCGGAGAGGCAGACGCATTCGACCGTGTCGCCGCGTCCGGCGAGCGCGCGGGCCTGCCGCTGGATCCTCGAGTCGACCTCGAAGTCCGAGTAGTGGACCATGCCGATCCGCAGGGGCCCGCCGTGCGGCGAGCCCCCGTGGACCAGCTCTCCCCCAGGAGTCTCAGTCGTCGGTGCCGTCGCCAAAGCTCTTCACCGCGGCCACGGTCTCGGCGATGTGCCAGTCCTCGATCGCCGGGAAGATCGGCAGCGAGCAGTTTTCCGAGGCGAGCCGCTCGGCGACCGGCAGCGAGCCGACGCCGAGACCGAGGTCGGCGTAGCAGGGCTGCAGGTGGACTGGGGTCGGGTAGTGGATCGCGCTGCTGACGCCGTTGGCGTCGAGGTGGTCGCGCAGGGCGTCGCGGTCCGAGGAGCGGACGACGAAGAGGTGGTAGACGTGGTCCTCGCCCGCGGCGGGCTCCGTGGGGAGGACCACGTCGGTCCCGGCGAGCCCTTCGCGCAGTCGCGCGGCGGCATCGCGTCGGGCTTGGTTCCAGTCACCGAGATGGCGCAGCTTGACGCTCAGGATCGCCGCCTGGAGGGCGTCGAGGCGGTCGGTCCCGGCGGTCAGCTGGTGGTTGTGGCGGGGGCTCTCGCCATGCGTGCGGAGGAGTCGCACGTCGCGCTCGAGCTCGGCGTCGTTCGTGACGAGAGCCCCGCCGTCCCCCCAGCCACCGAGGTTCTTGGTCGGATAGAAGCTGAAGCAGCCGGCGTCGCCGATCGAGCCGACCGGCTTGCCGCGGTACTGCGCCGAGTGCGCCTGGCAGGCGTCCTCGACGACCTTGATCTCGCGCGGGCGGCAGAGGTCGAGGATCGGGTCCATGTCGACCGTGCGGCCGAAGAGGTGGACCGGGATCACCGCGCGGGTGCGCTCGGTGAGGGCGGCCTCGACGATCGCGGCGGTGAGGCAGGCGGTGTCGGGGTCGACGTCGACCAGGACCGGCGTGGCGCCGACCGCGCTGACCGCCTCGGCGGTGGCGATGAAGGTGTAGGTGGGGACGATGACCTCGTCGCCCGGGCCGATGCCCATCGCCCGCAGCACCAGCTCCAGGGCAGCGGTGCCGGAGGAGACCCCGATCGCGTGGCGGGTGCCGCACTCGGCGGCGAACTGCTCCTCGAAGTCGGCGACCTCCGGGCCCAGCGTGAAGGCGGCGTCACGGCCGACCCGCTCGACCACTTCCATCAGCTCGGCGAAGAGCTCCGGGTGGGCGGCGTCGAGGCGGATGAAGGGGACGCGGCCGGCGCTGGTCGCGGTGGCCGAGAGGGGGGACAGGGTCTGGGGGTTCAATTGATCGCTCCTGGGTGCTCGGTTTCGAGGAAGAGGGCGGCGGCCTCCTTGCGGGAGCGGACGCCGAACTTCGAGAACGCCGAGGAGAGGTGGCTCTTGATCGTGCTCTCGGCGAGGTAAAGCTCCTCCGCGATCTGGGCATTCGTGAGGCCCCGGGCGACGCAGGAGAGGACCTGGCGCTCGCGGTGGGAGAAGGCGGGGCGCTCGACGCTGGCGCGGTGGGCGCGGGGGACGACCGACTGGCCGCTGGCGACGGCGGAGACGGCGACCGCGAGGGTGGACTCGAGCTCGCCCTCGAAGACGATCGCGTCGGCCCCCGCGTCGAGGCCGCGGCGCACTCCGGTGCCGGTCGTGGCGGGGGAGACGGCGACGATGCGCGGGGTGCGTCGCTGCCGGCGCAGGCGGCGCAACACGGCGACGTCCCGGGGCATGGTGACGTCGCAGGCGAAGACGAGGATCGCCTCGCCGTCCCACTCGCCGGTAATGACCGACTGGAGGTCGACAGGGATCGGGAGGGAGTCGGCGTGGCTCCCGTCGAGGACGCGCTGCATGCGGCGCCGCAGCCCGAGATCCTCGGCGAAGATCAGCACCTGGTCCGCGCCGGGCGGGGTGGCGGTGGCGGCCCCCACGGAAGCGGGGCGGGAGGAGACCGGCTCGGTCGTGAAAGCCATGTCACAGCAACGGGCCGCGGTGTTAAAGACTTTCGCGGCCCGCAAGCGCGACCGCGAATTCACCGTTATCGGGCCATGCCCCTTGATGAAACGCTGAGCCTGATCGTCGACGTCGAATTCGGCGAGGACGTCGTCGTCCGCCCGTTCACCAACCTATATGGGTGCCAGATCGGCGACCGCAGCCAGATCGGCACCTTCGTCGAGATCCAAAGAGGCGCGATCGTCGGCGCCGACTGCAAGATCCAGAGCCACACCTTCATCTGCGACGGCGTCACGATCGGCGACGAGGCCTTCATCGGCCACGGTGTCGTATTCGTCAACGACAAGCGGCCCCGAGCGACCAACCCTAACGGTCGACTTCAGGGTGAGTCTGACTGGCTCATGCTCAGCACGGTGGTCGAGAACCGCGCCTCGATCGGCTCCGGCGCCACGATCCTCGGCGGCGTCACGATCGGCGCCGACGCAACCGTCGGCGCAGGCGCCGTGGTGACCCGCGACGTGCCGCCGGGGGCCACCGTCGTCGGCAACCCGGCGCGGGAGCTGGGTAGCGCGAACGGGTGAGGGTTCGGGCGGGAGCGACGAGGGACGGGAGGGACGACACTTCCCCAACGGCATTACGGCCGACTGGTGAGTTGACCACACCAGGCTGTGGTCAACTCACCAGTCGTCGGATCGGTGTTGTGGAACACGCACGAACGCCACGGAAGAGTCACGGAAGGGGCAAGAAGTGACGAAGCCGTGACGCTCCCGCCCGTCCCTCGCCGCAACCCCTCCGACCCTGGCTGCTGATCGGCGACCTTAGCCAGCCGGGGGTTGCCGATCAGCAGCCCGAGGCGTCAGCTTTTCCCTCGCAATGGCCCGAGGCTTCACCCGGGCGGGCCGCCCGCCCCGCCCCTAGCGCCAGTGCTTGAGGAGGTCCTCGTCGGGGACCTCGCGGATCTTGCGGGCGGGGACGCCGACCATGACGGCGCGGGGTTCGACGTCGGTCGTCACCACGGCGCCGGCGGCGACGAAGGCCTCTTCGCCGACCTCGACGCCGGGGCAGATCGTGGTGCCGCCGCCGATCCGGCAGCCGCGGCGCAGGAGGGCGCCGCGGAGGACGTAGGAGTCGTCGTGGCGGTCCATCGTGTTGTCGTTGGTGAGGGTGACGCCGGGGCCGACGAAGACGTCGTCCTCGATCACCGTGCCGCCGGTGATGTAGCAGCGGGTCTGGATGCTGGAGCGCTCGCCGATCGTCACCTCGGGGTCGACCGAGGTGAAGCTGCCGACCACGGCCCCGGCGCCGATCCGGGCGCCGTCGCGGACCTGGGCGTGGTCGCCGATCCGCGCCCCGGCGCCGATCCGCACGCCGGAGTGGATGATCGCGTGGCCGCCGATGATCGTCCCCGCGCCGATCTCGACGTCCTCACCGAGGAGCAGGCCGGGGGCGAGGTCGGAGGGGCG